>Ga0058704_10001211_pt1 | contig 12192 bp, 14 predicted proteins | sample AgamicMgSfe_FD_71363 | JGI IMG/M metagenome (GOLD analysis project Ga0058704, IMG submission 71363) | Agave microbial communities from Guanajuato, Mexico - Mg.Sf.e | ecosystem: Host-associated > Plants > Phyllosphere > Phylloplane/Leaf | place: Guanajuato, Mexico | collected 2012-05-30
TGGCTCTGGCTCTGGCTCTCCAGGACAGTCTTCTGGTAAAACTAATGCCGCGAGCGGATTCAGTGTGCCTGCGCTGACCGCATGCGTTATGGCTGCTGTGGCTGCGTTCCTCCTATAGATTGCGTACAATATAGATGGTACATTTGCAGGATAGTATGTTGTGTAGATAGCCTAGACTCCAGGAATGGATCCTTATGATATGAACACTTTGACAGCACACTGATCCATAAATCGTGACAACACATGTACTGAACCGAAGCAGGGTTCATAATCGGCATTGGAACGGCTACCGTAGCCTTGTCCAGTAATATGTCCAAGATAGACGTATCGGGAATTTGACCAGCTCAAGATTATGCATCTTCCTAGCAGTATATGACCCGTGTTCAGCGCAGCTCTTTCTAATGTCTAAGCAGACCAATCACCTGAAGAAACGTCCAATCATAGCACTGCCCAAAGTACCCGCCAGCCCACCAGTATTAAACATCCTGGTAGTCAAACTCGACGCCTGACTAAACTTATCACACCTCGAGAAAGCCAACGTATTCGTAACAGTAAGCACAAGCGCAATACCTAAGCAGCATCAGTGACACCCTTCTCCAAACCCTCAGAAAATCATGTGTGTGTGTGTGTACTCACCAACCAGACTCAACCAGATAAACTTCAACCTGACCATCGCCAGAATCGCCAGTCCAACCCAGCACGCCGGCTGCGCATACAGCGCCAACCAAAAGAAACGCCGATCCGTCGCGTTGACGACTCTGCTCTCTGGCTCTGCAGACTCAAATACCCAATGACTGTCCCCCGTGTCGGCACTGACTTCGTTCCACCAGCGCAAACCCACCAGTCGTCGACCGGCGATGTTTTTCAAGTAGTAAAAGTCCATGGCTAAAAGCACGATTGTGATTATGAAGATCATGACGTAGTTGTCTGTGAAGTAGAGACCGAAGAGGTAGACGAGGAGGTTTGCTGTGGGGGTGTTAGTTGGGAGTTTGGAAAGAGGTTAGGGGGGTTCGTACAGAGACGGAATCCGAGGAAGGAGATTAGTGTTATTGGATGCGAGGAGAGGCGCCAGCTTAGGCTGCCTGGTTCGGGATTGTCCATTGTGAAATGCGATTGGTGGTGGAAGATCTGTTTGAGGTGCACTTTTTTTGGATAGGGAGACGCGCGTGGTATGGACAGGTCGTGCTGATCGTCAGGGAGCTGAGGGTTTGTCAGGGGGTCATGCTTTGTTTCTCCAATCTGACTCAAGCTTTCCCCACGATGGACGGATTGGGGAAGCCGACTTGACGACGATTGGAGTCTTGATGCAGTCTGGTTATGGATCACTTCACCACTGACCATTACGTTGGATCTATATATCTTTGCACGATCTGACGGCTATTTCAAATTTTTCTTCTTTTGCCAGACGCACTGTCGGAAAGATCAGCATTCCGTGTCATGGCTGCAGCGCAGATCGTCCGCCGGGCACTTCTTTACGGTATACCATCTCATACATGCTTTCGAAAGATCACATCTGACATGTGCTGATAGTGCCCGGGTCATCGATGCGGTTTCTTGAAAAGTCGCGAGGCATTGGCGTGGATTGTATAGCATACGATCTTGAAGACTCGGTCACACCTGGCAAGAAAGCCGAGGCTCGATCTAACCTTAGGGAATTCTTGTCGAGAGATCGTGTACCGAACATCAAGGAGCAGGCAGTAAGGATCAATTCGGTAGACACTGGTTTTGCATTGGATGATCTGACAGAAGTGGTAAGAAAGGATTTGCTGTCCTTGAAAATTGATCAAGCTGACAAATAGTTCTCAGCTCAAAGCACCAAACGTTGACACAATTGTTATTCCAAAAGTGAATAGCGCATCAGATATGCACTTTGTGACTGATGTAGTACGGCATGCGCTTCCAGAGCAACATTCTGGATGTTCCACCGATCCTGTCCGTCTCATAGCGCTGGTGGAATCTGCCCGCTCAATCATGGACCTGTCTGCAATATGCAAAGCCTCGCCGTACCTCTCCGGCCTGATTTTCGCAGCAGAGGACTTTGCTCTCGATCTAAGCATAACACGAACCCCCGATCTAAAAGAGTTTCTCTACGCGCGCTCCGCAATTGCAACAGCAGCTCGGGCATTTAACCTCCCGTCGACCATCGATCTGGTAACGACCGCATTCCGGGGCGAAGAAGGCCAGAAAGCGCTTCGAGCCGAAAGTGAAGATGGTAAGAAAATGGGCTTCAACGGCAAGCAATGCATTCACCCCAGCCAGGTGGACGTAGTGCAAGACGTTTTCAGCCCAAGCAAGGAGGAAGTCGAATGGGCAGTGCGAGTCGTGATCGCGGACCAGAAAGCCGATGCGCAAGGTCGCGGAGCCTGGACGCTGGATGGGAAAATGATTGACGTTCCTGTCGTGGGCAAAGCAAAGGCCCTATACAAGAAGGCGGAGCTGATCGGCCTCGATGTCCAGGCGGTAAAGACGAAGTGGAAGGACCAAGAGCCGGAATAGTGATACATGGGGCTGTACTATACCATCACGCTGCGACGCCGTTGTCGCGCCTGTACTCTTCCGCGCGATGTCCCCTTTCTTGTCCAGGACCCGGACCGTGACCTTCTTTCCAGCACTCGGCGCAGTACAAATCTCCATCGCAGCCGAGACATTTAATCGTGGCATCTTCGTTGCAGATACAGCACCATGAGTCGATATCTTCATCGGTGTACTTGGGAAGATTTGATGGCTTGGACATGCGAATCGGTTTGTTTGCCGGGTTGAATGACGGTGCAGCGGGTAGACCAAGTCCTAAGCTTGCGAACCTAGCAGACAGCGCATCGTCTGTCGTTTGCGGCTGTGGTGGAGGAGAAGGCAGTTCCGTCGGCGCAGAAGGTAGTTCTAGACCAGTGGGCTTGCCCTCGGCAGCCTTCTCGTTTTCTGTATCCGCATTGTCGTCTTCGGTACCCACTTTGTCTTGACCGTACTTCTTCTCGATATCGAGCTGCGCGAGGACCTGTGAAATATAGTCGTTTGCGTCCTCTTCATCTTTTTGGTCTTCGGTCTTGTCGTCCTCGCCCTCGCCCTCGTCTTCGTCCTCATCGTGAGGGTGGATCTGCCTCTGGATTTCAACATCTAAACCCGCCACGGCTCCAGACTGTGAAGTTTCCCCTTCGGTCCTCTCCTCCGCAGGCAAAGCGTTACGCGCTTCTTGTAGCAGTGCATTGATATCCTTGGGGTCATTTGGGTCTAGCTGCCACTGGTCCTCTGGTCCTAGCTCTTCTAGTAGTTGCTCCAATGTGCGGTCGTCTTCGTCATTGTGCGGGGTGTCCGACTCATCGAAAGCGGAAGTGTCCACGGTGCGGGCGAGGTATGGAGATGGAGAGGCTGATGGGTTAAGACGACGGAAGCGTGCTGTGAGGTCATCGGAGTCGTCTGCGCGGCCTGGCGACTTGAGTGTGGACTGAGGTTTCGTGTCAAAGGCCACGCTTGAGGTTTTCAGAGCATTGAGACGTGCCAGAAGATCATCGTCTCTGTTTGACATTTCGAAGGTGCCGATAACTTATTGCATGATCATAGATAGAGCTTATGGCGCAGTGAAACGTTGATCTACTCAAATAGCAGTAGTAACTGCTACGTTACAGTACCTGTACCTTGCACAGCCGTGACAGAGCTTCATGTGATAACTCGGGCTCGGACAAAATAGTAGATAAGTTTAGGTTACCTTGCATTATTATCAACGAATGGCATCGGATACTGTCTTGGCGATGAACGAGGTGACTTTGGCATACATATATCTTGATAACCTTGTTGAATCCCATGTTGCATCTCGAGGTAACATGGATTGTTGGTTGGTGTTGCCGATTTGCCGTCTAGCTGCTTGTTTTTTATCTGTTAAGTTTGGCGTTTCCACGAACATTGCAGGTGATTTTGCGCGCGATCTTGAGGCCGGGTAAGCTAGATCAAGGTCTCCACCACTGTACGCGATGCATTGAACGCGACTTAACCTGATGTGGTCTGGCGTCCGCAAGCTTCTCGCACCGTTAACCATCCAGGCATCTAGATCCTTGACGAACGGGACTTTTGAAGAGACGGCCCGGGGAGAGAGAGTCCAGTCGCGTTTGCAGGCCTACGGGTACTCTAGTATCACGTAACACTACCGTCTTTTGTTCCTCCTTGACGACTTGCACTCATCAACGCCTAGAGTCAAATCCCAAACACAACCATGGCCACCACTGAGGCGGCCGGTGGTCACAGGCATGGGCATTCCGAGTCCAGGAGAGCCCGCGAGACTCAAAGGTATGTGTGTCTCTCTGTCTTTCATTCATTAGACACAGCACCGCATTCGACCGCTTGATGTCGCCCAAAATGTCCGCCTTGCACCGCTAACCATTTGCGCAAAGATATATCGAACCCTGGACTTCGTACAGCAAACCTTCGAATTCTGGATCGTCAAATACCTACAACCCCAAGTACAACGTTTACTCGTCCATCAGCGACGCTTCGTCTTCTGCTTCCTCTGTTACTCCGCTAGGAGGTGATGACACTTCACTGTCTGCCTTTGCCCAGCTGGCCGCGCTACGTCTAAACGCAAAGCGATGTCTCGTCTCTCTCTTAGGCACTGATCACGAATACATCCTCTCTGAATCTACACGCACCGTCTCCCTGCAGGCAGACAGTGTACATGCCTATCAAGACGGCATGTGGATCGGATCCTGTACAATCCCGAGAAAAGACAGCTTGACTAGTCTGGTCGTTGATCAATGGGGAACAACAACTCAGCGCCGCCAGCCGGCTGAAGAGGAAGATGAATACTATACCGATGGCACTGCCGAGCACTACCTCATTGCGAGTGATGTGCGTCAACGTCCCGATCTGCTGTCCTGCGCCTTTGTCAAGCACTGCCCAAAGCTTCGCTTCGTCGTAGCAATCCCCATTCGAACTCCTTCTGGAAAAGTGCTTGGAAGCGTCATCGTCGTAGATGAGATTCCACGTTTCGGCTTGAGCGATGCTGAACTTGTTTTCCTCGAGGACATTGCCGATACTGTATACGGACACCTGGAATTGAGAAGAGCTGCTTTACAACGACAGCGCGGCGATCGTTTGATCAAAGGTTTGGCCCTGTTCAACGAGGGCAAGGAATCTCTACGTGATTGGTGGCTGCAGAATTACAGCCGTAACGATCGTGGTGAAGGCAACAGAAGACGAGTTTCGTCCGGACATGATGACCAGATTCTCAACGATCGTGCAGATGAAGAGCTGGGTATGGACTACAAGGCCGGTAGCGCAGAATCGAGACGCTTTCACGGTCGAAGCAGTAGCCATTCTGACAAGGAAGGATCCGCTGATAAGGAAGGAGACTTTAGCGATGTTGGAAGCGAATATGAGAAAGAAGGCGATCGCGAACGTATTTCCGACAGTAATCCTGCGAGGAACGCGACCAAAGAGCAAGATGTACATTCCGCCGAATTCAACGTGTCCAGAGAAATATCAAATGTCTTCGCCAGAGCAAGCAACCTCATCCGAGAATCCGCAAGCGCTGACGGTGTTTTGTTCGTCGAGGCTGATATGGCGTCGCCGTCTGACGATCGAGGCCGGTTCGGCAGCAAACAATCCCAAGAGAACGCCCATTCTAGCACCGAATCAGATGAGCATGAAAATGGAGCCTCCGACTCCAATCCCAGACGAAAGCGCACTGATCACGATGGTGAGTCGCCCTGTCCCTTGCTCGGCTTTAGCACAAAGATCAAGTCAAGCGTGCGTGGCTTCGCGGCTTCACCCAAGCATACGACTCTGCCCCGAAAATTCATCAAGCGTCTCATTCGCAAGTACCCTCACGGCAAGATTTTCACTCTTCGCAGCGACGGAAGCTCTTGGTCCAGCTCTGGCGGCGAAGGAACGTCTGAAGGTACTTCTTCAAACTCCACTTCAGCCATTGAAGTTTTGGGTGCTGCTTCGGTGAAAACCAAGAAAGGTCGCACCGTAGCAAAGCTCGCCGAGATCTTTCCCGACGTTCAGTCTGTAGCATTTCTGCCCATGTGGGATTCTCGACGCGAGCGATGGCGCAGTGCTGCTTTCGTATGGAGCTCTTTCAAGAAGCGCCTACTCGAGTCTGAAGAAGACTTGACCTATCTTCTCGCCTTTTCAAACAGCATTCTCGCCGAGCTGTCCAGACTAGATGTCATTGCCTCGGATAATGCTAAAGCGACATTCATAGCCTCCGTCAGCCACGAATTAAGATCTCCTTTGCATGGCATCCTCGCCGGCGCCGAATTCCTCCAGGAGACGCAGTTGACACTTGAGCAGCAAGAAATGGCGAGAACTGTCACTCTTGCCGGTAACACTTTACTCGACACCATCAATCACATCCTCGACTTTGCAAAGATCAACAGCTTCACCGACAAGCAGAGACAGGCAAGACTCGTCAAAGACGTCTCTCGTAATACTGCATTCAAGACGGCCGATATGGGCGAAGTCGGAGTCACGGGCAGTGTCGATTTGGCCATCCTGACAGAAAGTGTTGCAGACACTGTCGTGAAAGCGCATCAATTCCAAACCTTTTCCAAACAAGGGTCAAATTCCTCTCAACATCCTGTTCATTTCCTGCTTGACATTGATGCTCGCCCAAGTTGGCAGCTCAACACGTCTCCTGGATCTTGGACTCGACTCATCACCAATCTGGTGGGCAATTCCTTCAAATATACAAAAAGTGGCTATATCAAACTTCGATTGACCGCCGTTGACAACGAGCACAAGCCAGATTCTACATTGTCTCTGGTTGTCGAAGACACTGGACAAGGCATATCGACCAATTACCTTCAACAGTATCTGTACACGCCTTTCATGCAAGAAAACTCGCACGCGTCTGGTACTGGACTTGGCCTAAGTATTGTCAAGCAGATTGCCGATGACATGGGAGCTCACATAGACATTCAAAGCGAAGTAGGAAGAGGCACTCGCATCACAGTTCAGCTCAAAGCGCGTTTCTTGTCTGCGCGACGAACTGACGTCGTCCCGACATTTCAAGAGATTGCGCGTGACGTGGACCTCCCAGACATCAGTCTCGGCATCATTGCATCACAGAACGATGAAGAAGACGAGACCGAACAGTCAATCCTCAGGGAGCAGCATGACGAATCGATACGCGACACTGTGAGTAAAACATGCGTCGAATGGCTAGATTACCGATGCCGCGTTGTTTCCAAGCCTCTGGTTGCCTCGGAAAACCAGGTTTGTATGATACTCGATACAGACTACAGGAGATTGCTAGCATTGCAAGAACAGCAACAACGCAATACCAACAAGAAGGAGGACAGTCGTCAGCTACGAATCATTGTCCTCACAACGCTGCCCCAATTCCTGGGCAACGATTTGTGGCTCGATGATAGATCCGCTTCCGTTGTCTTTGTGACTCAGCCGTAAGTTTTGCCTCAACATCTGAAAACAAACAAGCAGTACTGATTGTGCTTCAGCTTCGGTCCTCGCAAGCTATCGCGTGTGATAGCTACAGTTCTTTCGGAGAACAGAATGTCAGAGAACCGTCACGATGTGCCTACGCCTGTGCAGGAGCACGGCGAGGGTAGGTTCGGCCTTGGTATGTCGCCACAGAGTCCAACAGACCTTGCCAAAGGTGCCATCGTTCCTATTGCACGATCACTATCTGATGACGTTTCTCCCGGTTCTGGGGATGGAGACGGTAGGCAAAAAGAGGCATTTCCAGGCGTCCAAGCCGGCAAACTTCTTCTCGTTGAAGACAATGAGATCAACATGAGTGTATGTCTTGAAATTTCTTCCGTGCCAGAAGAAAATACTGACACGTGTTTTCAGCTTCTCGTCGCCATTTCAAAGCGCCTCGGCCGATCCTATGCGGTTGCCTACAACGGACTCGAAGCCGTGCAAGAATACAGCAAGAATCCGTCATCGTTTGTTCTCGTACTCATGGACATGTCGATGCCGATCATGGACGGATTCACAGCCACGGAAACAATCAGAAACATGGAGATCAAGAACCATTGGACAAGGTGTCGAATAGTGGCCGTCACCGGACTCGGCAGTAATGATGCCCGGAAGCAAGCTTTCCAAAGTGGTGTAGACGATTACATGATCAAGCCAGCGACGATGAAGAAACTCAAGGCACTGATGGAATCTTCGAGCTGATGTTATTGGATTTGAGCGGAGGAGATATCTTCAAGGAGAAGCGGAAAGAGAGCTTGAGCCTTTGCTCTACCGGGAGAATGGTTCGCACGATACCCATGGAGGTCTTTTTGGTGATGAGATGGAGCCGTCGGTGATGATTAAGAGGGCGGTTTCCTTTCTTCTGCACTTGTCGCCAGTCAAGTGGCTCCTGTTATAATATTTTCACCTTGGAAATAGTCGGGGCATAAGATTAGACGCACACAGCGATATTCAGATCGACAGATGGCATCATATACCAGCAAGCAACACAACAACCCCCATCATCTTTGCTTCTGCAACCGGTGCACAATGTACTCAGCGAGTACGTCAGAAAGATGCCAAAGCGACTCTGTGACCAAAGGCGAGTGGCAATGTATGCAGAACGCATCCTAGTGAATGATTCAGAAAGACGCAAGCCGGACTCTGTGATAAAAAGCCACTGGCAGTGTATGTATACAAAGGTCAAATCAAACTGGGTATGATAAGGTATAGAGCCGAAAAAACAGCGCTGGAACGCAGGCACCAAAACGGTATCGTATCCCCATTCCTCGATCAGCCATCCATTAGACAAACGCCCTCCTCGCGTCCCTCTTCGCATCTCTCTCAGCGATATAATCCTCCGTCTTCATATCCGTCATCTCAAACGTCGAATGCACCACAATCCCATCCTTGGTCCCCTCGGCACGACCGAGTATATCCTCCTGACTACCAGATCCGGTCCCGCCGTAGACATCCGAGCCATCCTCTTTGCCCATTCTGGAAGTCAATTTGCGCGCAACTGAAACCAGAGTCGTGGGCTTGCCGGTCTTGGTGGCGCCTGTGCCGTCTGAGCCGTCGTTGTGGCTGCCGCGGGCTTTCATGAAGAGTTTGCGGAATAGAGGGCGGAGAGGTGGGATTGAGCCCAGGATGATCAGGAGCCAGACTTCGGTGCCGCCCCAGATCATGAAGTGGGATGTGCTGTAGGTTACGTCGAGGGAGGAGGTTAGGGTTTTGATGTAGTAGGATCGAAGGATGGAGCCGAGAGCTGTGCTAGGGAGGTGTTAGCTGGGTTGGTTTGGGTAGGGATAGGGAGAGAAAGCTGGGAACGTACACTAGTCCGCCGGACATGAGGAGGCAGAAGCCGATTTTCATCTTCAGTGTGGTTTGCAGGCTCCAGACTACCGAGATGGGGTAGATGGCGAGGCAGATGTCGGTTAGTGCGGCCCAGGCTCCTTGTGCGTAGCCAAAGTTCAGTGCATGGGCTCGTCTGGTGCAGTCTGCGCCAGGGATGGTGATGTCCCAAGCTGCCTTGGTCGGTGTGCATTGGGTGTAGATCAGACCGGTAATGGCGACGGCGAAGCCGACGTTGGTAATCCAGAGGAAGTGAAGGAAGTAGCCTCGTTTCTTTTGGTTAGGACCTCTGAGGGCCAAGAGAAGGGCGATGATGGCGATTTTGGCAAAGGTGATGCCGAAGATGGCAATGCATGCTGCGGCCCAGAAGTACTTGAGGGCTACATTGAGATCGGCCAGATTGAGCAACCAGATGTGTTGACCGATACCGTTCTGGCATGCAACGGTCAAGAGAATGAGGGAGGTAAGAGCGAAGGCCTGTCATTTGTTAGCTGAACGGATCCCGTGTGAAGGAGTGCGAGACTCGACTTACACTAGCTACTGCGACCCAGAAAAAGTCCCATCTCAACTCGCCCTGTCGAATACTCGCTCCGTATAAACGAGCAAAGACCAGTATCAGGGCTACGCATGCTTCGGTCCAAGTGACGGCCATAATAGTCGGACCTGCACCACCATAGGCCTGGTGTGCAGGGGTTGCCGACGAGGACGAACTCATTATGCTGGGTACTGAATGCAAAGGTGAAAGAGTGAAGGTTGATACCAGATCAATGAGAAACGTCGAGAACAAAGAAAGGAAAGGAATGTATAGATGACCACCCAGACACCAACAGTGCGATTCGTGTTACACAATACGGCGGTCGTGACTTACCTTATGTATGGCATGGTCTCACAAGATGAATACCACCGTACAAGAACAGTAGGGTACCGTACCATACGGGGTGGGGTGAATGTTCAAGTCTGGTTCGCGCACAGTTACCGGTTGTACAAGTGCGGCACGATGCGCGAGCGTTCCTGACCGATGCAACAAGAACGAGGTCTGATCGGAGACGGATGCCGAGGCAGGTAGAGTATGTGTCGGACCAATGATGATTGGAAACATTGGTGACGATACCGGGCCAAGCTCGACGAGAGAAAAAAGTCTTGTGTTGGAGAAGTCTACGGTAAACGGCCGAACATGGTTGCACCAAAGCGGGAGTGTAACTCACAGCAGATGTGCAACGATGCTGTGCAACGGCATCAAAAGTTGATCTCTGGTCATTTTCGGTCGAGTCGTTTATTGTCGTATTTTACGAGGTCGACGTCGACTTTAGAGTTGACGTGGTTGATTCGCGATGTGAAAATTCGGAATCTGGCTGTATCCGTGCGTGGTTCTGGAGCTGATGACCCGGCAGCAGATGACAAAGGAAGGACGAGTTTCAGATTCATATCGGCAAGCGTTGCATTGTGGCGCTTTCATCGGAGTAGACGAATACTGATTGACCACCACCGGAGTGGGTCGAAGTTATGGTACAGTGAAACAGCCGCAGCCTAGTCGTGATAAATCAGTCGAAGAAACGTTCCGTTGCGGCGCATTGGAAGAGACGATACAGTACCTGGCGATGTAAAAGCCAGGGCAGATTGTTCTTTTCCGGCTCTGCAAGCTTGTGGTCTGTCTGTCTGTCTGTCTGGCTGTCGGTCTTGGCTTCGGGGAGGTGATACCTTGCAACGTGCAGAGTACCTGGCTAACTCAGGGCAAAGCAGTAAGTTACGCTCAATGGCGTTATGCATAAAGTATATCTCGACGAATTTGTTGGTCGATTTGCGTGGCTTGCGATCGATCCGGAAGATCGCGAATAGAAATGGAATCTATTATGCGTATCTGTCTGATATTGTGGGAGCTTGTGCAACCGACCGACTGCCGACGGACTAATTCCTGCTAAAGACTCCTCGTCATAGTTGACCTGGTGGGTATTGATGAGTACATGTACGGTTCACGCGTTGACCTAGGGCTGTCGGTCGTCGCTTAAATTGTACTGTACTGCAAGACCTGTGAGCGTAGTCGACACTGGACTACTGTAGAGAGAGCGAGAAAGGGAAAACGAAAGAGAGCTAACGTATGGAGATCCCCCACGATTTCTGGAACGTCTGCCGCAAGGAGGTACTGTAGTCGAGGATTAATCTAACCGGTAAACTTACCGAACTCGACGAAACAAAGAGAAGAGACTTTTGGTAAAGAGACTTCTGGTAACTCACCTTACTTGTTTTGACACCAACGCATACAGTAGTTGCTGTAGTAAAAATAATGCTCCGAAACCCGACCTCGCACGCCCTAATATTCACGCATGCTGTAGCTTTTGCATTGGTTTGACATTGACGAGCTTTGCCCTGATTCCGCAGAGGATCAGCGGTCTGGTCGCAAGCTGTCCGTGACATTCGGCGCAGGTCACGTGAATGTGAACAGCACTCCGCCCTCTTCGGCTGCCGAGTAGAGCAACATGAATAGGCCTGGCGTGAGTCGTGCATGTCAGGCAGACCTTTCAAGTCAGATTTGATGCAACACAGCGTTCGTTCTTCTCGGTCATGGCCGAGAACGGCTGACTGACTGAACCATGACAAGCCTCGGGAGAAAGATAGATGCCGTTGTTGCAGATTCTTGTGGACGGGCCTGATTATTCCACGGGCGTGGTTGAACTTCGGTCTTCTCTCTCTCAACGGTGCATGTAGCGGTTCTGTCGTACACATGCGAGAGCCGTCTAACAGAGACTATCGGCGCAGCATTTCTTACTCGGACTGGCCTCAACTCGGCGATAATCCAAATGCGGCAACTACCTACACCCGTCCCCTGAACAGAATCAGTCGATACTGAAATCAAACATTATGTCGCATCATTCATCACGGTGGTTACTTACCACACTCATCATCTTGTACAAATGAGAGGAATGCAAGTATTTC
>Ga0058704_10001212_pt1 | contig 12191 bp, 9 predicted proteins | sample AgamicMgSfe_FD_71363 | JGI IMG/M metagenome (GOLD analysis project Ga0058704, IMG submission 71363) | Agave microbial communities from Guanajuato, Mexico - Mg.Sf.e | ecosystem: Host-associated > Plants > Phyllosphere > Phylloplane/Leaf | place: Guanajuato, Mexico | collected 2012-05-30
ATTCTGATAACAGTTGTATTGTTGTTGCGCGGCGTATATAGTCATTGCGAGTAGGCGCATTGAAGATTGGTGGTTCGCTTCCCCGTCTGGTTCGCTTCCCCGTCCGATACGTTACATTATTTTTAGGTCATCCGGCTTGGGGTTTCCTGGTCTTGATGATTAGCTTTCCTTTTGGGGTACGTGTAACCCTAGTCACCGCAAGAAAGCCACTCAAAACATTGTCTTAAGTCATATGCTATTGGTGAAGGATAGAAGAGATACACCCCTGTGGTACTACACCGTACCAGTTGGAAGGTAGGGCTGCGAATAAACGAGACTAGCTGATGTTCTCGGATCTTCGGATGGGCGAGAGTTGTTATCAGGCGAGATTGTATAAGTTGCCATAGACTTCGGTCAATGAGCGATAGGAACGACAATGATATCTTGAACCGAAATTCCAAGGAAGTACCCAGGACTGGATAACAAAATCGGCTTAGACCAAGCAGATAACCTCAGTGAATCTTGTATTTGAGTTTAGCGACAGCCAGCAAGGACGACCTCAAGTGGACTCTTGCTAGTACACTATGCATGGTCAAAATTACGACTTAAGATAAAGTCCTTCCATTGAGTAAAGTCGACGTCTCTGAAAATAAGCCTGATGGCAAATGCGACCGAACAAGGACTTTGAGTAATCTCGAGGGAACGGAGGTTGACACTGGGATCGATAGCAGATACGAGGGTATGATCCGCGTTGCCTGCTCCGAGCCTATAACCACAACCACACAAAAACCATTTTGCATTATGTCACATGATCAGGACAGGCCATCAACTCAGCATAGCGGCTTTAGAGCTACAGCTTGCAAGAGACAGATGTACGAACAAGGCAAAAAGGGTCATCGGAAGACGTCACGAAATACCAAACTGGTCACGTTTATCAACAAACATCTTCTTACAACATACTTCAAGTATAAACCCAAGGCACGTATTGAGCTTGAACAACGGGGCTTTACAGACCTGGACAATTTTGCAGACCTCGGCAAAGTTTTTATAGTGTATGGAATGGAAAGACTACTGCAAGTCATGCCTCGAGATCTGCCTGGTCGATTGCCCTTCCTCTACATATACGCAGGAGTCCTGCTTAGCAAATATAGGCGAACAAGGAATGTTCAGGCTCTGAATCAGGGCATTATGTTGGCACAAGAAGTAGTTTGGGACGAGCGCGATCATCCTCGTCGACCTAGACGCTTCAATTATCCTCGTCCAAATAGGCCCCTCAGCCTCCTCGGTCAGTTCTTTCTGGAAACGTATAGACAGACCGGTAGGATGGAAGACCTCAACCAGGCTATCTCCCTAGCAGAAAATGCCCTGGCGGCTACGCCCGGTAACGATCCTCGCCGAGCAGTACAACTTCACAATCTCGGCATTTACCTCGTTGAAAGATATTGGCGGGTTGGCAGGATTAGTGACCTCGAGCAGGGTATCATAATGGCACAGGAAGCTGTCGAGGCTTCGACACAAGACATTGCTCGCCGAGCAAGACTGCTCGACACTCTTAGCGGTTATCTTATTGAAAGGCACAAGCAAAGCGGCAAGATTAGTGACCTCGAGCAGGGTATCATAATGGCACGGGAAGCCCTAGAGACTACAACTTGGGACGATCCCCACCGAGCAGCACGACTTCACAGTCTCGGCGGTTACCTCGTCAAGAAGCATGGATTGACTGACAGAATCGAGGATCTCGAGCAAGGTATCAGACTGACACAGAAAGCCCTGACAGCTACGCCACGAAGTGTTCCTTGTCGACAAGAATGGCTCTGTGATCTCGGCAGTTATTTAGTCCGAAGGTCTAAGCGGACCGGCAGGCTTGAAGATCTCGAGCAGGGCCTCGCACTGATCCAGGAAGCCCTGGACGCTATACCTGTAGACCATCCCGACCAAGCAGTAGCGCTCTACCATCTCGGCAAATGTCTTGTCCAAAGGTCTAGGCGGACCGGCAGACTCGAGGATCTCGAGCAAGGCCTCGCAACAGTTCGGGAAGTCCTGGATGCTACACCTGTAGACCATCCCAGCCGAGCAGGAGCGCTCCACGGTTTCAGCAGCTGTCTAGTCGCAAGGTATAAGCGGACCGGCATGATTAAGGATCTTGAGCAGGGCATTGCACTGGCACAGAAAGCCCTGACAGCTACGCCACGAGATGATCCCCGTTGACCGGGACGGCTCCGCAATCTCGGCAGTTATCTAGTCCAAAGGTCTACGCGGACACGCGAACTCGAGGATCTCGAGCAGGGCCTCGCACTGATCCAGGAAGCTCTGGACGCTACACCTGTAGACCATCCCGACCGACTACATCCACTCGGTACTCTTAGCGATCACCTGGTTGAGAGGTATGAGCGGACTGGCAGGCTTGAGGACCTCGAGCGAGGTATCACACTGGCACAAGAAGCCTTGGCGGCTACCCAGCGAGATCATCCCCGCCGAGTAGCAGGCCTTCGCTTTCTCGGCAGGTATCTGGTCGCAAGGTATAAGCGGACCGGCATGATTAAGGATCTTGAGCAGGGCATTGCACTGGCCCAGGAAGCCCTGGATGCTACACCTGTAGACCGTCCCGACCGAGCAGTAGGGCTGCATGATCTTGGTCTGCACCTCAATGAAATGATCGAGCGGACTGGCGAGATTAACGACCTTGAGCAAGTCGTCGCACTTCTAGAAGCAGCAGTCGACACTACCCCTCCGGATCACCCGAACAGGGGACTTTACCTATACAGTCTTGCGGTTAGCTTGGGTGATCGGTACCTGCGAACGAAGAGAATCGCTGACGACGTGAGGTCTCTCGAACTTTGTAAAAGCGCTCTACGACACACTCTATCTCCATCTTCCATTCGTTTTCGCAGTGGGAGACGTGCAATACGAACGCTTTGTGAACGAGGTCGCTGGGACGAGTCTGCTGAGATTGCTCAGACACTGTTCGAGTTACTTCCGAGTCTATGTGATCGCCATATGAGTCGAGCCTATCAACAGCACGTTCTACGGCAAGTTTCTGGATTCGCAGCTGATGCATGTTCCATTTCACTCAAAATGAAGAGTCCCGAAGAAGCATTGCAGAGAATTGAATTTGGAAGAGTTCTCATTCTTGGTTATCTGATAGACAGCCGAAGCGACCTCTCGGAGCTCGTTCGAGTCGATCCTGAGCTCGCTGCAGAGTACGAGCGGCTTCGCTTCCAAGCTTCTCAAGATACAGGCGACCAAGAAGAATCTGTACTCAGAGAGGCTCGAATGCAAGATCGACGTAATGCTTCCGCTTCGATGAAGAATTGTGAACATAGCATACGTCAAAAACCCGGTTTCGAGCAATTCCTTCTACCCGCTTCTGTAGAAGAATTGCAAGAATGCGCTAGTGAAGGGTCAATCGTAGTCGTCAACGTCACAAACATCAGTTCTGATGCGATCATTGTGTCAAAATGCTCTATTGAAGCTCTTACGCTTCCCCGAATGACCTTACATCCACCACAGAAGTTCCAGAATGCACTTCAGAGACATACAGATATCGAGCAGAGGGAAATTGTTCGAGACATCCAGAGCGATTTACAGTATCAGCAAAGCAGAGACTACCTGTCATGGCTATGGTTGGTATGCGTAAAGCCTATCTTGCAAAAGGTAGCGGAGTTAAGATCCGTGGAAGTATTTGACATAAAGCCCCGAGTCTGGTGGATCGGAACAGGTGCTGCGAGCTCTTGTGCTTTCCATGCTGCAGGCATTCATGGTCGCGATCTTGAGAATAGTATGGAAAGCTGCTTAGCTATGTGTATTTCATCATATACGCCTTCGATAAGAAGTCTCAAGCATGCCAGGACTGCTGGATCAGAGCCTCTCAGGAGGAACAAATCAATTTTGGTTGTCACCATGCCCATCACACCGGGGATGGGAACATTGAGCGGAGCTAAAATCGAGGGGGAAGCTATACGAGATGTTGTTGGAAAGACGTGGACATTCAAGTTACAAGAGCACCCCACAGCTCTGCAGGTGCTCAACGAGATTCCGCGCTCGGGAATCGTCCACTTTGCCTGTCATGGATCATCAGACCCCACCAATCCATTGGAAAGTCATCTAATACTTCAAAAAGGCAATAATATAGATAAGCTTACCGTCTCAGCTCTCTTGGATGCAAATGCAGGAACGCAATCATGGATTGCGTATCTATCGGCTTGTTCGACAGCAGAAGTAAGGACAAAAGCTCTCTCGGACGAGTCTCTCCACCTCAATTCAGCTTTTCAGATGATCGGGTTCCCACACGTCATTGGGTCACTCCGGCCTGCCAACGACGAAATTTGCGTGAAGGTAGCCCGATATTTTTACACCTCCCTCTTCGGTCTTGAGAGCACACTCAAACCGAATTGGACTGTAGCCGAAGCTTTGCACTGTGCGATAGCGCAGATATCGAGGGAGCACCCAGATCATCCTGAGGTCTGGGAGCCATTCATTCATGTGGGCATCTGATGAATCAAGTTTGTCGCAATCTGTGATGTAGAAGTCTTGGACAGTTCGTGCACAGGGACACTCAATGCACGCGTCGCGGGCTTCAGATAGCACACAATCAATCACGAATAACTCCACAAATACAGCGGCAATGGATGCAGCGCTTGCGAAATTGAATTCTTTGAAGTCACCTTGTATAGCTGCCATAGCCAGAAAGTACAACGTCAATCGTACAACCCTCGGTAGAAGATGGAACGGTGTCACTACTACTAGGGCTCAAGCAGCTGAAGACAAGAGATTTCTTAACGACCAACAAGAGCAGCAGCTTCTACAGCATATCAGGTATCTTTGTGACCAATGTCTTCCACCTACACCAGCAATTGTAGCCGAGATAGCTGCCCGTCTTGGAGGTAGGGCTCCTGGAGGAAAGTGGTGTTCAAGGTTTGTTAACAGGCACAAGAATGAACTAGACTCTCGTTATCTCAACAGCCTGAATCTGGAAAGACATCAAGCTGACTCTATGGCTTCTTTTGAGCAATACTTTTCCATTATTAGGAAGAAAATGGAAGAGTATCATATTCTGCCTAAGAATACCTACAACATGGATGAGAAGGGCTTTCTCCTTGGAAGGATCACCAAGGCCAAACCAGTCTTTCCAAAAGATCTAAAATCATTCGAGAAACTGCTAGGAGCTGGCCAAGATGGATCAAGGGAGTGGATCACAGTTGTAGCCACGATCTGTGCTGATGGAACAACTTTACCTCCTCTCTTGATATATGATAGCACCTCCGGATCTATTCAAGACTCCTGGGTCCAGGACTTCAGGTCTAATGAAGACCAAGCTTGGTTCACTTCGTCACCGAGTGGCTGGACCTCCAATGAGATTGGTTTTAAGTGGCTGGAAGCCATGTTTGACAAGAACACTCGAGACAAAGCTGCAAGAGATTGGAGGCTGTTGTTTGTTAATAGTCATGGATCACATGTCGCTCTAAAATTCCTTGAATGGGCCTAACAGCATATGATCCTAGTAGCTGTGTATCCTCCTCACTCTACACACAGGTTACAGCCTCTGGATGTTGGTTGTTTTGCTTCTCTGGCCATCTACTATAGCCAGCTTCTTGAGCAGCAAAGTAGGCTCTTAGAAGGCCAGACAAGGATGACTAAGAGGGATTTTTTCAAGTGCTGCTATCCAGCTTGGCAGAAGGCCTTTACAGACAAGAACATTGCCTCCAGCTGGTGTAAAACTGGCCTGTTCCCCTTCGATCCTACCTTAGTGTTTGATAAGCTTAAACTAAGGCAGCAGAGAGCGTCAACACCAAGGGACCCAGCAGAAGTTCATCAAGCAGTCTTTCTGCTTGCTAGGACTCTCCTCCAGGAATCAGGAAGCTAAAAGCAATCATCAACAAGACTGTAGACAGGAAAACCAAAAAAGTCATCATGAAGCTTAGTAATGATCTCCGGAGAAGTAAGGCAGAGGTCACGCTTGAAAGACTTGGCAAGCGGCAGGCAACGGATGCTCTCAGGCATGAGAAGAAGAAGAGAAAGCGTGGTAAGAAGTTGATTAAGCAGTTCAGAGCTGAAGAAGGATCTGGAGCAATTCTCTTTAGTCCTGGCAAGGCTAGAGCTGCTCTAGACCTTCAAGACCAGAGAGAGCATCAGAAGGAGCAAGAGAAAGAGAACAGAGAGTATAGAGCTTAGGAGAGGGCTCTTACAAAGGTCAGAAAGGAGGGTTCAGGGCTGTAGCTCAAGCTGCTCGTAAGGCAGCCGAAGTCTTCAAGAAGGCCGAAAGAGCTACAGAGAGAGAGGCCAGAAAGTCTCAAAAACTGACTGAACTAGAGCTAAAGGCTAGAAACATACGGCCAAAAAGAAGACCCAAAAAAAGCAGCTGCCTACAGAGCTGGTATCCATCGAGGATCCCCCAAGAGCTCAAAAGGCACCAAAACAGCTCAGGTCAAGGTCAGGGAGAACTATTTGTGCACCGGCGCACCTATTAGAAGTAAAATTTACTAGATGATTGCGGATGTACTTAAGACTACCTATCATGAATTTAATCTGAATACAGACCATATTGGTGGTGTATTTCTTCAAAAACTTCTGACGGTCAAAATCTTTGAGGTGTGCATTGACTGTCCGTGTGCACGGACTGTCCAAGACTTCTATCAAGCGCCGCTCTTTCGAGCGAAATCCGCGTTATCAAGCCACCATGCTGGATATGACCACTCATCGAAGAGCTCACCATTGGATTGGATGGCCGTATGGAATATGTCGGTTCTCGGACGTCTGTTTTGTATACGCCTTGCATCCAATATGACAACAAGCAGTACTGCAAATCCCTTTCGCTGCTTCTTTGGTATAAACAACATTGTGCCGCTGAAAGAGGGACACGTCAGTCAGTCCTTGACACGAGCTCCTCCCGCGAGTTCTGTGCAGGTCGGAGCCGTACATAGTCCCTATCTATAGAGCAGTTGCTAAGTCTTACTAAAGATCTATCTAACTAGGATTGGATTGGATTGGATTTATTCTATTAGGCTATGCACAGGCTAAATACCCGTATGAGCCGTCCTGACGCTACAATACGCTGACCACGTTGCTTCTTTAGACTCATGCTAACTTAATACAAAAGAAAGGTAATGAGCGTGACTTATTCTTCATCATCTCTTCTCCACCCTGGTCGTGGCACCATTCTTTCGGTTTGGATGAGGAACTCAATCGTTGCATTTACAACTTTCATGTATGGTTTCCACTTCTCTTTCGGGCCATCGACCGGCAGCCCAGCATTCCACGCTTTCCGGCTGCTATATCCTCCTAACAAGTGGGACATGTCGCCCCATCTCGGTCCTGCTATAGCAATAAGGATAAGTCTTTGGCTCTCCCACTTCGGGCATCGGAGTATGATATGCTTAATCATCTCAGCTCCTTGGTTGCAACTGCATCTGTCTAAGTCCTCTGCCTTAATCCTTGCCAGGAAGGAGTTAAGGTGGTTATGGCCTGATCTTGCTTGGACTAAGATAGCCGCCTGGTGTTGTCCGAGCTGATCATACAGTCTTAAAGTGTGCTTACCAGGTAAAGCGGCGTCTAATCTCCAGGTGTGTTGGCTAAAGACCTTCAAGGATGGGTTTTGCTGGTTCTGGCGAGCAGCGCTTTCCGCTAGTAGCTTTAAGAGAGCGGCGCGCTTGTAGATGCGGTTCTTTGCTTTCCTTGATGGTGTGCATACCATTTCTGTCATCGCCCTCGCTGCGTTGTGTGCTGCGAGGTGACCTGGCAGCTTTGCGGCTGCAGGTATCCATTTGAGGGTGATGGCCATGTTACGCTCGCTTGCACGATCAAGAGACTGAAAGATCTTCTCGCATATGTCTCTGTTTTGATTATTCGAGTCTCTATAGGACAAGCGGCAGAGGGACTCCTTGCTGTCAGTGAAGATTGTGTATGATGATCGCGTCCCTTGGCGGGTGAGCGGTCGCTTCCGCATACAGTCCTGTAGTGCGAACCAGATGGCTTGTTGCTCTGTACCAAGTACCGAGCCCATTGATTCTGAACTTACTGTTTCTGCCCGCACGATTGACACTGATGTCTCTGGCGCGGCTGTAGCTTCTACTACTGCCGAGCCACAAAGTCCATTCCGTACTGAGCCATTAGTGAAGTACGCCCCTTTTGTCTGCGTTATTGTTGTTTCGTGATCCTGGAGTGCCTCTTCCTCTGTGGAATTGCTCATAATAGCGCTCCTATTTATCCAAGCCTTGTCAATCCATGGAGAACCCTTTAGGACTAACCCTATTCCCTTTTGTTGTAAGATGTGTCTATGCATTGACCAGGTGGCGCCAAGTGGTGAGGGATACCGTGACGCCTGGCGCGGGAATCGTCTGAGACAGATCGTAGCTGGGTTGGTCTCTGGTAGCGCGCATAGCGATGCCAGATGGCTCGTCACTTTCCTATGTAGCCTATGCGTGACCGGCTCCAGATGTGCTTCGGCCTCGAGAACTGCAAGCGAGACTCCTTTAAATGCCCCTAGAATCGATCGTGCACCTAACCTCTAGATAGCCTCAAGTGCGCTGATCAGTCCTTGAGATCCACGTCTCCCACGGGGCCAATGGTCGGTGACACTGAAGCGCTGTGCTTCAAGCTTACCCCACATCACGTGACCATGATGCACATTGCTCAGTACGCTAGTATGCCAAGACAACTGAGCAACCTTGGTGCTCAGTAACGCATCAACCGCTCAGTAACTGAGCAGTCTGTGCATCACTGAGCAAGGAAGAATCACTGGTGCAAGGCACAAGTATATAGATCACAGTCATTACCATAGTTTAGTAAGTCAGTAGTCAACTTCTTATAGTCACGGTAACAGCAGGCTGTTACCATCTGAACCGATGCGTATTTCTCTATCAACTCCACGTACTATTCCCCTTCAAGGCAGAACCCCGTGTTCAAGGCTTGACTGTATTCACCTACAGACAGACCGGTTCATGACAGTAACTTAGCTTTAGTACCGTTCTATCCATTGTTTTCCTTACCCCTATAGTTCTCAGTATTCACTTCCGCACCTCCTTCAGCCTGTATATGCTATAGCTTATATACAAATATAAGCTATACCTATCCAGGCAAGGTCAAGAGATAAGACCCTAAGGAATTCTTCCTTAGATTCTGACCTCTTTCCTGACATTATTTATATATAACTGACTAAGTTACATAAGTTTTAAAAGGTCAAATTTAGTATGGAAAAACTGCGTCTTGTCCCGGGGTGCGTCGCTTCCTGGGCTGCCACCTTAGTAGGCGATCTTCGTATCGTAAGTGAAAAATTTTACGAGTACGTCACGTGTCAACTCCACGCGTGTTGTCGTTCTGTGCTTCTCCACGTCCAGCTGTCAGTTGATCACCTACTTGCGAACAACAATCAGCCGACATGAAGCATGTACGATATATATCGCTGACATAGAGCACTGGATTGCAGTATCCAGATGGGGCTGCGACATCGAGCTCGTAGAGACTGGCACTTGCGGCAAAACATCGAAACGACCATATCCAACACCGGATCCAGAAACATTCCTGCCCTCGAAGCGCCGCTGCCGAGAACGCAGAGCATCAGACTCAGACCCAGACACAGACACAGAAACAGTGAACGATATGGTGGCAGATGATGAAGGCGGGAGAGGCCCCAACGCCGAATATCGGGGCTTGATAAGCACTCCGCCTGGTGGCAACAGGTGGGGACAGGGTAAGCCAAGCCGGGAGATTGGCGGATCGGGAAGGTTTAACCCTACAAATAAACAATGGCCAAATTTGTATGACAACATTACGTATGCTAGGTAGACACAAGGCCAGATAACTCACCATTAACAACACAGAGTATCAATAGAATATGAACACAGGACCGCCTTCAAGCACCCCATCCGCCCATTTCGTCCTACGACAGCCTGTCCCAGCACAGCCAGCTCTCCCGCTCAACAGCTTTGGCGGCGGTCGGCGTGAGCACACCGTCACCTTCAAACACCCCGGATATCCCGACCAATTCAGCCAGAACATACTCCTGACGCTTCATGCGTTTGACCATGTCCGAGGCGGCCTGCATTGCGGAACCGCTCATGTCGCATGCGCCATAGTCGCCTGCAATGCCTGGGACGGATACTTCAGCCGCACGCGCGACGGCCGTGACAGACTGAACCTGCAGCACAACGACCTGATCTTCGACAAGGTGCTGTACTTTCACGTACCCTCGAGCGATGCCAAATATCCAGTATATCCCGACTTCGCCAACTGGGCCTTTCCCCACGACCATCTGCCTCCGAATTGGCCGCGCGCGCCCGCATTCAACAATGACGACGCATTGGCAGACGCTGGCGCTGACGAGCTGCGGGCACCACCTTCATCCTCAACGCTCACGGCCGCCGTCCTCCGCCGCGACAAGGCATGCGTCATCAGTGGGCAGAGAGACTGTGTCGAAAGAGCGCATCTATGCCCGCGCAGTGAAGTGGACTGGTTCGACAAGAATGGAATGGCGCAGTACAACATGAACGGTCAGTTGGTCAGGGACGCTGTCGTCGACGATATAACAAACGCCATTGCCCTCCGCTCGGATCTGCACACGACATTCGACGCTGCCAAATTTGTCGTGGTGCCAAAGCAGGACGCTTGGGTCGCCCATTTCACCCATCTTACTAACGACCTTGGCAAGTTGTACCACAACACGGCTGTGGCTATTGACGAGGAGGTTTCGTCCAACTGTCTTCTGGTCCGATTCGCTTGGGCCATCTTTCCCTTGGTTTCAAAATTCCTAATGGCAGGCGCAGCCCGTCAAGTACGAATGCGGGTGGTGCAAGACGGAGAACTGACAGAAGTTACAGAGACAGTAACGGCAGAGCAGGCAAACGCGAGATTTGCCCGTGGGCGCAGTCGCAGCACGAGTCCGCGCAAGCGAAAGGTCACCGACACTGGGAATGACAACATCGACGCGCAGACGCCGCCGTTACACGGAACAAAGAGAAGACGCTACATCTCCAAAGACGTCTCGTCCACTACCACAACTATCTCACACGCCATCACTCCTCGTGCAGATGAAGAGGAAGGACAAATCCAGCAGCTGAAGCGTTCGTGGCTACTCCGTCAACGGCCTGGCGACCCTGCTCTATATTGTTGCGACCCCGCTGCTGCAGAGGCCGCTGATGAGGCTGGTATAGTAGGCAAGAAAGCCTGGGGAGGAAGCCATCTGTGCGACGAATGTCTGGGTATCGAGTATCGCGATCCAATCGAAGAAGACGCACCGGGAGATTGACTACAACATCGTCTGTATATTCCATCCATTCTAATGGCAATGCTTCTTCCAGGTGAGAGCTGCAATCGGAAGAAAAATAATCTCTGCCATGTTCCACCCTAAATTAATGATATCTGCATGTCGCGCGCCTTGCCCAAGTATCTAATTATGAGAAAGTCTGTAACCTATCTACAACTTCCACGCCTCGCTGCAGCCGCAAGACCCGTAATCAAACCGACCTTGAATGTCAATTTCATCACCTTAGTGTTTAGCTCCCCCACGTCTTCTCGAGGAATGACGGCGACCCGATAGCGGTTGAACAACGGACACAGACAAGAATCACGCCGGACAAATCCAGCGATGGACTTGACCTCGCAATATGTTTTGGGACGGTGCGATGATGTACGCAATCTCTCTAGAAGGCGCCTTTCGCCCTGTAAGTGAGACAACTCCTTTATGAGACAGTCAGGACGGTACTGACACCTGCCAGTGTTGCAAAAGCACTGCGAAGGCTTGATCGCGGTATATGCCTTTCTTTCGCATGTTTCCTTCGTATGTACGGATCTATCGTACAAATTGGTGGAGCAGCTTCAAGATATCATCAAGTGGCTGTGACAGACTCTTCGACAAACCAGTTCAGACGACCTTCGCCTTTTTGGTCATGTCCAGATAACCAGAGGCGGCACGACCGAATTCAGTCTTGCCATATATACACTACGAGCCTTGGAAACTCTTGAGATCCAGGAAAGAAGTTGCTGGCCGGCCCTTTTGAAATCTCTAGCTATCGCTGAGCGCAAGGCTGAACGAGCGGACGGTGTTCCCGGTCTCGAGATGAGCTTCGACTTAATGACATCTCTCGTCGCTACAGCGACATTCCATTGGATCGAACTTCAATCAGACGTCAAAGATTCTATCTTTGATTTTGATTCATTCATTCATTCATTCATATTTCTTACACCAATCTGGTTCCCTTGCGGGTCCATGCGGGAGTAGC
>Ga0058704_10001213_pt1 | contig 12181 bp, 19 predicted proteins | sample AgamicMgSfe_FD_71363 | JGI IMG/M metagenome (GOLD analysis project Ga0058704, IMG submission 71363) | Agave microbial communities from Guanajuato, Mexico - Mg.Sf.e | ecosystem: Host-associated > Plants > Phyllosphere > Phylloplane/Leaf | place: Guanajuato, Mexico | collected 2012-05-30
GTCTTCGTGTGCCGGACTCCGCCGCTGGTGACGAACTTCTCGCTCCGTTACTTTTCGCATCTACCAATGTAAGTGTGAGGACCACGGAGCTTGACGTACCACGGATCCAGACGGGATTGACAGCTCGCCAGCGCCAAGATGCGTGTCAGCTCTGCAGTCCTCGAGCGAGCATCTTACTTAACATCCTTCATCAACGCAACAGCTCGGTGCCATACGAGCTCAGGGACGCTGAGATGATTGACGTTCTGAATCTCGTGAAGAATTACATGTGCATGGAATCCGTCAAGCTTGCCGACCGCTTGTGGCTACGCGAGTGGAACGGCAACATGCAACATCTCGGCAGGGTGCTAACCGCGACATATCGGTTGGGATATGATGACCTGGTCGTTCAGGCATGCCACGACATCGTGTGGAAAAGCTCTTCGTACACCAAGGTCGTCGACGAATACACAATGTATGGCGTTGAGGGAGACGAAGCGCTTGCTGGGATTTTCTGTGAGTATCAAGACAATAGCACATTGATGTGGGAGACTGGGTGGCTGACCTCGCTGCTAGCCATGCTGAAGGACTACAAGAACAAAAAGCTTGCGACAATCACCGGCTCCATTCCATCGCTCATGCGGACGTTCGAAACCACACGCGACCCTACCCGCTTGCAATACGGCGGTCAGATCTGCCCAGAGTCTTGCCTCGCGGCAGAGGTATCAGCATATGAGCTCAAGCAGCTATCACGGGAGCATGGGTTGGATGTTGGAAACCTTGGGTGTCTAGCAATCGGCGCGCTCTCGCGGACTCTGCATTCGCTGCCGAAATTTCCATTCTCTGACCGCTACGAGCCGTGCTCGGACACTTGCGTCTACCATCGGCTTGCGAGAGCGTACAACGATAATTTCTTGCCGGGAAACCTCAAGGAGCTGACGCTGCCGAGGAAGCTGCTGTGTACGGACGGCTATCGCGAGCACGGCTTTGCTGGTCGCAGCTATTATGTCGGCGTAGGACATTTTCATCACTGCGGTGACCAGCACTGAAGGCAGGAGGAATACTCGACTTGCTCAGCACGGACTGAGCGTCGGATAACGGGACATGAAGCGAGCAATTCTCGAAGCAGCGAGTCGTTAATGCTAGGTCACCTGATCTAGCGAAGCAGGTGGTCTCCGATGTACGAATGCGATAGCTTGTGAAGTAACATCCACACCTGTAGAACGACTTATCCTCTCGAGCCTATTCCTGCTCTTAGCTGGTATCATAATCGTACGGGAGTGTTTACGATCAGGTGGCGACGAGTCGTCCGAGGTAAGTTGGAAGCTCCAGACCTTGGCGGTTATGGCATGATCATTCGCCGCGTCTGGGCGCTGCAAGCCACCGTCAGCTTCAGGCAGGCTCACCCTCAGCCGTCCCCGCTATCATCCGTTATGATCACTGTATTGGATGGCAATAGCTATGCTCGGACAATGCCGACTCGCTACGATTCTCTGCAGCGGCTGACCGCCCGGATCATCGAGCCCTTCCTTGCTCGACATGCTACTTCTACAGCTCGCAGGCTTTACGTAGGCTGACTCGTTGATAGCTTCGTGCTCGATCGGCGGGTCGTGTCTTTCCGCTTGTATCAAACTCTCGCAAAGTCATCTGCCGATCTACTGGAAGCATGAGAGAAGATGGCGGTACCAACAGCCACCGCGATAACCCAGGTTGTGATCACATGTGCTTCAAGCCGCTTTCATTGCCAATCCTTTGGACATACCTCTTAGCCACGCGCACTTTGCCGCGAACATGGTGATCGAACCTTATGTTGACAAGGCAAGCCAGCAGGTGCATATCTTGGGTATGGCTTAATCTGTTATCACGCAACCCGGCGAACATGTTCTGAGTAGCATGCATGAGCGCGTGGTTCCCATGCACCAACTCATCGGACAATGCAAGGCCTAGACTTGTCGAGTCACTAATCCCGCATGCGGTAGAATAAGGTTCACGATGATCTGGGGTTGACATTGCGGGGAATGTGCGCCAAGGGGCTGGGCCGCGGGATGTTGCTAGCAACAAGATATGCCGAAGAGGTTGATTGGTAGCACTACATACAGGCTGACGCGCTCCAGTATATGTACAGCTTGACGACTGCTTGCCTGTACCTGCGTGGTGTGACCATCTGGGTCACTTGGCAGGAAGCATGCCTTGGTACTGTCTGGGTCTTACTGGATGTGGTTATTTGGCCCTCCTTGGCTGAGCCTAGACGAGAACGCTGGCCCTAGGGTGTGAATTGAAAAGAGATCGATGTGCTGGGAGGGTGGGATACTTGCTTCTCATAAGACCTCAATTGTCTCCCAGCGTCTTGGGTAGGCCAGCTTTCATTGTTTCATCCCTCATTCTTCGAGCTTGTTGCTCTCGCTGGCAGGTTGCTTCGCATCTTGTCTCAAACCCGTCGTCGGTCCTTACTAAAGAGACGGACATTCCTCACAGCTCCTTACACACCAAACGAGAGCTGCTGCTGCAAGCCATGGCCACCATGGACTTCAAGCAAGATGCTGAGAAGATCGAGCACATCGAACATTTGGATGTCGAGAACCTGGACGAGGTGATCGATCATGCACCTTTGGAACGTATCGACTCTCAAGAACGACACTGGATCGATGAACGCTTCCATGACTTCACGCCTGAAGAGCAGAAAAAGATCATCCACCGCATCGACCGCCGTTTGGTACTGACGTTGGGGTTTATGTGAGTTCCCCAATACGACAGTCTAGGCCCGAGACTCAGACAACTGACACCACATCTCTCAACAGGTACTGCGTGTCCCTTATGGATCGCACTAACCTGGGTATTGCCGCAGTCGCTGGGATGGTTGTCGACCTGGATCTCATCGGCGCTCGGTACAACATCATATCATTGATCTTCTTCATCTCCTACGTCCTTCTCCAGCCTCCGGCAACCGTGGTACTCCGTAAGCTCGGGCCGAGGGTGTTTCTGCCAACCATCACATTGTTATGGGGTGCAACTATGATCTGCTTCGGCTTCCTTCAGACTTGGACCCAGATGGTGGGTCTACGGATCGTCCTGGGCGTATTTGAGGCGGGATTCTTTCCAGGTAAGCAGAGCCACGCCACGATTCATGACGACGATGCTGATATCCTGTAGGATGTGCCTATCTGCTGTCCTGCTGGTACCCACGCTACGACCTCCAAAAGCGCAATGCTGTCTTCTACCTCATTGGTAGTATGGCTTCGGCTTTTTCGGGTATCCTCGCATACGGCTTTAGTCAATTGCATGGGCATGGCAATCTGGGCCCTGCTTACGGCCAGCACTACGGTCCTACCGCGAAGGATCCTACAGCTCCGAGCGGCATTGAGCCCGGCATCGCTGGCTGGCGATGGTTCGTGTACCGATGAGTAAAACCCGTGGTCTGAGACTTGTGCTAATCCCTTGCATGCAGGATCTTCATCCTGCAAGGCCTTCTGACCTGCATCATCTCCGTCGTAGGCGCCATGACGATTGCCGATTTTCCCGATAAGTATGTCAGGATATTCGTTGAAGACATAAAGTAAGCCATGTGCTGACCGTGGCTTCCACTTTCCTAGGGCTGCCGAAAAGTCGAGAGGCATCGCCATCCCGTTCCTCAATGAAAAAGAGGCTGCCTTCATTGTCGCCAGAATCGAGAATGATCGTCATGATGCCATCGCACAGCCGTTCCACTTGAGCACCTATTTGCGCTGCGCCTGCGATGCCAAGGTTTGGGCCTTCGCTTGGATGTTCGGCCTCAGCACAACCATCACATATGCCATCGGTATGTGTCAACTCCACTCGGCTATCGTGTTTGCCTTGTGCTGACTGTCTCAACACAGCTTACTTCCTGCCCATCATCCTTGAGGAAGGCATGGGCTTCTCCGTCGCGGAAGCCGAGTGCCTGATCGCGCCACCTTACGTTCTCGCAGCGCTCTGGATGTTCGGATGTGCCTGGTACGGAGACAAGTGGCATATTCGCGCGCCGTTCATCATCGTCAACGCCTTCATGGGAATCATTGGTCTCTGCTTGCTCGGCTTCGCAAAGAATAATGGCGCCCGGTACTTCGGGGTTTTCCTCGCGGTCACTTCAGCGAACTCGAACGTTCCTTGCATTCTGACATACCAGGCCAACAATAGTAAGTAGGAAGCCGTTGTTCTGACCAGCGTGCTGAGCTGACATGCTATAGTTCGTGGACAGTGGAAGCGCGCTCTCGCCTCAGCGACTCTCGTTGGCGCGGGTGGTATCGGAGGTATCGTTGGTACAACGATATTCCGTCAGCAAGACAAGCCGGACTACAGACCCGGAATGTACGGCACCATTCTTGCGTCCGTGTTGATCATCATTATCGCCTGCTTGTTGACGCTCAAGTTCCACCGCGCGAACAAGCGAGCAGCAGCTGGTGGCAAGATCATTGAGGGCCTGGAGGGCTTCAGGTACACTTTGTGAGCATCTTGCGTTGTGTTGATAGCATGAAGCACTCTTTGTACATATCCAGCTACTGTATCAAAGCATATGAACAAGGACCCAGCATAAAGTCAGCCTGTCAAGTAGTCGTTATGCTGAGATCCTTTAGGAAGGCTACCCAGTAATCATTCGATCGTGCTGTTTGACTGCAAGCTTCCTCTCTTTCTCGAAGGCTCTTCGCGTCTCTCAGATGCTCCGCAAGGTCAGTCTGTGGAACTAGGCATAGGTTGAGGACGTAGAGACGTACTCTTGAATCGCTTTCACGAGCCTCTCACACATCCCTCCGCCGTCGTCCTCCTCGTCATCGCTGTCAAAAGACACCACGACCTTGCCATCCACCTTGCCATCCACCTTGCACCTTGCTAACAACGCGACGACATCGTCCAAGTAGGCCGGCGTAGCGTCTTCGTCAAGTTGCAGCGTGATCGAGAGTCTGCTAAGCTGGCGCCCGGAACTGAATGCTGTGATGAAGCTTGAGATACGGTCGAGATGTACTGCGACCTCCGTGCGGCTCCCAATCTCAACAGTGAGGTCAAGGTCACTGACGTAGCGCCATGGTCGTATGTCTTCGATGCGTCCAAGGGAGAGGTTCGACTTAGACCAAGCTTTGGCCACTGGCTAACGAATGCATACAGAGAGTTTGGCTGTGGTTCAGAGAAACTTTGAGGCTTCTTCGTATAGTGAACGGCATGTACGCAGCACTCCTAGAGTGTTGGTAGTATGCTCAAGATAGTCCGCAGTCGTGAGGTCGTATACGTGGCCGTGAACTTCGGCGAGAGATTAGCTCCAGTCTTTGTGTTGGCCAAAGGCGAAATCCTTCCTCACTTACTGTGGAAAATGATCCAGCGGTCATCCTCTCCGCCAAGGCCGAATATATGCTCGTTGATGATGAGGCGTACTTCTGGTGGGAGTCCAAGCAAGCTAGCTGTTGGATTGGCTGGTGCCATGCCGAGACGTCGCAGCGGTGGTGACGATCGAGATCTGTTGTTTGATGAGAATGTTCTGGAGGATATACATCACTTGGAGCAGGACAAGTCGGGAAGGAGCTACGCATGTGAAGAAGGATGGGCTGATCTCGTGGGCGTTGTTGGGGATGATGGTGACCAAGCAATGTCTTGTGTTTAACACGCACTACACACACAACGTTCGCACAAAGAGTCGATCACGAGCTGCTCGACTGGCATCATATTGAAAAGAGCAGCGTGAAGGGAGTGAAGACGGCGAAGGATATGAAGAAGCTCTGGCTTTGGGTTGACGGTCAACTCACAACGTAATGGCTTCCTTCGCGACAAATCACGAAATACAACCACGGGAAGTAAGCAGAGGAAAGAGTCGGGGTGCTCAACGACACAAAAACAAGGCCCATGTAGCTTGCAGCCCTCGCAGGAGAAGGAGACGCGACGCAACAGCCGAGGCAAAACGTGTCGCGTCCTGATGGCTCGTGCGCAAGTCAACTTGGTACAACCTTCATCGTCCACCCCTACGACTGTCGACTTATATAGGTCTTGCTTACCCAGTGTTGCCCGCCTGAGATGATCTGTTCGATCTTGTAGCCTGGTCGAGCACGAGCGGCCTATCGCAGAGGCGATTCTGGCATTCGTCCTGGGTATCAGCGAAATAGGAGCGACGTCGCAACGGATCTCGTAACAGAGCGTACTGGTCACGGCGCTTATCAGTCGTCGGAGTTTCACTCTACTGTGAAGGCAGTACTATTTGAGACATATTAACATCCGCAGACTATTGTCTCGCGTCCCGCGTCGTACAGAGCAGCTATCCGTGATGGGGGTCCCTCAGATGACAGCAGCCATATTGGTACGGACCTGTCATTTTCCAGTACGACTGTGCGACGTCCCCCTGCCACTCAATAGCCTACGGCTACACGGGCAGCTGGGGAATGTTTGCTACCTCACACACCTTCACCTCCCGCAACCGTGTCCAGTCGCGTTGCCTTGACCAAAGACCTGGCCTCTTCGTACGAAAGGAAAACACCTCCCTTCCCATCTGAAGCAAGTCTGGTCACTGGGTACAAGCGCCTTGGACGTAGCGGTATGCACTTCAGCATCCTCACGAAGACACTCCTCGCACGGTACAAGATATGCTGTGCGAGACCTGTACGGCCGTTACGAAGGAGCCGTGGATCTCCAAATAACACTCCTATGGACAGCTTTGGGACCATGATGGCTTCCAAGACTTGCATCGCGGATTTGGTTCGCTCGAGAGTCCCTTGCACACTGGCTGTGGACTTTGCCACCTGCTTGTTAACCGCTTATCTCAAGACTACAGTGGAATCTTTGAGGGCTTGCGCTTGAGGTCAGACATTGAGCCACAATCCATCAGCATGCGCTGTCGATTCGGTTTTGAGACGGACAGCAGGACAGTCGTCTCCTGTCCGTGTATATGTACAACGTCCTGCAATGGCAAAGCGGTGAGAGAGCGATGTACTGTGTACATGTTTCTGTCGCCCGGTGGGTCCAAGCTGGCGGCATACACGCCGCTTGATATCTGTCAGGTCTCTACAGCTTGCTGACATACGCAGACCAAGCTCCTCTCGAGGAGGGATCTACCATCGAGGCCCAGAACGGTGTGTCAACGGTAGCCATGAATGTTGTGGAAGACTGGATTGAGAAGTGCTGCACCCGCCATCATCTATGTCAACAACAACTTGTACCTCTGCCACCCGGAAATTGGCTCGCTTTCTTGACGCTGACCTCGGGGCAGGACCCGGAGGATTGAAGCTGGTCGAATCAGGAGGTCTCCTATCCAATGTGAGGTATATGACGCTCAGTCACTGCTGGGGAGGTGTCATGACACAGATCCCATGTCTGACGACCACAACATATCAAGCGTATCTGCAGCACATCCCCATCGCGGACTTACCGCAGACCTTTCAGAGACGCTATTGATCTGAGTCGCCGCCTATGTGTCCGCTATCACTGGATCGACGCGATGTGCATCGTACAGAAATCACAGGCGGACTGGCTCGAGTAAGCCGCGATCATAGGGCGTGTATACAGAGGCTCATACCTGAATATCGCGGCGACTAAGGCTGAGAACATGCATGGCGGTCTTTTCACTAGCCGAGACCCGGCGGCCTTGGCATCGTTGAGGGTCGCGATGGAGTGCGAGATACTTGCCCGCTTCCACCAACGAGACACTCGGACTCGAAAATATGTTCGCTTCTCGCTCGACGGTCCTTCCTCTATCATGTTCTTCGCCGGGCAAGATGCCGCTGAGACCGACAACATACAAATTTACCTCCACTCTCGCCTTGACAACTTCAATGGGCGCTTCGACAGTACGGGCATTGACTTTTCTTCGAGCGCGAGGTAGGTGCGGCTTGTTAGAACAAGCTTGAAGGCAGAGCTTCGAGCTCTAGACGCGACCTGAAAGTACCATTTCGTCGACGTGAGGGCTTGTCTTCAAGGGCTTTCTGGCCTTTGGAGGTCTTCCAGGGACTACCAGCTGGACTCTCCAGCAACACTAATCGTCCAATCTCCCAGGACGAGCGATAGACACGCGATATCCCACCTGGATCTCAACGAACATATTGGGAACGAAAATGGTACCTTTGATTTGCGGGGCAGAAGCTTCGCTATGAGTGCCAGGAGTGTAGCAATGGATGGTACTATACTGCATGCAGAGCTGAGAGATAAGCGAGGAGACTGGAAACGGAGCAGTATAGACATCGAAGAAGGTCTCGACATGTGGGCTGCATATGATACATACGGTACAAAATTCTACGATGAAGACACCGACTATTACCAGAAGTGGTCTGAACAGATGGTACAGGCGAAGTTAAGTGCTAGAGGATGGATTGTACAAGAACGCTTGTTGGCACCGCGGGTGGTGTATTTTGCGCGAGAGCAGCTGTTTTGGGAATGCGCCCAAGTGCAAGCATTAGAAGAAAGGCCACACCTAGCGGTCGACAACCGCCAGGCCACGGCAGTGACCCTAAAACTGGACCGGAAGTCCTGGGACCTCCAGTCGACCAGCTTCATGGACATGCCAGCGAGCAGGAATTTAGGGCTCAACTACATCTGATCTTCTATTAAAGCCATGTATGGAAGAGGGGATGTAACAATACGGAAGACAGATCTGGAAGACTCTGTCGTGATGTTGCAAGCGAAAGAGATGTGCTACGGCGGAGAAAGCTGGGTACGGACACATCGTCTTGTCAAATACAGGTCTCCGTTCGTAGCCGACTACAATTGGAAACGGCTGACCTACTACGATGATAATTCAGTAGCGATCCGGGTATGGCAAAGACCCTAATGGCTCAAGCAGGCATCGACTAGGAAGACTACTTAGTGAAGGTCGAGGTGGGATCAGTATTGGAGCCTCCGATCAGATCTTCCTTTTACCTGTGCTCTTTACTCGATGGAATGACAGATTACCCTCCTCGATCTTCAGTTCTCTGCTACTGGAGTGGACGGGTGAGAAAGGCGTCTTCCGACGTGTTGGCACAGCATGGTTGAGCAGCCAGTATCCACTAAACCACATCATCTCGACACTTTACGAGGCGCAAAGTATACACTTCCAGGATGATGACGATGATGCAGACAGTGAGGGAGAGGCTTGCGACGAAGACGCCCAAGCCATCCTTGGCTCTTCCAGAACGCATACGGTCGAGCCTAACCTTCAGCAGAACTTCATGGATAGCAGGACTGCCAAGGTGCCCCAAATGGCTCTTAAGCTAGCGCGAACCATTGAGAAGGCGGAGGCTCAATCGTACGGCACTTTTTCCGCAGAGCGAGCACTGCTGGGTGCTACAAAAACATCGTCGTCCATATCTGATCTTGCTGCGCAGCAGCTGCCTGGACAGCCGAGTTGATCGTCGCAGTGGTTATCTACGCAGGCTATGAGTGAGATCCGGCAGAAGACGCGTGGGATATCTCCTGGAGCTCAAATCCATTCTTCGACGAGGAAACATATGTGGCTCAGGAAAGCAGTAGGCAAGCAACGACCGAAGGACGTCATCGATAAGCAGTTCTGTCTCAGCGAGTCAGCGTGGCGAGCGACGGCACTATACGGTTTGGATGCTTTGTGTTTGATATCATATAAGCGCGTTTTGGCAAGAGCCGTTTAGGTGTATGACGTTGGGACTACCTCTTGAGACGATTACGTTGAATAAAAACGACGGGTAGTAGAAGGCTGAGCTTCAAGCATGCGCTTCCAAGAAGATGCTCTCGGTTATACAACCCTCACAAAGCATGGAGGGCATGAACTCCTATTTGGCAATAGAGCTTGCACATGCTCGAGGGGATCCGCGGTATCTAATGTCCCAGGAAGTCTCTCCTGTGCTGATGATCTATATATTACACAGGTATTCACGAGATTACTGGAACATGCTCATGCTCGACTTGACATCGAGCTAGAGTACCATGCCCGTGGTCAGGCTGTGCAGTCGATCCTTATCCGGTAATCTACAGCAAGTACATAATGAAGCACTGAAGCACAATTCACCCGCTATCATCAATCCCTTGGCCGACCGGCGCTAAGTAGCTCATTGGCGAGCCGCATCGGTTGATAAGTCGTCACGAAAGTCCTCAGTAGACTGACGGACAGGGTTGAGGTGCGCCTCATCGCTATAACGAACGTCGACTTCCACTGACTTCTCGATATGCCGAGGATTCCCTGTAAAGCTTCCCCTCATTGACGTCAGAACTGTGCTTCGATTCTCGCCCGTGGCTGGCGTCAGATGATGGTAGTCCTCCGTCGTCTCGGCGTGTCTCATACTGCCATGTGGCTTTAAGACGCTGCGTTTCGAGATTGGTTGCATCGCAAAGCTGCCCGACATGCCATACGTCCCCTCTCTTTGCCCAAGCGAAGCCGCCATCAAGCCGGAAGTCGCTCTATCCATGAACGGTTTGAGGGTCGGGGTGCACGTGACAATAACAGTCGAGGTCATGTTGCACTGCGTCGCGACGAAGTACGCTAGTGATTCGTAGGTCGAATCGGGGGAATCGTGGAGTCTTTGCAAGTAGAGAAGTCGAATCACCTGCGCGACGATAGGCCTGCACGTCAGGTTAGTCGACAGAGAGACGTCTATTACGCCATCGGACGTACATGATACGAAAGCTAAAAGCTGACACTACGACTGCCTTCTTCTGCCAATCCATCTGCAGATGCCAGATAACCAGCGTAGGCAAGGCGACAAGCGCAATGTCTATCAGGATGTCGGACGTAGCGATGACGTCCCAGAAGAAAATCTACATCTCAATCAGCTTACGGTAGTCAACAAGTCGATTGGGCATACTTGCGGCACTGAAGCATTTGTTGTCGACAGAACTCCATGGATGTGGTAGCTTACATTGGAATGCGAACGCGAGGATTGCCGCTATTGACCACAGCAGCGTTGTTACACCCAAGAACCAGACCGCCCTGAGGTGTGGTTTAAGAATCGCAAATCGTGCGATCAGAAGCAGACTGGAGATTTTTGCCAAGGCAAGGGTGACGATATAGAGGATTGTTGAGATATATACGTCCTGTTTCGCAATACAACGTTAACGAGGTTAGAGCTGTTCAATATCGAAGTCATACCTTGTCTATTTTCGATTGCAGCACAGTGCTCAGGGAGGCCGAACGTTTGCCCAAACCATCGTTCACACTGATAGAGATTGCAATTGTTTCGCCAACACCGAAAAGCTGTACCTGTTAGCCTAGAACTCACGATAACCTGGAATTGCTCACCATGGCCAGCAGGATAGCTGCATCATCTCGGCCGGGGATGTGTGCAGTCATGAACCGAATACACAACCTCAGGAACGTAGCGAGGATCATCGTCACCATGAGGAACCAGGCTGCGATCTGCAGAACAGCTCCATTGTCGTCCGGCGTCACAACGGCGTGTCGGGCACCCTCAGCATACATCGAAAGCCTATGGAAGGAGGTATGGGATGAAATGACCAACGATAGAAGGTTGGATGGGCGGTTCACCTGCAAGAACTCGGTCACGGTGTACTGTGATGTTGTTGTCTATTGAAGGAGACCGCAAGTCACGCGGGAACGCGCTCACATATAAGATCCTCGGTCATCTGCTTAATCTTGCGCTATCGACCATTTCGAATGATAAAAAGTCTGTCGAGGGCGTGGTGATGCTGTGCCGCAACGCAGGGGTTCATGTAGGAACAACGTTCGCTAAGAGAAGTTGGCATGACCCTGCGGCCTGTTGTCCCAAATCACTTGCAGCAATGCCTGTGACATGATCCCACTGATAACGGACACTGGACGACCGTTCCACGCATATCAGGATGCCTGCCGGAGGCGTATCCCGCGTGTGGCTCGGAGATTGGAGTATGTTGCCACCAAGGTCGGGTGCGCTCTACATGCTGGCGCTCATGCCGCGTTTCCAGCATCCACACTCTCGGTTTTAAGTTGCATGAGAGCATCAGTTGCCTGCTCAGGCAAGAGGTTTGCAAACGAGACTTAGCCGAGCTGCACACAAAGTGGTGGCGGCACGCAAGTCCCGCAGTAGCGCATGCGCTTCCGACGGCCCCCGGTGGGACCTTGCACCCTGCAGGCATCCAGAGGTACAGCATGCACTACTATGCGAGCCGAAAGCGGCACAGCTGGTCGACAGCTCTTCAAGAACGTGTTTCGTCTCAACATCGCGGCCCTATTTACTGAACGATAGGGCCGGTCTATATCGGTCAAGCGACTGCTGCCCGCTGTGCGACTACCCTTCACCCCCCAGCGTCCCTCTCCCAGTCCTTTGTAATAGCG
>Ga0058704_10001214_pt1 | contig 12169 bp, 13 predicted proteins | sample AgamicMgSfe_FD_71363 | JGI IMG/M metagenome (GOLD analysis project Ga0058704, IMG submission 71363) | Agave microbial communities from Guanajuato, Mexico - Mg.Sf.e | ecosystem: Host-associated > Plants > Phyllosphere > Phylloplane/Leaf | place: Guanajuato, Mexico | collected 2012-05-30
CAAGAGACGCTCACACCACCCGTGTCGCTGTCTGAGACACAAGTCATCGCTCGCCTCAAGCAAGCTGCCGGCAAGAATCTGTACCATGTCGAGCTTTCTTCCGGAAAAGTCGTCCTAGCGGAACTGCACCAGAAGTTTCGTTCCACCATTTGGCTCAAGCGTGGCTCGTATCTGCTGGTGGACACAACTGCCTTGGCTGAGCGCGACAATAAGCTTGGTGGCGAGATTGCGAATGTTGTCGGAGATGAGAAAGCATGGCGGAAGATGCCTTATTGGCCGGCGGAGTTTGCTGCGAAGAAGGCTTCGTACGATGATGAATCTGACGACGAAGGTCCGCAGATGCCAACGTCGGACGATGAGGAGGAAGACTGAGACTGTCGGTCACTCAGCGTGCTCATGCTCTTTCTTCGCGGACCCAACCATGGCGTCGCCACCCATACCAAACCAAGAGCCGGCTACGGTAGTCGCTAAGCAGCCAACGACGACCATCGAGCTCGTGTTTGTGCTGGGGTAGACGTTCCAAGCCCACTCTTGTGCAGCCCATACCGCATAGATCAAGATCGGATGCAGTCCACTTCGCCAAAGCAGGACGGGTGTCGACCACGCAATATAGGCGAAGAATTGGTAATGCAGGCTTCTTGCACAAAGGCAGCCGACGACAATGGCTGTCAGTATGCTTGTTAAGACGAAGTCAGGAGTGACCCTTCTCGCGGTCTTAGCCTGCGTTGATTCCAGTGGTGGGTATATAAGCTGTCTGAGAGCTTGCGTGGGAGAGACTCCTGCAGGTTTCAGCCAGCGCGCTGAGAGAAACACGCTTAGGAGAGTGGCATGAGCGGCTAGCAAGGCGACAGAGAATGGCTTCGATAAGAACGTCTCTTCTCCGACGAAGCGCCAGTTCACTGTCCACTTGAAAAGGAACTGGCGTGTGAACTCGAAGGCTCGAGAAAGGTAGCTTCGCGGAGCTGCAGCCAAGAATGGGTAGCCAAGTATGACCTACATCTAATCAGTATCCGTTTCCCGTATGTTCAGATTTGTCGTCATCGTGCGTACTTGAACTTGCCCGATTATCATTGCCTGCCGAAGCGCTCTATCTCTGCCCATGCCCTGCCAAAGCACAACGCCGATCGCGGGCAGCGCAAGCAGCAAGCTCATCTTGACGCCAAGACCGAGGCTGTAAGCCAGAGAGCCTGCTGTCCACAACCTCCTCTGGTAGCAGAAAATTGCCAGGAACAAGAAGAAGACGGCAAAGCAGTCGTTGAACAGTCTCAGCAGGAAGATGGAATGCAGCCGCTTGCTCAAGATCAACAGCGGGAAGACGTAAGGTGGCGCTTTCGCTTGACGGTAGCATTGCATGACCAGCGTTAACGTAACAAGATAGAGGCCGATGAAGATGTACTGACCCAAGCGGACATCTTGTCCTTCATCAGTCAGGTAGTAAAGTAGGCGGTATATGTAGACGTGAGCGGCCGGGTAGACCAGGGGTCCGGTGTCACCGTAGAGCTTGACATAGTTGCATTCACCAGCAATGTATTGCGCTACTTGTTGCATGTAGGCTGTCCAGTCGATCTCGGTGTCTGCAGTAACATTAGGAACTTGCCATGTGACAATGCGTTCAAAGTCAGGCTACTTACAGGAGATGTACTTGACCACCAAAGGGCATAGTGCAAGCTCGGCCAGGAAGACGAGAGGGCAGATCCATATCGTCTGTCGAGTGTCTGTGGTTATGTCCAGCGCTTGACGGATGAGCTCCATCTTTCAGAGCTGGTTGCTCAGGGGTGTATGAGAGTGTGGAGGTGGTGGAAGAGAAGGCTCGCTTAGAGCGATCAGCATAACATGTGGGACGAATGCGCGACATGGGATGGAAGTTCAGGTTCGCTTCCGTTTCCATTCAGCTTCACTCTTCCTCTTCCTCCCCTTACCAGCAGTCTAACACGCTGCGTAACCATCACTTCGAGATCGAGAGGATATGCCAGCTCCTATGTTCAGGGATTGCTACGACAACAGCCGCGAGAGCGTCGGGATGTCCACACTGCTTGTCCCATTCTGTCTCACCTGCACTGATCCCATAACGGCAGTGTCTCGCATCATGTCACGGTACTACCCAGGAACTCTACCATCTAGATGGCGCTTATCGAGAGTCGCGGTATGTAGCAATTGGAAGACCTGCTCTACGTCTCCTGATGAACCGAATCGTCTATGTTGTGAGTCGCTAATTCATTGGTCTTCGCCGGACATGTGAATTCGACGCCCACGGACGTCTTTGTACTCGAGAGTGCAGGTGGCAGCTTTCTTGTGTGAATCCGAACTGGACAGTTTGGAACACGCAAACTCTCGTGCCAAACACCGCTTCGCCACCTACCGGGTTATGCAAACAACCTTTCTCCTTCGTTACTCGCTACAAAAGCCTGCACTTCTCCGCACTCTAGCTTCTTCCAAACTATCACCTCCTCTAGCTAACGCAGTCCCCACGACTACTCCTACGATATTTCAGACAACAAAACCTTACCAAACAACGTAGTCAGACCTCAAACAATCAGTCAACCCCTCACCGACTAGTCAAAGCTCACCACAACATCAGCTCGCTTTGAAATGGCAAGCCAGAATCCCACGCTTGGTCGCCTGGGCCTTCTGCCTCCGGAACTTCGTCTACAAGTATACAGCTATGTTCTGCCGGATACCTACAAGCAGACGTTTACGTTTGAGGGAGATCACAACAGGCTAGATCCATACTCATCAAGGCCACTCGATATCCTATATACGAGCAAGGCAATCCGCCATGAAACAACCGAGGCCCTCACGAGCAACAGCGTCTGCGCAATCTCGATCGACAAGGACAAGTTCAGCACGAACTTTCCGTTCTGCGACCGCTTCATGTCTTACTTCCAGCGGAACAACGTCGTCAAGTTGGCCGCGAGCAAGGGTCTTCATATCACTGTAGAGGGGCCGCACTCACGTTCTGCACCAGGGCTTGCGCATGTTCGACACAACGTGAGGCTTGTGGTGAACTTGCTGAATGCAGGTGATCGAAACCGCCCATTGCTTGGTGCATCACTCAACAGCAGACATCACAAGAGCCTGACGTACACTTACAACGATTACGCCATGCTGTTGGGACCGCTCGCTCGATTGGCTAACGCTAAACGCGGTTACAATATCACTTGCACCTCACCATTGACGCCTGGATTCATGGACCCTAAGTGCTTGGAGCAGGGCAACCTCATAGCGGCAGCGACGCAGGATGCAGTCGCTTGTGCCGCTTACCCAGTGCAGCAGAAAATGCTCGATTTGAAGCTGGCGCTTGCATTGCAGCAGGACTCGCAGGTAATCGAGAACATGATGAATCCTGGTAGGCCGGCACAACCAATTGGTTTTCCGTGCGCGACGAAAATGCTAGAAGCAATGGAGGAGTTAGCGCAGCTATCGGAGAGAGGAGTGTCACTCCGGGATGGCGCAGTGGCAGCAGGAGCCCAAGAGTGGTGTGTTGAGCTGCATACCATGCTTACCAGCAAGCGTGGATGGGCGGTGCTGGAACCGGATTGGGTGAAGCGCATCCTCGTAGCATACCCGCCACGTGATTATATATGGTGGTCAGCAGGTCACCAGACGCTTCACAATCCGTTCTGGCAGTGAATCGCTTATACGAGTTGCGTCTTCGGAATGGCGATAGTGAGACTCAATTATCAGGAAGGAGGTTAGATCTATTGGGGCAGGCAGACTTTCGGATAAAGTACTGCGCAGGCCAGTCACAGCGAGTCTTACTGAATACATTATAGTGGTCGCGCTGTGGCTCTGCATCGCTGCTTGCATGGCGCTAGATCTGGGGAGCGCTTTTCATCAGAAGCGTTGACACCAACTTGTTACATAGGACACTACTCAAACTTCGGAAGGACTGTTTAGGGAGAACGGCTAGAGAGTGCGGTAATGTTTAGCTTCTCAGCGCAAGCATATGGGTCTCTCTGGCGTCATAGGCTTTTCGAACTGCAACCCATCCGACCGGAGCGAGTGCTCGTTAGTATACTGCGACTGCCATCTTTTACCTATACGTGAACATAGGGAAGCGTTGGTTCATAGAGATGCTTGATCTTACCATGCTTCCTCCATCCAGGCAAGCGAGAGAAAGGTTAGCTGATACCGTAGACAGCAGGAAGGCAGACAGTGCGACAGTGGGACAGATAATCAAGACCTTACTGATGCTCATATTGATGCATCAGCAGGGTAGTGACTTGCAACGGTACAAGCATGCCGGCATCGACCCATGCCGAACTACCAAGGCTGAATCATGTTTGCACGAATCACTTTGCCCTGATCATCGTCCCGTTTGCCTTGGCAGACATCCTTGATGAAGTTGCCGCCTTCGGAAGGATCGCGCGCACCCATCTGCTAGAAGTCAGTGACTGCCCCAGACCACTCAATCAACTCGTGGACTTGCCTTCCGCAATGTCTCGGCACCTACACCAGACAGACCAGTAGCCAAGAAGCCCGGAGAGATAGCCCAGATCTTAACACCGTCATTTTTCAGTATTCTGCACCACTCTCGCATGAGCATATTCAGTCCAGTCTTCGCGGATCGGTACGAAGTGACCGGGTTCATGATGTTGTCCTTTGGCCAGCCGGCAGGTGGCGAGGCGTTGAGACGCTGGAACATGGGTAGGTCGAATCTCTCGGTCTCGGCTAGTGTCGCGGTGCCACTTGTGACGAACATCAGGCGCGGATCGGAGGATTCGAGCAGTAGAGGCATCATCAGAGTAGTGATGACTTGCGTCCCGGCCACGTTCGTATCCCATGATTTGTTGTACGCTTCTCTGAGTCCAAGCTTACCTTTTTGGAGCTCTAGATCGAAACCTGCACCGGCCTGCACGGACGCAGTCAGTATGAGTAAATGTCAATGTATTGAGTTGGCCATACGTTGTTGATGAGTATATCAAGCTTGCCGTACTTGGCCTTGACGTGTTCGGCCGCCTTCTCGATAGAGTCATCTGATGAGATATCGACTTGCACGACACTGATGGCGCTGACAGTCTCTGAAACTTCCTTCTTCAGTTTCTCGACCGCATCCTCGCCATTCTGGACGCTGCGGCTGCCGATAAGGATTTCGTATGCCGTGGACGATTGGCAGAGTGCCTTTACTGTCTCGTAGCCTAAACCAGTGTTGCCTCCGGTGATGAGGATGACTTGCTTACTTGCCATGGCGTGATTTTGTGAGGTCGAGGAAAGTGAGAGATTGTTCTGAACTTTTAGTTGTCCTCACGGATTTTAGCGCGCTTAAAGCCGACGCAAGGTTTCTTTCTTCACTGGTGCAGCTAGGATCGCTGCAGCTGGCTTGCATTCGTAAACCGACATGAGCTAACGTGGCGGTGCCGCCAAATCAAATTCTCGTACTGTCACCAACAAAAGTTGCAACGAAACAGACGGTGCTTGAGAGGTAGTCGATGCTACGACGAGCACACAAGTAGCTCTATAGTATAGATTATACATGCTGTACAGAACGCTTTCACGTCTCGATACAATAAAGGACTGTAGCTGCTGACCGCGAACGACTCCCTCCCGCGTCAAAGGACTTATGGACAGGTCTCTGACAAGGATGACGATGCTTGTAGCTTACTACTGGCGCATCAACTACCCTTCCTAGACTCAACCAGCGCCCGAACAGCGAGGGCTTTCCACAGGGCAAAAATTGACCGAGCAACAGCTTATGCCCGCGATGTTGGCATAAAACCTAGAGCAATCTTGCTTCGATTGCCTCTTATAACAGCGGTATTCAGTCGACTAGCGTTATCGTTCCTCCTCGACCTGAAGTGTCGCTAAGCTGCTCTCAAAGACTTCCTATCTCCTGCCCCAATTCATCCCTATCCTCACACTTCCGAGTACAGTCGAAATCGATGAGGATGGCTTCTCCGTCTCGCACTAGAAAATTGTGCCTGTTGACATCCCCATGTTTGATGCCGAGACCGTGGAGCTTCGCCAGCGCAATCTGACACGCTCCGATATCCTGCGGACCAGCGTGCCTCGTATTCGCTACCTTCTCCGTAAGAAACTCGATCACTCTCCCGTGCTCCGTTACGTGGCCCAGAAACGCCGGACCTATCTCTTGGCCTTGGAGCCATTGATGGGCTACCGTTTCGTGGTCGACTGCTTCAATCTCCCAGTCGAACCTCGCGAACTTGACGAAGAACTCGGTTGGTGAAGACTTGATAGTCGCCTCGTAAACGCCCGACTTCCATTTCTGGCCAAGCTCTAAGTCGAGGTAGTCCACTCTGTTTGGATGCCAAGTGGAAGTAATTCCAGGCAGAGCCCGCTTGACTGAGCTCTCAAAGTAAGGCTGTCCGCTTTCCAGGTCCCGAGATATCGTCGCCTCGTTTCAATCGCCAGGCGGAAGCGGTGGCAAGAGTGTTATCAATGCTGGCGCGAAGCACATGTCATCCGTCGCGTATACGCCACCTGTAATACTTATGTACTTGATAGTATCCTCGTTGATCAGGAATCGGAAGTAGCTCTCGTCCTCCTCGTCGATGCATGCTTGGAGCATCTGTATGTCCGACGTCATGTCTGCTGCTCGAATATGTCTGATACGCCGTTTAACATAGAGCCTTGTGGGTTGATGCTGTAGAGGCGATACGGCCCTGGTAAATTGTTCGCGGAACGCAGGCGTCTTGGCCACAAGCAGCAAAGGACTTAGCGCAGGGGTAACTTAGAAGCATGTGAAGACCATGCTGATGATGTTTTATTAGCCCTTCACTCCCCTGTTCAGTGAGGATGAGACAATGGAACGGCTATGGTAGCCGTCCGGCAAGCGCTGGAGTGTGTGAAGAGGAAAGGGCGGTTACTCGTGTTGTTAGTTAGGTGCACGGTCCAAACTGCGAACACTACCGAAGCGCGCCAATCTCTTGTTCAGACGCGTAGATGCCATCACGTTGAGCAGCAGCATCCTACTCCCCGTCCAAAACCTTCTGCCCCATATCCATCTCCGCACCAGAATCCGCCCTCTTCTCTGACGGAATCGCCGGCCCATTAGCCTGCCCATGCTTCCCACCCAGATTCTGCGCGATCTCCAACCCAGCGATCCTCCCGAAAGCCATACTGCGCAAACAGCTGGTCGCGGGCGGGTACTCGTTGTAGAACAATCCCGTCATTTCACCTGCGGCCCAGAGTCCGGGGATGGGAATGTCGTTGGTTGAGAGGACGCGGGCGTGGAGGTCGGTTTTGACTCCGCCGTACCTGGGGTCGGTTAGCAATGGCTACAGTCATGTGTGAGAGGAGCGGCTTACGTGAATGTCAGGTTCGCAGTCATGGGGTAGCCGTAGAACGGTGCTTTGACGATGGGACTCGCCCAGTTGGTCTTGTTTAGCTTCAAACCCTCTGTCGCCTTGCCATCTAATCTCATCAGGTCGAACTCCTTATCATTGATCGCCGCGTTATACTCATCCACCGTCTTCTTCAGCTCCTTGGGATTTAACCCCATTAACCCGGCCAACTCCTCGATCGTATCAGCTTTCTCCGGTGGCTTGTCAGTGGTATCATACACCCTATGAACCGGAAATTAGAACCCATCTATGTCTCAGATATGTGTGATACCCTTCGCTTTGCTTACCAACTGCCCTTGAACTTCTGCATAATCTCATCATCCGTAACAAAATAACACGACTGCTCCTGATCCCTCCAGCACTCCAGCGCAATCATCTCAAAGGTAGCGAAAAGATGCCTTTTCCCTTCATCATAGAAGCGCTGGCAGGTTTTATTAACAACGATACCGTAATTATGGCCCCAGATCACCGCGTCGGGTTTACCCGCCCGAGTGTCGACAAGCTCACAGTGCATGCCGTCGAACGAACCTGCGGTGCCGGCGCCGACTTCGAGACACATGCGGAGGCCGGCGCCGCGGTTGTATTTTAGGCCTGGGGCGATTAGGGGGAGTTTGTGGGAGTCGCGGCCGATGTAGCGGGCGAGCATTTCTTGGTTGCCTTCGAAGCCGCCGCAGGCTAGGACGACATTGGGAGCGAGTAAGTCGTGCAATAGGCCGTCGTTCTTTCGGACTTTCAAGCCGCGAATCGCACCTGCATCGTCGGTCATGAGGCGAATAGCTTCCGTCTCGTAGAGGATATCGCAGTTGTTGTAGGACTCTAGATGCTCGAACAGCTTGCCGATGATGGCTTTGCCACCGCCTTCTGGGAAGACGAAGTGCTGGCCTGTCTTGAACTCCAGCAAGACGTTGGGCTCGTCATGGTGGACAAACTTCACACCGTGGTCTTCGAGGTAGCGAGCAGTGTCTGGAGCTTCTTTCTGCAGCTTGTGGCAATAGTCTTCGTCTGCGAGACCGTTGCTGACGAGGCGCATCTCTTTGACCCAGTCTTCATCTTTTAAGGTCGTGAGCTTGCGGTTAATGGCAAAGTCAAGAGAAGGACTTACCGAAGTCCAGGTTCTTGTCGAGCCTAAGATATGCCATGGTCCATTTCGAAGCGCCGGATCTCTCGCCCTCTTTCCCAACCTCGACGAGCGCAACGCGGCCGTTCTTATTGCTCTTTTTACATTCTTCGAGGAAGTTCAGAGCAGCCATTGACCCGGCGAAGCCGGTGCCAACGACGATGAGATCGTAGCCCTTGAAGGAAGCCATGTTGCAGGAGTGTAGTCAACGAAGGGATTACTACCTGCTTAATCGAAGTTCTACTACGGTTCCTACACAATGGCCCCGTCGAGACCTTATACATGTCGTCGCAGCTGGAGCAGCGGATATGTACATTATGGTACGTACCGAGAGCGGGGTCCTTAGCGAGCTCCAGTGCTGATGGTGCTGCAGGGCAAGACACCAGACACCAGGTCACTGGTGTTTCCGAATGCACTCCAACAACGTGGCCGCCTTATTTCCCAGATAGTCTTCTTTGGCGTGGGTGCTCTAGAGCGCGGAGCAAGCCGTGAGTTGCGGGTTCTTTCCTGATGACAAGGCGATGTTCAAGGCAGACGTTGCTGTCGTTGGGGCTGCTTGTGATGAGGGACATGGCGACGTGTCTGATATTGAGAAAGTAGCATTCTAGCTGTGAGTAGAAGGAACGTAACAAGGTAGAGAAACCCGCTGCCCCTAGAGCAATGGTTGCGGCTGTAAGGGTAGACCATGTTTGCCGGTATGCTGTCTAGAGCCTCTGCAACATTTAAAAGGGCAATGGGGCAGATAACGACGAGAATGACATTGGCAAATCGCCTCTGCGCAGGTGGGGAAAGGCGCGATGCGCACGCAGACGTAGTCTTTTCCTCAGGTGCGTTGTGCTGTTGGAAGGGAAAGCAAACCTCGGAGATGGAAACGAGACGCTAGATTTAGCGCGAACGATTTGCAGCGGGCGGCGAGATCCGTCGACGTCAGAGCTGGAGTTTGTTCGCGACTTGCGACGTGCATGTGCGCGAGATGTCTGGCCTAAGAAGATATATTCATGCACATACTGCAGGAGAGGTAGCATAGTAGCAGACGCATATCACGGAACTCTTCCCATCAGCATCTCGACCAACGATTCGACGACGCACGAGCGAAAACCGCGCCCAGTTTAGACGCCACGAGTCTATCGCGAAACAGCTGGAGAACGCGTCGTATAGCGCAGGGTGTATACGCCTACATAAGATCGTGAGAGGTGCAGAAGGGAGGACGAGAGGATCTGCGACACAAGTTAGGCGGTGGCGGCGCCTTTGGGCGCATTTAGCAGGATGAGCGATCTGGACAAGTAAGAGCACGCGACCACCTTGGCTAGGCGAGCTCTGACCGTGGGACAGGGCGATTGCGCAACTGCGAGCATGTCGGCCGATACCAGAGTTACAAGTGCGAGAGCTATGCTACAAGGCGCGTGAGCTTCTTATAGAAGAGGGCAACGTTGTCGCAGTAGATGCGCCAGTCACAGTACGCCGGAAACCCTACTTAGGCGCGAGAGATCGCATACTGACCACGGCTTGGCGCAGATATGCGGCGACATACACGGCCAATTCCACGACCTCATGGAGCTCTTCCGCGTCGGCGGCGAAGTACCCGACACCAACTATCTCTTCATGGGCGACTTCGTGGACCGCGGCTTCTACTCTCTTGAATCTTTCCTCCTCCTGCTCTGTCTAAAAGTCCGCTACCCAGACCGCATAACGCTAATACGAGGCAACCACGAATCCCGCCAAATCACAACCGTCTACGGCTTCTACGATGAGTGTATGCGGAAATACGGCTCAGCGAACGTCTGGCGGTATTGCTGCGAAGTCTTCGACTACCTAGCCCTCGGCGCGCTGGTCATGGGCGCAGCAACCGACCTCCAGCCAACCGAAACAGGCCTCGCGGATCCCACTTCACAGGCGACTATGCCCTCCGAGACCGAAGACATAGAAATAGAGATCCTCAACTCGCAGGGACAAGTCATCAACCGCTTCCCTCGCGCCCGCTCATCCAACTCCTCACAAGATCTTTCCCAACTGTCCAATCCGCCCTCATCACCCTCCCAACAACCCCGGACACCCACCCGCAACGGCGCACCAGGCACCGGCGCCACGAGCTCCAGCAGAGGCAGCTCAAACTCAAGTCCAGGGGGCGCCGTCCTCTGCGTCCATGGCGGCCTGTCCCCGCTAATCGACTCCATCGACAAGATTAGACTGCTAGATCGCAAACAAGAGGTACCCCACGAAGGCGCAATGTGCGACCTCCTGTGGTCTGACCCGGACGAAATCGACGGCTGGGGTCTCAGCCCCCGCGGGGCGGGTTTCCTCTTCGGCGCCGACATAGTGAAATGCTTCAACCACAAAAACGACCTTTCGCTAATATGCAGAGCGCATCAATTGGTCATGGAAGGTTTCAAGGAAATGTTCGACTCGTCCATCGTAACAGTTTGGAGTGCTCCGAACTACTGCTACCGCTGCGGTAACGTAGCTGCTATCCTCGAGCTAGGCGAAGACGGTTCGAATGCCGGCTACGCACCACGAGCTAACGGCGATATTGGGCGCTCGAATGGCGTGTTGGCGGAGAGGGGACAGCAAGGGCGGATGATGGGGCCGGGGAGACGGTATAGGGTTTTTGAGGCGGCGCCGCAGGATAGTCGGGGGATGCCGGCGAAGAAGCCGGTGGCGGATTACTTCCTGTAGGACATGCGCAGCGCCAGAAGGGATGTGGATGAGAATGTGGGAATACATACTTGGACCAGAAGGGATGTTGATACCCGCGCGTACGTAGTGTACAGATACTCTACCTATATCAGGCTTTGGAGGCGGATGTGAAGTGTACGCATGAGATGGATGTTCTGTTCTCACGGTACGGCATGGCTTCAGGAGACCACAGACGCTTGATGTTGAGGTTGTGTACTATTGTTCTGGACATGGATGAGAATGCTGATACCCGCGCGATATGTGATATACAGCAGGGCTACCGTATCTGGAGCGAGCACGAGCTGTTCACGCATCACCGTGTTTCTCCCAACGCCGTGGTGGTGGGCAGGGTCAAGCTAGAGTTTATTGGCATTGGCGGACCACGCAACACGACTTGCAATTTCTTATCCGCTCGACCACGCCGTCCTCGTCTGCCCTGCTCAAGGTACTTGTTCTCCGTTTAAGTGCTGGCACACACAGTCTGTCTTTGAGTTGCACCAAGGTACACTCTCTTTCGCTCGACGAAAAGCACCTACACTTGCTTAAACCTATTTCCCACCTGGCTAGCCACTCGCTTGCCCACACATTGATCTGCTTACCACCCTTGCTCCACAACGCAACTCAACGCAAGAACGACCATGTCCATCCATCCCCGAGTCCCAGATATCACCGACCCCGAGCTCTTCTGCCTCCTACGCCAAGCCGTGCTCTTCGGGAGAACTCACCCCTCCCACGAACCCACCGTCGTCACCGCCGCCACCACCACCGCACTCAACACCACCGAGCTCCTTGAAGCCATACTTGTTCACCTTCCCCTGCAGGAGCTCTATCGCGCGCAAAGGGTGTGCAGGCAATGGTACCTCTGCATCGACAATAGTGTCGCGATCAAGCAACGCTTGTGGTTCCAGCCTTCGAATGAGAAGTTCTGGCCAGAGAGAGTGCAGTTTGAGGGATTGTGGACGAGGCCTTTGAGTGTTAATCCGTTGTTGGAGAGGGAGGTGTGGCTGCCGAAGAAGGGTGGGTGGCGGAATAGTGCGGTTTTGCTGCCGTGGGCTCGCGATGGCGATACGAAGGCAAA
>Ga0058704_10001215_pt1 | contig 12166 bp, 4 predicted proteins | sample AgamicMgSfe_FD_71363 | JGI IMG/M metagenome (GOLD analysis project Ga0058704, IMG submission 71363) | Agave microbial communities from Guanajuato, Mexico - Mg.Sf.e | ecosystem: Host-associated > Plants > Phyllosphere > Phylloplane/Leaf | place: Guanajuato, Mexico | collected 2012-05-30
GTGTCAGTGTCACGGTGTCAACACGTTCATGCATCAGCCTTACAGTTACCACAGCCTGTCTACGCCCACTATCCCGGACGAATCAGATTCTTCGTGTATGTGAAGCCGCATCTTCTGCCGGACCCGGAGATACAAGGACTTCAGCTGTTGTCGCTGTAGACTGCTACGTGTCCATGATCAATGATCACGACGTCTCGGAGATCGGTGGGATATCGCAGGGCCAAGACAAGAGCGCAAAGGCACGGCGCATGGAGCGGTACGTCAGAAGCGTGACATCCGTCAAGGCTCCGCCAAGCTGCAAGGTGCCTTGAGTGTCCGCGCGCGCTCGTTATATGATTGGTTGGTATAGCCACGCTCGCCCAGGCACAACTCGCCTCTTCCCTGTCGACCTCTCCGGTGACTTCGGCAGCAGATGGCATCCACGGCACGATGAGCCACATCCTACTGCATACTACACCGGAGGTGGGTGGCTACTGATAGATTGGTCCCACGCGGTGCCGTTCCGGTGATGAAGCAGCCTTACTGCGGATGGCCTATAAGTCAGCCTTGAACTCTCATTCCTCTGCTCGTGCCACAGGAGTAGTCTTCACTCCTAGCACCAGAGCTACTCGACGAGATCTACGTAGCAGGACCGAGCACGACATATCGAAGCGCGTTTCATTAGCATTAGCGTTCACACAGAGCGCCGTTCCAAGGTAGTATTGGACCGAACAAGGCCAGTGACCTCGCCAAAGCACGGTTCTCACCGGCACAAGAGGACTTCGAAGGACATTTGCATCGCAAAGTCCCCATCACATCAGCTGGAATATTCCGGATAACAAACACTGCACCATGGCTTCCTACAATCCGGCGGCCTATGCGCCCGGTCAGCCAAACAACCCAGGCGCGGACGGCTACGGAAGACCACGCACCTACTCCCACCCACCACCAACCCAGCCAGATCCAAATCTTCTCGGGCCTCAACAGCAACCCTACGCATCGCCAGCTCTAGCACCGTACCCAGTCTCAGCGCCGTTCCCACAAGCTGAAGCCTTCAGACCTGAGCAATATGGCCCACCTCCTCACCCAGCCGAAGCCTACGCTCAGCCACAGTACCCACCACTGATGGAACGGCGAGCGGACGGCTACGACCCGAGAGAGGACTACAATCGCCGCCCGAGCCACTCAAGCCAGCGATCTGCCCACTCTCATCATAGCCGAAGATCTCATGAGAGTCGACTGTCCCACGAAAGCAGACGCTCTCACCGGTCGCACCATTCAGCGGATGAAGGGCATCACCATCACCAACGCCATCATCACGACGACGACGAGCCGAGCGAGGACCATCGTCATCACCACCGGCACTCCTCAGACGACGTGCCCAGTGACTTGAGGGACGGCGAGCATCATCGTAGCGGGGCTGGAAAGTCGTCGAAGAAGCAGAAGGAGCACCGACCTACTGTCGGAGACTCCATGTGGTCTGTTTTGAGCGTGCTGAAGAGCGCTCTCGGTCCTAGGGACAAGTACTGAGGCCTTCTCGAGTTGGGGTCGGGGTTTTCAAGTAGATAACTGGCGTTTTGTATCGTGACATGCTGACGATATAGGAGTTGTTTCATTCGAGCGCCAGATGTCGCTCAAGCGGGAATGGTTGTCAACCAGGAGGGTCTTTCCAAGCAGCTTTTTGATCTTCTTGGTATAACAGGACGTGATCCGCAAGCGGGACCGCACCATATTTCTTGTGAACACTCAAGCCTGATTTGAAATCGGCAGGGCATGCTTTCCACTTCCCTTGGAGGAGACGATTACGGATGTTCCGGTGAATCTTCTCAAAACGATGTCAGCTAGCACTCAATGCCACCGTTTTTGTGATAGTATGATACACCTGTCCCATCCAATGCGCTACCGTCACGCATCAAACCCTTCCATATGCTAAGCGACCATAATACCCAACGCTACGGCCTTCCCCTAACTGGCAGACTCGGCTGTCTATGCATCACATCCCATTCCCAAACCCTTCCCTCCTCATCGCCCGTATAGACCGCATTAGGCATAGGCAAGACAGCCGTCATGGCCGCCGAGATATTACCACCATCTTCCCTGCTTGGATCATTATGGTTGAGCCTGTTCACGAGCTGCAAGTACCACGCTCCGTCCGCCAACGAAGTCAGCGACCATGCGTTCACAATACCGTGCGCGTGCCCGGTGAAGACGAGTTCGCGTTCGACCCATTCGTTCGCCGCGCCGTTGTAGAAGGCACAGCAGTACATTAGGTCGTCTGGTGACTCGCTGACCTTCTGCTCCAAGAGAAGATGACCATTCAGTGTTAATAGTAGTAACTGCGGGCCACGACACAGCAGTATGTGACCACTTATGCTGCTCATATGAGCGGCTTGTATGGGTGCGCCGCCGGCCTCGAGTAGCACTCGTACACAGTCGTGCCTGTTGAGATCCCAGAGTAGAACCTGGCCGTCCGCAGAGACGGAGAGCAGGGTGCTGAAGACACGGCTCACGGCTAACACAGTGACAGGCGCGCGATGGCCGAACAAGTACGTCTTCGGATTGATCTCAATGGCATCCCGTGTGGCGCTGACAGTCCAGACCGCAAGAGTACAGTCCGCGCCCGCCGTGATCAAGGTCTTACTGTCCGCAAAGATGGCAGTAGTCACAGGGCCGATGTGCGTATTCTCGTACAACCCGAGCGGCCGCTTCGTATTTGACGAGAAGAAGCGCAAGCTATGGTCGGCAAATCCCCACTGCAGGTATCGATCACAGTTGGGGAGAATGTCGAGCTTATTCGGACCGGCGCACAGCAAACGCTCTTGTGCTGGTGGGAAGAGCAACGTGGTGACCTTCTCACCGCTTTCGAAGAGCGGAGACGGTAGCCTGGTCAACGCCTCTACCATGGTATCCAGCCTAGCTGTTGCGAACTTCTCCGTCTCGCGGCCAGCGTGCGGACGCTGGAACACCTGATGGGGCGTCTGGCCAAATGAGTGGATAATGCCAATGGTAGCAAGTCTCTCGACAGGATCCGATATAGTGTCGAGATTCTTAGCACCGCCGTAGGAAAGGTGCTGGAAGACATTGGTGGCCTCAATAGCGGCCTCGCCGCGCTGCTTGAAGCCAAAGACCAGATCGATCCACTGATGCAGGTGCTCGCTCACGAACGGACTCTCGAGCGCTTCCCGATGCTTCGCGATGAAGACGTGAGGATCTCCCTTGGCCCACGGCGGCAGCTTCACATCGCTCACAGTCTCTCCGCCACCTTGCTTGACGCCAAAGTCGTACTGGTTCACATTGGTCAAGAATTCGGGCAGGTAGTAGAACTCTGGCGTCAGCTCGCGCACGTCGGTCATGTTCTCTTTCGATGCCGACAGCCAAGCCTTCTCAATCGAGTCGAACAGGCGGTCTGCGTGGTCGAAGTTGCCACCTTGTAGCAGCAGGTAAGACTGCACGAATGGCTGCAAGCGTATCAAGTACGAGGTGACGATCATTGCCGACGAGTAGTGCGTGCCGTAGTTGAACGGAGGCGCATTCTCATCACCCATCTCAGCGAACTGCTTGTACCGATCCTTATACTCTGCTTCTCGAGCCGGTGTCTGGCAGCCCATAGGCTTGGAGAAGTCGCGGAAGGTCTTTGGGTTCGTGAGATCGAGCTCATCGCTGTTGTAGTCGGCCAGTACCCATGGGAAGACAGGGTATTGCGTGAGGTCGTTAAATGATCGGCCAGCCATGGTGTTGATGAGCATTAGGTACTGGAAGTTTGACATCTCGCCTTTGATCCATTTCTTCGTCGCTGCATGCACAGTAGTGCCACTGAAGACGTTGGCGAACCGCGAGCCGAGCGTCTGAGGTGCTTCTTCTGGATTGCGGAGGTTGTCTAGACGCCATGCGTCTTCGCTTGCCACACCAGCTGCGCTATGCACGTGAGGCGCTCTGTTCATGATGGCGCTGTAGAGATCGTCTCTGACTTTCGTGGACATACAGGTGAGCAAGTAGCTCCTGCCGTCCGTGAAAAAGACCTCGAGCGAGACGTCCCGAAACAGAAAGCGTCGCTTGGAGATGCTCAGCACCTCCGCCCAGTCCCAGTGCCTGTTCGCTTGGTCGCCGACGCTGTTGCGAGTCCGCTGAGTACCAATATCCTTGCCAGATATGAGCTGCACATACGGGTCCCTCTCGTCCTCAGGTGCCTGTCCCACGCTCACGATCTCGCCATCTGACCGCTGAAAGAGACTGTCCTGCAAGTACAGACACTTCTTGCCGACCACGAGCAGACCTTCGCAGGCCTCTAGACCCACAATGCGCGAGATGTTGTACAGCTGTTGCACCATGTCACCACGCTGCAGGCTAGTCATGACCTTACGGTTCTTGTCCTCGACCATGCCGCCTTCATCTTCGTTCGGATCGTCGATCATCTCAAAGCCACCTTCCAGCAGCTGCGAGTTGGAGATCGATTCACTCCTCGGGCGTTGGTGCTCAGGCTGCTCACTTGCGCCATCAGTGGCCTCAGGGATCGGTGTGTTCGGCACGGAGGACAGCACATCGTCCTTCATGTTCCGATTGACCTGCGTGTTGATCGCCAGCATGTTGCTGCTTCTTCGCTCGGAGAATTTGCGCTTCGACTGATACACTTCCTTGACAGTCGTGGTGTCCGGTAACATACGCATGCGCATGCGGTTGACTCCCTCAGTTTCATCCAGCTGCCATTTTGTGTCCGCGTCCGAACTTGCATCAAAGCCACCTGGCTGCTTCAGCTGCTTCTCCAAGCGGGCAAAGACCGTCAATAGATGATGCACGTTCTCTTGATGATCTTGCGTGGCCCGCTGAAGCTTCAGACGCTCTTGCGCGTGCACATTCGCCCGCCAATGACTTGTCGAAGTCTCGTAGCGATTCATGAAGTCGTCATTGCTGGTCTCTTCAGCCTGCCACTGACGAAGTCTCTCCCGCCGCTTGCTGAGCCTCGCTTTAGCGGATTCCTCATTCCTCCTGTTCTCATCACTGACGAAGTCCTCCCAAGCCTTCGAGAGCGCATCGCCAAAAATGGTATCTAGACTTGGCCGGTTGTCGCCAATCCATTTGACAAACTCTTCGTCGTCGAGGGATACAAGCTTCATGAAACCGGTAGACAGATGACGCTGCTCAGAGCCCATTGCGTAAGTCAGGAGTGTCGCGGTCTCTGTCGGTTTCTGGACGAGCATGGTGCGCCACAACCTCGCGGCAGCTAGTCGCACTGACGGTATCCCCGAAGTGAGCTTCATGTATAGGAGGTAGCATATCAGGCGAATGAACGGCGTTTCTTGGTTCTCCGCAGAGAAGAGGATAGTCTGCCAGTAGTTCATCTGATTGAGGAACGCGATCGCTTCGGCCTCATTCTCCACCTCGTCCAACTCCGAGAGTCGCAGGAGCATCACACGTAGGAAGACGATACGCATGGTATTCGTAGCCTGTGCGCAAAGTCGCACGTTCTTGATGCTTGCGATATCAGGCTGCTGCAGGAAGTCGAGCACCTTGCCGATGAAGTCGATCACTGGCTGGGCACCATTGATAAACCAGCCCTCAAAGACAGCCTCGGCCATGTGCAGACAGAATCTGCCAAGGTTTGTCAAAACCTTCGTCTCTTGCAACAGACGCTGATCGAGCTGCAAGTGATTCCACAGCTGCGACAAGGTATGGACGAGGACATATGACTCGCAGTACGCCTGGTGCTCTCGGAAGCCGGAAGGTACCTTCAGGAAGAGACCCAGTCCATTGAAATCCTTCTTATTGCCAATGAGGTCTATGAAGAGACTGATGACGACTTCGAGTAGCGATTCGACCAGGGAGTTCCCAACATTGAGCTTGACGGGTTCCGCCGCTCTCGGTGACAGTGCAGGGCTGAAGCGTGCGGGTGGCATGTTAGGCTTGCTTGGGTTTACCAGGACGAAAGAGGAGAGACGCCGGGGAGCTGCGATCCTCTTGGGGACATTTGGCGATGGTGTGCGCTTGTCGCCGTCCATATTGAGGCTTCTGACCGAAGGAGGCCGTTCGCCGACCGAGTTTGAGTGCGGCCTCATGACCACTTCTTCGCCCTTGAAGGATAGGGTGTCTTTCTCGGCCTGGTACTCCGTCTCCGCAGACAACCTATCGGACCCCACGACGACCGGGTACAGCACGAACAAGACCTCCTGTATATAGCGTGACGTGGTCGCAAACTCTCGGAAAGGAGCACAGCGTGAGAAGAGCTCACTCAGGAGCTGCACAATCGTCCGTACCAGCTTCGCTTCGGAGGCGACTGGTTCATCACTCTTCACCACATCGCGTAGAGCAGCTTCAAGCATCGTCATAACCGGCTGTAAGGCTTCGGGGTGAAGCACCTTTGTCTCGTTGTCCACCTGCAGCGTCTCGAGCAGGCCAAAGATAGTTAGCTCGCCAGTGAGGGCTTCAGCGGAGACGTTGCGACCAAATAGCATGGCAAAACTCAATGTCCAAAGTGCCGGCGACCTCCAGAATGGCTTTAACCGGGCCTTCAATGTCGTGAATCCGCCGTTCTTATCGACGAATGCTGACTTGAAGACCGAGCCCAGCGCGCCCAGTGATCGACAGATGATGCGCAAGGTTAGCGTGACTACTCGTACATCCGGCTCAGACAGCAGATGCAGCAAGTACCGTGTTGGCACTACTCTCGCGAAGCGCCTCGTTGCCGCCGGGCTACTTTCATCGCAGACCACGTTCGCGAGGAACTCAAGCACGCTGATTGCAAGCTCGGAGCGACTGGCCATCGGTCGAATCGGGCCTGTCGCTGCACCGCCCGGCGTGCCAGGACGGGAAGACTTACGAGCCCATGATGCAGCCCTCTGCCGCAGCTTCACAGTGCTGGCCATGCGCATTGGTTTGACATGTGTTGCCCGCTCATCTTGTAGGCCGTAGGCGACGAACATGGCCAGATCCTTGTACGAGTTCTGCGCGGAGCCGCCGTCCAGTAGCGCTCTCAGTGCAGCCATTATCTGCTCGACAGCGTACTGTGGAACGTCTTCAGTCTTGAGCGCATCGACTAGACGTTTGACGACCCGCATCCGGCTCAGTCGCTTGTGATTGAAGCCATGGTGCTTGTTCCGCAGTACAAAGTGTGCGAACTGCTCGTAGTACAGTCTCTGTGTGTCGGCATCGCACCGTCGCCACGTGTCGAAGTCGATGAGCAAGACTCGATACCCCATTGGGTTGACAATCATGGAGTTCTCGGGTGCTGACTGATCATATCCAACGAACCCCAGGACGAGGCGTAGAAGCTCTTGAGGCAGCGTCTGGCGATCTTCGAGTGAAAGCGGAGCTGATGGCTTCCGAGACGAGACGCTGCTGACCGACGCTCCAGATTCGAAGCCAAGCTTCTCCCTGATGATCATGGCCAGTATACCAAAGCCATTCCCCTTCTCCATAGCCTCGGAGATGCGCCAGCTATCCTTCACACATTCGAAGAGTATCTCAATAGTCTGCAGGAAGGCCATCTTTGTGCTGGCGGAGTCCAGAAGCTTCATGAGCAACGGAAGACAGCCAGCAAGACACCAGCTAGCATCGTCAAGCGCTTTCGGTAAAGCTACAACCGGCTGACCTTTGAGAACTGCAACGCCATATGGCCGTTTGATGGCTTCGTTGATCTGTGGTATCGCGGCGTTGATCGCGACGGGCTCGCCGACTCGGATCAGCTTCTGAAGTCGATCTTTCGCCGCTCTGTCGAAGCCATTGGTGATCACCGTATCATCGGCGCCTGCGTCAAATCTGAGGATAGATGTAGGCAGGAGGCTGAACAAGACTCGGGCCTCGGGTACTACATCGCTGCCACGGTTCTCCGTGGCGGCAACTATATCCGACTTTTCCGACTTGTCTGGGTGAAGTAGCTCGTTGTACCTGTTGAGCTCGGCGGAGGCGCGGTAGGTAAGCAGAGGCCCGAGGCAGTCTTGCAGATTGCCCTGATATCGCGGTCCTAGCCTGTAATGCACCGCGACAAACTCATCAGTCAGCGGCGACTGGTAGAAGTGTGCGGCTGCAAGCGACCAAGCACTCTTGATGAGGTTTTTGCCTACACTGGGCGAAAGGCTCGACGGTGTACCGAAGAAAGCCTGGACTGGTTTCGGTCTGGCTGCTGTGTTTGGCCCGGGGGAAGATCGGGCGTTCGAGGGCTTGATCGTAGCTGGCGTACCAGGGTAACCGCACTTCACCTGCTCGGCGAAGTCGCCATTGACGAAGAGCATTGCAGGACTTGTGTTCGAGTCTGATGACGATTTTCGGTGCACAATCGTGATATGATACCACTTCCCCTTCGCAAATCTCGTGCTCTTGAATCGTACGCTCGGTCGTGCGGACTTTACTGATGTCTGTAAAATCAGGGATCTGCTATCGCTCTCAAGGTACACAAGCACGAAGCAATCTTGGGCACCGTCAAATGCGCCGAACAGAGTAGTATGCGTGTTCGGATCGAATTGATCAAAGCGGACCCACATGGTGAGCGCATATCCAGTCTGTGGCGGGAATGATCGAGGTAGCTCTGCCAATTCAACAGAAGAATGACCAAACTTGGAGAGATCGAATTGGATAAGGGAAGGACCTTTCGAAGCGCGCAGGAAGTCAAGGAGCAAAGCTCGACCGTCGTCAGACTCGCCGGCCTTACGGAAGAGCAATGCTGCATCATCTAGGCTGCTGAATCCAAAAGCCTTGAAGGCACTCAACATTGCTTTTGATTCCCGCCGGCATGCTGTTGTGGTTGAGCTGCTGAATACATGCGCAAGGAGCTCAGACACAACGCCTGATTGCCAAGATGCAACCTGATTATGCAAGCTAAGTTGCGCAACAGCGTTGACCAGAGAAGATAAACGGCGCGGGTACGTCGTAGATTCGGTGCTTGCCGTTGAGAGCTCTGTGCTAAAGAATTTTATGATCATGATGATCACAAGATTCCAGGCTTGTGTCTGAACGATGCTCTCGTAGCCATTCAGTAGTCCCCCGACATCAAAAGCCTCTGTGGAGGTAGCAAGTCCGCTCGAAATGCGACTGCCGTCTTCGTGTCCCAGTGAGAGGATTAGTATACTGGAGCATAGAGTGACAACCTCTCCGCTTTGCTGCTCTGGGGATCTTGTAGACAGAAGCTTGTCAAAGGCGCTTAGAAGAGACTTCTGTAGAATCTTCCAGCCGTCGAGCTTGTTCGCGAAGTATCGCTCGTTGCCGAGATGGCCTTCCAGGGACATTGACAAGAGCGAGAGCATGCCAGATACGGCCATGGTGCTAGAACTTGGGTCGTCCTCGACCTTGCTGCAAGCACTCTGGAGAACTCCCAGCAAGCTCTCGAAGCCAGCAGCGCGGCGGAAGACATCTTTAGCAGTAGTACGCGTGAGGAGCTCTTTCCTGAGGTCTTTGCCAATGGCCACGGCATCCTTAGCGCTCGTCTCATTGGCCAGGCTAGAGATTGAGTTCAGTTGTGAGCACAATTGTGCCGTCTGAGATTGCTGCTCATCCGCAGAGAGTCCTCTCGAGCCAGTAGTAGAAGACCTGTGTCGACGGATCTGGCCTACGTTCAAAGCCATGCTTCCAGTCAGGTCTCGAATGGAAGAGAGATCGCTCGCTCATGCTGAATCCAGACCGAAGCTAGATCAGTCTCCAGACACACACGGTAGCCCGGAAGTTTTGTGCCGTACTCATGTGCTCAGCTTCCAATTACGACGTTGCAGCCTTTGAGTATGTTATATCCTTGGCACGTCCGGTACATAGGTCGAGAAACAGCTGCCTTGGCCCTCCCAATCCAGCAAACCAGGGCAGCAATCACTGTCCAAATAGCCCGCAAACCCGACGTCCAGTCCCGATGGTGTATGCCTGCGGTCGTGTGCTTCGACTGCCAGTCAGGTGACCTTGCTGCGCAACCCGTGTCCAGTGAGACAGTGTGTCAGCTCGGCACCTGGTGTGTCTTGAGAGCTTCGGAGGCCTGCCTCGGGGTTTGCGTGAGGCTGTGCTGTTGCTGTTGCTGCGATAAGATAAGGCTCGATCGGCTTGAGGCGGGAAGGCGCGGTTAGCGCTACACTTGGAAGTGAGGCGTTAGAAGAGTGACATACCGTATCCGGCGTCTACACGTCTGTTCATGCGTTTTTCGGTACGAGTACGCTAAGCAAGAGCGCGTGGCAGCTGTGCGATATAGTACGATTGCGTTGCCAGCCAAGCGTTGCAGTACTTAAAGGTCAATACAAGTGTATCTGGAGGAATAATATCGTCACGTGATCAGTGATATCGGCGCTAACCCCCAGCCTCTAGTCAGGTCCGTTGCCGGGGGGCGTGCATCATTGCGCCCGTCATCGCGTGACTGGGGAGAGCTCGGTGCCTTGGAGCTCTTATCTCCCTCGTCCTGCTGCTACACCTACACCCTCCTCCCTCCCATCCTCTTACATATCCACCTCTCCATAGTCACCTTGTTGCCTCTCTTGAATAGTCTGTCCGTCAACTTACTTTCCTACAACCACACAAGAGCTCGCCATCATGCGAGGCTTCTCCGTCGCCGCGCTGGCCTCGGTGGCAGCAGCATCGCCTGTACTACTGAGCAGCATTCACAACGATGCCGCACCCATCACGTCCGCTGAGAACGCGAAGGAGATCGCAGACAACTATCTTGTTGTCTTCAAGAAGCACGTTAGCCAGAACTTGGCTGCTGAGCACCACGACTGGGTCCAGGACCTGCACACCAAGACGCAGAGCGTCAAGATGGATCTCCGCAAGAGGTCCCAGACGCCGATGCTCGATGACATCTTCACGGGCATGAAGCACACATACAACATTGCGGGGAGCTTGATGGGATACTCGGGTCATTTCGATGAGGATGTCATTGAGCAGATCCGGAGACACCCTGATGTGAGTTTAGGCGGCAGAGCTGCGATAGCGCCGTTTCATGTTGGACAGCTGTAGCTGACATTGGTCTTCACAGGTCGAGTTCATTGAGAAGGACCAGGAAGTCCACGCTCTCAAGGAGGACGTCGAGGTCGAGAAGAACGCACCTTGGGGTCTCGCCCGTATCTCCCACCGCGACAGCTTGAGCTTCGGCACCTTCAACAAGTACCTCTACTCGAACGACGGTGGCGAGGGCGTTGATGTCTATGTTATTGACACTGGCACCAACACCGACCATGTCGACTTCGAGGGCCGCGCCTCCTGGGGCAAGACCATCCCGAACGGCGACGCCGACGAGGATGGCAACGGACACGGCACCCACTGCTCAGGCACTGTCGCCGGCAAGAAGTACGGTGTCGCCAAGAAGGCACATGTCAAGGCCGTCAAGGTCCTGCGCTCCAACGGCTCAGGCTCCATGTCCGACGTCGTCAAGGGCGTCGAGTACGCCGCCGAGCAGCACCTCGAGCAAGTCTCCATCGCGAAGAAGGGCAAGCGCAAGGGCTTCAAGGGCTCCGCGGCCAACATGTCCCTCGGTGGCGGCAAGTCCTCCATCCTCGACCAAGCCGTGAACGCCGCTGTTGACGCCGGCATCCACTTCGCCGTCGCTGCTGGCAACGACAACGCAAACTCCTGCAACTACTCTCCCGCCGCTGCTGAGAAGGCCGTCACCGTCGGTGCCTCCACTCTCGCCGACGAGCGCGCCTATTTCTCCAACTACGGCAAGTGCAACGACATCTTCGCTCCGGGCCTCAACATCCAGTCCACCTGGATCGGCAGCAAGTACGCCGTTAACACCATCTCCGGCACCTCCATGGCTTCGCCCCACGTCGCCGGTCTCCTCGCCTACCTTCTCTCCCTGCAGCCGAGCAAGGACTCCGCCTTCGCCGTCGCCGAGATCACGCCCAAGAAGCTCAAGGCCAACCTCGTGCAGATCGCCACTGTTGGCGCTCTGACCGACGTGCCGTCCGACACCAAGAACATCCTCGCCTGGAACGGTGGTGGCAGCTCCAACTACTCTAGCATCGTGGAGAAGGGCGCCTACGAGGTCACTGCTCGCAAGACCACCTCTGTCCTTGAGGAGGTTGAGGCTGAGGCTAAGATCGCCGGCGAGAAGATTTACGCCGAGGGGGATGAGATTGCGCATAAGATCGCGCAGATTACGGATAAGGTTGAGGACCTCGTTGCTGCGGAGCTTAGGGGTGCGTTCCGTGAGCTTCGCCACGAGTAAGCCAGCTCAGTGGCTGTGGCGGCACTTGGAGTTAGCAAGGCTGCACAGGAAGGATAACAGGAAGGA
>Ga0058704_10001216_pt1 | contig 12160 bp, 16 predicted proteins | sample AgamicMgSfe_FD_71363 | JGI IMG/M metagenome (GOLD analysis project Ga0058704, IMG submission 71363) | Agave microbial communities from Guanajuato, Mexico - Mg.Sf.e | ecosystem: Host-associated > Plants > Phyllosphere > Phylloplane/Leaf | place: Guanajuato, Mexico | collected 2012-05-30
AGACACGGACTGTGACATGCAAGTACATCATTGTCCTGGTCGAGGGAACACAGGTTGCGTCTCCAAGTTCTCCCATCCACCCATTGTAGTCTGTTGAGCCGTCTGCCAACCTCGGCCAGTTTGTTGGTTGATGAACTGTGATTGCCGGAAAGGATTCGTGCTGCCCGTCACCATGGGTTGCAGCATCTGCGGCGCTGCTTGGTCCGGCCCTGCTACCGGCGGTGACTGCAGTTTCGCGAATGGATTTGTTCCTGTCATTTGCGGTTGTAGTTGAGGTGCCGAAAATTGCTGCGGTTGCGATTGGCCAAATCCACCAGTCATCTGACCGTTCTGTACAGGTGGTTGCTGACTTTGACGCGCGAACGGGTTGCTTGATTGCTGCTGTATCGCACCTGTCTGCTGATTCGGTATCTGACCAGTCACCATCATAGACTGCCGGAAAGGGTTGTTCGTCTGTTGTGGTATTTGCGGTTGTGCAGTGAACTGTGGTGATATAGGAGCCGCGCCGGTTGGTTGTGGCATCATTTGCTGTGACTGATTCTGATACGGATTTGACGAGACGAACTGCTGTGGAGGTTGCGGTCCGTAGCCACCGAAACCCATGCCGGTGAATTGTGACTGCAATGGCTGCTGTTGAGGTTGAGGAGGAAACTGACCAAAGGGATTCGTCTGTTGTGGAGGTTGCTGGAATCCATTGGCAGTCTGTTGAGGGAATTGTTGTTGTGCAAACACTTGCTGCTGTTGTACGTCTGGCTGAAAGCCTGTAACTGCAGGTTGTTGGTATATTTGATTAGCCTGCTGCGCCATCGGTGTTTGATTTTGCTCTATCGAGTCGAAAAAGTCGATGAGATCCGGCGCCGGACCTTTTGGTGCCGACAGCTTCTCGGGCTCTGTTGCTTTGCTGGTAGATTTGCTTGCCGCAGGAGCCGATGCTTTGGCTGGTTTGGGATCCGCTGCGATGAATGACTTGTCCTCGAACTTGGTTCCTTTTCTTCCTTGTTGAGCTGCCAGATACTGTCGCCTGTTTGTGTCAAAGTCTGGGTCTTCGAGATATTCTTCAAGCGATCTGGTCAAGCTCGTCGGAGCGTGCTTGATCTTGGGGATCTCTAGCCTCGTCACATTCTCATAACTGCGAGCGATGCTTAGAAACTGCACCACCTGATCCGTCTGCTTCGTAAAGGCCTTGTACAGAACGATGGCACGCTCAGCGTCGACCTTTGAAAGTTCGAAATACCGACCTGCATCACAATTAGTAATCGCTTCCGGTACTTTCTGCTAACAATAACATACTAAGCACATTCATCACCGCCTGGTTCATGGCCGCGTATAGGTCAAGCAGATCCTTTACCAGGAGTCGAAAAGCTGTGAGAGCAATCTCATTCTCTTGGTCTTGAGAGAAAAAGTCGCACTTCAAAAGCAGCCTTATCTGACCTTGGATGACCTGGGTCTCTCTAAGCAGACCTTTATCAATCGTGATGGCCTTCATACGCTCTATAGCGCCAGGCTGAGTGTGGTCGTACTTTGTGTCGGCAAAAGCTTCGGCTCTCGAAAGGAGGTAATCGGAATATCTTCGTATGTTCTGCCCTTGTGTTTGCACTGCTGATCGTCAGCATTTGCGCCAAAAGCCGATACCGTAGGTTTATGATAAGCGCAATACAAGCTTCCTCCCCTTGGTAATCACCGGTGTAAAGAGAGCCATGCACTGACTTCCTTCGAGAAGAAAAACCTGCCTACCGTCTGTGAATGTGTTGATAGCCAGCCGCGTCTTTGGAGCAACCGCCAGGTATCTCAGAGTGACATCTCTGTGGCCTTCCTTAATCATCAAATGAACAATGATCAGTGATTTGAAGACGATTGTCCAGGTAGAGTCTCTAAGGCGATTCTGTAGTGTACGAAAGACCTCGGCGACACCAGCCTCGCCAGTCTGTGTCGCTAACAAAATGTGCTCGACATATTTCGCTTTTGGAGGAGCCAATTTGATCTTGGTTCCTCCTTTTACTGACTTCTCAAAGCTGTTGGACATTGTGGAAAAATAGAAGTCTAGATATGGTGATCCCCTTCGTGGGTCGCGGACGTGTTACTGGGAGCGGTGGAGGAATGCTGGTTCGCGCTATCTCATGGTGTAGTAATGTTTCGAAGTGATTTACAGAAAGGTGGTGAAATCCAGAGATCTGCTATCAAGCCGACAGTCGTGTCTTCCGCGAGCGTGAGGTCGTTAAGCGCGTCAAGGTTGAACAATGGCGGATCGAGAGTTGGAGAGCGCGCGCTGCACGAGCTGCCAAATGACGACGTTTCGAGGTTCACGTCAGGTTACAGAAGCAGCGTGCATTAGCCTGCATAAAGCTTGGCGCGTTTCAGCTTCCGGTTGTGCATGTCGTAAGTTGCACGCACGTGAAGGAAAGATATCAGTCAAGCGTCTTCATCATCACCGACACTCATCAGGACACTCATCAGGACATAAAACGCCATGATAATCACGATACGTTTGTGACATCTACGTTACGATCAAAGAGTCATGGACAGGGCCCTTCAACCTATTGAATAGTGCCTGGATTTTTTCTTCGCTGTGTCGTCGGAGAATCTGATATAGAATGGGATCAAGATGTTCCAAGACAACCAGCGTTGATCTACCCATGACTGTGATCTGTAGTGTGCGCTGTACATGTGGACTCGCATGATACCAGCGTCGATCGATCTGTGGTGGAATGATTAAATTGTGATAAACTATAGAGACAAGGCTGACGCTCCGATATCAGAGCCTGCATGTCGATAATGAATCGAGAAACCTTCCAAGTAAAGACTGGATCAGAGATGCCATCTTCGCGTCCGTTGTAGTAACAAGTTGGGTGTGCCGAACGCAGATATCATGCTGCCTCTAGGATGCCAACAAGCCACTTGAACCCCGAAGGGAGAGCTTGCTAACAAACCCAGAGGACAGCTCATCTGGTACACGCTAGGTTTTCATCATCTGGGAGTACTGTCAGTATGAGAGAAATAATGGGCAGAGAGTTATACATACTTGCTTTGAACTTGGAAGGTCATGAGAGAAGGAAAGAACTCTTCGATCACGGCGGGAAGAAAATATATCAACGGCTAAACCACGGCAAGTCTCATGGTCCAAGAGAACGGCATGCCTCAGTGATGCACCACAAACCTCGACTTCTACTCGATGCCGAATCCGCATATTTGTCGTCTAGCAAGATGTCTTGCACATCGAGGCTGCAGTACAGCTCGGACATCAGCTGTCTCCGCAAGACTGCGGTCAAGTAACAGCGTCTCAAATCCCTCATGTTCATTTACGACAAATAGTCCACTGAGAGATGGCACAGCGGGAGTGCAATCTCGACAACAGGTCATTGGTGATTTCAAGCGATCATGTATGCTCATTGTTATCCTTCATGATGATATATTCAGAACACTAACTTTCTTTAGTGATCTTCCCTGCTGCCACTTGTGATATCAAGGACCTCCCTGAAAGGAGAGAGTCTAGGCCGCATAAGACTGTCACGCTACATGGCTACTTGGGCAGTCTTCGAAATGCTGGCAAATCACTGACCTTTGTCGAATTGTCGAACACTGATCTGACTCATTCAGTCCAATTGGTCGCCCATTCCAAAGACCATGATGATCCGAATAGCGTGCTTGCTCAACTGCGATCGCTAGACAGCAACGCTCCTGTTGCAATCACCGGCACAGTCAAGTCTCGCGTTGCAAAACCCAACGAAGCTAGAGATAGTCCTTCTGGTATAATCCCAGTCAGCGATCTTGAAATCTCGATCGCCGAGATCGTTCCCCTGAACGAATTCCCAAAGGATATCATTATCGCTGAAGGAACAAACATTCCACCCCACCAGCGACACTTGCAGATACGTCAAGACAAGAATTTGCGAGATGCTTTGCTACTACGTAGTCGAGCCTACAGTATCATCAGGAAGGAAATGGTGCAGACGATGCGATTTACTGAGATTGAGACCCCGCTGTTATTCAAATCGACACCAGAAGGCGCGCGCGAATTTCTTGTACCAACTCGTACTGCTGGAGAAGCCTATGCCCTACCTCAGAGCCCTCAGCAGTACAAACAGATTCTCATGGCCAGTGGCGTCTCGAAATATGTCCAATTTGCCAAGTGCTTTCGCGACGAAGACCTTCGAGCAGATCGACAGCCGGAATTTACTCAGCTGGATCTGGAGATGGCATTCTCGACCGGTGAAGACGTCATGAAAGTTGTAGAGGCACTCGTGAAAAAGCTCTGGAGGAATTTATTGGATCTTGACACGACCAGTGAGGCGTTTCCGAGAATGTCGTACCAGCATGCCATGTCCATGTACGGCTCTGACAAGCCTGACCTCCGCCTGGGATCAGAGATCAAACGCATCCAATATATGCTGCCAGTTGATTTGGTCAGGATGATTAGCGATCTGGAAGAACCTATTGTCGAAGTGATGAAGGTACCAATTGCAGAAGACCCGAAGGAGACAAGGAGGTTCGTCACCGGGTTCATGGACTCAGCAGAAGCCAAACAGTTCAACAAAAACCCGGATGGGCAGCCAGGCATCTTTGTGTACGATTCACGAAAGCCTCTGGGCGGTCTACAGGCCTTTGGGTTTGAAGCTGCGGAGCAAGTAGAAGAGGCACTGGAGCTCGAAGAAGGAGATCTTGTCGTGTTACAAGCGCGCAAAGACGCTCCTTTTGCTGGCGGATCAACCATGATGGGTAATCTTCGACTGGCACTACACAAGTCTGCAGTTTCACAAGGGTTCAAACCTCGACCATCTGGATTCAAGTTTCTTTGGGTTAATGACTTTCCTCTGTTCAAACCGAGCGATCTAGATGTTTCTGAACCTGGACAAGGAGGTACCGCTGGACTCAGCTCGACGCATCATCCATTCACTGCACCCAAGACACCGGCAGATGTCGACTTGCTGCTCACAAACCCTCTTGAGTGCGTTGCTGACCACTACGACCTCGTTGTCAACGGCGTTGAACTCGGAGGAGGATCACGACGTATCCATCAACATGCGATGCAAGAGCTCGTCTTGCGGGACGTACTGGGTATGAGCAACGAACGGCTCGAGGACTTTCGTCATCTGATCGAGGTGCTCAGAGCAGGATGTCCACCTCATGCAGGCATGGCTCTTGGCTTCGACAGACTGATGGCAGTCATGCTTGGCAAGGATAGTGTACGTGATGTGATAGCATTTCCAAAAAGCGGCAAGGGCGAGGACGTGATGGTCAAATCACCGAGCAAGATGACTAAGCAGCAATTGGAGACGTATCACTTGCGTCTGAGAGAGGAACACAAGGGCGTAGATGAGAAAGGAACGTGAATGGGACCTTGTTAATATATCGTGCAGATACCCACGGGAATAATGCGTGCATTGCCTTTCCACTCTTGAACTTTGTTTGGCATCCACAGATACATGCTCTGTGACGCATCTTAATATCACTGCACATCGTCAACGGTTGTTTCCCGTCTGAGATGCACTCTTGTAACCTCTCTTGACAATTACTGACTATCCCGAAAAGGCCATTTCATGTATCTTTTCATTTCGGTCGCACCTTCCCCTAGTTAAGGTAAAGAACTCGGGATTAGCTTCCGTGATTGGTTGACGACATGATCGACCCTCGGCCCGCTCCCGCACCTGCTTCAATATAAATTTGGCTGGGACGCACTTGACCTGCATCATGCATCATGCATCTTCATTTTGCATATCTGGTAGACATAAACTTCACTTGAAAGTCTCAGAAACTGCACGATAGCGGAGTGTATCGTAGATCGCGATGTCAGACCAACAACTGATACCAGAAAGGTATATGCATCTTGAAGATCAGATCAGACAACAGCTCGAGCTCAGATTGGGCAAGGGCGAGGTTTGGACACATCGCAGTCTTCAGTGCGGCACCTTTTCTTGCCCTATAAACAATATGCCTTCTTCACTTTTCGCGAGAAGCAGATCAGTAAAGTCTTCGATCGCCGACCAGATCCTGCCGCTAGTCACTGTTCTAGGGTCTCTTCCTCGGCCATTACTCACGTCAATCCCTGCTTGACCTTTTTTCCACTTACATACACGAAGTAACATGGATGTCTTGCCTTATCCTCATCTCCATCGCTTGTGTTCCCATTCGATCTCTCTTTTCACTACATTTCTCTATACCATCATCTCGAGCAGACAATTACAGACCTCACTCATTCCGGCCGCAGTCAGACTCTCCGACGCCTTTCCAAAAAGGGTGTCGGCTTGACGTTACCAGCACTCGAGTGCAATTGGGCAGCACCGCAGCAATGGCGTCGGCTGTGCGTCCGACACCGTCGCCATCAGATCACCAGGTAAGAATCTGTTCCATGGACGGAGTCAGGTCCGCGTTTGAAGCTAGCGCCCATACGCCAATCACAATGCTACAACCAGCTATTGAATCTTCACTTGGTATTTCAAGATGCACGCAGTGTCATATACCAATCAACATCGCGAGTCTAAAAGGCCAGCTGACTTATTCGCTCAATCATACAGTCACCTCGAAAGACTCCAGAAAGAATGACGACGCCTTTGTCGTTCGCCAATGCTGCTAGGCGTTTGTCAACTCCATTATACCAGTATCACAATGCCCCGGAAGTATTGGCGGGTTCTGGCCTTGAGCTAGACGATCCCATGGACAAGCACTCGGACAAGATCGCATCTTTTTCGCATGGCCAGGGCAGAGTTCGCAATGGCATGTTCGCTCCAAAGACATCACCGGTTGATCCTGTTAAGATCAGAGCACCGCTGATTCTCTGCGGCATGAGACCATGCAGATTCCTGCAGGTCTTTTTTGTTCTCATTTGCATTTGTGTCGCTTGCTTGGTAGGCGGCATTCTCGGAAACAGGCAGCTCCAAAACAATGTACCTGTACCTGTGGATAGCGAATCCACACCCTCGTAGGTTCTGTCTTACCAACTTCACATCCAAGAGCTAACAGAGTATAGAAGCTCTCAGTCCGCGCCTTCCTCAACTACATCTCCCATTATGGTTCCATCTACCTTCTCAAAGACGACATCACGCACAACCTCAAGGACGGCTGCTTCCACTTCCGCATTCACTCCATCGACAGACTGCCCTGCTTCAGATACCATGGTATACACCTCAATCTACAGCTCCAAAACTAGCAGCAACATTTCGGCTCTCACCCATGGCGCCACTCTCAATACGACATTCACAAAACACTGCTCTACCGCTAGTCCACTTGACGTACCAGGCTATGCAGGCACAACGCTGACGTCGGCTTACCTCTACACCTTCAACGACTGTATCGAACTCTGTGCCGCGTTCAATTTCTGGGCCAACGACACTGTGTGTGGGTACGCGATGTACAAGGCACAGGCAGCACGACCGGGAAATTGCTGGGTAGGCTGGACCAATATCGTATCGGCAGAGTTAGATGGAGCGAGTCCAGGACTGCTGGAACCGATGGTTGAAACAGATATTGCGCTGTTGACGACCTGACTGTCGGTGGTTGAGCCGAAACAGCAAAAGCGAGACCGATGCGATGGACAACGATTGATGATACGATATTGAAGCGATACATGACCAGCATAGCGAGGCGTTTGTTTTTGGGACGAGATTTGCAGGACACGAGATCGAAAACAGCATGGCATACCATGACTTCTTAATACATTGTACATATACCCAGCACTTTCTTCACCGCGGAGACGACAATCGAGTGGCACCAGCACAGATGGTAGCCTTGACAGCAATCAACCACAAAAGACAGTCATAACCTCATTTCCGCGCGTACAGAAGATCATAACCTCGTCTTGCCACCAACTAAGCCTTCCCACTCCTTCTTCCCAAACTTCTCATAAGTCCCGCTCTGCGGACTGAGCCAGAACACCTGATCCCCACCCGTCTTCTCGGGATCGACACCCTGCGTCCTGAGTCCTTGCTTCGTATACTTGTTCGTCCCCGTCGTCTCCATACTAGTCACGACCCTCAAGAAGATCGGCACCGCATACTTCGGCAGGCCCTTCTTAGCCACACCAGCCACGCCATCCAAGATCTTCGAACCCGGCTCCTCGCGCAGCATAACCGCCGCACAGCCCGCTCTACCATCATGGCCCGGCAACTCGACACCATAGACATTAACCTCCTCGACGCCCGCGTGCGACGAAACGACCTTCTCGACCTCGCCCGTCGACACATTCTCGCCCTTCCAGCGGAACGTATCGCCGATGCGGTCCACGAAAAAGGTATGTCCATCACCATCGCGCTTCATCAGGTCGCCAGTGCGGAAATAAGCGTCTCCGGCCCCGAACGCGCCGCGGATGATTTTACTATCGCTCGCGGCCGTATTGCGCCAGTAGCCCGCGAAACTATCCTTGATGGCATCCGGGTCGAGTTTCATGAGCAACTCGCCGACTTCGCCGTTGGGTACGCAGACGCAGTGGCCGGTGGCTGGGTCGCGGTATGGCGCGCCGGTTTCGACGTCGTGGCGGACGAGTTGGGACACGCCGCGAGACATTAGTTGGAGGAGGGTGCCGCGCCGTCCGATGCTGCCTTGGTGGAAGGTGTTGCGGGATTTCACAAAAGAGGCGCTGGGGGACTCGGTCGCGCCGTAGAATTCGATGATTTCGGGGATCGCGAAGCGGGATTTGAAGACGGGCCAGACGTCGGGTCGGATGCCGTTGCCGAAGGCTAGGCGGATGTTGTGGTTTTTGTCAAAGGGCGAGGGAGGGGAGGAGATTAGGTAGCGGCACATTTCGCCGATGTATTGGATCGAGGTTGCGCGTGAGGCGGCAGCTGAGGCGAAGAAGGTGCGTGGGGAGAAGTGTGAGCTGATGATTAGGGTTGAGCCTGCGGCGAGGTTGACGCCGAGTCCTAGTTGCGCTGCTGAGGTGTGGTAGAGTGGAAGGGCAGTGTAGTATCTTTCATCTGGTCGCAGGTGGAGGTATGTGGCGAGGGTTATGCAGCTACAATATCTGAGCCAGGTGATACTCGCTGCTTTTGGAAGACCCTGGATGGTGTTAATTGAGATGGTGGAGTCAAGGGAGATGCAAACTTACGGTGGTGCCCGAAGTGAAGATCAAGAGCGCCATATCCTGCTGATCTGGGTTACCAATTTCCTCGTCGGTTGGCCGTCGACCTTGGATCGACCGAACTCTCGTCTCCAATTGGTCGTCAAGAATCGTGGCAGTCACTCCCAAGCTTTCCAATTGCTTCGACAGTTCTGGAGTGAGGGCATCTTGTAGCTGCGCGTCCAAGAGTAGGAGCTTGCATTCGGATAGCTTGATGCAGTGCAAAAGGCCCTCTCCTCTGAGACTGGTATTGATGAAAGCAGGTCTAGCCCCCAGACACCAAAGCGCGAACCATGCAAACACAAAGAGTGGCTTGTTGGTGCAGTCCAAAGCAACAATATCGTTCCGCACAACTCCACGCTCTTGCTTCAAGTATGTGGCGTACTTCAAGACCAGATCGTACGTCTCTCTGTATGTATATTCGGTCGTCTTGAGGTTCTTGATAGTCTCCTCGGTATAATCCTTGGGAATTTCTGGCGGAGTTACCAGAAAAGACCTGTTGGCCGTCTCTGTACTCAGAGCCCGCTCTTCTAGCAGATGAAAAACATTGATCTTTTTGTTGTTGACTCTGCGCTTCATGCGAATGCCGCCGCTCACGGTGGCATATAGTATGTCGAGGTCTTGCGAGAGTTGTGTTCGAGCATTGATGTAGGCAAGAGAAGCGGCGGCTGCAGGCACTGCCAATGAGAGAGGGAGACCTGTGATGTATGTCAGAACCTGAAGTACTGTACGATTTCTAGACACTTACCAGCCATGTCTGCGGGAAAGTATACTCGGCGCAGTCTTTGTTCCAAACAAGAGTGTTGTATCGAATGTCTCGGGAATTGAGTCTAGCAGTAAAGGATGTTCATGGCGAGGAAAAAGGTCCAGCAGTCAGGAATATAGTATCGGCTTACCGTACAGTATATACAGCTACGAGGTGAGCTCGAGAAGTCGCGAGACGAACAAGGATTACGTGAGGTGAGGGGATGTTGTATGTTTGCTGTGTGGTATCGACCTGTACCTGTATCGACGCAATCGGATGACGAGCCGAGGCTGCTGGAGGCTGGTTGGGGTCATGCAACTTTGTTCACTGTGCGACATCATGCCTTACTGTATAATACTCCACAGCCCTTACCGTAAGCAGCGATCAGCATCGCATTCCTTTCCGAAGTGGGACGATGAAATGACCGTCCGGTGCATATATGCCTGAAGTTACAGGTGTCTAAGCTCAAAATCCCGCGTTGGGACAAAACAAAAGCCGCACGCACTCGTTTATGTATGTGTGTTCAAGTCCGAAGCCGATAGCGATAGCACTGGCTTGATGAGTTATGGCATGGTCGACAGCTTCATCAACAATCATGTTGTTCGCAGTCCGGCGAAGCTCCAAAATCATTGTCCATTCATACTGTCAGGATCATCACACGTTCGTAGCACAAGCTCGCTGATCATGCAGACCGGGAATGTTGTAGGCGGGTTGATGACATAAGAATCCTACTGTAGAGGCAGCACATTATCCTACATTTATCATCGACGGTTGTCAGGGGTTGCTTTCTTCCAAGCAATACTCGACAGAGACACGAACCTTCAGACAGGAAGATACACAGACGTCCTAGCCATGACGAAGAAAATCCTGCTACTCGGCCGAAAAGGCATCGTGGTAGACGATGCAAAGTCTAAAATCGACATTCCCGAGCTCGAGATCTTGGGCGGTACTGGCATTGAAGATGTGCGCGCTGCTTTTGCACACGGCACCAAAATCGATTGCGTCTTCATGGGCGCTGGAATCGATATTGACACACGACTCGACCTCGTACGCGAGATCTTCAAGCTGAGCGACACTACTACAGTGCATCTTAAGGATGCTGCATCAGGGCCGCAGGGTTTTCTGTCCTTTGTCAAAGCGATACTGGAAGGACTGAATACAGGTAGAGACGCAACACCCCCGCGCGAGTTGGAGTAAACGCGGGGACATGCGGGGCATGAACGTGACGGATGGTTAAAGTGGATAAATATCATACTATAATCGATGCGGAGGCTGGCATTCAAGCTTTCACTAACGACACCAACACGAGCAGTCCTGTACCGTTTGGTCTTCGATTCCTTTCACATGCTGCGGCTGTCTCGGGTATCGTTGATGGCATCCCACATATCAAAAGCCGACACTCGGTCGGTATTTGACCATGTTATCACCCAACAATCCATCTTCTTCGAGCTCTGTCAAATGCAATCCTACTTCATTGTCCCTCCATACCCGCAGTCATGTCAAAGACTCACCAGGTAGCTGTGGCTAACCAACCATTCGCTCAGCATGCCTTTTGCAAGAACCCTATGAAGACGAGGCAAGATGTAGTCGACGCTTGTGCTGCCTTGCTCGACCCTCTCGAGGCCGGCTTCTCCCCAGACTGTTCCATGATCAGAGTAGGAGGCACAGGAACACGGTGTGAGCAGATCCTGCACATCACACGGCCACCTCTGAACCAATGCTAATGGCGCACCTAGTCGATGAGACAGCGGCGCAGATCGAAGGCTTTGCCAGACCGCTTTGGGGCCTTGCTCCTCTTCTGGCCGGAAAGTCTATCTACCGCAACTCTCACCTCTTCGTAAAGGGCCTCGTTGCCGGAACAGACCCAGATGGTCCCGAGTTTTGGGGTAACATGGAAGACCTTGACCAACGCATGGTCGAGTCTTGCCCCATTGGCTATACCCTCGCAATCGCAGGCAAAGACTTTTGGGATCCTCTGTCGGAAAAAGAGAAGCATAATGTTGCTGCTTGGATAGGCAGCATGAACGACAGAGAGATGCCCAACACCAATTGGTCAGTGTGCTCGCCATTGGTTGGTAAAGACAACGACTGACCCGCAACAGGCTCTGGTTTCGCATCTTTGCAAATCTAGGCCTCAAGGCAAATGGCGCACCTTACTCTCAGTCCAGACTCGATTCCGATGTTGAGCACCTCGAAACTTTCTATCGTGGTGGTGGTTGGTCGAATGACGGTCCAGCAGGCTATACTCAGATGGATTATTACTCTGGCAGCTACGCCATCCAGTATCTCCAGTTGCTCTATGCGAAACTTGCGGGAGATTTTGATCCAAAACGAGCCAACGAGTTCAAGGAGCGAGCGCGCCTATTTGC
>Ga0058704_10001217_pt1 | contig 12150 bp, 12 predicted proteins | sample AgamicMgSfe_FD_71363 | JGI IMG/M metagenome (GOLD analysis project Ga0058704, IMG submission 71363) | Agave microbial communities from Guanajuato, Mexico - Mg.Sf.e | ecosystem: Host-associated > Plants > Phyllosphere > Phylloplane/Leaf | place: Guanajuato, Mexico | collected 2012-05-30
GCCTTGGTGTACTCGAGCTCTTGATGCAACACATTCCAGTCTGCGCCACTACCAATGTAGTGGCGAAAGGCGTCAAGGAACAGCGGAGCCGAACGTATCTTTTTCGCAATGCTAAGGTGGAAGGCGGGATGCTCGCGAATGTCCGACCAGATGTCCTCGCGCCCAAGCAGAAACTTCGCGATAGGGCCAGCGACGAGCGGGAGGACATCGTACATCTGCGCATAGGCGACGACATTAGCGATTTTTTTGTAGTCCAAGACCAGCCACAGATCCAGCGAGACTTTGTGCAGAAGGAGGAAGAGGGCTTGATGCTCCATAACACTCTCCTGGAGGCTCTCGGAGTCGTCGTCGAGGCTGTCTTGGCTTACATCCCGCTTGACCAAGCCAGTACCGTAGTCTGTAAGATAAACTGCAGCTGCGATGTCCGTGACGTCTCTTGGGAGGGTAGCCTTGACGAGGTCGCTCTCCGTTGGCGCGCTCTCGTTGTACTATAGTATGTTAGTAAGTATCAGGGGGGAAAAGTTGCGTTAGCGTTTACTGACCTTAACTTGAAGTGCGAAAATACCATCGTGTAAGACTAAGCTGTACCTGACAACTTCGACGGACTGCTGCGCGTCCGGTTTGCTGACCATCTTCGAGGTGTCCCAGTCTCCTCTCAAGCCAGCCTCGAAGACTGGCGAAGCGGCTTTGAGAACGCTGCTGTGGAGGATAAGGTGATCGTGCGCGTGAGGGCCCAGAGCAACGAGAACATCGCCGCCCTCGAAGCGCAGAAGCTTGTCGAGATCATCGTTGTTTGCCTGGAACTTGAACGTAGCCCTGTCCTTGAAGTGAGTACTTGTACTCGAGTGCTTCATCGACTTAGTATCACTCACATGGTATCTGATGATAGCTGCAGCTACTGCGGGACCTGATTGCTGCAAAAGCCTGCGAAGTTATATACGAGAAGAGGCAAGCTGATGCAAGGTGTAAGCGACTGCAGTGCGAGAGGAGGTTGGTGGTCGAAGTTAGTACTTAAGCTGAAGGCCAAGGAGAGGCAGAAGTGGGCGGCAAAGTTGCGCTAACATCGGGCCTCGTGTGCTTCGCTTGGGTAGTGCAAGAAGCCACAGCATAGAAGTGAATGAAGAAGTGTCCGTTTGTCCGATGTTCAAAGCATGCACGGAACATAAGCCCGGTCTGGCAGTTCAAACAGTCTGTAAGCGTAGACATATCAGCGATGTTCCAGATGCGTATACCATGCACTGCAGCAATTTCATATGTCGCGTAGGTGTTGCTGTGAACATAAGTCTATGCAAAGACATACTTGCGGCCTCCTAACTCATTGCATTCACACCTCGCCAAGGCTGGCTTGATCAACATTTGGTATACTGATCCGGCAATTGAGAATGTCTGCGGCGCCTCATCTTCGAACTTTACGAGCAATTGGACGGCTATTTGCTGCGTTCACAACGCAGAAGGACATACAGAGCCCAAAAGGGAAGATAGGATAGCGCCGGAAACTCGATCACTAGCGCGGAAAGATCGCCAGTGTCTGATACTTGAGGTTATACCTTTGGCGATTCCTGTCATCCCTTACGAAGTACTCAAGAGCCGATGTCGATGTTCTGCGCAAGCACCACTTTGTAGACAGCCGTGTTTGCGCTGCCTGGGACATGCCTCTTTCAAACTTGCGCAAAGCGAGACGCTACTTGGCGTTTGCTTTCGCTCCATTTACACATTGTCCCTATCTTTAGGACAGTACGATGTGGAAGGTCTATCCAGCACTTGGAAGCGACTCTCATAGGATGCAATGCAACGGAAGAAGATACAGACCTGGTCGAGGTGTCAGCAATCTGAAAACTCTAATTGCTCGATGACTTAGTCCAAGAGACCACTACTTGACTTGTTGCGCTCGCCATACCGATTTGGAGGCTCACATTATCGCCACTGACGATCGAACGCACAGCCATGTCAGACATATGCAGCATGGCGTATATCACAGAACGAACAGATAGCATGTGGCGCACTTTAGCGGCAGCCGCAACACACGCTCCTTGGCGTGAAGGTCGATATCAATCGCTGCGGCGCTTGAGGGACGCCCTACTCAGCCCAAATACCATGGCCTCGTTGCCGGGCTCCTGCCAGGCACGTCAAAGCTCGACAACCTGGTCCTACATTGCACGTAGTGGTGAAGCTAATTTCCGAAGTCGACTACTGGCAATCTATAGCAAAGCGGCGGCGTAGGATTGCAATGACTTTTTCTATTGCAACAGTCTCAATTTTCAACACTGAACAGTACCCTCAGCCATAGACTGCAACCCTTGCAACCAACCGTGAGCTCTCCATCCTCAATATGCTTCTCGAGCTCCGTCTCAGTGATGACGAAGCCCTTGGTGTCGCCGCATCGACAGGATCTCGACCATGCTTGCACATTGTCCTCAAAAGCCAGTGAGTCGAGGTCCACCGTCTCCAGGCCGGTACGCAAGACACGGTCTTGCTTGGCACCGTTCGGCGCGCTTTGTAGTAGACTACGGTCATACTCGGCTCGTACTTCAGGATCGGCAAGTGTCCTGTAGGCCAGGGCAATATCATCCACAGTCACCGCAGGTTTAGATGAGGCTGCGGCGCGTGTGATTTTGTCAGGGTGGTGCTCCAACAGTGCTCGCCTGTATGCAAGCTTGACATCCTGCTCTGACAGGGCACTGTCGAATACTCTATCTCCCAAGCCCAGAATCTCGTAGTAATGAGACATTGAGCTGCTTTTGCTGGACCAGGTCTGAGACCTAACGCCCAACGCTCTCCCACCAAGCTGTGGTCTCACAGTAACTCAATCGTCCCAGGGTCGGTTCATGTGTCCACCGGATGTAGTTAAGAGAGTGAGCGCTCAGCTGCGGTTGCACACCCGCTTGCCAACTTCGATATGTAGGCTGAACAACCTCCACGACCTCGTTGCCGCTCTTGATGGAGAAGCGAAGTTTTGGTAGGGCTGACCAACCGGGGCGAATCCCCGGATTTCGGCTGAGCGGCAGCCGGGCCTTGTCTCAACGACCTCGGTCAGGACTTCGTTCCTGAGAGGTTCTTCACTGCACTCACTTCCACATCATGTGCCCCCCTTCCGGCTTATGTTCTCGAGAATAGAGTGGCGAAGGAGAAGTTTGCTATTGCAGATGCCCAAAAAGCTCATGGCCTGCAGGTGTGACTGATCGATCGGAGCGTGGTCCACCAGGGTTCCGTGAGTACCGTAAGGTACGTCAAACACGAGCTTCTGTACCTGTCGATGACGCCTCTCGGATTGGTCAAGCCGCGTGTGTGACATTCAGTCCCTATTTTCGACCTGAAACTAAACGCGATGAGGACTGGCTCGCTGCACGCTGGCTACACCTTCTCCAGATCCCACAGTTCGCCCCTACTAGTTTCTTTCCTAATCTGGGCCCTCTACAGCTTCCGCTGCCAAAACCTTAACAAACTCCTCCAGTCGGCAACGACGGCGAACGATGTTTATGCGGCTCAACGAGTGGTCGCTTCCGTCGAGGAACCGTTTCGCTAGGGCCTCATCGATGAGTATTTGCTCATGTACCTTTGCTTTCCGTTGACCATCTCGATCATTCTGCTATCTCTCTTATATGTGCCTGGATCCCTACTATTCTGTTCTTCCGTTCGTCGACCAGGGAAGATCACACTTCCTATTGTATCACTCTATTTAGTTAAGCAAGCCGGTATTGGCTGTCCAAACGATGCACTTTTCTACCCTCTTCGCTGCTGCGGCAGCTGTCGCCACGACCCAGGCCCAATACATTGGGTTCAACTATGGTAGTACCTTCACCGACGGCAGTGCTAAGGCACAGTCCGACTTCGAAGCAGAGTTCAACCGTGCAAAATCGCTCCAAGGGACCAATGGCGAATTCACCAGTGCCCGCCTGTACACTATGATCCAGGGCGGCACAACGGATACTCCAATCTCTGCCATCCCAGCGGCCATCGATACCCAGACCACGCTTCTACTTGGGCTCTGGGCCTCTGCTGGTCAAGCCGACTTCACCAACGAGGTTACGGCCTTGACGAGTGCTATCACCCAGTATGGTTCTGCCTTCACCTCGCTTATTGCTGGTATCTCCGTTGGTAGCGAGGACTTGTACAGAGTCTCTCCCACCGGCATTGAGAACGACAGCGGCGCTGGTGCAGAGCCAGCTGATCTCGTGAGCTACATTAGCCAAGTGAGGACAGCTATCGCGGGAACGTCTGCCTCAGGCGCCTCCATTGGTCACGTCGACACCTGGACATCTTGGGTCAACGGCACCAACGACGCAGTCATCAACGCCGTTGACTGGCTCGGAATGGATGCATACCGTAAGCAATCAATATTGTCACGCCATCCTCTTCTCTCCTAAGCTAACACATTTGCTCAGCCTACTTCCAGAACACCATCGACAACAGCATCACCGTTGCCAACTCGACTTTCTACGAGGCTTACGAAAACACTGTTGGCGTCGCTGGCGGGAAAGCAGTTTGGGTCACCGAGACTGGCTGGCCTGTTTCCGGACCCCAGGAGAACCTCGCCATTGCCTCGACCGCGAACGCCGAGATTTACTGGCAGGACGTTGCTTGCTCTCTGCTCGGCAACGTCAACACCTATTGGTACATCCTGCAGGATGCCCAACCGACTACGCCAAGCCCGTCGTTCGGCATTATTGGGTCTGACTTGAGCGCTGCTCCTTTGTACAACCTGACTTGCAGCAACGGCAACAACGCGGCGGCGTCCTCTGCCTCAAACAGTGCAACCACGGGCAGTGCCGTCAGCACTGCATCTTCCGCATCCGCGCCGGCGAGCTCTGCTGGTGCCAACACTGAGTCTGTGACCAACGCCACGCCAGGCCCAGAGACTTCGGCTTCCGGTGCTACCATTTCTCAGACTTCGGCTCCTTCTACAGCTGCCTCTGTGACCGCTAGCGTGCCGGCGAGCGGTTCTACTGGCGTTGCTTCAGCTTCCGCCTCTCAGGGCAGCAGCGCCGGATCATCCGCGAGCGTTTCGGCTTCGGTTGGCACTACGGCCTCGGCTATTGTCTCGTCTTCAGTAGTGAGCGCTGGTGGCCACACGTACACCACCTATCAGACTACCATGATCACGATAACGTCCTGCCCTGGTGACTGCACGAGCACTGCAAGCCAGGCTGCCTCGAACTCCAACTCGGCGACTGTCAACACCAATTCTGCAGCCAACAGCGCCTACTCTTCAGGTGTGAGCGCCCTTAGCAGTGCCAAGCAGTCCGCTTCATCATCAAGCTTCGTTGCCTCTCAGTCTGGCGCTTCCGTCGGTACTGCCTCGCCATCTCCAGCCTCCAGCTCTGCTGTCACTGCCGCAGCGCCATCCGGAACCGCATGCCCAGCCAGCCTGAACGGCGAGTACCAATACCCCCACCTCATCGTTCCAGTCGACTCCCAGCAGCCCAACAAAGCCTACGGCACCCAATACAACGGTACCATCACGCCGACCGTAAGCACCATCTTCAACTTCGATCTGCCAACCTCATACTCCGGTAAGACATGCTCGCTCGTCTTCCTCCTTCCCGAGCAAGCGGCGCTAGAGACTTCTGCGTATACGTTCAACGGTCAGGGCGGGATTACGGTGAACGAGCTGTCGAGCCCGGCGACGCAGCAGACGACTTACGACAGTGTGCCCAAGGCTGCGGTTGAGGGTCTTGGCTCTGTTGCTAGTGTGCAGGCGGGTCAGAGTTATGTGATTAGGAGTCATCAGTGCAATGCTGGCGCTACGCAGTCGTTTGAGTTTGTGAGCACGGGTGGGCTTAGCCTTGAGTGGTTTGAGGACTGGTATGTTATACCCAGTAGTAACTCCGATGTCGATGCAGTTGCTAACAGGCGTCATAGGAATCCTAGCCCGATCGGTGCCTTTATCACTGTCTGCTAAGCAGCTCGAGTACTTGCCGCACTGTTGGCAAAATCAGATAGATTTGGTATCCTTGGGATTGGGCGAACGGATAGACTAAACGATTGATATGACCTAGGATGTTGTAATACATACATTCTTGTACATTGTTCTTACAGGTTGCATGAATACAGATTTTTAACAACAGCTCAACAAATACCGTGTCAGGCCTTGTCTCGTTGATGCTGCTGCCCACCTCCTGATTTACACTGCGCCTGTAATTAGTCAGTGAGATGTTTCACTTGAGGCCGAATATATGTATGCTGTATACGACTATCGTCGAAGTGCTGAGAGGCGAAGAGGCATGAAAAGTCGAGGCAAAAAGCAGAGGCCGCTTCGCGGCTCGGGTGGCGTTTTGTCTCTGCCCACCGCGAATGACGATGAACGATGAGTTTTGGTCCGAGCGCAGGGCAAAATGCCGCACTCTGGACTTTTTTGCAGTACATATCCTCCATAAGTTACCAACCCAATCGCCCACACATTTGTAACCCAAGCGAACACTTCGAAAAACAACCTCAGCATTTTCGGTACGTTTGCCTACTACTTCTCGCTTCATGAATGCGTTGCTCCTGGCAAGAGACACCGACGAAACAAACTCTATCTACACAGCGCCAATTCCTCCTTCACTCAACACCACACCTACGACGCCTATACATTTCTTTAACTGACACCCTCATTCTTCAGGTCCTACGAGACTGTCTATAGAATATATCTAGGCTCCGCCTTCGGCCACGAGAAGGCACTTTACAAAACACGGCCACGTCGGCCTACAAGCGACCCATTAGCCAAGATCCATTGCGACGAGCACACCGCGACATCTGCAACAGCATCCCACCTCCACCCACCTTTGGATTCACGACACGACCTCGAGCGTTTGTTGTTTTCCGACAATAACGCCCACCTTTTCGAAATCAACCCTCAGCTGCCGCATAAGAGCTTCTCTGGAGTTCTTCCCTTGACTGGGGAAGACTCTGCGAGGTCTCGCCACCAGAGTCTACTCCGCTTGGGCTTTGCGCCCTTCATACCTCCTTAACACGACTCCCGCATAACCCGGAATTACAACTTATATCACTATAGCCCGAATGGTTATGGCACCTAGCGCCTTCAACACCATCACCGAGGAATATGCATCGTTGTATGTGAATGAACCCACATATGAGAACGTCAAGCGTGTCTCCGACTACGAGAGCGGAGCACAGCATGTTCATGATGGAGCGAAGAGCGCGAATGAGATGATTGGTGCTGCGCTGCAGAAAAAGATACAGAGTGTGGACCCCAATGACTGTGAGGCGGGAGAGGAGGATGCCTTCTTCGTGGCGGACATCGGAGACGTATACCGCCAGCACATGCGCTGGAAGAAGCACTTGAAGCGTGTCACGCCGCACTACGCCGTCAAATGCAACCCGGACCCGATGGTCTTGCGCTTGCTGGCAGCGCTCGGCGCGGGCTTCGACTGTGCGAGTAAGGCGGAGATTGAGCAGGTGCTGAAGATGGGTGTTGATACCTCTCGCATAATCTACGCTCAACCGTGCAAGACGAAGAGCTACTTGCGCTATACGGCCAAGCAGGGCGTCAAACAGATGACGTTTGACAACACGGACGAGCTCTACAAGGTCAAGGAGATTGCCCCAGATGCTGAGCTTTACTTGCGCATCTTGACGGATGACTCCGCAAGCTTGTGCAGGCTGAGCCAGAAGTTTGGTGCGAGCATGGAGAACACGCAGGAACTGCTCGCTTTGGCGAAGAAGCTTGACTTGAACGTCGCAGGCGTAGCGTTCCACGTCGGCTCAGGCGCCTCGGACCCAAGCGCCTTCTTGAAAGCCGTCAGCGATGCCCGCACAGTGTTCGACCAGGCTGCTGAACTCGGCTTCACTTTGCACACGTTGGACGTCGGTGGTGGCTTCGTATCCGAGACCTTCGAAGAGATGGCCGCCGTCCTCTCCAGCGCACTAGACGAGCACTTCCCACCCCATATCCGTATCATCGCCGAACCCGGTCGCTACTACACCAGCTCCGCCTTCACCTTGGCCTGCAACGTCATCGCTCGCCGCACAGTCGAGGATAAGGACCTAGGTATCAAGAGCTACATGTTGTACATGAACGACGGCGTGTACGGCAACTTCTCCAGCATTATGTTCGACCACCAGCACCCCGTCCCGCAGGTCTTGTCCACGAGCCGCCGTAAGAATGGTTACAACTACTCCTCTGAGTGCTTGACCGACTCTGGCTACACGTCTGCTGAGGAAGGTGTCACAATGGCGAACAACGGCGGTGGCAAGATGATTGACTACTCGATCTGGGGTCCGACGTGTGATGGGATTGATCGTATTTCGGAGAAGTGGTCAAGCGTTGAGACGGTTGATGTGGGCGACTGGTTGTACTTTGAAGACATGGGTGCGTACACCAAATGCTCGGCTACGAGGTTCAATGGGTTCACGGACAAGCATGAGACCATCTACATTTCGAGCGAACTGGGTGCATCCGCGTTGCTTGGGATCTAGGGTTTGGATTAGACGGCAATGGGCGGAGGCATGAATGTAGAAAACCCATTCATATAGGGGTGAGCGGCTTCAGTAGCAAGGGGTTTCACTTGCATATAGTGACAGGGCAGGATACGATTGAGTACAAAAGTTGTGATAGTTTTGCTTAAAATTTTCATAATGCTGTCGAGTTCACGTCATCCTACCAAGCTCTCAATGACAGTCCGACCTTCTGTGCTTCTTTCGTCGTTTTAGCAATAGATAGTGCCAAAAGAGCTAAACTTCGGTCGATGTTTCATGGCGGTAGGCGCCAGAGCGCTACCGTGTCTCCAGGATGTGGAAGGACAACGAAATTCGAGACAGCCGCGATGGCGGCGTTTCCGACAGTAACTAGACAAACCCAATTGACTTCTCGAGACAGCCTTGATGACTGTAGCTACGGCGAAACCGCCATCAAGGAAAGTTCTGAAGAGTCATCTTCGTCCTCAGCAGTACGTGAGAGCCGTAACCTGATCCACAGTAAAGAGTCGTATTCCTAGTACTCGTCCTCATCTTCATCCTCGTCTTCCCCACCATCATCATCATATCCATCGTACGCCTCCGCGAATCTGCCTTGCTCCATAAATCTGCCATAGTCGCGCTTGCGGGCCCCGCTCGGTCCTGCGGTATCGGGGCCGATAGTGCGGCTGCTGTCACTGCTCGAGACTGAAGCCGAGGAATTGATGTCGACACCGCCCGTACTGCTCACGCTACTTTCAATAGACGGGCTGATGGGCACGTCATGGCGACGTTGTTGGCGGGACTGGTTCCTGTTGATGCCAGCAAGCGTGTTGTCGAGCTGAAATGGATGGTCTGGCTGGCGTCGACGGTTTGCTGATGGCCCTGCGCCGGTAGCTGCGTGGCTGGAATGGGAAGCTCGGTCTTGGTCAAGGTTCCGCGCGGATCCATCGAATCTGGATGGAATGACGACTGTCGGCGAACGATGCAACGGCCCAGCCAGCGAAGCGTTCGTGTGGCGGATGCGTCGCTGGTTACCAGTCTGTAGACGATGGCGTGCGCCTCGCGAGGAGCCCACAAGTGCAGCATCAGATCTCATACCTGTTACCGTAGTCAGCGGGTGCTCAGGACGGTTTGCTGTAGTGGTACCCGAACCCCACCCATTGTCCGAGTCTCCATCGTTGTCACTTGGAGACTCTTCGCTGTCCTCCGAGTGCCCGAATTGAACCGGGTCTACATAGCCCATCGCACCGTAATGCTCGCTTATGCCGTCTTCCCCGTAACCACTCATTGTTTGTAGGGGCGAGAAACCGCCAATAACCGATTCAGGCTCTTGGTGCGCTTCGCTTTCCTCTTCGAAAGACTCTTCGTCGCTTGAGATAGCGATCGGCCTTTGCCTTTGCCTAGGTAGGGTCCGAGATCGCTTGTTCCGCTGACTTGGAGCTGCAATAGGACCCTCGTCTTCCGAGTCGTCTACTGATATGGCTCCTGCGCGCGTCGCTTGCTCGCCATCCTCATCGTCCGAAATCACGACTTGAGCGCGTGGACGCGAGCGTGGGTTGCGGACTGCTTGCACCTCAGTGTCGTCGGAATCGTCGTCGTAAATGCCGCCATGGCCAGGCTCATCGCTCCGAAACTCATCATTGCCGATAAAGCCTTCCATCGATGGGTCATGCTCATCTTCATCTTCCGACTCGTCTTCCGACATATCAGAGCTGATCGCGATAGGTGCTCTAGGACGTCTAGCACCCAGACCTGCTGGACGTGCACGGGGCGCCGCGCCGAATGCTGCGTGATACAAGTTTGGATCGATGTTATCCTCCTCGTCAGTGTCATCGAAGTCGTCGACCTCGATGGGGAAGCCATCGTACCCAACCTCGAAACCAGGGTGTCCATCAAGTTCGTCGAGCGCACGGTCGAGCTCATCATCAGTTGTGACGCTATCAGAGTCGAACTCGCTCAAGCCGTCGCCCACAGGCTGACCGCACTGGTTGCAGTACCCATCTTCCACCTCCCAGTGACATACCGGACACCTCTCGACCCCATCGCCAGGGTCGTACATAGGCAACAAAGGCATGCCGTCACCGCCGCGCTTGAAGCTGCCCTTGAAGAGTCCGCCAGTCCTGGGATCTTCGTTGGCCTTGTCCTTCGCCACGAGATCTGCTTCCTCTTTTGCCATAGTTTGGTGCTCATCAGACGTCTCTCCGTCGGGCAGGAGCTCATTGCGGCCCATGAAGATCAAAACCATCTCGCGGATGATGTAGGAAGGAGTCGGCTGCTGCGTGATAACCGTGCGGCAGTCCGGGCACGTCTTCTTGCGGTTGCTGCCTAGCCATTGTGAGAGGCAAGTGTAGCAGTACGTATGCCCGCAGGAGAGTGCGTACGGTTCGTACATGAACCGATGGCAGATTTGGCATGTGACAAGCGATCGCATAGCATCAATGTCGGTATTGAGCGTCTTCAGTGCTGCCGCGTGTTGGCACGATCCGTCGTGCGTATGCGCCGTAGGCGCCGCTGAGCTCTCAGGTTTCGGTACTGTGGTTGCAAGCATGGTCGAGGAGGTTGCGGGTGCTGGTGATGCTCGAGCGCCGTTGCGTGATATCTTCAATCTCTTACGCGCATTGCCTTCTGGATGCATGAAGCCGGTATCGGTGCTCGCCATAATGTATGCTGTGGTGGTCGAGGTCGTTCACTGGAAGTAAGTCCGGAGTGAAGGAAGCGATTGTGGATTGCTGCCCAAGGCAAGGCTAGCCCGTGAAGTGGGCCACTGCTTTTTCACGTGAATGTTCGCATCGGCACTCGTGTTGGCGGAAGCCCGTGATCGTCTTTGTAACAATCAGCCGGGAGTGGGACGTGTAGTCGATGCTTGTTCTTAGCAGGATGCTTTTGCTTGCTGTCAGTAGTAGAGTGCTGCAGGCAAAGTGTCGTTTGGAAGTCATGCTTCAAAGAACGCGACCCCACAGAAGCGCGCTAGCGGAGAAAGTTCAGCCTTAGCTCCGACAGGCAAGTCACGTAATCAGCCAAGCGTTATCGATGCCCGAGGCCAGATATCTCGACGTCTTCTCTTCCCCTCCTTTGCTCCTCGTACAAGATAGGTACTCTTTCTTTACCCTTCCTTTTCCTCGTCATCTGCCCACTCTCTGCTCCTTTGTGCCATGTTACATCTGAGAACAGCTGACCAGATTCATGGTTCCTCAATACAACTTCTAACATCCACATTTGGGCTGGCTGGACATGCTATTTTGATGGTTTGCTTAGATGTAGTCTGCCAAACATGCTTCGCTTTGCTTTTACACACTCGTGACCGCTTCTCATGCTGGTTACTCTTCGACTCCACAGGTCGAACGACATGACCCAATAGCACTCGGTGTGTTTTGCCGTAGCGGCAGTACTTACCCACATGATCACCACTGCCACAGCGAACTCAAACAATACTTGCGGCGACAGACCATGAGCACCAAGCGAGACCTGCATGCCATGGTGCCGCATGATGTCGATGCTTGGTCACGGATCCCGGATGATGAGAGACGATGTTGCTCGAGCGCCTTACGATAGCGACAACGAATGTAGCTATACTGCTTTGTACCTAACAAGGTAGTATCAGCCAAGATACGATGCCAGAACGACTACGGATCATATTATCGGTGCAACTTGAGACGATGTCGCTTGGAATGCTCTGTGAAATATACGTTGATGATCAGGACTGCGATGCCAAAGCGACCACCATTGACTCTACTGGTGCCAGTCACCATGAGC
>Ga0058704_10001218_pt1 | contig 12149 bp, 15 predicted proteins | sample AgamicMgSfe_FD_71363 | JGI IMG/M metagenome (GOLD analysis project Ga0058704, IMG submission 71363) | Agave microbial communities from Guanajuato, Mexico - Mg.Sf.e | ecosystem: Host-associated > Plants > Phyllosphere > Phylloplane/Leaf | place: Guanajuato, Mexico | collected 2012-05-30
TATACTAAAGTAGCAGTGGCTTCACCGCAGAGACAGCCTTGAGACTGTTCAACAGGTCGCTAAGGACAAACGGTTCTCTGACAAGCTTAACAGACTCTGGCTCGGCACCCAAGATCTTTGCGGATGGCACAACGACCCAGAGACCGTCACCGATCCACGTACTTCGTGGAAAGCCTACGAATCTACAATACGACAGCAACACACTTTCTTAGCCGAGGTCGGAGGTGTTGCTCTGCTTGCCCAGACGATGAAGCAAATGCCAAAGCTACGCAATATCGAGATCGGTGAATGGTGCACGCTAGGCCGTCCGCATCTAGGTTGGGGTGGCCGAAGGATCGCGGAGCTTACCGAGCAGAGTCTGAGTAGCAGGCAGTTCGAAGACTGGACGGAAATGCCGAGATGGCTTTCGAGGCCTCGAAAGGGCCAGTCACATGAGCCTTCCGCACAAGACACTTTGGCTTTCACGTTCTCGGTTGTAGCATACGCACTTTGCGAAAGTGAACGCTGTATTGAGGAGCTGTCTGCAGTCTACTTTGATCAGGAGGGCGAGGAGTATCATGGTATTGCTGTTGATGAGTTGGACGAGAGTATAGTAGACATCTTGTCATCAGACAACGAGCTTCGGCGATAGCTGCAACGTGCCTTTGGGAATCTCAGGTCACTGAGGCTCGCACTCGATTACTCGAAGACCAACTATGATGTTATGAGACAGGTGTGGCTCACGAGGTTCTTGCTTCTAGCGCCAAAACTGGAACGGCTGACCTTGTTCTATGATGGCTTGGCATAGGAGTCGAAAGTTATAGGTGGCTGGTGATTCTTCGCGCAATTCATGCAGGACACGTCGCTGACGCTGACATTTCTAGTCCATCTCGAGCTCGGTAATGTCTAGCTCATACAAACGAATCTAGAGTCGTTTCTGAAAGTACACGCCGAAACGCTGACCAGCGTAGCCCTCCGACGGATTAGCATCGAGGGCAAGAGCCTCATACTCGCAGATTCAGATGACTTGGCAGCTTATGCAGACGAAGAAAGCGGCTGGCGCAGTATGTTCGACACCATGCGTACCATGTCCTTGCAGGAGGTGAAGCTGGCCTGCTTGTATGATTTCGACAAGAGAGTGCTTACTTTTGCAGAGGGTATGGAGGATTGCGATGAGTGCGAGGATGCGACAAAGCACACGGGAGGTCACTTTTACCACATCAATTGTGAGCATATGGCTTTCGAGTCGGTAGACGGGGCGGTGCCTACCGAGTTCCAGATGCGATAGTTGAGCTTGGACATGTGAATGCTCCATTACAGCCTGCGAGTTCCGACAGTAGCTAATAGCGTCCGCATGCCGCTTATTCACATCTTACGTTTCATTGCCCGCCTCCGGCCAAACAAACGAGCTCAGAAATTCTCGGCAACGTGAACCGTGGACTGACACTACAACGGCGGGTCCGAACACCATCAAGACCGAGATCTGAATGGCAGTTTGAGGGAGGCAACAACTTATGTCGAAGTAGGACTCAAGGAAGACACCATGATGCATCGCTAGGCCCCATTGAAGATTAGCGCGATTGTTCCACGGCAGTCACTGGAAGAGCGAAGGGGGCTACGTTGTGACTTCCTCTTCATGAGTCCCCCAAACCAATCGCATATCGAAGGTCTTCGGCACACTTCCGTCTTCTGACTCATAAACTACGTGCTCACAGTCGATCTGATAGAATGGCCGGCCAGAATGCATTGCGTACCCGCGTGACTCACCGCATTCGTTGCACTCACCGGTACTTGCCGAAAATTCCAGAACATACATGTCGTTGTAGGCATTGTATCGATATAGGCAGGCAAGCCGGAGCGATGTCAAATCCATCTCCCGCAGAGTATCGAAGACAAACTCCCATTCGTCATCCTCGTTACCCACTTCGTAAAGAGCCATGCATCGTACAGTGATGTCTCTAAGTGTTCTAGCATGCTCCTCCAGCAGATGAATCAGCGGGTCTCCGGTTGATGTGACGTTTCCGAGCTCCAGCCGGACGAGCTGCCCGATTGATGTTACAGCCGCAAAGCGCATGAAGGGATGACGTTGAAAGAAGCGCCATTACGATCGACTATGCCATCAAAGAGCAGCGAGAGACGCTGGAGTCCGGGCATGAGACCGAGGAAGGTTGGCAGCCAGTCGTACATGCTGTCAGTGACTTCCCAACGATCACGCCAGTATTGCAAACCCGTGTAGTCTAGAGCCAAGCGTAGACTGGTGAGCCTACGTAGAGCAGTCTGCAGTCTCTGGTACAGCCTGGGCGTTTCTCGTAGCCTGAGGACATCGTCTGCAACTTTCTCCAATACCACGCCGTGAAGCTCGCCCCCATGGCCCGCCCGGTCAACATATAGATGTACGGCGAGCTCCGCTATCTGGTGCTGCGTACTCGCCACTGCATGTAGCACCGAACTGAAGTGGCGAGCAAGTTTGGGCTTGAAGCCATTGGAATGATTGTAGCTAAAGCTGGGCAGTGGCTTGCTGGCATCAGGAGCCGGACAGTAACCCCAAGGACATGGCGTTTGTCTGGTAAGCTTCCCCGTTATGGCTCCTCCCCATCCGATAGTCCTGCTGCACACCACTCTCGGATTTCGACAACGCGAAGGGTGGGCATCTTGCTAATCGCATGAGCCAGGAGTCCACTACCGCCGTCTTCAGCCAAGAACTGATCCGAGCCTGCGCAAACCCAACATATGTCTTCCACGCAGTTCCAGGATCCAATGAAAGACTGTCTCGCTCCCCGTTTCGGAATCGCTCTGGCTGATTGATGAAGCTATTCAGATCCGACGTGCCCTGCCAGAGCTTCTGCATCTTGCCCTGTATGCTCATGTCCTCCGCAGCACGGATTAGCGCATTCAGACTCTGACACTGGAGGAGCCATTGCTGGTTCACAATGCGGTCCGCAGGCTCCTGTGCTGTCTTGCTATAGATTTCGCGGCATGTCCATCTCACGGCGGCGAACGCAGCGGAATCAAGGTACGATGTGATGCAATCAAGCAGTTCGGACGGCAATTGAGGCAAGCCCATGCCGTTGTCTACGTCGACTGTTTTCGAAAAGTCTCGTAGCGAGCTGTCTCGTCCTCGTTCTCGTGACAGTCAGCTTCATCCGTTGACCGCCGCGTGTTAGCGCGCGCAAAAAGACTGAGGCTACGCGTCTTCCCTCCAGCTATTTTCTCGCCCTTCCAACGCTTCCAATAGACTCGTGTCGACCTTGGACACCATACTCCCGATGAGATGTCTCTACATCAAATTCCACCCGAGCTCGTTGAGCACATTGCATCTTTATGCGATGCTATCACGCTGGGCTCGCTGCGATTGACGTGCCACGAGCTCTTGAACCGGACCTCTCACGAGTTTGCGGCTTGTGTGCTCAATCAACAATGGCTCATGCAAGAAGACAGCCTGCTGGAACTAGGTAAAAGCACGAGAGATGAGCGTTTTAGCGACAAGCTTGCGACTTTACGGCTTGGGACACATGCTTTTTATGACTTCGAGTGGCTTGAACCGGACAAGTCCGACAAGGAGCCGGAGTGGAATGGCGTCCCGTTCAGCGCCTTGGGATAACGCCAACCACTCGTTCTGCTTACTGTGGCGATGACGAGGATGCCAGCTTTGCGGGACGTTGAAATAGGACAGTGGTTTTCTATCGGTCAAGCTCCACGGGTTGGATGGGGCGGCAATGTCATCAACAGAGAGACATACAATGCCATGTGCTGCGATAGATTCGGTGACCTTTCGGAGCTGAGCGAAATTGACGAAAACATCCCACAATATCATGAACCCTCCTTTACCGACACGCTTGCGTATCATCTCACCTCATTTCTGAGCGCACTCTCGGTGACGCAGCAGCCGATCGAACGGCTACCGGTGGGAGTCCACAGCGACAACATCTGTTCCCGGCGCATCTACGTGAGCGAGTTGCAGACGCTGCTCCTCAGTGGAGCATACTGTCGGGGAGTCCGCATTGCCCTCAGCTCTCTGTAATATCTGCGACTTGGGCTCTGTTATCTCTCCGATGTGACAGACTCAACGGATACGAACGCTGGCCCACGTACATGGCTCACGAACTTTGTCAGTCTTGCACCGCGCTTAGAGCGTCTGTCTCTTTTCTTCGATAGCCTAGACATAGAACATCTGGACAGCTGGACGCAAACTTCAGTACCGTCTGGCCACTTTGCGGACAACATACACATCGCACGCTTGCGTCATCTAGAGTTCGGAAATGCGGTCTTGGCGCAACGCGACCTGGAATACTTCCTGAAGAAGCATGCAGTAACGTTGTCGACAGTGTCGCTGCTGCGACTGGGGCTTCGCAGCTCCCATGATCATGAACCGGATTGGCCACTCTTATTGAGACTGCTGGACAAGAGCCGTGACGGAGCTAACTTAGGCTACATGGAGTTGTCATGCCTGTATGAAACTGATGGCTCTATTGTCATCTTCGAGCCCATTGGGATGGAAGAGTGCATTGAATGCAATTAACCGAAAGCTCACGAAGGACGCACGACATTCCATCGACTGGAGTGTGGGCACGTCACCTTCGTGTCTGATGACGGGAGCCACCCAGACAAGCTCTTCTGGCGTAAAGCCAACCGATCTGATGAGCTGGAAGATGAAGAGGCATATAATCATTTCACGCCGGTAGTCTCGCTGCCCCGACGCGGCAAGCTTGGCTTGTAGTTGACTATATCTCTGCTTCAATGGACATACAATTCTGACTAATCTAGCTCTGGTTCAACGAGAACAAGTGAATTATGCCACGTCAACCTTACGCAAAGCCGCAGCTTGCCTCAACCCGTGTGGTTGTATGCTCCCTGGAGTCCTCCTTACCTTGGAACCTGTTGCGGTTTCAAGCAAGCCACCGTTGAGTCTGGTCAATGTTAGATCGAAGCAATTAGCCGTTTGCAGGACATGGAGGACGTAGGACCAGCCCATTGCCTCTTCGGAGGGCAGTAGTGCTACGCGTCGTAGCAGAACCTCCGTCAGCGCTGGTGTGTGCTTACGGGAAAACAAGCGGAGCGATGTGCTCGGTACTTCCAGGTCATGGAGCGCAAGCGAACCGAGGTGCTCCAAATGAATGTGATCTGCAAGCGACGTAAAGCTACTACAGGTCAGGACTCGATCGAAGGGAGCATTGACACCGTCGACCCATAGCGCAAGCCGTTCAACACTTGGTGTGAGACTCAAGAATGTACGAAGCCAGCTCGATGTTTGCCGATTCTGCCCCTTTCTTCCAGGTCGCATACCTCCCTCGTATTGCAGCGCCAGTCTCGGGCTTCTCAATTGCTGCAAGCTTGGTTTGAGGCCGTTATAAAGGACACCATCTCCGTGCAGCGTTTCCAACTTCGCCACTTCTACGCCCCGAAGCTCCTCATAATCCTCGGTCTCAAGCCTTCACAGACCTATAGATAGCTCCTGAATTGGTCGCTGCACGACTGACAATGCAGTCAAGAATGCGGTGAAATGTATAACCAATACCTCCTTGTTCATGAATGCTTTGGGGTCCCGACTCGGAGGATCACTTTCACCAAGATGCTCGGTCGGGCCGATGCTGCATTCGTATGGACTCATGGGCTGGTTGCTCAACTCCTGGATCCTGTTGTCGCCCCAGCCGGCTTCGTGATAGTCTTCAGTGCCTCCAAGCCGCCACTCGCCTATCTCCACAATGCGGAGTACCGACATATGTGTGAGAACCAGAGTCAGCATTGCTGCAGGCCTTCGACCTTCCAGAAACCAGCATTGCTCTCTGAAGAAGGCGAGGAAGTGCCGCCACGCAGTCTGCCTGGCGGCCAGTCTGTCATTCTTCTCCCCAGACCCAAAGTAATCATCCACCCAGCCCCATAACGTATGCGTGTCGATACGGAGATCTATGATCTTGGCGTGGAACCGCTTGTCGCTTACCACTTCAATTAGTACTCGGAGGCTTTCTTCCCGCGTTAGCATCCATCGCTGGCTGAGCACGCGATGGGTGTAATCGTAGAAAGTCTTATAGTATGTCTCCCTTGCGGCAAGGCGTAGGTTACTGAGTGCAGACGAACTCAAGAATGCAGCGACATGGTTGAGCAGTTCCGAAGGCAACTCGGCTAGCAACATGTTGTTTGGTTGACTTGTGTACACCTTTGCAGGAAGCGGGAGGTTCACACCATCTCCGAGACATGTTTGGGATGGCTCGGCGCGCTAGGGGCGCGGTGGTCTGTGTTAACACGTCTCGAGCTGGAGCGCATTACAGTGTTCGGGATGGGAGCATTCAGCGTGACATTTCCATCATGTTAGTGAAGTGCAGATACTAACGGAGATGCGTTCGGCTTCTAGTGCGGGTCACAAGGGCAGTCCATTGAGAACCCCGCTTCTGCTAGAGCCCTTCGTTAAGAGTGCTGCTGATTTAGCTACCTGAAGCCACCATACACCGTTATATGTTCCAGCCTACCTCCCACTACTGTCTAGTGCGTGGCACCTCAACGTTGCGACTCACCCCGAGGCTTGTGTCGAATCTCCATCTTTGCGCTCTTCCTTCTGCGCTTCGGCGCCTAAAGTAGGAGTGCTGTAACTCGGCGTCGACCCGTCTGAAGACACCTTCTCTATCCCATGCGTCAAGTGTCCGTCGAAGGAAGTCTCGGTGCCTGCGGTGATTAAGACTTTCGTGTCCGTCGTTGTTCGAACAATGTCCTTTATATGTTGCAGGTAATCGTAATCATCCGGAACATACAACGACTCTTACCTTTGATGGACCGGGGGTAAATCACGTCGGCGCTCTCAGCAAAGCAGTGGTTTACATTGCATTCTGGACGGAATACGATAGCCTTCTGCTCGTTGAGTAATGCTTGCCAGTTGCTCTTCTGGAAGCTGCCCTCCACATACGGAATCGTCACTCGCCATGCGACGTCTAGCTCTCGAAACCGAGCATTCTTCCGGTGGCTGATCGGGTAGTCGTTACGCAAGTAATGGTTGACAAGACCCTTGTAAGATCAGTCCCAGGCCACCATCACGTCTTCGATACCACTCAGGCGGCCGTCAGAGTACTGGTGCCCGCGGATCTGCTTGGCCTCGTTCTGGACATACTCACTGTATAGGCATGAGACGAAGCATCCAGCATGCCGGACTTCTAGCATGAAGCCGGCTTTCGATGTACGCATCATCGGTACTAATCCACCATGTAGTTCTGCAGCCCATGGACAAACTCTAGAGCAAGGTCATGGGCCATCTCCCAGCGTAGGGTGAGCAGCTCTGCATCGTCCTCGCGGCTTTTCGTCAATCGAGCGAGCCTCTCATACCGGCTGTGGCTGTAAATTATCAGACTTTGCCATGAGCTGCCGTGGGCACACGGCACGAACCCCTCAAGGCTATCGAACGCTGTCGTTCCTGCGCCTGACTGCAACTCCTCGCTGGCCTTGAACGAGAACAGCATGCTGCAAACGCTCGAGTGTCCGGAGCGTGATCTGCTTGAGATGCTCTCTTTAATTTTCCTGAATGATCTGTTGGCGGAGGACGGTAACAGGACCGCTTCGTGCCGTCCGGAAGCGGCTCCTTGAGGTGCTCCCGTCGCCATTTGCAGATGACTATCTTCATGAGTACCGAGTCCTCCCTATGCACATCGTTGAGCAGAATGAGACTTATAAGCCTGAAGACCTGATCATGCAGAGGATATTCATTCGCGGGTATGTGCACGAAGTTGGACCCGAGTACAGGAAGGATTTCGTTGTCCAGATATCCTAGACGGAGGTCATCCGTGATCTGCTCGATTCGCATGAACTGAGAGCCGTCTACGAAATGCTCCCAATCCGACCGTTCGGGAGATGATATCTCTTCAGGAGCCGCCGCAGAGGATGTCTGTTTAGTCGGTTGTCGTATCCTTCATCGCTTGGTCTTCAGGCTCGCTGTAGCAGAGTCAGGCGCAGTTGCTGTACGCTTTTGCGGGTTTGCTTTCAAGGCCATGATCAGCGTTTCCTTTCTATGCTGGGTGCGGAGCCCAATGCTACTCGCCGTATGGATATAAACTTACAGGCTCAGAGTCTTTGTTATCATCGGCACGTATCTCCAGATAGACGACACAAAGAAAGTGTCAGCTTCGAGAGAATGCGGAAGCTGATCGCTTCTAACACATTCTGTTCAGCTATACTTGTGAATTTAGAATCAGAGATCACGTGAGTTCCAGCGACATAGCTGTGACCAAGTGCGCGACACTGTTGTGCGAATATAAAAAGTAGAAGTAGTGGAATACAGCCTCGAACGGTTGAGCGAGCATGTACAGAAAAACAAAGGGCCCTAATGAGAAGCGAAATTCACGCTTCCAGTGTCGCAGAGGACAGCTTATGAGTGTGGTGTAGTCTAGCGGTCTTCAAGGTATGTCTCGGTGCTTGCAAACTGCGTGATCAAATGTGGTTGTCTCGGACTCTGCGAGGAATTGGGGGACATGCAATGATGCAGCTCTCCCCGTCTGCGGGGTAAAGAAAGGTATGGGCAACCACACTGCGTAGCTTGGCATTGTGATACTAACATTGCCGTAGCCCCTCCACCATGGAGCCTTGTAGGCCGCCCATAGAGCCGAGTGCCTACCACTCCAACCAATATGGTTCCGGAAAGATGTCACTCTAAGATTGCGGCCGAAGACAAGAGTCCGGACATCCACCCAAGTGCACTGTAGCGGAGGATGCGCTGTATCGTCTGAAAAGGCGACGTACTGATTTGGCCACAATTCGAACCGTCCATTCCATTCCCGCAGATAGCATGGAGAACGCTAGTTGCTCCTCTTCCAATTCCTGCTCTCGCCTCTCTTCGCTGGTGGTGCTAGTGGTCTCCTCCGAGTCCACCTGACTGTCAACCTCCAAACCATCCTCGGATAATCGGTGAAGGATGTGACGTGTTCCTGATTTCGATATCAATTTCGAACGAGCTCATGCTTAATGGCAGCGGGCCGTGGTCTGACTGCCATGAGACATGCTCGCAATCGGTCTGTATATACGAGCCGTGGCAATGTTGCCACGGTGACTGGCAAATTGTGCAGTCTTCGAGTCCGGCCAGCGTAAATGCTACTGCATTATGGTGATCGTTATACAAGCATGAAAGCGTAACGCTTTGCAGGCTGGGGCTGTTCTTGAGCTCCTGCAAAACGATGAGCCAAGGAGAGGAGAGGCACCGTCCGCCGATGTAACCGTTCAGGGCAATGCGCCGCAGAACGAGCTCCCGGAGGAGGCGTTTGTGATTGCGGAAGAGCCTAGCGAAATCGGACGGCTGTACCACACCATTCGCGAGTTCTGAGTATGCGGTATTTGGCATGTATGCTGTAGCCGCGAACCTGCTGAATGCGAAACGATTCTTTGCAGGCCAATCGTCGTCGAGACCGAGTTGGTCGAAAAACAAGGACAATCGCTCTAGGCTAGGGGCGAGGCAGATAAGGCTTGCCAGCCACCCCTCCTGAGCGGGGTTCGACTTCTCCGTGTCATGTCCAGCTTTCTTGTACTCCAAAGCAAGTCGCAATGTCTTGAGTGATCGGAAGGCGGACTTGAGACCAGCGCTATACGAGGCCCTCGGTGGACCACTAAGCGGTTGAAGCGACACCATGGCCACCTCTACGCCGCGTAATTCGTTTCCGCCCCTCTCCGTATCGTTCCGCAAAAAAGCTTCAAAGTGCTCGATGGGTTGTTTCGTAACGGACAACGCGGTGAGCACGCGGTTGAGAGTATATGTTAGATTCTCGGTCAAGTCATCCTCATCGGCGTCAGAATAGAAGAAGGGACACAGCGATTGTTCAAGAGCTTCCTCAAACCTACGACCGCCCCATCCAATCTCGAAAAGCTTGCCTATCTTGCACCATTCGCCTAGCTCAATCCTCTTCACAGCTTGAAGCTTCGACAGAATGAAGATCAGCATCGCAACTCCACGATCTGACCTAATAAAGAGGTCTTGATCTTCCAATTCTTTCTCGAAGACATGCCGGTAAACATCATGCCTGAGACCCTCGTAGATGCCTAAGAAGTGAGTGCCAAACCGCATCTTATGAATAGCATTCTGAAGCCGACTATGTTGTGCAAGTTCGCTTAGAGTGGTCAAGCCGTCTTCGCATATGAGCCATCGAAAGCTCTTGATGCGCTCCGCGTACTCGTAGAAAGTGTTTCCCTATGCATCGCGACTAGCCAGACAGAGACTCCCAGATCCAAGAATGTGGCCACACGGTTCAGCAGCTCGGGCGGCAGCTGCAACAAGAGCGCATTGAGCGGCCGCAGACTATCGGCCAATGTCAGCAGAACCTGTGAGCTGTCGCGCTCAAGAGGCGCTGATGCGTGGTGGAGAACTGAGAAAGGTAGAAGTGGAATTTGTCTGGCGCGAAAGCGACGCGGTGATGGTACGTGCAGAAAATTGCGCATCTCGAGCTGCTTCGGCTCGCACGTGGCTCTCTCTCACAGTTATAGCATGATCTCACGACCACAGAACAATCGGCAGGACAGGAACGGCGAGCATGAGTCCAGGGTATGCCGCATAGCGTGTACAGTATAAAGCCAGCTTGCGACCTTCAGAATGTATTTCGCGAAGCTCTTCGCTCGCTATGGCACGACAGCGGCTCAAGGCCACGGCTAGGTACGGAGCATATCGAACACTTTCGGTTTAGCAGTCTTGCCTGATCTTGCTGACACTAATCCAGGCCTTGCTGTCAGCGGCGGCGTAGACTCCATGGCCCTGGCTAGTCTGTGTAGCGAAACTACAAAGTTCAAAGGATCGCATCCTGCTTTCACCGGCTTCATTGTAGACCACCGGTTGCGACAGGGTAGCACGGAAGAAGCTCACAAGGTAGCTGAGGAGCTCCGGCGTCTACGTATTGAGCCTCACGTTCTCACGCTGGACTGGGCGAAGCACGGCGATCCATCTGCCCTCAGCAACTTGGAGTCTGCCGCACGGCGCCTACGCTACCAAGCACTGGGAACTGCCTGCCGAGATCAGGGCATCGCATCTCTACTTGTGGCTCACCATGCGGACGATCAAGCCGAGACTGTCATGCTGAGGCTCCTGGGCGGATATATGGGACTCGGGCTTCGTGGCGTGAAAAGTAGCAGACCCATCCCCGAGTGTGCTGGCATGTATGGAGTTAGTGGATCTGGCGAGCCTCGGAGTCTCACTACGTCGAGCATACTTACAGACAGGCAACAATATCACATGCAAATCGAAGGTGGTGGTGTCGACCTTGTGCGGCCATTGCTGCCTTTCACTAAGGACGAACTAATCGCTTACTGCGAGCAAGCAGGCGTGAGGCGGTTCGAGGACTACACCAACACCGACCGCACGTACACTTTACGCAACACAGTTCGCTATTTCTTGAGTAGCAACCTTCTGCCCAGTGCTTTGCAGACACCACAGCTCCTTTCGGTGGCTACTGGAGTTGCTGGCCGCGAAGACAGTATGGAGAGCATGGCACAGCGTTCTTTCCAGCAAGCCGCAATTCAGATTGATCGCAATGCCTGCAAAGCGTCTGTGCAACTTCCAAAGGCCTCGCCGTCTTCTGTCCCTGTGGCCGCAGAAGCGTACAGTTATAAGGCCATCCTTTTGCGCAAGGTTCTAAGCCTTGTGTCGCCCGCTGATGACATACCTCTGCAAGATCTCCACAAGGCTGTCGATCATGTCTTCCCAGAATCGCAAAACCTTGCCCGCTCTCCCCTGAACTCGACTACGACAACCAGCTGTCAGGTTGCGGGTGTCACGATGTCGAAAGACAATACGGACAATGATATTGTCAAGCTCTCATTGCAGCGCAGACCACCAACCTCGAAGGAGATAGCCTGCCAAAGACAGGAGCTGCTTCTCACGTTGAGCGCGGATGAGCAGAACAGTATGCGTAGAAGGGCACCACAATGGCATCTCTGGGATAATCGCTACTGGGTGCGGGTATGCCGTCCAGAAACAGCAACACCCACCAACGGCCTTATTGACGTGCAATTCCTGACACCCGCTACTCTTGCCGCCCTTCGCAACTCCCTTGACCGTCTGCAACGCAGAGGGCTTGATCGAGCCTTAAAGATGGCACCTGGAGACCTACGCTTCACCTTACCTGCGATTGTCGTCACAAAATTATCGGACATCAGCGTAGAAAGGGCGACAAAAGGGGATATTGTTGTACTGCCGTCATTGGGATGGTCTGTGCATGGCT
>Ga0058704_10001219_pt1 | contig 12149 bp, 10 predicted proteins | sample AgamicMgSfe_FD_71363 | JGI IMG/M metagenome (GOLD analysis project Ga0058704, IMG submission 71363) | Agave microbial communities from Guanajuato, Mexico - Mg.Sf.e | ecosystem: Host-associated > Plants > Phyllosphere > Phylloplane/Leaf | place: Guanajuato, Mexico | collected 2012-05-30
TCTGGCCATTTATCCCGGCCAATGGAATGCCCTCAGATATAGTCCCTATCTGCAAAGCTCTGAATCATGCCCTCGACCGTGGCAGGATACTCCTTGAGCACGACCTTGTCACCCTCGATGAAAGTATTGGCCTGGACAAAGACCTTTCGTGGCTGTGCCCTCCTCAATACCTCCGGTCGGACCTTGTCGGCGAAGAACTGATCTACACTTGTGATTCCCTCATACAGTTCCTTGCCGTTCTTCAAGTCTGCTGTTGCCTTGAAAACTTGGAGCTTCTGCAAGAACTTTTCAACCGCCAGTCGTCCGTGACTGATGATCTTGTTCCGATTCATCTTGATGCTGAGATCACTGATGGAGCCATCAGACTGGTCCTGGTAATCCAAGCTGCAGAACTCGGGTCCGGCGGACAAAAAGACCTTGAGGATGGCGTGACGAGCTTGCATATGCGCCTGACCCCATTTGCGTGACGCTGGATCCCAGAACTGCAATGCTGCAACTCCAGCTCGGGCCATTTGCAAGTAACAAGCGAAGAGGACATCTCCGGCCTTGCCATTGATGTCCTCCTTGCCGTTACCAATACCGAAGATCTCCAGAATGCCAAAGTCGCAGCCTAAGGCCATGGCAACACACTCGGCACGACACTCCTCGTAACTGGGACCCATGCCACCAAATACTGTACCCCACGTTTCGCCTGGCTTGTACCAGGAGGTGACTGGTTTACCCGAGATTGGGCTGATTGGAGGGTTCTTGACGTCAAAGTTGTACTTGCCAGGTTCCGTTTCTTGCAGAAGCTTACCGCATCCATGACCTAGAAGCTCATGAAGACCGACTTGTACCTCAAAGGCCTCATCACTGTGCTTTTTGTAGACGTCCATGTCTTCATCTCTGATGAAAGGGATCTTTTCATCTGGTGGCTTTGCACTCATCACGTTGCCTAAACTGACGTTCTTGAAACCCTCACTCTGGCGAATGACATCGTGATTGGGGATATCTGTGCTGTTGTTAGTGTCAAATGGTAGGTGTGCTGATAAATGTACATACTGATACCGGCTGGAATACCACTGCCGGCAAATGTGAGGACTTCCAGACTGGTAAAATCTGGGCTCAGAAATTTGTCCTTTTCAAAGTCCTTGCCCCAAGGGAGTTTTGGAATCTGCTGAGGAGCAGACTCGACAAGCTTGCCGAATGCTTTGGTACGCTCTTTGTTAACCATGGCGGCGAAGCCCTCCCATTCACCCCGCACACCGTGAGGGTCACGATATGTCTCGATGAAACCAATGTTACTTTCAACCTGTGGACCTTTGTCGCGGATCCATTGACGTTGTGACTCAAGAAAATCGTTGTTGGATCCAGTACGGAAAGACTTGACATAGGCCGCTTGCATTGCCTCTTCATGAGAGTTGAGAGCGTTCTTGCGTGCCTCCTCAAGATTATCGGCAATCACCTTCATCTCTCTTTGATAATCTCCAAATACGAGTGTAAGTTTCTTGCCATCGAGCGGTCCTGTCAGCTTCCAAGAGGACTGCTTGATGTCGCGATCAGTATCTGAAGGGCTTGTTTCGGCCGACGCGATCAAGCATTCACAGTCTCCCGACTCGGTCTTCCTCAAACGGGTGTTCTCCGGCAAGAGACCTTCGTCTTTTAGGAAGTCTGAGATGTACGCAATCTCCTCGGTCTTGATGCTCGGAGAATCTGGATAGTAGGTCGAAAGATGGCCTGACTCTGGATAGCCAAGATGCATCAATCCAGTGGAACTTGTCTCATACAGTGCCTGAGCGCCGCCGGCTTTTTCCAGATGGTTCTGAGCATCCTTGGAAATGCTTGCAATGGCATCGATTTGCTGGGGTGGAAGACGAGGGATGAATTTGGAGTCTCCGAAAGACTTGTAGTTGCCACCATTGCCCAATAGCATAGCGGCATAGCTCAGGTAGTGTTTGAGGTCATCTTGGGATAAGCCTGATTTCTGCTTGAGGGATGCATAGTCACCTGTGAAGTTACTTAGTTACTGCTCAACTTCCTCTTTCCCGATGAATATACCATTGCAAGCGTTGTGGACGGAGATGATAAAGTCGTAGAGAGGCTCAGATTCTGGTGAGACTTGACGTAGTACAATCCTGGTTCCAGCGAAAGCAGCTCTGCTGATGAAATGTGCATATCGCTGCTCCTTGTCGTTCAAGGCCTCGAAATGTGGCTTGATGGGGAGAGGTACAACTGTCGGTGGATCGTCTGCGAGGTACTGCTGCTTGGTAGCAGAGTCCATGCTGTTAAATTTCATGGTCGAGGCAGACTGCGATGCAGCAGATCTGGATGTAATTGGATTCAGTTGGGATAGCCAGGCTTTAAACGTTCTCGTCGTAAAGAGAGAGGCTCGAATCATTCTTGGTCTCCATATGAGTGATGGGGCGTGTTTACTGCTGCTGCCTCGATGCGGAGTGCGGAACGGGGTAGCCGAATAGCTTCACTCAAAGAGCAGGATGCAATTTGAACATAACTTGCATGTTCATCAACAACGATTTAGACAGAGAACATTACAGCATTGCACTCTGAATCTACTACAGTTCGGTCCTGTAAAAGTGCTCCTTCTCTTCGAACTCCTGATTTCAGGAAGCTTCGGCTAGAGCAACAGAGCGATCACAACACCATAAGATGTACCTTAGTTTGCAGAGGAAATGTAACATGTATGACAGCCGTCCAAGAATTAAGATATCGAGAAGACCAATTACAGCTGTATCGCGGGTTTCTGGCGCCGCGTAGGCCACGAACGCTGGTCTAACCTTTGAATCGGATCCATAGAAGACCCTCTTATTCAGCGCACCCGTTGTAACTTCCATATCTCTGTATCATGTCTCGTATGCTTTCAGTTGCTGTCTGGTGCCAAAATAGCTGGAATGCTGCATTTTGACAGACTTCCTGGTCGCTATGTATCCTTTCCAGTCCGTGAACATGTTATCTCGGTGTGATTGCACCTTACGTTGCTCTCTGAGAATGGCGTATCTCTTATACGCGATCATTTGCCATGACCCATCTTCTTCAGCTCCTCTTTCAGTTGCTGTGAGAACTCGTCACTTGTGTCATCGTCGTCCCAGCTCTCCTCCCACAGATGTGTCGTTCCTGCTCCACTGCCTGCCGTTCCAAGTTCCTCTTCTTTCGACCAGTCTGAGGGCAAAGAGTCAGCAAGGTTTTTTTCTGGGAATGCCCGGATAGCGGTAGAGTCGAAGCGCGTATTTGCATATAAAGTCTGCCACTAGACTCTGTCTTGAGGGACGTACCTTCTACAGGGAAATCTTCGAACTCGTCGTCTTCTTCTAATTGCGCCGCGGGTGGCTTGTTGCCAGATCCGTCCAGAGGCTTCGAGTTGTCCTTAACATCTGAGACGTTCGTCTTGGTTGTGTTCTGATCTCCTTGCGCTGCGCCAGACATGATGGAACCCGGGAGGATCGCGTCTGCTATGTGGATAGTAAATGGGAGTACTGCAGCACAGTCGTAGATTTGTTGGAGCAGGCGATGTCCTTTGTCGTGGCACGTAAGTTGATGACTTGTGTTGGAAGAGCCACTGGGAACATGATCACATCAATTGGTGAAGCTCAGGGCACAGCAGCACGCAGTCGGCGATCGGGCCGAGAAGCTTCACAAACGCCGACGTCGAGTGCTCCTTGTCCGGTCATGGCAACTCCACAACGCTGTACGTCATGCTGGACCTATTACCACCACAACAGGTCTGTAAGAAGGTCATCTTATTCAAGAGTGTATTGAATCTCAAATGCAAACTAACGGCGAAATGTGCCCTGATTGATTTCTCTTCACTCATCATTGTACTCTTTGCTTTCTCTTCGCCTCTTAGTACGACATCGGCCCTAGATTTGTTCTATATGCATGTTCGTTGAATCTTTGATTTGAACTGCAACGGCACATGTCATACCAGCGAACTGCTCTTTTTTCTGTCAAACTTTCGCACATTGTATAACCACTTGTTTCACCATGAACAGATTAGGGTTCCTCGGCCATCGAAAAGACAATTCGTCCTCGCAGTCACTCAGTGCGGCCGATGAACCACAAGCTCGTATGAACACCATCAGGTGGCGACATGTGGTAATGATACTGACAAGACGCAGTCCAAGATGCCATGACTGCCGCTGCTCTCATATTGAATGATGGTCAGTCATTCTTGTCGAACACAGGCTTCCGAACTAATGAGTACAGATGTCGAAGGGGCCGAGTCACAGCTCGCCAATGGCACCTCACCGTTTCACAAGGTGAGCGAGTTGGCCGTCACTTTCTAAATCGATGTCTAACTGGGACTCACTACAGCTGGGCCGTGGTATGGTCGCATTCTTGAGAGCAACTTTGGGATTCGAGCAAGACATCATGAAGGAAGCCGGTGATCGACTTGTCATAGCAGAGGCAGCGGCGTCTGACGCTCGTCGACGAGCTCATCGGGATGGATACAGTTCTCACATATACCCAGCTGGAAGTGAATACGCCCTTCTAGATGCCGAAGTGCAATTGATGACCGCCGTGCTGGCTGTCCTCAACGAGAGCGTCCTTGAAAGCGCCAAAGGATTCTACCGTCTCAGGAAGGCCTATGCCACTCTTCAGGAAATCTTTGATGCGGAAAAGAAATATCTCAACGACAAGACGAGCTCGAGGCCAGACAACTCTCGTCCCTCCACGGCACAGAGCATTTCATCTTTTCCGTCGTCCAACAAGGGTTCGGCTCCCACCTCGGCGGCGCAGTCCCGGCCCACTTCTTCCCTAATTCCACCTGGTGCAGGTCCCATGAAACCTGAAACGGAAGATGACGACCTGGAATTTGTCGACGCTGATGAGAAACTGGAAAAAACTGCCCCTACAGAAACCTACGAGGGCCACGTAGACACGAACAGATTATCCGCCATGTTCAGCGGCCTCAAAACCGGTCGGCCAGGCATATCTCGACAGGCTAGTCGTCAGTCTATGGCACCTTCAGTGGCACCTTCAGAAAACTACGCCGAGGAAGAGCTCAACGTAGCCCATATGTTCTCCAATCCGGTCGATATCTTCGTGCATTCTGGAACGAACCTCTGCTTCGGTCTCTTACAGCTGGTCTTGTCTCTTGTGCCTCCAACCTTTTCCAAATTACTATCGATTGTCGGCTTTCGTGGTGATCGCGATTTGGGCGTCTCCATGCTCTGGAGAGCGACTGCATACGACAATATAAATGGATCGATGGCTGGCCTGATAACACTAGGCTACTACAATGGTATGGTTGGATTTTGCGATATATTGACGTCCAATGCCTATCCAAAGGATAGGTGCAGGGCTTTGTTGGCCAAGATGCGATCAAGGTATCCCGACAGTCGGCTGTGGTTACTGGAAGAAGCCCGCATGCTTGCTTCAGACAGAAACCTGCCTGCAGCTGTCAAGCTTCTCAGCGATCCGAAACCAAGCGCTTTGAAACAGGTAGAAGCGCTGAGACTCTTCGAAAAGAGCTTGAACAATATGTACATGCATCATTATGAGGCATGCGCTGAAGGGTTTATCAAATGCGTGGACATGAACAACTGGTCACACGCTCTGTATCTTTACATCGCAGGCTCATGCTACGTCGAACTCTATCGCTTAGCGAAAACATCATCTTCAGAGACTGAGCGCGCAAAGGCGCCCAAATATGCATCTCGCGCGACTGAGGTACTCAATCAAGTTCAAGGAAAAACCAAGAAGAAGGGCCTCATGGGCCGCCAGCTTCCTTTCGATGCCTTTGTCGTCCGAAAGATCAACAAGTGGACAGCACGAGCGAACGACATTGGAGCCCCACTGGTAGATGGTGTCGGTGTCTGTCCGGTTGAAGAATTGGTCTACTTCTGGAACGGCTTTGTCCGGATGGGTAGCAATGATTTGGAGTACAGTCTTCGCCGTCTCGAGGACTACTCGTCGACATCCGGTTGGGAAACCGAGGCCGAAGACGAGAAGGGCATTTTGCACGTTCTTTCCGCCACCATCACGGCCAGGCTTGGTCTTACACCAGAGGCTCGCAACATTATCACATCCCACGTGCTCAACATCGATCCATTGGCTTTTAAAGGAACAAACAAAGACAACTGGATTGTCCCCGTCGCGCACTATGAAATGGCGGTTTGCTGTTGGGAAGAAGCTGGAGGGGAGAAGGGTGTTGGGAAACAAGACAACAAACTTACGGAGTGCGCTTCTTGGATCGACAAAGTGGTCAAGGCTGAGAGCTTCGATCTCGATGCCCGCGTTGGTCTCAAGGTTCGTACAGCGCAAAGCACGCTGAAAAAGATTGGCGTTATTGCAGGGTGATAGTGATGGGCTTGAATGGTGTGCGTCCAACATCGGCGCTTAGACTGAGTATTGACGGCATAGAAGGAAAGGAGCAGGATATGTGTATACTGTAGATTCATTTGCATTGTTTGGCGTTTTTCGGATATCGCAAGAAGGTGAAGATATAGGTAGATAGTCGTCAACAGACAGCACATGCACTCAAGTCATTCAAGCAGCTGGCCACGAGCTTAATCATTGATCAAGATAAAAGCCTTGATCACTCAGCATTAATTGCAATCCTTATCCTCGTTCTTCTCGGTCTTGAGTGAAGCAGTCGTAAGCATGTATGTTCACCCGTATGGCAATGCCAGCACCTACCCCACAAAGGTACCTCGCTGCCGGCCGTGCTTGGCGCCGACTGGACGTTATTTGTCGTACGCTGAAGCCGCGTCCATTCACACCTCCGAATCGGCAACACTTCTGCTACTAGTACTGCACCACCACGCACACGCTTTCGCGATCATTCGCACCGCTCAAATCAATAATACTGGCGTCCGAGGCCTTACAAGCATGGCCTGTAAGTTACACATGCTTTCATTCTAATCTGGTATGCAGCAGCCTCTCGTGTAGTCTTGGCACAGGTCCGGTCCATTTCGAGGTATCCATAGACACGCCGTATCTGCAGATTTCGAGGCATATATCACAGAGAACGATCTGAAATCGACTGTCCTTGATCTGGAAGACATTTTACGACTATACAAGGACAATTTTCAAGGTTGACAAGCGACCGCTGCCTACAGCCTGCCGCCGAGTTTTCCATCACCAATATCTTTCGAACCATCTGACTATCATCAAACACGTCTATCTTTGCGATCTTCTGGTCTTTTTCTTGAATTCTTGAGATACTGGAGTCGCCTCATGCCGTTCTCGCTGCTGCTGCGAGCTGATCGACCGAATTTCACATTATCCGTTGTACCGTTGCTGACAGTACTTCTGTATAGCGGGCTAGACCCTACCTACATCAGTATCGCATTCCCACTTCAACATGTCGCTTACAAACGGAAACATCTCGCCGGTGAATGGCAGTACGTCGTGCCTTCCTGCACAATCACCTCGCAGTGATAGCGACCTCAGCGAACCACAGGAACCCGAGTCCATCGATGCTATCGACGAACCATCAGAAATCCCTCAAGAAGAGCAGAGCTTTATGGAAGATGCTGCGCAGGACATGATCACATCCGAATCCGATGGAGAAGAAGATGCCGAGGGCGAAGACGATGATGACTATGACGCCCAGTCACCCATCAACGAGGACGACACAACGCGCCGTGCGAGCATATCATCTGAGGATTCGACCAGACCAGTAAAGCGGAAGGCAGCTCCAGCAGAGGACGACGATTTCATGACACAAAACCCAGAGCTCTATGGTCTACGACGTAGCGTACGTATACTGGACATAATCCGACGAGTCAATGGCTAACGATGCTCCAGCACCGCGCCCGTCCAACCCGCCGAGTTGTAAGCCACTCCTATCCTTTACAAACGTTGGAGTTCTGACATGTCTACTGCAGCTTGACAGCGATGATGAAGATGATGACTCTGGCTCAGATGTCAATGTCGGCCGCGCAAGAAAGCGCGCCAAAGCATCGCACAATCGTCCTTGTAAGTCTCCTGGCGCAATCTCACTGCTCCCTGCTGACGAAACCAGCCTCGAGCAATGCTGCACCGGCGAAACGGATTGCTGATGCATCTGGATCCGATGATGACGTTTATGGTGGTGCCAGAGGAAAAGAGTTTGCAAAGCGACATCGTCGATTACAGGCCGCCTCTGGACGCGACACCCCTACACACGCCGAGGTCCGCTTCTCCACAAGACGAGCTGCTAAGGTGTCTAACTACAATGAGGACGGGGAAGACATGTTTGAGGAATCCGACACAGAGAACATGACTCCCAACTATTGGGTCACCGCTCAAGAAGACGTCGGTCCAGCTATTGATGTGGTCCTTCATCACCGTCTGCAAGAAGGCAAGGACTATGCGACCGCCGACAAACACGACTACGAGTTCTACATTAAATGGCAAGACAAATCCCATTATCATGCCACCTGGGAGCCGTGGTCAGCTTTGACGTCCTATCGTGGTTTTCGACGATTGGAAAACTACTTTCGAAAGGTCGTCCGCGAGGAACAATACATCAAGACAGATCCTGACATCAGTCTCGAAGAGAAGGAACGATGGATTCTTGAGATGGAAGCACGGCTGGATGCTCTTGAGGATTACACCAAGGTCGAACGTGTTATTGGCGCAAGAGAGGGCGAAGAAGAAATTGAGTACTATGTCAAATGGCGTGGTCTCACCTACGACAACTCCACCTGGGAAACGGCTTCTCTCGTCAGCGATTTAGCACAAGACGAGATCGATCGTTACCTCGACCGCACGTCGAAGCTGCCTGTCTCTGACAAGCGGGAGTCAAACCCTGCTACACGACGACCCTATAAGCCATTCCGTACCCAACCCGACTATATCAAGTTCGGTCAGCTACGCGAGTTTCAAATGACTGGCGTGAACTTCTTGGCCCATAACTGGGCCAACTCTAACAATGTTGTGCTTGCGGACGAAATGGGTCTCGGTAAGACTGTCCAAACAGTCTCCTTCATCAATTGGCTGCGACACGACCGTGGCCAAGAAGGGCCGTTCCTGATCATCGTGCCCTTGTCCACGATGCCTGCTTGGGCCGACACGTTCAACAAGTGGACTCCCGACATCAATTATGTCATCTACAACGGTAACGAGGCGTCGCGACGTATCATCCAGGACTATGAGCTTCTAGTCGACGGCAACCCTCGCAAGGTTAAATTCAACGTTCTGCTTACGACGTACGAGTACATCTTGTTGGACAATGGTTTCCTCTCGCAGCTCAAATGGCAGTTCATGGGCATCGACGAGGCACATCGTCTGAAGAACAAAGAGTCTCAGCTGTACATTAAGCTTATGGAGTTTGGCGTGCCAAGTAGGTTGCTCATCACTGGAACGCCACTGCAGAACAATCTTACAGAATTGTCCTCCTTGATGAACTTCCTCATGCCAGGCATGGTCTCGATCGAAGAGGACATTGACTTGGCATCTGATACCGCAAAGCAGAAGCTGGACGAGCTCAACCAAGCAATCCAGCCGTACATGATTCGACGCACCAAGCAAAAAGTAGAGAGCGATCTCCCACCGAAGACGGAAAAGATCATCCGTGTGGAATTGTCTGATATTCAACTTGAGTACTACAAGAACATCCTCACCCGTAACTACGCCGCCCTCAACGCAGGTTCCAAGGGAGGTCAAAAGCAGTCTCTCCTCAACGTCATGATGGAGCTGAAAAAGGCAAGCAATCACCCGTTCATGTTTCCGCAAGCCGAAGAAAAGATGATAGGAGAAAGCAGTAGCCGAGAGGAACAGCTCAGGGCACTCATCACCAGCAGTGGAAAGATGATGTTGCTCGATCAGCTGTTGACCAAGATGAAAAAGGACAATCACAGAGTCCTTATCTTCAGTCAGATGGTCAAGATGCTTGATATTCTCGGAGACTACCTTCAATTGCGTGGACACCAGTTCCAGCGCCTTGATGGTACCATTGCATCTGCAGCTCGTCGTCAGTCCATCGACCACTTCAATGCACCAGACAGCAAAGACTTTTGTTTCATCCTATCGACGCGCGCCGGTGGTCTTGGTATCAACTTGATGACGGCAGACACTGTCATTCTTTTCGATTCTGATTGGAATCCGCAGGCTGATTTGCAAGCAATGGCTCGTGCGCATCGTATCGGACAAAAGAACCCGGTCACGATCTACCGTCTTGTCTCCAAAGACACTGTCGAGGAAGAAGTACTCGAACGTGCTCGAAACAAGCTCATGCTGGAGTACATTACCATTCACCGTGCAATTACCGACAAAGATGCCAAGCAGATCAATGATCAGCTCGCACGTGCGGGTGTCATCACCGCAGAGCCCAGCTCGACCGACGACATCTCGCGCATTCTTAAGCGTCGCGGTCAAAAGATGTTTGAACAGTCTGGAAATCAGAAGAAGCTCGAAGAGCTTGATATCGATGCTGTTCTTGCCAACGCAGAGGAGCACAAGACAGAGCAAGATGAGGGTATCACTGCCGACGGTGGTGAGGAGTTCCTTCGAAACTTTGAATACACCGATGTCAAGATTGACCTTGAGTGGGACGAGATCATTCCAAAGGAGCAACTGGAAAAGCTCAAAGAGGAAGAACGAAACAAGGAGGAACAAAGATATCTGGAGTCTGTCATTGAGGCTAACGCACCTCGAAAGCGCAAGGCTGCTGAAGAATCGCGGGAGCAGCGGGCAGCCAAGAAACGGGCTCGTGACCTTGCAGCTGAAGCGGCGGCCGACGTCGAGTCTGATGCAGAGTCTGTCACAGAAAAGGATCCTAAGCGACCTCTGAGCGAAAAGGAAGTTCGCAACCTCATCAGAGCGTACGAGCGGTATGGATCGATCGAGGAGCGACAAGAAGAAATGATCAAAGATGCTAGGCTCATCGGCAGAGATGTTGATCTCCTCAAGGCTACAATTACCGAGATACTCGAGATCAGCAACCGTATGCTCAAGGATGACGAGGACAGAATTCGAGCCATTGAGCGGGAGACACAAAAGCCAATCACCAAGAAAGACAAGAAAGCGATTCTCTTCGACTACAAGGGTGTCAAGAGACTCAATGCTGAAACTCTGACCGAGCGACCCATCGAAATGAGAATGCTCCGCGAGATCATTGGCACTTCATCTGAGTGGCGAAATTTTCGCGTTCCAGAAGCTACCAAGCCTGCTCATTATACAGCTCCGTGGGGCGCACGTGAGGACGGTATGCTCTGCGTCGGTATCAAGAGGCACGGTTATGGAGCGTGGACGGCCATCAAAGAAGACGAGGAGCTTGGAATGAGTGACAAATTCTTCTTGGAAGAGCATCGTGTTGGTGTCAAGGAGGAGCGTGACAAGGCTGATGACAAGAACATCAAGTCTCCTGGCGCCGTACACCTGGTTCGTCGCGCCAACTATCTCCTCAGTGTTTTGAAGGACAAGGCGAGCAACGGTACCAATATGGCTGCGAAGAGGGCACTTGAAAATCATCATCGCAACAACAAAAAGAACCAGAGCTACGCCCGCCTGCACGAGAGAGCTGGCAGCGCTTCTGGAAGTCCAGCTCCAGGACGCATCGGAAAACTGCAAAGAGAAGATTCGCAACGTCATCGCCAGGTCGAGCGTACGTCTGTCGACAGGCGCACCGGCGCCGGATCTCCAAAACAGCATCACCGTAAGCCTAACGGAGACGATGACCGTTTGAAGCATCGGAGATCAGAGGACCGCAAGGTACCAAAGGTTGGGTCACCAGCTACGAATGGCGGAGATTCGGGCTCGACGGATGAGCGGATGAAGAGGTTGTTCAGACCGATCCAGGACCATCTCGTCAACGTCAACAAGGCCACTAGGGCCAATATCCCCGACGACACCAAACGACTGAAAGTGATCAAGAATCATGTCCTGAAGATTGGTAGTCATATCAAAGGCCTCGTTCAGAACGGCAGTCCTAAGGAGATTGAGAAGTTCTGGTAAGACACAGAGATCGAATGCACCTGATCAAAGCTAACGATGATCAGGGACTATGTTGCTGACAAATACTGGCCACAAGCAAAGAAGGAATCGAAGAGAGTTACAGGCTCCAAGATTCTCGAATTGTACGGCAAGATGTACACCAAAGAATCTGCACCAAAGGCAGCAGCGAGCGAAAAGTCCGAGAAGCCTACTGTAAAACCGGAAGAGAAGCCAACGGAGTCATCGCAGGTCAAGCAGGAAGAGAGCAAAGATGTCACCATGCAGGATCC
>Ga0058704_10001220_pt1 | contig 12145 bp, 14 predicted proteins | sample AgamicMgSfe_FD_71363 | JGI IMG/M metagenome (GOLD analysis project Ga0058704, IMG submission 71363) | Agave microbial communities from Guanajuato, Mexico - Mg.Sf.e | ecosystem: Host-associated > Plants > Phyllosphere > Phylloplane/Leaf | place: Guanajuato, Mexico | collected 2012-05-30
CAGGCTACTGGCCATATCAGGTGGCAGTAGCTGAGGCACGAAACTCTGTCGAGAATCTGAAATCTGATATAGCCAGTAGCCTGCTGGAAGCAAGGGTTCGAAAGACCTGTCTCTTGTCAGGACATTGTTCTTGATGTGGAAGCGCACAGCAAACGAGTTTGCGCCAGCCGGACTTGGTGCAATCAAGGTGGACCAGTGATCCTGGACTGCAGTCAGCGCCTGATGCAACGTGCCCTTCGTTACGCTGAGCCGAGGTTTAGGGAACATTTACTTTGACTCTTCACTCGATTTCACGAACGCGCTTCCGCCGCGAGCATGCAAGCAGACGCAAAGACAACGTGTGTGCTGTAGATCAAACATATCTATTGACCAAGCTCGAGCTCAGTTACGTGGTTGCAATAGCGCGGCTTATCAGGGTGGCGCAGCTTGCCACGTGACAAAGCGTTGAAACTCCGACCCTGGACCTTGATTGATGAAGCGCACGAAGCATGTACCTTAAGCAGTAAGTGTGCTCCTTTGCCTCGCTTGTAACAAGCAGGTACGCTCATTATGCTGCGAAAGTTGACCTTCAGCACCACACCCTGGCCGGCCATCGGCTGAGTGCCCAGGTACTTTTCAAAACGCCTCATCCCGACCCCTCTACCTAACTCCTCAATGACTCCTGATGTACACATGCTCCGGGCAATGCTAAAACATGCAACGTCATCCCTCGCCATCTCATAGTATCACACAGCACCCTCCTCTCTCTTTCCGGTCTCCAGAAAGCAAGCTTTGCCGTGTTGCAGCTTCGAATACGTCGTCCACACCCTCGCCAGTAAGTGAAGAGCACTCGAGGTACTTCTTCGCGCCGATCCTCTTACGGACATCTTCGCCTTCGTCGTATGTGAGGAACTTTTCGCTGCGTTTTCGCATCTCTTCCTGTGCTACTGGGTCGTCGCGGAGATCCTTCTTCAGGCCGACGAGGATGATAGGTACGCCTGGACATCGTTCTAGGACTTCGGGATGCCTGGTTTACATTAGTTTGCGGCAGATGTTGGAGCACGGGGCAAGACCGCATACCACTTGGTTGTGATGTTATGTAGTGAGTCCGGACTCGAGACGGAGAAGGCTATGAGTATGACGTGTGCTTGGCTGTATGCTAGTGGTCGTAGGCGCTCATAGTCTTCTTGACCTGCTGTATCCCATAACGCGAGTTGGACTGATTTGCCATCCACTCGACAGTCTGTAACGTAATTCTCAAAAACTGTCGGTACGTATCGCTGTACAGTTGTTAGCTTAGCTTAGGATAGCGGATGTCGCAGTTGCATACTGTAGGGAAGTAACCGAGCGTGAAGACGCTCAGCAAACTAGTCTTTCCACAAGCACCGTCACCGATTATTACCAGCTTCCTGCGTCCGTTATGTCAGTACTGGCCCTAGCTGCTATTCCTTGTCCTTGTTTTACCATACCTCCGCATCACCGAAGAGTCTTGCTGTGCCATTGTAGAAGATGGGTGCCCGCCCGGTCCGACGCTCGGTGTTGTTTGGGGTATACCAGGCTTTGAGTAACCGCCCTAAATGCTTTCTCTCCGCAGTCGCGCTCTTATACCACGCCGCTGCAGTGTAATCGCCGGTCTCCGGACAGGGTGCAGAATGTATGATGCAGGGCCTAACGGTCACGGTTGATGCCGAAGGATGGGTAAGGGCGTTGATGAATCGGTCTAGCAAGGTGAACGGCAGAGGAGGTCACTTGAGTGAGCAACGGCGAGGTTGGTGAAGTTGTACGGGAGATGATGTCCAATGCTGTGCCTGTTTCAGGACTGGTCGAGCTAACGCGGAGTGTCACCGAGCTTGCGATGGCGCTGCGTAATCGCTGAGGAGCCAATATGCCTGAGGCTTCCGTATATGCAGACGAGATGGACAAAGATTGGGGTCGTCGTTCGCGTGTGGTGAGTAAATCCCCGATTGTTGGAAATATATAGTCGCTTGTTGAGCTTCGTGTTCCGAGAATGTGGTTGGTCGAAGCGCGCCTGAGGTACGGCAGCGATTGTGGCTTAGCATGGCCCACGATCTATAAATGTAGACCAGCTTCCCAGTATGCGCAGAACGAGATTCATAGTGCATATGTATAGCAAGCCAGGTGCGGAGAACACGCTAGAAACAACGAAAAGCACACCTTTTAGACCATTCAAAGATAGCGTCTCAGCTTCAAAGCGTACGTAAAAGTACGTTGGCAGACAATACCTTAGCTTAGAGGCAAGATTATCTGTACGGGAAGCTGTATATCAAAAGCGGTATCTCGCGTTTGGCCTCGCGGGACGAACGGGTGATCCCGCCCCGCCCAAGAGAGTGCGCCAAACCACACAGGTCACTAGAACCTCTTCGTCGTCCGAGACGGCACAATTGAGAGCACAATCGGGCGAACGCCGTCATCGCACTTGGTATCAGCCAACAAACAGCTCTCATTCTTGGCCACGACTTCCACATACACCGATCGTTCGCGGCAAGCGCCCTTGAGGTAAGGTAGGCCTGACAGTCTGGTGGGGTTTCGGTCATATCTCGTAGTCAACGGCGGTAGCGACGATACTCCGATACACCACCAACCACTTGAACTATTGCTACAGCTACCATCAATACCCAACAGCACTCAGGCCAGCTCGTAGCTGACACGTGCTCTGACTAGGCCCTTTTTGCGAGCATCTACGACCCGTCCAACGCGAAAATGGCGACCCAGCCCAAGCCTGCACCTCCGCCCACGCCAAACGGCATACTCACGGGAGCTGCGAAGGGTGCGGTGGGCGGCAACCGTAAGAAGCAGAAGAGACGAGAGAAACAGGCGGCGAAAGCGGCAGCACAGACTCCGACGTCTGCAGCTGCGGCGGGCCAGGCGACGGACTTAGGCTATGACGAGGACCCGCTGGGCTACGAGGATGGTGACTCCGACAGCGACTTCGAGCAGTACGAAAGCCAACCGGCGCCATCGCATGGAGGTGCGAACGGCTATGTGCCTTCTCCGTCAATGGGCCGGAAGAACAAGAGGAGTAGGAAGGCTTCGGTGGTAGGGCACAACGCGTACAATCCGGACATGCTGCCACCCTTGCCCAACCCTCCTCCGCCGCCGTCGGGCGCTCTTCGTTCACTGCACAGAGGAAACCATCATCATGGTGACATCTGGAACACGAGCACCGCGCAAGAGCGCCAAAACATCAAGGAGTTCTGGCTCAGCCTGAGCGAGGAGGAGCGCAAGTCGCTGCTGAAGATCGAAAAGGAGGCCGTTCTTCGTAAGATGAAGCAGCAACAGAAGCATTCCTGCTCGTGCACGGTCTGCGGGAGGAAGCGCACGGCGATTGAAGAGGAGCTTGAAGTGTTGTACGAGGGCTACTACGAGGAGTTGGAGCAGTACGCACATCACGATCAGCCGCCTCTTCCGTCCTCAGACGGCTTGATGCCGGATCCTCTGCAACACCGCAGGCCACACCCGCTTGCTGCACCACCGCCAAATCCTCAGCACAGGACGAGCAACCTCCACGAGCATTTGGATGACGAAGAAGAGTATAGTGATGAAGAGGATGAGGAGGAGTACTCAGATGAAGAAGAGTACTCCGACGAGGAGCCCGAGCCACCGCGTGGCGTTCCCGACTTCTTCAACTTCGGCCAGAATCTCACTGTCAAAGGTATCCTCACACCTTGGCTTGAAAAGTTGCAACAAGGGCTAAAGGGTAAAGCAGACAATCTCCTCACCGTCGCTGACGATCTGCTAAAGAATGACGGCCGCAAGTTCATCGAGATGATGGAGCAGTTGGCAGAGAGGCGCATGCAGCGCGAGAGTGAAGCGGAGTACGCGGCGCAGCATCCGAGTCATCCCGGAGCGTATCCGCCAAACGACCCGGCGTACAATCACGACGATCCGCTTGCGACAGGTGATGACGAATATGACGACGAGGCATCGTATGACAGTCAAGAGGAGTACGACGACGAGATGGATGAGGAGGATGAGATGGTTCGTTCGGCGACCAGTGGCGAACGTCACGTGCCACACGCTAACATGTCGCAGGGCGGCCTTAGTGAGGAGCAGCGTATGCAAGAAGGCCGTCGCATGTTTCAGATCTTTGCGGCGCGAATGTTCGAGCAACGGGTACTGACCGCCTATCGAGAGAAAGTTGCGGCAGAGCGTCAGCAGAAGCTTTTGGAAGAGCTACAAGACGAAGACAAGCGTGAGGCTGAGCGAGAAGCGAAAAAGCAGCGCGACGCGGCGAAGAAGAAAGAGAAAAAGAAGCAGCAGCAGCAAGCCAAGGCGGAGGAGAAAGCTCGCAAGGACGCTGAGAAGATTGCGGAGGAGGCGCGGTTGCGCGAAGCTCAGGAGAAGCAACAGGATGAACAGAGGCGGAGGAAGGAGGAGCAGCGCAAGAAAAGGGAAGAGGAGAAGCGCAAAGCAGACGAGGAGCGGGCGAGGAAAGAGGCTGAGAAGGCGCGCCGGCTGCTGCTGGAGCAGGAACGCCGCGACGAAGCCGAGCGTAAGGCGCGCGATCAGAGAGCGGCGGAGAAAGCTAAGAAGGATGAGGCGCGAAAGCTTGAGCGGGAGGAGCGAGATGCACGTGAGAAGGAGGCTAGGGAGCGTAAAGCGCAGGAAGACAAGGAGAAGAGGGAGCGTGAAGCCAAGGCCAAGGCGGAGAAAGAAGCCAAAGAGCGCGAGAGGAGCGCACAGCAAGCCGCGCAACCGCCTCACCCTCCGCAGATCACCAAGCGGCCTTCTCAAGCTGGTATGATTGCTGTACCCGGCCAGTATCCGAGGCAGACACCTTCCGGCATTTCCTCGCCACATCCGTCGATTGCAACACCGGCATTTCCAAAGGCGCCCACTCCGAACAAGCCGAGGCAAACGTCAGCGCAAGGGTCGCACGCGTCGTCACCTAAGCAAGCGCAATCGCAGGTGTCGAGCGCGCCGAGCAAGTCCTCATCACCAGGCAATGCACAAGCTCAGCAGCAGCCGATGAGTCAGCCGAAGCCAACCATGCAGAAGCCAAACCATTCCCAGATGGGCCCACAGCATCTGACGCCAATAACTTCGCCCCTCAACCAGCAGCCATTGCAGCCACCGCCCGGCATGCATCATCCAGGGCAGCATCCAGGATTCAATAGTATGTCACCAATGGGCTTCCAGGGCTTTCAAGGGCCGCAAGGTCCAATGATGCACGGTCACATGGGTCAACGTGGGCCGATGCCAATGTATGGGCACCAAGGACCGCCTATGGGCATCCCGAACAGGATGTCTTTCGGTGGCCCTGGGATAAATGGAATGCCACCACCGCCGGGCATGATGGGCCCACAAGGCAGAGGCATGGGTGGGTTCCCATTCGACGCGCCGGGTATGAATCAGCCACCCCCAGGCTTCAACCAACAGCAGATGCCGAACCTCGCTTCGCCGATTGGTCAGCCACACATGCAACAGATGCCAGGTATGGAGCCCAGACAAGGCGTACCCACGCACTCGCGCCAGCAATCTATGGACAAGGACCGCTTTGAGTCAACAGCGAATCAGCCAATTGCACGCCCAGCTCCAATCCAGCGGCCGAGTAGTGTGAAGCCACAAGTCCAGGAGCGCAAAGGCTCTAATGGAGATGTTGATGACTTGTCTAAGCACCTCGGTAGTTCAGCTCTCCTTGCCGATGACGATGAGCCTCTCCCATCCAACCTCGCTGACGGCAGGCGGCCATCCGGCATACAACCGGGACTCAGGAACGGCCCACCAGGCGGTATAGGCAACCTTGGCGGTTTCGGCTCACCAGCTCCTGGCTTTGGTGTACCCGGAAGCAACTGGAACACACCAAGCTTACCTTTTGGCCAGAATCCAGGACTCGGACAGCAGAACTGGGGCAACCTACCAGGACCAGGCATGGGCGGCTGGGCGCAGAACAATGCTGCGTTCGCGGCGAACGGTGCTTTCGGCAACATTGCAGGGCAAATGCATCGCCCAAGCGGCGCCGGTCTAAACAGGCCTCTCACCATCCGTCTCGCTGTCTGCCAGGCCTGCAAGCAGCTCAGCAACGCCGCCCGCGGCGAAGGCGACGGCTTCCACGACGTCGGCATCCTTCTACGCCAGATCGACAGCAACCGGCCTATGCTTGACTCGGCACCCTCACTCCGCGAGATTGAGGACATCTGCGAGACGGAAGGTGATAGCCAGAACGGCGGTGGCGAGCTCCGCGTACGCAAGAACGAGCCGAACAATGGCTTCGCGGTCAAGTGGGAGCAGGATGCTGGGACGCCGGATCAAGGCAGAGGGCCGGCGGGTCTTGGCGAGATTGGTAGTCCCATGCCGAGCAAGACTTTGCCGGCTGCTGGATTTGGTGCGCCGGGTATGGGGCGTGCGCCTGGTGTGTTCCAGAGTCTGGGTGCTGTGGGCTCGTCGTCGAACTACTAGCGGTGTTAGACTGCGGTCTGCATGCTTCCTGCGCTTGTGTCATCAGTATAAGCTAAGCTCAATCGTATTCGGTTGGGTGTGTTGAAGCCTACCGTTTGGTGCATCACTTGTTCCCGAAACCGTCTTCCCGTTTGTGGCTGTTGTATGCGAGCTCGGAAGTGATTGCAGAAGTCCATTTGTCGTTTCTATCTCATTGAGGCTCCACCGTCAAGATGAATCGGGATGTGGAGATACGTTGCTCATTGGTGACTTACACCTCACTTGCGGCGAACAGCTTCCCTCTCAACGACGTCTTCAGGCGAAATACCTCACTAACAGCGTATTGCCGCTCTTACTCGTCTAGTCCAATATTGACTTTAATCTCGCCGTGAGGTAAGTGCTCGTATGTTGTACTACGCGCCCTACACTGACCTGCAGCTACATGCTGCAGGTGTCTCGCTCTTCGCTCTGACTCACATCTGGCGAGCGCCGATGACACCGCGACGTGCTTATAACCATCTCAAGTCGAATACATATAGCCGTTCTGATGCACGCAGCTTCTTTCTGCTCCACTGGCCGATAACCAACCACAATGACCATTACCGTCGAACCCATGGATGAGGCGGATGTCCAGACCTTCGTGCGCATCGAGCTCGAGGCCTTCCGCTCACATTTACGTATGCCCATGATGTGGCCGAGAGGGTACACAGACGATCTCTATGCCTTCTACGACGACCGCAAGATGGAGAGCTACAACGACAGTAAACAGTGTCTCATAAAGGCTGTCGATAACGAGACTGGCAAGATCATCGGCGCATCGGAATGGACTTTCGCTGTGGACCCGACAGCAGACGGGAAGAAACCACATGTAGATCCTAATGAGCAACCACCACCAAACTGGCCGAAGGAAGGCAACTGGCCGCTAAGGCTGTTCTTCAAGATCGAGTGGGAGAAGTGGCGCCGCGAAGCTCTGGATGAAAGGCCGTACATAGGTATTATCGTATGATGGCTGACCTGTTGTGTGCTAGCTAATGTAGAAAATGTAGAGCTCAACATCCTCGTCACGCACCCAGACTCCCACCGCCGTGGCGCCGGTACTAAATTGATGTCATGGGGTTGTGAGCAGGCAGACAAGCTGGGTGTGGCGATGTGCTTGGAGTCTACGCCCGCTGGACTGACGTTGTACAAGCGCTTCGGTTTTGAGGACCGATATACGATCAAGGCCGATATGAGGCAATTTGGGTGGAACCAGCCGTATGATGAGGAAGCGGCTAAGAGGGTATGGATGGTGAGAGAGCCGTCGGCTCGGCGTGATTCGTGATGTAGACAGCCCGGAGACGTACTATACAGCCACCCACAGATTTAATTAGGATCGACTGCGCAGTAACTCGGCATGGCTACAATCTCACGTCTGAAGTTGATCTCTCGCTACGATCTTAGCTCTTTAGAACTCTCCCCGGGGGAGTGATGCAAGACCATGTGAAGAGCTGGGAATGCAGAGATGCGAAATCATGAACTTCTTTCACCATGATCTTCGTCTGATTACGGGTTGTTGATAGTCGAACCTGGCCGCACTCGTGTATGCAGCCATCAACGAGGGTGCTGCAATGCCTACGAGCTACAGGGCCGCTTCCAATCAATCAGTGAAGATCGCTCACTGCTCGCTCGTGTATGTATATCATCCGTTCAGGCCGGAGGACCGCAAAAACTCTAGTACGTTGCTGGTAGCTGCGATAGCCGTCCACCTGCACCCATTAGTTAGCACCATTCAAGGTCTTCATGAAAAAGTGCCCCTCCATTCCACTTACCATCCAAAACAGTGATATTCCCATTCATATACCCCCCCGCATCAGAAGCCACATACAACACCGTCCCCGCCATATCCTCCAACCTCCCCAATCTCTCCGCAGGAATAAACTCCTTCGCAAACGCCCCTTCCTCCGTCACATCCTTCCCCTGCGCACCCCCTTTCGCAATCAGTCCCGCGGCAAGCTCCGACGGAAACAAACCCGGCGCCAACCCATTAACTCGAATCGAATACGGCACAAGCGAGCTGGCGAGATGCTTCACTAAATGCGTCGTCGCGGCTTTACTCGCACCGTAACAGCCTAGATTCGGTGGTTGGCGGAGGTAGCCAGCGATGCTGCTTGTGACCAGAACTTGGCTTTTACGACGCGCGCAGTTGCCTTGCTTGTTCCCGGCGTCTAGCAATTCGAGGAAGGCCATGGTGGTGAAGAAGACGGAGGTGCTGTTCGTGGCGAAACCGGTGCTCCAGTCTTCGGGTTTTTGCTCGAGGGCTTTAGTACGATACTCGGAAACAGAGACTTCGGAGGAGTTGACGCCGATGGGGGGAGGCATGGTACCGGAGTTGCAGCAGAGGAGGTTGACGTAACCCGTTTCTTGCTGGATTTTGTCTGCGATTTTGCAGAGAGAGGCTTTGGATGTGACATCGCCTACGATTGGAACTACGATGTTGGGAGCGATGTTGGCGGTTTCGTCTAGAACTTCTTTCCGACGGCCGACGATGTAGACTTTGGCTGCGCCGTTAGTGGCGAAGGCTCTGGTCATCATTTGGCCGATACCTGCCGCATCGTTCAGTACAGTGCTATGCATGCGTGAGACGCATTATCTTCTGTGATGCTCATACCTGAGCCGCCACCGGTGATGCATACAACCATGCCCTCCACGCTGAAGATCTTGCTAGGGTTCGTAGCGTCCTCCATGGTGTTCTACGGTATTCCTGCTGTGTTCGAGATGGGTTAACCTCTACCGAGAAAGATAGGTGCAAGAATTATCAGGACCTATACAGCGGATGTACCTACAATAAGAAAAGTCGGTGATGTATGTTGAGCACAGAGCCGATTACACAACAGCCAGTGACGGACATGGTCAAGGATTCTTTGGGAGTGGGACTTGTAGCATCATCATTGAGCGACGCGCCCGATTTATCCGCTCTTTACGAACAGTAAAAGCTTGGGTTCCCACGGCGAACATCTAGAGAGTACGAGAGAGACGCGAAAAGTGAGAGAGCGGAGTTGGAGGGAAGTCAACTCCCGTATTTGTGGGCAAGGCTCACGCCTTAAAGCGCCGCAACTTCAGCCATGACCAGGTGTCGACTTGTAACGACATACTACGCACACTCCACCTAAAAGAGAGATGGAGATCGCTGCTCTATGCTACTCATACCCACCATTCCCACGCTAAGCTGAGTCAACGTAACCCAGACGCCTCGCTCAAATTCACAATCACTAAAAGGCTCTGATCACTTCTCAAGAACAAAGAACGACTAGACTCTGGCTCGGCCCCTGGACCTGTCGTAGTCCAACACCTTCCGTTTCCGATGCATCTGCGCCATCTTCCACCGCACATAAAGCATCACCGCGTCTTTCGCTACCACAAACAGACATCCGCCCACCAGACTGCGGCCCCACTTCTCCTGCAGTAAGCCTTTGACCGGCGCCCTCATACCTAGCCTGGTCGATGCAGGCGCGGTTGTCCAAGCTAGAGGTAAGACAAGTTTAAACAGCTCGCCTGACATCCCAGCAATGGTCGGGAAGAGAAGAGCGCCCAGTACAGTCTCGGCAATGGCGGTTGGAGAAAAAGAGAGGCGTCGTTCACCATTGTTCTGAGCATTCTGCGGTTGCTGCGCTGGCTGTGGCTGGGGTTGAGGTGGATTTGCGTTCGGTGGTTGCTGCTGTGGAAATACATCGTCAACCCGCGGATCCCAGGCCTGCTGCGCTCTGTTGTCAATGATGTTCTGTGGCAGCTGCGCTTGCGGCTCTTCATCCTGTTGTTGCTGTTGCGGCATAGCCGGCGGCTCAGCACGGTTCTGCTGAGCATCCGGCTGCGGCTGGCCTGGGTCTTCTTCCCACTCATCCCAGATGCCGCCATCGATGCGCACTTCGAAGATGTTCTCGTCATCGTCGCCTGCCCGCTCATCTTGTTCAGGATTCGCCGCATCTCCGTTGCCATCGTTCTGGCCTTGGCCGGTACGCGGCTGGATCTCCTTTAGCCATCGCTTCTCCTTTTCTGCCCAGACTTTATCGTAGCAGAGGTTGTACGCTGATCGAAAGTACGGCAAGACAGCAAAAGCTAGGCTCGCGGATGGAGGCCAGTGAGTGAAGTCAAGGCCATCATCTAGAGCGTGTGTTTGCGTGGCGAAGAAGAGAATAGGTAGAACTGGTAGCACCGAATCTGCGAACTTCGTCCGAGAGAGCACGAGTACCGGTGTGATAAGTGGTAGACCGATGTACAGCCTCCAGTGCACCAAATGGTCTAGCATCACACCCACTACCTTCTGCAACGCTTCTCTCGGCTCACCCACGTACGTCTCGACTGGTGGTCTAATGTTGTTCAGAATCATGGGCCGCAGTATCCGGAAGCCGTCTTCAGACCCAAAGACAGCGTAGATCGAGTGCACACCCCACGCCAAGCTGCTGTTATACAGTGTCGCACTCAACACCGTCAACGCACCGGGTGTAATCGCTCTTGCGCCTATCCTCTCCATCCCTCTTACAGCCTCTACCACGTAGTTTCGCGGTCTTGCCAGTTTGATCTCGGACTTGCATTGCGGACACTCGATCTTCGGCGAGCCTATGGACCGGTTACGGTTGTTCTTCGGCGCTTCCATGTCTGCTATCCAGTCGAGCAGGCATTCTTCGTGAGCAACAAGCGCGCAAGGACACGGATCTCGCCATGGTGAAGTCTCGGGCGTGTCCTCGGTGGAGTCGGAGAAGCAGATCCAGCACTTCTTCACGTTTGGGTCGGAATCGTGATCTGCAGGTATGGCGGGCGCGATGTTGGATTGCTGTTGGGTTTGTTGCTCCTTCTTAGGCGGACTGTTGAGGAACAGTGTCTGTGAATCTTCGGACGTGGCTGAACGTGCTCGTACTGGTGATGCTGGTGCTTGCGACTGCGATTGGCCCGATGTTTGTTCCGGCGACGAGCGGCGCTGAGACGGCTGGCGCGCTGGGAGTGAAGCCATGATGAGTCAGGCTGCGGTGGTGAAGGTGACGCGGTCGGTATTGGTGCTCGCTATCGCATGCTCCCTACTGTGCTTCGTACGTGCCGTCAGGGTATACGATGTCGGTGATGCGCGTTGTGAGACGACCGTCGTGGCTTGTTTGCTGCAGGGCGTCTGGCTTCCGCCTGAACGCTCGGCTGTTTTGGAACAGCGCCGAGGTCGCACGTCATCAAGCCGGGCTCGAAGATCTCGGCAGCGCCCGCAGCTAGTAAGCGAGACAGATTGATTGCATGTGGCGCGTGCTGCTGGCGCGTCATGGGCCGCAGAGAGCAGCCTTCGCGGTGATTGCGAGTTGTACTTTGCATTCACTGAATTCGAGTGTGGTGTAGCAGTAGCAGTGGAGGTGAAGGAGCCCGAGTTGCATGACAAAGCACGGAACACATTCTCTCCGACAACAAAGAACGATCTCGAACGGGAAACAGCGCGCCTGCCATGACCGGACCCTCGTTCGTTCAGTAACGGCAACCTCCCTCTCTCTGGCCTCGACCATACTCTCTATCCGATAGCGAAGCGCCATACTTTCCATGATCCAACAAAGCCAAAGCCAAAGCCAAAGCCAAAGCCAAAGCCAAAGCCAAAGCCAAAGCAATACACTCGAGCAACGCTCCTCACTGGAACGAGCCATGGCCGACTCCGGCGAGTCGCAGGCTGGAGCGCCGGCCGAGGAAGCGCTGTCCGAGAGGCCTTCGACAGCAGAGACAGTGGATGTTGGCGAGAAGGATGAATCAGCGATCTTGGCAGAAC
>Ga0058704_10001223_pt1 | contig 12129 bp, 8 predicted proteins | sample AgamicMgSfe_FD_71363 | JGI IMG/M metagenome (GOLD analysis project Ga0058704, IMG submission 71363) | Agave microbial communities from Guanajuato, Mexico - Mg.Sf.e | ecosystem: Host-associated > Plants > Phyllosphere > Phylloplane/Leaf | place: Guanajuato, Mexico | collected 2012-05-30
AGAGCATGACTAGAAGCACAGCTACAATGAGAAGGTAGCGATATGTACATAAATCCGCAGTTCGTTTTAAACAATTCAAATAGCATGGTATGTTGCGCCTTCTTCTAGTTCCACTCTGGACTGACCCGCTTGATATACTTCATAAACTTCCAGAACCCGACCGCGTACTCGACATTTCCCTGCGGATCAGTGACACGTTCGGGCCACGCGATACCCGCGCCAAACAGTCCCTTCACCTCCTCCCCGTCTTTACTCCCCTGCCTGAACCGTCCGCTCAAGTGGTCGTAAAACGGCACCAGACTCCTCTCCTTACCACCGTCCACAGCACGCAGCTCAGGAATCGGATCCCGCGTGAACCCAATTGCTTGAACGACGTAATCCGTCCCCTTGAGCCCCTTGGCCAGCGTCGCCTCCTCGTCGTTCTTGTCGTAAGCGAACACGTCGACGACTTTGGCGATGATTGATGACGGGAAGGCGGCGGGTTCGAGGTTGTCGCGCGCCCAGACTGCGGCTTCGCCTTTGAGGCCGGTGTTGTCGCGTAGGATCCAGCCGTCCATGTACTCGGCGTAGCGCAGTGCGTGACGTGTGAACCATCGTATGCGGAGTTGTGGGTGGCTTGATAGGGCGAGGTTGGAGAGGTTGCGCAGGGCGAGGATCGCGGAGTGTGAAGCGCCGACTACGGATACGGTCAGGGGTTGTGTGGTTGGGAGGAGAGAGGAGAGGATGCTAGGACTGAGTGCCGTGTCGAGGTCTAGTGGTGGGATGTTGTTGGTTGTGGGTAGGGTGCGTGCGGTGGGTGAGGAACCGGTGCAGAGTACGAGGCGGTCGGCGATGGCGGTTTGTCGAGATTTGTCTGAGTTGCCGGTCACGGAGACAGTCCAGTTGCTGCCGTGCTGAGTTGCGGCGTCTATCCGGCCCTGGAAAGGCTGGACAGAGGGGTGCTTTTTCAAGCCGTCGGTGAGCATGAGAAGCATATCTGCGGCGTAGCTCAGCTCACATCCCTTGTCTGGTGTGAGCGAGCGCAGAGTGTCAATTGCATTCGGTGATGGTGTTTCGTGTACAATTTGCTTAAGCGGTTCCACTGCCTGGGCAAAGTCGACAAACAAATGTGTCTTGGTATTGCTTAGACAAAGTCAGTACGCGATGCTGGCAGATCGGGCAAGAATTACGTGATCGAACATACCTTGGAACTTCGCGATACGATCTGTTGACTCTTCCACCATTGAAACCATGGTCTATCCATAGTACAGGCCCGACCTTACGCTCCAGGAGATTGCCAAGGACTGTAATTCCAGCGGGACCAGCACCAACTACTACAGCCGCGTACTTTTTCTGAGTCATATCGTCGTTTGATACTGTGGCAAATCCTCGCTGGAGAGCGGACTTCTGAAGAAGGCATTTCTGCCTTGATAATGAAGCACTCCATATCGTCCGAGGGGTGGTCAGCTGTCCTGAAAAGGTAATATTCTGTCTCGAGTGGGCATGATTATGTGTCGATAATTGGCGCACCGAGTGTCGCGCATGACTCCAGGATGAACGGTGGATGAGTGAGCCTTGGCCGCTTATGCAAAAGGCCAGCTTTTGGGGTATTGCGCCATGCCTAAAGCCGGTTTGCATTGGACTCGGTCTGTTTCGATTATATGGTCGATCAGGAGAGTAAGAAAGATAGGTCGCGTGGTGTTGGTAGGAGGCAAAGGATCAATGGAGTCGAAGATTTATGTATGTCCTGCATAAATTCCTGCACGCTACGGAGATTCCCGCAGCACGCAATATTGTGTCAACGCCATCGAATTGCCGCATGTTCAACTGCATAAATGACTGCATAAACATATCAATTCACATCAAACACGATCAACAATGACGAAAGTATTGTTATCTTTGCTTTACAATACATACTCTTCTATGTGATACACGCAACGCAGCAGTCGTACGAGACGTGTGCGTTTGCACGTAACGTATTATGCAAGCCATCCTGCCTTTATCGAACAATCATACAACCATCATCATCAACGAATAGCAAACGCCAGAAAATGCTAAAAAGCTACGAGTAGATTTTATCTCGATTGATCCTGCACAAAACTCCATCACTTTTACATTGCTACGATATCATCCATTTCCTAGTTTCCCATGACCAGAGCGAGCAAGGCCATGCGTACAAACATACCGTATCTCATCTGTAAGCGAGTTAGCATGGTTCTTTGTGGGGATGCATTGGCGATCCTTACCTGTCTGAAATAAGCAGCCCTTGGGTCGTCATCGACTTCGGTGCTGAGCTCCATGTTGCGTGGCAGTGGGTGCATCACAATCATGTTGGTCTTTGCGTTGCGAAGAGTGGCCGCGTTGACAACCAGTCCATCCTTGACCTTCTCATACAAAGACAGATCCTCGAATCTCTCCTTTTGCAGACGAGTGCAGTACAAAACATCGGTCTTGGCGACGATCTCTGGAGTGAGAGTCTCTGACTCTGCGGTGACCTGACCGCGCTTCTGGAGCGATCTCTGGACTTTTTGTGGAAGAGCAAGCGAGCTTGGAGCCACAAGCTGGATGTTGACGTTGTAGTGCTTGAAAAGTTCGCACAGGGAATGAACGGTGCGACCGTACTTCAAGTCACCAACAAAGGTAATGGTGAGACCATTGACGGTACCAAGCTCGGATCTCATGGTGTACAGATCGAGAAGAGCCTGGGTAGGGTGCTCGCGGGAACCATTTCCAGCATTGAGAATTGGGACCGACGCAGCCTTGGCCGCGGCCTCCGCACTGTCGTCACTTGGGTGGCGGAGAACAATAGCATCGCCGTACTGGTCGAGGGTTCTAATCGTGTCTTCGAGGGACTCACCCTTTTGTGTGCTAGAGTGAGACTCGTTGATCATGACAGTCGATCCACCAAGACGCTTCATGGCGGCGTCGAAAGAGGATGAAGTACGAGTGGAAGGCTCGTAGAACATGAGACACAGAACCTTGCCCTTGAGGATGTCAAGAGAGCCCTCACGCTCAACAGCCAAGGCCATCTCGGAAGCCACAGTCAAGAGCAAGTGAAGGTCAGACTTTTCGATCTGGTTGACGGCGAGAATGTCTTTGCCACTGAACGGTGAGTTGCGGAGCATGTCCTTCAAACTAGACTTTGGCGCAGTTGGCTGCTCGATCAATGGAACAACAGCTTGCTCGGTGAAGTTCTGGAAATCAACCGGGTTGACAGCCAAGTCGTAGTTGCGAGCAATGGCTTCGATCAAAATCTTGGCGTTCTTGACGTTGGTGACCAGTGGTGTCTGATAGTCAACAGCCATTCTGCGAGTGCGGTAACCCTTACTCATGTAGCTTGCTGGTCTCCTGAAGCGGTTGGCCGAAGGCAAGTTGATGTAGAGGTCGATGAGATTGTTGGCGAGAGCGTGGGTCAAAGAGTATTCGGCTCTTTGTGAGTCGTCCGCTAGGGCTTCCATGAACTTACAAGGAACGCCGTTCTCTTCAAGGTAATCTGCGGTTCCGGCAGTCGCGAAGAGGGTGTATTTCAACTCGGCGAGCTTCTTGATAGAAGGAAGCATCTCGACCTTGTCCTTGAACGAACCGATAGAGAGCAAGATGTTCTTCTTTGGCAGCTTGAAACCAGTGGCAATCAAAGCCTTGAGGTAAGCCTCGTACTTGGTGCGTCCGAAACAGGCGACTTCTCCGGTAGAAGCCATCTCGACACCAGTGACTGGATCGGCTCCAGAAAGACGGGAGAAAGAGAATTGAGGAACCTTGACACCAACGTAGTCTGCAGGGATGTTGACTGGTGGGTATGCCTTGACTGGAAGACCTGCGATAGCCTTGGTCGCCATTTCAATCAAATCAAGACCGGTGACCTTGGACACGAATGGGAAAGATCTTGAAGCTCTGACGTTGCACTCGATGACCTTGATGTCGTTGTCCTTGGCGATGAATTGAATGTTGTAAGGACCAGTGACGTTGAGCGCATCACCGATCTTGCGGGTGGCATCCTCGATACGACGGACGGTTTCTGGGTCGAGATCCTGTGGAGGTTGGATCAAAGTAGCGTCACCAGAGTGGACACCGGCGTTTTCGACGTGCTCAGAGATAAAGTGGCCAATCATGCTACCGTTGCGAGCGACAGCGTCCATCTCGATTTCCTTGGCTCCTTCAATGTACTTGGTGATAACGACTGGGTGGTCCTTGGAAACCTCAACCGCTTGATCGAGGTATTGTGCAAGATCGTGCTCGGAGTAGACAGTGTTCATGGCTGCTCCAGACAAGACGTACGATGGTCGGACAAGCACTGGGTAGGTCACTGCGTTACAGAAAGCCTTGGCCTCATCGATGTTGCTCAGCTCCTTCCATTGTGGTTGATCGACACCGATTCTATCGAGCATACGAGAGAACTTGTAGCGGTTTTCGGCGGTATCGATCATCTCTGGTGAAGTTCCCAGGACCTTGACGTTTGAGCGATACAGTGGGAGAGAGATGTTGTTGGGGGTCTGTCCACCCATAGAGAGGATTACACCGCTTGAGTTCTCGAGCTCGTAGATATCGAGAATCGTCTCGAGCGTGATGTTCTCAAAGTAGAGACGGTCGGCTTCGTCGTAATCTGTGGATACCGTCTCCGGGTTATACGATAGGGTAGTTAGCATAGGTTGATATCAAATGGGTAAGATACTGAAGTGCGGTGACGTATTAAAAATGACCGAGTAAGTGGACAGCTGCCAAACAGAAACCAGATGATAATGGTAGCGACCGGATGACAATGATAGAGAAAAGGAAGAAGTGGTGCAGGATTGGGCCAGATGAGTAAGATACCAGGCTGCCACAAGGCATAAGAAATGACCGGGTAAGCCGACAGCCCACAAACGGCGTCCAAGTGACCATGATAGGAAAGGGAAGAAGTGGTATAGTTTCGCGAGATACCAGGCTGTGGCAAGGCATAAAAAACCACCGGGTAAGCGGACAGCCCCATGTCAAATGTGTAAGATACCCGGTGTGGAGAGGCAGAAAAGACGACCCGGTAAGTCGACAGCAGCCAGACAACAAACAAGTGAAAATAGTAGAGAAAGGAAAAAAGTACTCACGTTAACCATGACGGTCTTGAAACCGCTCTCGCGCAAAGTGCGAACGGTTCGTACAGAGCACCAATCAAATTCAACGGAAGAACCGATACGGTAGACACCAGATCCAAGTACCATGATACCGTGGTCGTTGAAAGAGAGATCGCTCTCGGTGCCGTGGTAGGTGAGGTAAAGGTAATTGGTGTATGCAGGAAATTCTGCGGCAACAGTATCAATCTGCTTGACCATCGGTCTGATGTCTGCATCCAAACGAGCACGGCGGACGGCTTGTTCGCTGGTCACCCAGAAGTTGGCAAGCTGCTTGTCGGAGAAACCAAGCTGCTTGGCCACTCGGAATTGCTGCACAGGAGTGTTGTGGATGTTTTGAGTCATCATGGTCTTGCTAAAATCACTAAGACCCTTGAGCTTGTGCAAGAACCAACGGTCAATCTTGGTCAACTCATGGATCTTCTCGACCGAGTAGCCACTGTGCATGGCGTTGGCGATGGCGAACATACGCTGATCGGAAGGAGTCTGCAACTCTTGGTCGATGGACATGAGAGCCTCGGTCTGGTTGAAACCAAGGTTGCTGACATCGACAGCACGGATGGCCTTTTGGATGGCTTCCTCGAAAGTTCTACCGATAGCCATGACTTCACCGACACTCTTCATGGCTGAACCAAGAAGGGTAGAAACACGGGTGAACTTCTTCAAATCCCATCTTGGAATCTTGACGACGCAGTAGTCGAGAGATGGCTCAAAGCAGGCGACGGTCTCCTTGGTAACAGAGTTCTTGATCTCGTTGAGGGGAATGTTGAGACCAAGCTTAGCTGCGATAAATGCGAGTGGGTAACCAGTGGCCTTTGAGGCGAGTGCTGAGGATCTGGACAATCTAGCGTTGACCTCGATAATGCAGTATTCGCGAGATTCTGGGTTGAGGGCATATTGAATGTTGCACTCTCCAACGACACCAAGATGACGGATAACGTTAACGGCGGTCGATCGAAGCATGTTGTAGTCCTCGTCTGAAAGAGTCTGAGAAGGCGCAACGACGATGGAGTCACCAGTGTGAATTCCAAGAGGATCAAAGTTCTCCATGTTGCAAACCGTGATACAGTTGTCGCGGCAATCACGGACAACCTCGTACTCGATCTCTTTCCATCCCTTCATACTGCGCTCAACCAGGACTTGGGGACTGGCAGCAAAGGCCTTGTTGCAGAGATCGACAAGCTGCTCCTCGTTGTCGGCGAAACCACTGCCGAGGCCACCCAAGGCGTAGGCGGCACGAATGATAAGAGGGAAGCCAATGGCCTTTCCAGCAGCGACAGCCTCTTCCATGTTGCTTGCAGAAGCAGATTTGGCGCACTTCTCACCAATCGATTCCATACTGCGAGCGAACAGCTCACGATCCTCAGTGGTGATGATGGTGTCGATTGGGGTACCCAAGACCTTGACGCCGAGGCCTTCAAACTCATCCTTGAGCTGAATACCAACTTGAAGGGCAGTCTGACCACCGAATGTGCAGTAAATGGCATCAGGACGCTCCTGTTTGATTACCTTGCGGACAAAGTCGGCGTTGACAGGCAGAAAGTAGACCTTGTCGGCGAGACCCTTGGATGTCTGGATGGTCGCAATGTTGGGGTTGATCAGAATTGTGTAGATACCCTCCTCTTTCAGAGCCTTGATAGCTTGAGATCCAGAGTAATCGAACTCACCAGCTTGACCGATGGACAGACCACCAGAGCCGAGAACAAGCGCCTTCTTGACGTTGACCTTTGGGTGAAGCTTCTCAATCTCCACGATATCGCCGCCGGGGAATTTGACTGGCTGCTGCATGAATTTGGCGTCGGCCATGACGTTCTTGATGGTGTCGAGGAAAACGTCGAAGAGAAACTCGGTATCCTGAGGACCTGGGGCACTCTCTGGATGGAACTGGACGGAGAAGTATGGCCTTCCAGTGTGTCTGATACCCTCGTTACTGCCATCGTTGGCGTTGACGAACAATTCTGTCCACTCAGTTGGAAGAGAGTTTGCATCAACAGCGTAACCGTGGTTCTGTGATGTGATGTAGCACCGGCCTGAGAGCAAGTTTGTGCAAGGAATGTTGTGTCCACGGTTACCAAACTTCATCTTGACAGTGTCGGCTCCGGCAGCACGAGCGAGAAGCTGGTGTCCCAAGCAGATACCGAAGATGGGCATGCGGGCTTCCTTGATCGTGGCTCTGATGTGCTCCACCGTCTTTTCCATCATTGAAGGGTCACCAGGACCGTTTGAGACAAACAGACCGTCGTACTCTTTTCCAGCGAGCTTTGCAAAGTCGTAATCCCATGGCACAACCTCGACTTCGACACCACGAGAAACAAGACACCTTAGCTGGTTGTACTTGAGACCAACATCAACGCACACGACTTTTACGGGACGACCAGACGGATGCTTGAGAGCAGTCGACGGGTCTGGTGAATAGACTTTTGGATGTGAAGTTGATACTATACAAAGCATCAGATATATGACTATCTATTTTTGGGAAGTACGGGATCTTACCGTCTGCGACAAGATTCCTGGTGTTTGGATCTGACCATGGAATTTCCTCAAATTCGAGACCTCTAGGAACCGGTGTGTTGAAGCCTGAGCCGCCATTGGTACCATTGGCGAGGCCAATTGGGGCCAGGAGAGAGTTGATCGCCTGAGGGATGACGCTGGCCTCTGTGAGATCTCCAGCTTGCAGTCTCAGTCTACCAAGCATGCTACCCTTTGTTCGGATCTTCTTGGTGAGTGCTCTCGTGTCGACACCGCAGATAGCTGGAACATTTTGCTCCTTGAGCCACTTGCCCAATGAAGAGGTCGCAAGGTAATGTGAGTACTGCTCTCCGGCGTATGAAGCTACAATCAGACCTGCAATGTGAATCTGAGAGGCTTCAAAATGTGCTGGAAGGTCCTTGAGCAGAGGATCTTTGATGTCACGGTCAGGAACGCCGTAATTGCCGATGAGAGGGTATGTCATGACCAGGATTTGGCCTTTGTATGAGGGATCAGTAATAGACTCCTCATAACCGACCATACCGGTCGAAAAGACCAGCTCTCCAGCGACACTTCGCTGTGCACCGAAACTTTTACCCTCGCAGAGACGAGTGACCTGAGTGCCATCTCTGACCTCGAGGGCCATGAGCTTTTCGTCCGCAGCGTCAGCCATGGTTGCGAGTAAGCTCTATGGAAGAATTGATGAAAGATGAGAAAGGCTCACAGTGGAGCATGTCAGGAGAAGCTTGAGCAGCAACAAGGAAATTTTTGAGCATGCGTTTGACCGAACTGTCCCGAATTGGAAGGCGGTGAGTGCTAAATCTGGGGTCGGCTTGCCCTGAATCCATGCACGGCTGATCCCTTTAGCGTGCTGCAGGATCACGTAATGGGTGATTAATGCCGACAAATCATGCTATGACGCTACCAAGTGAGATTTGGTATAAACATCGACTAAAATATCACAAGAACAGTTCTTGATCCGATTTAATGCTGAGAGCTTTCACGAGGACACGTCAGTCACAAATACACTTCCGCTCATTCACAATATCCACCTCGGTCATGTCTGTAAGTTGAGCTCCTGTTCAGACACGGCTGCACTGAGAGATCAACAGTCACTAATCCGCCACAGGCCGAAGAGTCCAAGACCAGTAATATCCTGAACTGGGTCGCGCCTGATGACAAGTCAGGAGAATTCAAGCGTCAACAATCGACGTTCCGCGACTGGATCTCGAAAGAGTCTGGAGCCGAGTTTCCAGCGGAGAAGGGCAGATACCACCTTTACGTCTCTTACGCCTGCCCATGGGGTATGACCAGATCGGAATGCTTCTCCACAGTAGTCTAAACTAATTCAATCCAGCTCACCGTGCCTTGATCGTCAGAAAGCTGAAAGGGCTCGAAGACATCATCAGCTTTACATCAGTCCACTGGGAGATGCTTGAAAAGGGTTCGTTCTGTTATGGAATTTGTCTGTACCTCTTCGAGTATTGACCGAAATAGGCTGGAGGTTCGCAACCAAAGACGACAACGATGCTCCAGGAGACGAAGTCACAGGCGATCCACTGCACCCAGAGTACACCCATCTGAGAGAGATCTACTTTGAGAACAACAAAGACTACGGCGGACGTTTCACCGTACCAACACTGTATGACAAGAAGCAGAAGCGCATTGTCAACAACGAAAGCAGTGAAATCATTCGCATGCTGTACCACGTATTCGATGACCTGGTTGCCGACAAGTACAAGCAGATAGATTTGCTACCAAAGAACCTCGAGAAGCAGATTGAGTCGACCAATGAGTGGACCTACAACGACATCAACAACGGTGTCTACAAGTCAGGGTTCGCTACCACGCAGGAAGCCTACGAGAAGAACGTCAAGACTCTGTTCAAGTCTCTCGATCGTGCTGAGGCTGAGATCGGCCAGTACGGTGGACCATTCTACTTCGGCGAACACATCACTGAGGCCGATGTTCGCTTGTACACTACCATCATTCGCTTTGATGCAGTGTATGTCCAGCACTTCAAGTGCAACATTCGCGACATCCGCAGCGGATACCCAAACTTGCACAAGTGGGTCAGAAATCTCTACTGGAACCACCCGGCGTTTGGTGAGACGACCGAGTTCACACACATCAAGTGCCACTACACCAAGAGCCACAAGCAGATCAACCCATACTCGATCACACCTGTCGGACCAGAGCCAGCTATCTTGCCCCTGGACGAGGAGGTACCTGCTGCCGCTGCGATCAAGTCAAGCAAGTAGATTGATATGAAGAAGCAGACACAATTTCATACGTACAGTTGTGGTCAGACTGTGTAATTTTCAATGAATGCAAATATTCGAATATCGTTATCGCCAAGCGTCGTCACCGTAAAATTGGAAACCTCGTGACACTGTACTCGCGGAAAGAGTCCGTCTCTCCGGTGGGGTGCGGTGCTCCCCGCCATCCCGCACGTCACTTGCAGCGGCCGAGCCGGGGAACCTCCAACTCTGAGCCGTCTCCGTCATCGCGACCCACCAAAATACGACGCCGACGAGCATATTCCGGAGACTCCGGAGACTGCCCGTGTAATTTATATATGGCAGGGCGCCAGAGTGAGGTTGTTTAGCTGATTGCGTCTCAGATTCACGCGTCTAATTGCTCGCATTGTGGAGCGGCATGGCTGCATACGGTAAGCCGTGAGGTGGTATGCACACCTTGATGACTTTCTTGGTGTCACTATAAGAACCGACCTCTCTACTTGTCGTGTGCGCTTTCTTTTTCTCGAGGTTCCTCTCCTGTTCTTTCAAGCTATACTCTTTGTCGAAAGAATTCGTGCACCATGCATCAGATGAAAGGATGGCGCGTAGCCGCCAAGTTCGAGAAGAAGAAGCTTCTCCTCGCTATTAACTGTGTCGCTGCACTCTCTATCTTTTTCTTCGGTAAGAGTACTTGTCCCTCATCAGCGAAATACGACTAACAGTCTCCTTAGGCTATGATCAGGGAATGATGGGTGGTGTCAACAACGCCAGTGACTACATTCGCCGCATGGGATTTGGCTATGTGTCAGAGAACGGCGACCCAGTCGTCACAAACTCTCTTCTTCAAGGCGGTATCGTCTCTGTCTACTACCTCGGTACTCTCTTTGGCTGTCTTTTCGGTGGGTTTTTCGGAGACAAGGTCGGCCGTGTACCGACCATTGCCCTCGGCGCCGGCTGGGCCATTATTGGTGCTGCGCTGCAGTGTTCCGCGATGAACTCGAACTGGATGATCTGCGCACGCGCCGTCAATGGCATCGGTACTGGTATTTTGAACGCTATCGTTCCAGTCTGGGCTACTGAGACAGCCGAGCACACTTCTCGGGGTCAATTCATTGCTATCGAGTTCACGCTCAACATCTTCGGTGTGGTTGTCGCATACTGGTTGGAGTTCGGACTTAGCTACGTCGATGATGGAAATTCGGCTATTCGGTGGAGGTTTCCAATCGCCTTCCAGATCATTCCTCTTCTGCTTTTATTCTGCATTTGTTGGTTCTTTCCCGAATCGCCGAGATATCTCTGCAAAGTCGGTAGAGATGAAGAGGCTAGATACATTCTCGGTCGCCTGCGTGGAGAAGACGATGGTGGCAGAAGAGCAGATGCCGAGTTCAATGATATCAAGACAGTAGTCGAGTCGGAGAAAAAGACGTCGACAAAGAACTCTTACTACCACATGTTTTTTGGCATTGGATCTGGAGAGCTGCACACTGGTCGCAGAGTTCAGCTTGTCATCTGGCTTCAAATCATGCAGGAGTGGGTTGGTATCGCTGGTGTCACGGTCTATGCGCCTACCATCTTCCGCATTGCTGGTTTCGACGCTGAAAAGTCTCAATGGATCTCTGGACTCAATAATATCTTCTACATGTTCGCTACCCTGATCTGCGTGTTCACCTTGGATCGCATTGGAAGACGTTACACACTGTACTGGGGCTCGGTGGGTCAAGGCATCGCCATGTGTCTGGCTGGCGGTATGGCGCGTCTTGGTCTGGACGCTACTGCAGCTGGGAATACCGCTGCAGCTGCTAGCTACGGAGCTGCTGCCGCGTCTTTTGTTTTCATCTTCACGTCTATCTTCGGCGCGACTTGGCTCACCGTTCCATGGCTGTACCCGGCGGAGATCTTCCCGCTCGCCGTCAGAGCCAAGGGTAACGCCTGGGGAGTAGTGGGCTGGAGTATCGGCAATGGTTGGCTTACTCTTCTCTGTCCGGTCATGTTTGACGCTATCGGCGAGAAGACCCTCTACATCTTTGGTGCATGTAACTTTATCACCATTCCAATGGTCTGGGCGTTGTACCCCGAGTCGAACCAGAGGACACTAGAGGAGATGGATCTGTTATTCGCAGCCAAGACACCGTGGGTATGGGACGCGGAGAAGAACTTCGCGAGGATCAAAAGGGAGAATCCAGACTTGATGGCTGCAGCTGCGCATGGAGGTTTCTCGATGGCTGATACCGAAAGAGGCCTCAGTGATGATAGCGGTGGAACGCAGAGTGGTGAGGAACAAACAGCAGTGCCAAAGCACTCATCTGACGGTGCGACTAGACTTTGATCTAGTTGGAGTA
>Ga0058704_10001224_pt1 | contig 12125 bp, 12 predicted proteins | sample AgamicMgSfe_FD_71363 | JGI IMG/M metagenome (GOLD analysis project Ga0058704, IMG submission 71363) | Agave microbial communities from Guanajuato, Mexico - Mg.Sf.e | ecosystem: Host-associated > Plants > Phyllosphere > Phylloplane/Leaf | place: Guanajuato, Mexico | collected 2012-05-30
CCCACACACCTTCTTTGGTCCGTTGCTCACCGCGTTGCTAACAATCCTGCAGCCGCAAAGTCATGCGCCAGCGCCGATAGGTCCTCAATACGAGATGTTGCACGGCATACCCATCTGGCACGGTCTCATGCTCGCGGGGAAGATCCTGGGTGACGACATGCCACAGCGACAGACCGCCGAGAAGGTCATCAGAGACTACGAAGCTGGACTCACCATTCTGGCGCAAGCCATCGAGGCAGAGGAGCCGCGCCCCGCGAGCTACGGTGCGCAAGCGCTTGATGCTTGGAGAGACTGTATACGCGATTGAGCGCGGTTGGCAATCCTCTGCTCTACAAGGCTATTTTCCTGAAAGAGGGGTGTATGCTACCGCGCATGCTCGACCATCTGTATTCATATAATGAAGACTTGCCCGCGTGAGAGGGTCACGACGGCAGTCACGCAGCGCAGTGCGACGTCCCTGTTCTAACCAATGCCACACACCATGCTAAGCGCCTACGCTATGCCCTTCCTCTCAAAGCAATCTCTATCGTCTATTGAAATTCAAGTATCGACTCCCAATGAACAACAAAATGAGATTGCTCCCGATGAATGCGCATAGAATCCCCAGATCCCTCCATCGAGTCCCGAAGCTAATGCCAAGCGGTTCGTAAAACTGATCACCAACGCGGTACGCGCAATACGCACAAGCCGACGTCGCATTGTCGACGATATACCCCGGGCCGCCCGCGGCGAAAAAATCGGCCATGTACGCCCCGCACGTCTGACCAGGTGGCGCGGTGAAGTGGTTCAGCTCGCGGTCCGTACACACGACGGGTAAGCCGTGTAGCTCCGTCGACACGAGCCCGGCGACCAGGCGGGTGAAGGGAACGAGCTCGTACAGCCAGAGGCAGAAGCCGGGGATCTGGGGTTTGGGAATGGTGACGCCGCAGAAGAGGGAGAAGACGACGATGACGAAGGGGTTCATGAGGACGGCGATGAAGGTGCTCGGGGTCAGGGCCGAGATGGTCTGGCCCAGGGTGACGGAGAAGAGCTCGGTGACGAGGACGGAGAGGAAGAAGTAGCCCGCGCGCGAGGCGTGCGGGTTGAAGCCGGGGATGTAGTAGAGTGGGAGGAAGAAGCCGACGGCGCAGAGGAGGCTGTACGGCATTTCGGCCAGTACCATTGACAGGGCGAAGGGCAGCTGGCGGTGGGTTTTGGAGGCGGCTTCGCGGTAGTATATGAGTCGGCTGAGGTCGTATTTGGGCTCGACTTGTGCGAGGATGAGGGCGGGGAGGACGGTGGTTTGGAAGATGACGAAGACCCTGTTTGGGGGGAGGTCAGTATGCCTGAATCCGACCTTTCCCACCAAGATTTTGGCTCACTAACCACTACGTTAGTATGAGTCCTCAAATCGTGGGGATCAGTGCTTACCCTATACTGCAGACTCGTCCTCGATTCATCCAATTGCAAGAACATGAGGCCGGTGAAAAGCGCAATAGCGACATGAATGAAGAGGCGCGTGAACCCGTAATTCGGACTCCGCCAAAACGCCTTGTGCGTCCGCTTCTGCACCACCTTGATCTGATGCCACAACGGCGTGGCGTACTCCTTCTGCTCGACGCGCGGCTGTGACTCGACCTCCTTGCGCCGTTCGGCCTTGATACGCACGATCTCGCGCTTCGTCGCGACGAGTTCTTCCGAGTCACGCCACACCTCGCCCCAATCTCGCTCGCCTATCCTGGCCGCTTGGCCGGCGCCGATGGCGTCCAGCATCCACTCGGCCGGGTTGGCGTGGGGAGGGCAGTCGGCGCCGTTCTTGTGGAAGTAGTCGAGGAGGACGTGAGCGTCTCTGCCGATGTCGCCAAAGTATACCGTCTCCCCGCCCTTTTGCAGCAACAACAAGCGGTCAAAGTTCTCGAACAGAGACGCATTGGGTTGGTGAATGGTGCAGAGGATAGCCTGTCCAGCCGCCGAGAGCTTTTGAAGGAAACGGACGATGTTGAACGCGCCTTGCGAGTCCAATCCGGACGTAGGCTCGTCGAGGAAGAGAAGGAGTTCCGGTTTCGCGGCCAACTCAACACCGATCGTAACGCGCTTGCGCTGCTCGACCGCTAGGCCTGCTTCCTGGGGACCGATCACCGCATCCGCGATGTCTTCCATCTCTAGCAATTCGATAATCTCCTCCACGTACCTGTACTTCTCCGCTTGCGGTGTCTCGTACGGCTGCCTCAGATCGGCGGAGAAGCGGAGAGCCTCTCGGACTGTTTGCGCGCCCTCGTGAACATCGAGCTGCTCGGCATAGCTCGTGCCGCGTTGGAAGCCAATGCCGGGCGGCAACCCATCAACGAGCCGCTCACCGGAGATGACGCCAATGTTTTTGCGCGACGCCAAAACGTCGAGTATGGTCGATTTTCCAGCCCCTGACGCCCCCATGAGTGCCGTGAGCTCGCCGGGCTTGACATAGCCGTAAACGTCGTGGAGCAGCCGTAGCTGACCCGACTTGACCGGCACGTCGTAGCACAGGTTCTCCCACGTCAACACGGCCTTAGAGGTGATGTTCAGGTCAGACGTACCCCCGTGACCACCCCCGCGCATGCGATGGGCTTTCTTTGCTTGCAGCTCTTCGTTGAGCTGCTTGCGTTCCTGGTTTTCTTTCGTGAAGAAGGTGACGGTCCGACCACCGGCGCCCCATTTGACATACTCACCGAGGAAGACATTGGACGCGAGGAAGACAGCAATCAGGACGACGGTGATACCCCAATTGCGCCACAGCTGATCGGGAGCGTAAGAGAAGGCGGCCTCGATGTAATTTGAGCCAGGCACCATCGGGTTACCAGGCACACTACCTTGCAGCGTACACACTTGATGCTCGATATCCCCATAGCCGGATCCGTACGGTATCAGCGAAGTCCCGTCGCATCGGAGGTCGATCCTGGCGAACTCGTTGATCATCATGGCCGCAAAGCCCAGACCGAGCGCGTTGACGAAGAAAATCCACGAAAGCCAGACTTGCTCGGACTGATACTGAATCAGGTAGCCCGACGTGATGACAAACAGGGTGATGATGAGGCAAGCGATCTTGATCGCCGAGTCGAAATCCGGACATACACAGCTCACCGTACGGAAGAAGAGCGTGATGGCCAGATAGCTGGTGACGATGACCAAGAAGAAGGTGAAGAATGCTCCGGCGTCCAAGACGAGGCCGCACATGAAGTACACGATGACGGAGAAAACCAGAATCTGCGCAGTGGCGAAGCCAAGGTCGACCGCGATCTGGGCCATCCACAGCGCTCCCGGCCGGTGGAATGTGTACGCCCGGTGCTTGTTCAGCATCGGACGGCCGACCATGGTCGACGCCAGCTCGCTGAAGGCCTGGAAGCAGTTGAATAAGATCGCGATGAACATCATGCCGCCTCTCGTGAAGGCGCCGGCTGAGGTCTGCGGGAGCTGGAGCCAAACGGCGCCAATGACAATCGCAATCGTGATGGACGTGATCCAGGAGACGCACAGGTTGAAGCGGTCCTGCCACTTGAGGATGTACTGTCTCTTCATCAAAGCCCAGACCTGGAGGTAGAACGGGATGGTGTACACCGACTTCTTCGAAGCGTGGCGTTTGCCTTGAATCACGGCAGTCTTAAAGTCCTCATGAATCTGCTGCTCCTCACGCAGGATTTTGCGGTACTCGCTCACCTCATCCCGCAGCCGCGAAGCATACGTCGACGTTTGGAAGGCCGCAGCAAGATCGTCCGGCGAACTGGGTGCATTGCTCGAATCCCGACCAGCCTGATACTCACGTTCGAAAGGGTCCGTACACCCAGTGAGATAGTCCGGCGTGGTCTGTCTCGGCTTCGACAGGAACCCGAGACTTTCGAAGTACGCTCTCGCCTCATCCGCCGGCCCGAAGAAGACTTGTCGACCTTCGTCGATCACCATGACTTTGTCGAACTGAGCGTAGATCTTTTCGGAGGCCTGGTATAGCGATACGAACGTCGTGGTCTGATATATGTTGGTGATGATGCGAAGCGACTTGGCATAGTCGAGAGCGGTCGAAGCATCCAAGCCACGGGTGCTGTTGTCATGCGAGCAAACCGACGCGCCGGTGATCATCATCTCAGCGATCGACTGCGCAATGATTAGCTCAGGTTATTAAGGAGACGACACGAACAAAACACAACGTGCTTACAACCCGCTTGCGCTGGCCGCCCGAAATCCCTCTGATATAGGGATCGCCGACGATCGTGTCCTTAGTATGCTCGATGTTGAACATGCGCAGAAGCATATCGACAACCTTGTCCCGGAACTCGCTCACGGCGATCCCACCCGGTCGCTGACCGGGCACTTTCGTCTCGAGAGCAAACCGCAACGTCTGTCCGACCGTGAGCGTAGGATGATGGACATCGCTTTCTTCACAATACACAGCTTCACCTCGATAGCGCTTTTCGAACTCCTTGCTCGTGAAAGGACCGTAGAGGACCTCGCCATCGACACCCGTGTAGCCGAAGCGCTGATTCGCAATAACCTTGAGAAAACTAGTGCATCCCGACCCCGGCTTGCCCAATACCAAGACCATCTCGCCTGGTTTCGCCAGACCTTTGAAGTTGTGTAGGATCTTGACCTCCTGCCCTTTCCGACCCCATCCAAGCAAATCCATCGCGACCTTGAACGGGAACCCAAAGAACGCGGTGAAAGCATCCGGAAACGTGGGCACATACACCTTCGCACCCCCAATGCCTCTCACGGTCAGATTCTCCCACACCACACCGATCTGCTTCGACTTGATGCCAGCCTCGTCTTCCATTTGCTTATTGCCCCTCAGCGTATCCTCCAAATCGTAAGGCTCTGAATCCTCCTCGCTCGCGCCAGATGCGATCGCCTTCTCCACATCCTCGCCCGTCCGCCTCTCACTCCGTCGACTCTGCTGCCGCGAGAGCCTCCGCGAGACATTGCTCAGCTCTCGCTGTAGCTCGGCGAACTCCTTCTCCGCTCCGGCCACATCGACGCCAAGACCCTGGCGATCCGACGACGTCCTGCCGGACGATGCACGAGCACCCGAGGTACTCGTATCCTCAGCGACCGCGTCCTTTTCGACATCGGCGAGGGTGTACTCCGAATCGCGACTGATGCCATTGCCGTTGTCGGTAGGGTCTTCCAGCTCGGCTGTCGTCGACGGCAGGCCGCCGTGCTGATGCACGTGATGATTCAGGCGCAGAGCCTCTTCGATCCTGTGGCCGACTTCTTCCATGCTAACCCGAAACTCGCGTACTCATCGGGACGCCTGCCGCCCACAAGTCCGTGGAGTCCAATTCATAAAGATGCAGAATAGAAGGCTTAGGCGAACAGCATATGTCCAGATGCAGAGATGTTATCGTAGCGCGAAAGGAAAACACGAAGGTGACTCTGACTCACTGTATACCGCCTTGCCTAGATGCGGCCACCGACCTACACAGGACTTTTAGTATGCGATGTCTATTCCCGAGAAGGTCAAGCATGCCGCAGAGCGTGTAGAGCTGTACTATAGTAGATCTTGGGATTATTTACCTAAGTAGGCAAATGAACAGGAGAATGGACTTCTTTCACCCCGCTTTTGGAAGTCAAGAACACCTCGGGGTTCGGTGTAGTGTCACGCCGACGACTTCTCATCCAAACCATTTCCAGAATCAGGCAAAAACGAAACATACACGGCAGCCACCACCCAATTGCACACAAAACGACAGTAAGGTATATACAAAGAATATCACAATACCCAGCCTCATCTCATAGAACACCAAACTCCTCGCTTTCAAGCACACACCATCCCATCCGGGGACACAAACAACGCGCACCCTCCTGACTCCCTAGTGATCATAACACAATCCGTACACGTACATGTATGTACCGCAATGAGCGAGACGAGACCCCGGGCATCACAAGACTTTCCAGTCTCTTCTCTTGACTCATCACTTCTTGTACGGCCGCTCCATGCCACCCTCGAGACGAATGTAGACTCCGCATCCACCCCTGCGGTGAACTTTCCGATGTCTTCTCTGAGGGATCGGGTAATCCTGGTGGTACACCTTGATCTCTGCAGCGATGCCCTCGAAGGATGCCAGACTACCTCTGTACTTGTTCGGGGGGCGCGTTCGATAGTCGGAGGCCGGGAGGCGGTACTCCACGTGGTCTCCGATCGTACTAGACTGATGGGTGGACGCGCGCAACAGCTTCTGCATTGCGCGTTGCATAACCGACGACTACTCAGCAGCAGCAGCAGTAGTCGCAGCCTGCGATTCATCACGGTCCATCCCATCCCGATCCACCATCTCCTCATCCTTCTCCACCCGCGATCTCTCATACCGCGCCTCGACCGGCCTCCGTCTGCCAACCATCCGAAGCCAGTCCTCCGCCTTCTCCAGCGTCACCTGGCACACCTGGCTAACCTCGGTCATCATGTCCAAGCCTTGCCGCGCGAAGGCGATCATGCGGTGCGCGTTGCGGCTCGTCTCGCTGTCGCCGGTCAGGTGGGCGGAGACGTGCCGCCAGCGGTGGGGCAGCGACATGAGTTGGTCTCGCACGAAATTGCGCGCGTTGAGCGGGAGGGCGCCGCCGGTCGTGTTGGAGACGAGGGTCACCACGCGCTTGAGGGTGTCCCAGATGTCGTCGGAATGCTTCTTGATTACGGCAGCCAGGCGGCGCGCCGATTCGTCGTGGTCCGGTGTTTTGGGCCTCTCGGGCCCCTTCTCGACAGAGGCCTCGCGTTGCTGATGCCAGTGGTCTCGTGCTTGATCGTACTGTTCGAGCACGATCTTCAGCGCCTCTGTGACGGTCGCGATGTGCTCGGCGGAACGGCTCAGTAAGCCCAAGCAGTACACGAGACTGCTCCGTGATGTATCGCTCAGAGCCACTCCGAGCCCGGACGCCGAGAGCACAACCTGCTGTGACCAGCTACGATTATGCGATGGCCTTTGTTGACCCGTTCTTGATCGTGGGGAAGCCGCCGGACTGATCTCTTCCCGGTACGAGGGAGGTTTGCTAGCACGATAAGCCGGTAGCAATTCGGTGGGCGACTCCTGAGAGTCTCGTCGCATCGTCGTTCGCGGACTACCAACGCACGCCTCGACGTCCATCTCGTCTGCTTCAAGCCTGCGTCTCTTACTCCTACTGAGATCTTCTTCGCTGCCATGTTCGGGTTCGCCGGGTCGGCGGGCGTTCAAGTACCACCTAGCCACATTCTCGACGCCGGTCATCTTGCCCACGCTGCCGACCTTGGTAGCCATGGGCAGCGCGATGTTGCGCTCGACCAGACTCACACCAGCGCGAACAAACCGGGGCGAGTAGTATTTCGTAGTCTCGTAAGCATTCATCGACCCGTTGATTGTTCCGCCCACCCAGGGATGCGCTTGCGTCAGTAAATTCAGCAGAGGTTCCGGCTCTTGCGGCATCATCGCGTGGTTGCCATGACTCGGGCCGGCATGTGAATACATGTGCATGCTGTTCGTGGGAGAACGCACAAAATCTGTCCGACGTGTGAATCGGAGGAACACTCTAATCCTACTTGGCTCAACCCACGTACCTGGATTCCCAAGTCCCGACAGCGCTTCTGCCGCAATCCGCACGTCCGGATCGTCCATCGATACTGTGCCTGTCGGCCTTCCCTTAGGATCATCCATGCTCGTCGCGCTGCCCGTCTCCAACGGACTGAATGTGCTTGACTCTGTGCTCTTTTCTGCCGCAGCAGACACATAATTAATCGCATCGATGGGCGGCAGATTCCCCATTGAGGTCGCCGTCGGGGATCCGTGCGAGGCGAAGCTTCCGTGATCTGGAGACGAAAGCACGGCGTGAAGGCCTGGCAGCTTCAGATCGGCCTGCGCGTGAGATGGTGCGAAGTCATGCTGTGGTACGGCAGGAAGCTTGATCGATTCCGGAGAGTGTGAGACATAGTCCGGAGGACGTTCCTGGTAGAGCTCCATCGGACAGGTTGCGGTTGGAGCGGGTGTTAGCTGTAGGGTGGTCGGTGTTTGTTATAACAGTACGGTGATCTTCTTATCGTGCGCATATGTGGCATGAGCATGGGAGAGAGCGGATTCGCAGGAAAAAGTGCATCACAGTAGGTAAGGATGAAGCAGAAAGCGTGGGCAGGTGACATGGATGGGGTGGAGAAAACCTAAGACGGGCTGTCCTTCATCTTTCACGTGCGCGTCGGTTTGCTTGTTTAGCCGAGCCGAACCCGGGCCACCCTGACACGTGAAAGCGGAACACGCAAGGTTGTGAATTGATACACGTGACATGTGACACGGGACATGAACGGAACGACTCGACATCGTAGCACTGACAGCTGCCGTCTCAACAAGGCCGACATGAAACGACATGTCGACTTTTGTAACAGGCGTTGATGGTTCGCGAGAACAAACCGCTCCCTACAGTAAAATGCGTGAGATTATTCATGGAAATCACCCTACGTTGGGTCGGAGCTGCCTTCAGATACATAAGGTATTATTCACACACCGCCCTGCTCCCGCCACCGCATCTGCTTTCTCCCTGTTATATACATATACAAACCTTCCATACTCTGTTATGCCCCCACTCTCTCCCGTACGCCATCATCTCTGTACGCTGGACATGTCGCTCCGCCCACACTCAGACCCAATCTCCGGGCACCTTATACACGTAAACCATCCCCACGACCGCCGTCAGTCCGTTTGCGCCCAACCGCGACGTCACACGTTGCTCCGGCTCATCGAACACGGACGCGAACGCCGCCAATCGGTGCGGACTCGTGGCCCGTTCAAAGGCACGCCGATCATGGACATCCTAAGCCTTTCTGCTGCGCGCGACCCTGCCCGACGACGGCGTCGCGGATGCCACTCCGTTCTCCTTGCCCGAGCTGAACGCCGCGCCCTTCATCGTCTGCGCGTTGCCCGACAACCGCCGACGCACCTCCTTGACGTCCGGGATCTGCTCGTCCTTCATCTCCACAAGAGCACTCGTCGCGCGGCCCCTACCCTTCTTGACCGGCTTCTTGTAGGTTGAGGCGTAAAATCCGATGAACAGCACCAAGTAGCTCGTGATGATGGCCATGCCGGCAAAAGCGGCAAACTCCTCACCCGCGCAGATCCCGGCCGATGGCAGCCAGGGGAAGTACGCCGCGGAGAAGTAGGTGTATGACGCGAAGTAGATGAAACCGAGGTCGATGACGAACTGAACGATCTGCAGCATCGTGATGTACTTCTTCCACCAGATGCGGATCCCGCGCGCGGACTGGAAGTAGTACCAGTACATGACGACGTGAACTGTGAGGTTGAGGGTGATCGGGACCCATGACACCGCCGTGTGGCCGAGAAGCTGGGTGTAGCAGAGGAGGGCCGTCGCACCGTGGTGGTAGGTGTGCAAGAAGGTCAGGGGCTTCTTCTTCAGGACGAGGAAAACGGTGTCCAAGAGTTCGAGGTACTTCGTCAGGTAATTGAGCTGGATAACTTGTTAGTGCTGAGGTGTGCACTGGAGGAGGGCAAGCTTGAACGTACGTAGTATAGCACGACCAACTCGTTTGTCCATCCACCGTCGTAGCTGCAGATCCCGAAAAACAACCCATTGTTCACCAGTGTCGGAATGAGCTGCTCCAGGAACAGCGACAGGAGCACCCCACTGATCACCGTCAAGTAAAAGTTGTGGATCTTAAACAAGCCATTGAGCTTCATCGGCGCACGTTCCCGCATCAGCTCGCGACCGCCGAAGATGATGATGTAGTAGGACACGAGCGCAATGGACGTCTGCAACATCGTGGACATGGGCGTCTCGGCTTGACGGAAGCGGAAGTTCTCGGCAGGGTACCCGAGTACCATCTCGAAGCCTTTGCTGAAGATGGGCCATAGCTTGACCTGTTGAGCCCAGAGAGGCCACGGTCAGTATGGGCTTCAATGGCGCAGAGGTTGTACTCTACTACTCACGCCGAACGGCCGGTCCAGCGTCGGCGCCCCGTACTCGAGCCATTTCGGTTGCGACATGGTTGCGACTATATTCGGAAGATGTACACTGGCGTGGACGAAAGAATCGCCCGGAGGTCGACGAGGTGTACGAGGAAACGGGACGCGGCGGATGCGCAGGATCGGTTCAGTGTCGCGTGAGGCTCCGACGTGTCGTGCTTGCCCACCCGCTCTCTCCGAGGACCACAAACGTCGAGGTGAAGGAGTGACTGGAAGTGAGCGAGCGCAATTTGCAAGGCCACCAAGGGAACAGAAGGTAGAAGGGAAAAGCGCGGTGTGAAATGAAAGAGAACGAGTCTAATGGGAGGGAGGGTTATTGATGGTTTCGTCAAGTCAGGGGCCCTCTAAAATTTAACTGGATGCGGAGAAAACGTCAAAAATCGCCAAGTCCGAACTCCGACCACACATCAATCATATCAGTCTAGCTTTCCCTCATCGCAGGACAAGGAGCAGAAAACTGATCAGCACAACGTTGAGTAACAAAGTTTGGCACAGCAATGGCACCTCTGCTGCGCGGCAGTCCTGCTGATGAACCTCTGCACGGCCTCTCAAGCTTTCGTCTTTCCGCACTCGAGCGTACCGTTTTCTTCGGGACTGCCAAAAACCTCTCACAGGGCAAAGAAGCTGCTTCAAGAGTTCTAAAGAATCGCTGGCGTCAGGCGGGGATGTCAACTCTTTGCGCCCCGTTCGAAGGGAAGATGGCCTCATCTGCAGACTTGTGTGCTTGGTTTCCTCATGGGCTGCCGACATGGTTTGCCATGGTAGGAAGTCCTGACCGAATGCCCTTCGCGCGCCTCTTTCTTCCCGCGACGAAGGCGGGTGAACTATAGAAGATGGATTGTGCAGGGTTCACGAGTGAATCTCGAGCGTACGCGACGCTATCATTGACTCGGTATCGAATGTGGATCTACTGAGGCTACGAACAAGGCGCTGAGCCGTAGCCTGGCGAGTACAGCGGTGAATGCCTGGACTGAGTCATCTCGTTGGAGCATGCTGCAGTAGTATGACATGGCTGGACAAGGGAAAGGTGCTGGTACCTCAGCCGAGCTCAAGGCCACCGTGCCTAGACTTCATTGGTACATGATGGTCTCTCGGTATCTACCGCACTGCTAAGGATATGTGGTCAACCGCATCAGCGTGCTCGGGTGCTTGCGCGGAATACCACAGACGTCGCCATCAAACTGAGGAAAAGTGAATCACAGCATGAGTAGATACATCTTGATCCAGATACAGCCTGTCCCTTTCCTTGGCGACCAGACTCATCTTGAGAGCCATGCGCAGCCGCTCCAGTCAACAAGAGACTCGGGGTCCATTGCAATGCCAGTACCAGGCCTCCGTTCATGACTGATGAGCGAGTTCTCTGCCCAATGGAGTGATTCCATACCCTTGCATCCAGCGAAGGGGGCGGAAGCGGTTCGAGATTCTGACGACGTTTGCTCTCACTTGGCAAGTAACGGAGACTTTGGATGGGTCGCAGAGTGGTCCGTTTAGTTGCAAGCTCCCAGGAACACAATGATTTACTCAACGACTACGGTCAAGGCCACAGCGTGTGGCTTGATGAGTCTGCTTTCAAGAGAATGGTGTGGCGGCCGGGCTCATATCCGTATCACCATTCCTCATCTCATGGGGACCATGCTGTTAACCTTCCAACAAGTACTCATCAAAGATCATGTACCATTAAGAGGTATTCCTGCTATACACATACGTCGACGTGTAGATATCAATGTCTGGTACATATATTTCTACATAACATACAGGTAATGTATATGTACATAGACAGCACCTCGAGTATGGAAAGGAGACGTCATGGCACGTGACATGGAGAAGGCCAAGCCCAGAGTTGGGATTGATGAGTTGGTCGGAAGCAGCCGCGAATCTCCCGACGAGGGAGAGCTCAGGAACATTCGGCTTTGTACCGCCCTGGACCTCGAGCTCGCAGCGCAAAACTCCCCGTGACCCCCTACAACCCTCTCCCCTCTACACCTCCATACCCATTGCCGGCATGTCGTTGTCCGCCTTCGCTCGCACCGCGCGGGCGGCCAGGCTCTCCTCCATCCCATCCTACCGTCTGCGGCCGGCCGCGCGCCTGGCACAAGCCAACCGGACTTTCGTCTCGTCACGCATTTCTCGCATGCCGGAGAACGATCCGCACGACCCGCACCACGAGGAGAGCTTTGAGGAGTTCACCGC
>Ga0058704_10001225_pt1 | contig 12124 bp, 14 predicted proteins | sample AgamicMgSfe_FD_71363 | JGI IMG/M metagenome (GOLD analysis project Ga0058704, IMG submission 71363) | Agave microbial communities from Guanajuato, Mexico - Mg.Sf.e | ecosystem: Host-associated > Plants > Phyllosphere > Phylloplane/Leaf | place: Guanajuato, Mexico | collected 2012-05-30
TGGGTTGTTGGTGCTGATGGGTTGTCTTTTGGTGGTAGGTCGGAGAGGTTGCGGCGAAGGCGGCGACGACGGGGAATGGGACGATGAAGGGATTTACGAAGCTTTTTGGCGGTATGGGCAGGCGGCAGGGTCGCGCGGATGAGTATGTTTCTGGCTGTTGCGTGTGATGGTGTCATGCGTTTATGCTGATATTTATGCTATAGTACGTCGGCATCGTCTCGGTCAACTTCACGGTAAGATACTTCTGAACGTGTTGTCAACGTTCGATTCACGAGCTCTGCTTAGTACACAGCTGACAGTTAGTATAGCGCGCCGCCAACCGTCCGAGGAAGACCAAAGTCTATTGATGTTCAGAGCGTTCAGAGCGTCCAGTCAGCGCAGAGTGGTGACAGTACTGGCTGGACCAGCATGTTTGTTAGTGCGAACAACAACCACAACAACACCAACAACAACAAACGTCGCGACTCCCGGACGAACCGCGAACCGGTCGAGCTCATCACTCGCCACGACAAAGAACAGCTACCTCCAACCCTATCGGACGACCACGAAGACCCCCAAGAAGCAGGCTGGAACCAATTCCTCCTCAAACTCAAACAATCCCACGAACAGAACGGCGACGAAGCCTACGGCGGCGGCATCGTCGGCGCATCTCGCTTCGGGCAAGAAGGCGCCCTCGGCCAGCAGAAGATGAAGAGACTCGGTGGTCTCGTCCTCGGCGGCATCCCCATCCGCCTACGGCACCCCCTGTGGATGGAGCTCTCCAACACCGACCAAATGGCGGAGCCGGATGCCTACAGGTACTATCTCAGCCTACGAGAACACGGCGAGCAGAGCGAGATCGACGCCATCTTGAAAGACGTCCCTCGCACCCTCACAAGCAAATACGACTTCTACGCCAAGAAAGGCTTCAAGCGACTCAAGGAAGTCCTGGTCGCCTTCGTCGGCCGGTACGACGACCTGGGCTACAGCCAAGGCCTGAACACCATCGCCGGCTACCTCCTCCTCGTGTCGCCGTCGGAAGAAGACGCCTTCTGGCTGCTCTGCAACATTGTGGAAACCTACTTCCCCGTCGACTACTTCTCCCGCGCGGCCAACCTCACCGGGCCCTTGGCCGACAACGTCGTCATCCGCAAGTACGTCGACGAACTCCTGCCCCAGCTCGGCAAGCACCTCGACGCCCTCCGCATCCCGCCCGACCGCACCGTGCCCCTGAGTTGGTTCTACACGGCCTTTTCCAGCGTGCTGGCGCAGGACATCCTCATGCGCATCTGGGACGTCTGGCTCTGTCTGCCCGGCCAGAAGGCGTTCATATTTAATGTCGCGTTGGCGATCGTGATGCAGAATGCGGGCGCGTTGCTCGAGTGTGAGGATGAGGGGGAGTATATGGGGTTTATGAGTAATCAGATCAAGGTCGATGGGGATGCCGAGTGGGTGAACGAGTTGATTAAGTTGGCTATGTCCCTGCGGAAGAAGCTGGAAGGGGTGGAGGAGAGGCGGGAGTTGAAGACGAAATTGTTGCGGAGGAAACAGGGGAGTACGGAGGCGCTGTTTGGCTCTTGATGAGTCGAACTCGAGCATGATGGCGATAGTATCGTTGGTGGCTGGTTTGGTTGAAAATATCCGGGTAGCCACAGGTAGCCGCCGTTTCCACACAGAATTCGGGACAGGTGGGAACGTATGCCGCAGCATATTCTCATGCAAGTGGGTGCGCGTCAACCCACAAGAGCAAAACGCTCACGATTGCGACTCTCGTATAGCTATCAGACGTTTCCTCAGGTCGGGAATAGTGACCGAAGTGTCGCCTCCAGACAACATGCCCGCGACGCAGTCCTCAATACGCCCAGACGGATCGCCGACATGGCTGGAGAAATCCGGCGGGAACTGCCCTTGTTTGAGACGCTGCAGCTTCTCATGCCGCTCCATTCCTATTCCTCACGTTAGCTCATGATGGAAAAGGCGAGTGGGCGGGAGGAAGCCATACTCGTGCCGAACCTCCACAGAAGTTCGAAAGCGATGATCCCGAGCGCGTACACATCCAGGCTCGCGCTCGCGTTCGACACTGGATGGAGGGGTCGATAGATCTCTGTACCGACGGCGGAGGTGTTACGACCCGCAGGAGTTTCCGGCCACGCGAGCGCCGTGACTAAACCGAAATCGCCGATCCGAACAGCTAGCGTGACGGGTTGCGCTTGGTGTGAGGCACGACAAGCGCGGCAGAGGAACAGATCGACTGGGCCGCTGGAGTTTCCTCTTCGTGGGTTGTTGTTGGCGGCGAGGAAGACGTTGGCGGGTTTGAGGTCGCGGTGCACGACGCCTTCGGAATGCAGGTATTCGACGCCGTCGAGGAGGGCGAGGAGGATGTCGATTGAAGGCCCGAAGTGGAAACAATGGGCTAGTGGCGTCGCGTCGCTGTTGAGGGGTGGTGAGATGAATTCTGCCAGGGTGAGCGGGTAGAGACCCATCTGGAGGTGTAGTGCTAAGGTAGGCTCTGTGGTGCGCACAAGCCCGTTCGCATCAGAGTCACTCATGTTGCTGGTATCCTGTGGGGCATCGAAAATGCCGGCAGAAGCTTGTGCGGAGGGTTGTTCCTGGGATAGACTATCCTCGAACACGATCCCAGCAGACTCTGTATCGCTTTGAGTGACGACGCGTCTGAGTGAGGCCATAGAGTCTTGCGCTTTGGGAACTGCATCGCCTTCTGAGCTCATGTAGCTGACATCGGCTTGCCTTGCATCTGAAAGCAGTATATCAGAGCTGTGGCTGTGCCCGTTGACGTGCGACCATTCGATCTGCAACTTCTGGTATTAGCAGGTATACTCGTAGAGCGGACAATAAGAAAGACGAGATGGGTCCGAAGCATCCCTCTCAGCCCCTTCTCAGCTGTATCCGAAAGTGGCAAAGCCGAAGTGTGGAGGTCTCGCAAGCTCACTCACCCAGCCAGCATGATAACGAACGACGTTCGGGTGATCCAGCTTCGCCATCGTCCGCAATTCTCTCAACAGGTCGTCCAATTCCGTCTGGCCACGCGACTTGATCCGTGCAAGGCGCGCTGCACTGACGGGCACTCTCTTGACAGCATAATCCGAGCCGTCCAGTCGATGCTTGACGCGAAAGACCGTGCCGTAGCCGCCTTTGCCCAGTACACCCATTTCCTGGAACTCTCGACGATAACGGCTCAGCTTGAGTAAAGGATGAGACATGGCGAGCGAGTCGAAGACCGAAGAGGCGTCGCTGAGCTGTCGGGTCAATTGCAAAGGCTGCGGGGAATTATCACCGCTATCCGCGAGGAGTCGCTTCGACAGCGTTGGTAGGCTCCGTTCGTCCTGATTCAAGGAAGCGGCGTTTCGAGACAGCATGTTGAGACCTTGTCGATATTGCTGCCTTGTAGCCGCCATTCGATCATGGTCGAGCCCGGGAGGTACAAGGTCGTGAGAAGCCAGTTGCGCGCTGAGGTGCTGATACCTTCGTCTGGCCTCGGCTCGGATGGCACTGTCATCCATGCCACGCTGTTCTTTCCTCACTTCGTTCAGACATCGCTCTTCGAGTAGCGTGTGAAGGAGTATATCTCTGTGCAAGCGACTGTTGGATGGCTGACCAGGCAGACCTAGGGAGTTAAGTGTGGTCGTTATATCGACAGCGCCGTCGCTGTCATTTGACTGGGCTTGGTCGAGCTCGTTCACTTCGTCCTCTCCGCTCATAGACGGGCTCGGTGAGCCCGAGTCAGATGCGGAGGAAGTTCTATAGAATCTGGACATCGCGGACACGTATCTCGTAGCGTACGCATCTTCGCCTGTGCAAGGCTACGGATGGAAGCAATGTGTCCTCTTGCTAGGTAGACAGAGAGGCCATGCTTTCAGGCATCGCAAAGAAAGAGCGCTCGTGGGTGTATGGGAACTCAAGCTTGATGGGTGAAGCGGGCATTGCGCCTGGGCTGTATTCCGACATCCAAAGTCTTCTATCAGCTTCTTTTCCTCAGACGGGTTGTTGCAATGGACATTGCTGCTGTCAGATCAATGTCGAGGTGACAGCTGGCTGTATGTTCTGCTTTCGTGTATTCATGTGTGGCTGCTGCTGTGGCTGAAGTCGCTCGGCCGGCGGTCTCGTCTTGGCACTTGCTACTGACAGCCGCGTGCACCGGGTGTAACATTACCACGTTCCGACCATCTCGTCGACGCCCAACTCACGCCCGACGACATCAATCGGCACGTTCCCCAACCATGCATCGGCGATAATGCAAATCCTATGGTCTCGCGTCGCGCAGACCCGAGGGACATGCCACTGTCCGCAATGCCTCCAATGCGCCGCTCCGGGGGTCAGCCGGCGAGCCACGGCCTCAGCGACTCGCCAAGCCCCTAGATTCCTGACCTCGTCGACGTTGATGTACTCTGGCATCTTCGCTGCGGCCGCGACGTTCGACGCAGGTGCGAAGAAGCAGAGGCGGGAGCAGTGGGATCAGGCGATAGCGGGCTTGAAGCAGGAGCTTGGACAGGGCACAGCAGACGCACAAGGGTTGGGGGCTAGTGTTCAACCGAAGGATCACGACGGGTCTGTCGCGACGGAGGACGGTGTCGACGTGTCTTCTGATGGTGCCGACGTCGACGTTGACCTGTTTGATGATGTAGCGCCGCAGCGGCGCACGTCACAATGGCCTGCGAACACCGGCCCTGAGTTAGTAGTCCGGAACCTGCCACCGCAGTCTATCTACGCCAAGAGCATCTCGAGGGAGCGAGCCGAGAAGCAGCGGTGGGTTTGGAGGAAGTTAGAGCGGGTCATGCTGTCGATGGACATGCTGCAAGTGGAGATGTTCTACCGAATTCACGAACAGAGTCAGTGTAACGACGGCTGGCTGGAAACTCTCAAAGAAGCAGTACCCGAAGAATACCTGCGACAGATAGACAAGCTGAAAGCGAGGTGGAAAACAGCCCTGAGAGCCAAGCGCGACGCCTGCCATCAGCTTTGGCTAACCAGCGACGATTGCCAGGACGACTACAGTCGTCCGGAGACAGACGTCCGACTCTGCGATTACAATCAGGATGATCTAGGCAACTTCCGATATACTACGCGAGAACTCAACACGTCGCTACAATATCTCTTCCGCGAACACGCCAGGCAGAAGCTCAGCACGCCGTTCCTACTCGCAAAGGTGGCATACAACTTGCACATCTGCAACACACCACCAGATCTGCATACCTACAACACCCTTCTCCTCGGTCTCTCCCGAGCTGAGGAGCCGAAGCTCGTCGACGGTATCATCCGATCTCTGCGCGGCACCCGTGTGCGGCCGAACGAGGTTACCAACACCGCCATCTTAGATCACTACAGGACCGTTGGCGATAAGGACGGCTTCATGAAATGGTGTGCGCTCCTCCGCGGCAAGAAGGGTGGGCTCGCCCTCGCTCGCTCCGACATCAACATCACCGAAGCGGGTCGAAGTCGTTTGATCTTCGACGAGGAATACCCCAACAGGATCATCCAATTACCCTATCCAACTCCCAACGTCTTCGGCGCGCTCATCAAGGGCGTACTCGAGTTCGGCAGTTTCGACACGGCGCTGGGGTTGTGCGAGAGCATGGGCCACGAAGGTTGGGGCCTCTGCATGGGCGGTTTGACCCCGCTGCTCAAAGACTGCGCGGACCGGGGAGACTGGGGCTCGGGTCTGGCGGTTTGGCGGCAGATCGAGGCACTCCGAGTCAAGAGTGGGCGGGAGGCTGTGCGCCGAGGCGAGGTGGAGAAGATCGGCTACACGACGTATGCGACCATGATCCGGCTGTGCGCGAGGTGTAAGAAGGAGGATTTCTTCGACGATGTTTGGCGACGGGCCGTGTCGGATCATCCGCGGGCCGCGACGAGAATCGCCGAGTACGTGAAGAAAGCCGATCGCGAGGCGGCGATGGAGGCGGCGAAGCGGGTTGTGCAGGTGGATGAGAGCCGAGATCCATTGAAAACTCCCGCGGATGATACGATTTGTCACGAAAGCAGTGACGTCCTTGATGAAGATTTGGGGGTCGAACCGATGCAGGTCTTGAGCGATCGGCCGGAAGAGGCAGTGACGACAAGTCAGAGAACTCACGCGCTGGACGACGACCTGCAGCCGTCTGCGTCGCCGTCACAGGATAACGTGACTTTCGACATGGAGACGGAACGAGAAAGTCATCCACCACCCAGCCCGTCAGGAGGATCGCGTAACAGCGCATACCGCTATGAAGGTCTGATAGCGAGCGCAGCCAACCTTCCCTTCGGGTCACGTACGGCCGCAGAAGGATGGTCCAGGCCCTCCGAACCGTACGGTGGGTGAAATAGGACCTCCGCCGGACGGCATTGCATACGTGACGATGGTGCGAGGTAGGAGGATATACTCTGATGTTTCAGATGGAACCGGTATAAGCATGGCAGTGGCGATGGCGGGATCTGTTTGTTGTTCTAAAACTCATGGTAGCATGGTAAGGCGTACAGCGGGTTGGAGGGGTGGATGAGGATCGTACCGAGACATGGTATTTGTACATATGTATGGCCATGATCTTTGAATAGAGTGGCAACGTTGTAAGTACGTACGTCGCAATCAGTTACCGACCAGATGATAGAGGATCAGTACATCCTCCTCCTCCTCCTCCTCCTCCTCACCACCGTCATCATCGCTATTGCTGTCTCGTCACTCGTAGGAGAATTAATATATAATCAACGGTCATCATTGTTTGATCGTCTGGTCCGCCTCCTATCGCTTCCGTCAAACCGACCCGCGCCCGGATCGCGGATTTTGGCCCCTGACTCGAACAATAAACAACAATAATCAATCGATTTACCGAAAGATTGCGAACCTTGTGAAACGCTACCAGCATAGGGCCGAAGCACGAGGACTCGCAGGGGGCATCGGCGGCGTGAACGGTGCAACATTTCGGATTTTGTTGTACTGCTCTTTTGGTGATCTCTACGGAAAATTGCTGTTGTTGAGGTTGTACTGTATGGAAGGCCTGACTGTCCTGACAGATGACCGCAAGGGACCCGGTTTGTTCGGCAAATCGCCACAACTTCCGTCTTGGGAAGTGCACGGCCGGATGGTTCGTCACTGGCACTATCGGTGGTAGGGCCGCCGATACGCTCGTGCATCTTGGAACTAGATTGTGAGGGTCTGGTCCGACCGCGGGTGGGTGGAGAGGTTGGTAAAAATGGTCGGTGTTTGTCTTCTCCTCCCATGGTTTCATGCAAGGTACGGGCTGTCAAGACCATGGCCCCCACGCGTCTTCCGACGTCCTCTGCTCTGTGAAGGGAGGAAGGTCGTGACCTCCCGTTCCACCGTCCTTACCTTTGCTCGACCACATCATCGTCAACAACCCCACGCAGCGTGACTGCCGCTCGTGTGCATCCTCGCTCTTTTCCGCCGAGGGAACACGACGGTTGTCTGGTCCCACGCGGCGTCGGCTTCCACGCATCACCCCTTTCACCCTTCAACACCGCTCGACTGCACTGTACACTCACTTCGCTTCAATCGCCTCACCTACGACGAGTTCATTGCGACTACCGACTCCTGACGCGACGGCGACGGCGACGGCGATCAGCACAACTCCCCCACCCACTTCGGACCGATCTGTAACAGCGCAGCTCCGTATCGCGATCGCTATAATATCACGTTAACGGGCGTTTGAGGATTGGAGAGGGCGGGTGCTGGGTTGTGGTGGCGGCGACGGCGGCGCCGGGGGGGTGGGAACACGGAAGGATGTACGCACGAGCGTCGGGTGGTCATGCATCGGACGATAGCCAGAACGGAAGCCCAGCACATTTCGATCTACACCGGCCTTTGACATATGCACAAGATCAGAGCTCCCGGCAGCATTTACGAATGGCGAGACAACATCATAGACGGCAGCAACAACCACCTCAGAGTCCGGTGTGCCGCCGGTCCAAGCGGAGGAAGACGAGACATATGAGTGCCTCGACGGTAGCATGCGCATTGCTCGCCCACAGCCTACCCGCGTCGTTTGCGCAAAGTTGTATACCTCTCGCCGGATCCAGCACGTGTCCGGCGTTCAATGCTTCTTCAGTATCGACCGACGCGACACTCGTCGGCTTCTTCCCTTTCCTTTCGACCGTCACAGATTTGTCGTCCTTCGATTCGGGTCTACAAGACTACGTGGGCAACGGCTTTGTACAATTAAGGTACATGCTGGCAGCAACTCTCCCACGACATGAGCTTGTATGCTGACCTAGTCGCAGATATTCTACACTTATTGGATGCTCGAATTACGATTCAGGTAACACGACCGACTTCTACGCACGATACACTACCAGCGTGATATGTAACGCCATCGTGCAGAACTCCATCACTCCGTGCGACCTGTCAGGAGATGCCACCCGACCGTTGTGCGCCGACTCCTGCGCAACATACGCGCAGAGCGAAGAGGAGATTGCCGCAAGTGATGTGTGCGGCGATGCAGGCGCGGGCGCGCTCACTCAGATCCGCGCGGACTTCACTAACTGTGCCCTACCTGCGGATTCCCTATCAGGCAGCTGCGTGGGGGGTGAGCAAAATGAGCCCGTTGACTGCGGCTTCTCCACAAACCTGAGTGGCCTGTGTGGGTATTGCTCAGCCAGCTCGCCGAACGCGACGGATTCCTGCTGCGTCTTCTCAAATACCACCTCGCGATGCAACGATGTCGTGCTGCCCATCATTGCATCTTCCGCACTCCAGCCAGTGACAATGACAGTAACAGGTACCTCCACCATGAGCGGAACCACGACGCCTTCCCAGAGCAGTGCGTCCGTGGCGGCAACACGTCGGGGGTTGACCGGAGGCCAGATCGCAGGGATCGTGGTCGGAGCGGTGCTCGGTGCACTAGTGCTCCTCGCCCTCCTCATCGGTGCATGTCTCCTCCTCCGAAGGCGCGGCAATGGCAGTCAAGCAGCCAGCTTTGTCGACCAGTCGGCCGCGGGCCACCCGCCGCCGATGGCATACCACGATGGCGCACGGGATCAACAGCGCGACGCCTTCGGCGCCCTGCCTAGTGGCCGCGTCGCGCGCATGGCGGCGTTGGAAGGTTCCACCAGCCCGGACCGCCATCAAGCCGCCTACGCGCCCCTCGGCGCCTATCGCAAATCGTCATCAGACGACGATCGTACCCGCTCCGCCCATCCCCTCGGTCTCGTGCCGCCACCTAGGCGCAGCGGCTCGCTATCGAGTACCTCCCAACTCGGCATGGCGGCGGCCCGCGGCAGCGGCGAGCCACCGGACCACACATCCCCCAGCTCCCAAACCAACGACGACACGACGACCACCACCTCCCCAGAATCCCAAGCCCCCAGCGAACAACTCCAGTCCTTCAAAGACTACTACTCCCAAGACGAAATCCACACCGCTGACCTCGTCTCCACCCTCTGGGCCTACGAACCCCGCGCCGCCGACGAATTCGCCCTCGAGCGCGGCGACATGATCAAGGTGTTGGGCATCTGGGACGACGGGTGGGCGACGGGCGTGCGCGTGCGCCGCAAGGCCGAGGACTGGCGGCCCGAGGATAAAGTGCAGCGCGACAGCGGCGTGAGCAACGGCACTTCCTCCCGGCCAGAGGATGGCGAAGGAGGAGGAGGCGAGGTCAAGGCGTTCCCGCTCGTGTGCGTGTGTCTGCCGCAGCATTGGCGCCGGACGATCGAGGGGGATTCGACGGAAGGGTCTGGGACGAGGCCGTGATTTCTTTGCGGGAGACTACGCCGTCCCGCAGCGGGAATCCTGTCCCGACTTTTCCTTCTTTCTTGTCGAGGTTTCACAGCGCGGCGTTCGCGCTTCCTCCTTCTTCCGGCTGGGTTGTTTTCTCTGGCACATTTCTCTTTACCCACTCGAGAACGAGGGAACCGTCATATTTCCGCGACGACGGTTTTTCTTCCCAAGATCAACATCATCTTCTTCCACCGCCGCAGCATAGCAGACTAGAGCGCAATATCGTACAGCATCGCATTCCGAATTCCCCGGGTCGATTGTGCTCATCGCGGAGCTGGCGGGTTTTCTTGGCTCTTTATTTATACCGCTTGTGTATATATTTCATCTGTACATCATCTTCCAGCTTTCGACATATGTGACCTCGACGGAGTCAGGAGGGAAAGGGGGCAAGCTTTTTTTTTTGCTTTTGATTCTTCACTGGTTGGATATTTGGTCATTCGGGTTTTTGATGGGCAGCAGCGAGCGTTTCTGTTCGGGCTTTTGTTTTGTTTTCTCCTGTAGACTTTTTTGGAAGATCGGGAGCGAATCGATTGTTGCTACTTACTTTCATCGTAGGTTTCTTCTCTAGTTCGGGAGTGACTCTTGTACTTCAAAGCAGCTCGCCTGGAGCTCCACGTCCAATGTCGTTGGTGTGTATCATGTGCATGTGAGTCCAGATTTCCAGCATCAAAGCTCCAAGGTTATTATTTACACATCTCGTCAGCGAAAACGCCAGTTAATAATTGCCTGAAAGCGGAAAACCGCACCGCGCGCTTTATTAGTCATCATGTGAACCCTTTCGAGATTTCGTAGCGCGGGCGTACCGTAATACCTAAGCACTGCAACCCTCTTGCCTCACGCCACTGGATATAGAACAAACAAATGTAGGGCTCAACACAGTATTGTGCGATACATGCTCCGTCTCCTCGCCGTAGGTCGTCTACTCCCTCTTTCTTTCCTCTCCTTCCCCTCCACGACTACCGCCAGCGCTGTTCGCATCCTCAGACGTCCCGCTCTCCACCCTCGCGGCGGTTTCTTCCGAATTCGTTACTTTGCTTCCATCCCTTTACCATCCGACGGAGTCAAGATGGAGGAGCTTTTCCAGAAGATGGAGCGAGAGGGCGTGCCGAGGTGCGAGGAGCCTTCGGAGGCCGTTACGGGAAAGGGAGAGAAGGAGAGGGCGCTTCCGGAGCTTAGCGCGCAGGAGTTTAGGATCTATAATCGGATGGCGGAGCATATGGATATGTTTGTACGTTTCGCTCCTTCTCCTTCTCCTTCTGCTTCTCCACTCTCATCTGACCGCGTTTCTTCCTCGCGCACAGCACGAGAATTTCCGCCAGACCTGGAACCTCCTGTACGGCGCATGCGTTTCGGGCAAACGGCCAGCCGGCATGAGTATCCGCGCCTTCCTCTCCGCCGGCGAACAGTTCTGCCATCACCTCACTACCCATCACATGATCGAAGAGCATCACATCTTTCCAACGCTCGCGAAAAAAATGCCGGCGTTTAGCCGAGAGCTGGAATTGCTCACCCAACACAAGATGATCCACGCCGGTCTGGATCGGTTCGAGGAGTATTTGGGACAGTGTCGGAGTGGGGAGCGGGAGTTGCGGTTGGAGGAGATGAAGGGGGTGCTGGAGACGTTCGGAGCGGTGTTGTGGCAGCACCTGGACGAGGAGGTGGCGCAGTTGGGCGCGGAGAACATGCGGAGGTTTTGGTCGGTGGAGGAGATGAAGAGGATGCCGATGTGATGGGTGAACATGGTGGTAGTGGGAATGTGTGCGGTGTCTTTGCGGTCACGCAGCCTTCTTCGATGCCCGGAACTTATCGTGCCATTTCCTCTTGGCACCTAGCGAGGATTTGGCGCCGGCGGCCTCACCGTTTGCGCCTGCTTTGCTGGGCACTGCATTCTCGACGGCAGTGATCTGTTGACCGTCGATTGCGAACTTGCCTTCGAGCAGCTCGAGCCGTGCTTTGTCACGCCACTTCTCCGGTAGCGCATCCGCCCACGCTTTGGTGAAGTCGGCGGTTGGAGTGTAGCCTGTACGAGACTCGAGCTCGTTGAGTCCTACCCGTCGTATGCATCTGTCCTCGTCAACCTTTACGGTATCACCGTCTGTGACTGTGGAGACGCTTCGCAGCACGGCTCGCGAAAGCTCGACAGGCCGGTCGTCGTCCTCGTCGATTATGCGATCCATCTGCTCTTCGGTCGAAATGGAGGTCAAATCAACGCCAGAAACGATTGCGGCGTTGAGGATCGATCGCCAGGCTGCAACCTTTGCTTTCGCGGTAGGCAGGAAGCAAGCAGGTGGATGGTGCAGCTCAAAGCACGTCAGCTCAGTCCAGGCTTGCTCGCATTCGGCGTCGCTTAGCGGGATGTTCTTGAACAGTTCCTCCTTCGAGACGGGCGCCTCTCTCGGCTGGGCGTGGCCGGAAGAAGAG
>Ga0058704_10001226_pt1 | contig 12121 bp, 8 predicted proteins | sample AgamicMgSfe_FD_71363 | JGI IMG/M metagenome (GOLD analysis project Ga0058704, IMG submission 71363) | Agave microbial communities from Guanajuato, Mexico - Mg.Sf.e | ecosystem: Host-associated > Plants > Phyllosphere > Phylloplane/Leaf | place: Guanajuato, Mexico | collected 2012-05-30
TTCGTCTCCTACAGCAGTGTCACCGCTGTTAGTAGCGTTGTAGCTATCGATGGTCGTGCTGGGTCGACCTTCGTGAGCGAAATCAGTGACAGCTTGTCCTTGGGTCAAATCTGTGCGCGATGCTGCTGCTGAGCCGTAGCCACGTTCGGTGAAGCTGTGCGCAGGTTCAGGCACGCTGCCATAGGCGCCTGCAGGATTCTGCGACGGCGACGACATTGTTTGGTGATGTGGGAAAGGGAGTCTGGGTGAGCGACAAAAGGCGGTCGAGGTGACAGCTGCCTTAATGTAACAAGTATGGTACTGCGGAGATGGGATATGGATGCAATGCGATGCGCCGGATGATCACTACAACTTTGACTCGAACGATCTGTGAAGGCCGCAACCATGACGTAGATGCCGCCAAGCCATGTCGAAATTGAGTTTGAGCCGGGCCAGACTTGAGTGAGTGAGTGAGCCAGCGAGCGAGCTGCAGCGGCCACGTCTCCTCGCGTTCACGCGACTGCAACGATCAATCGACGGGCTTATCAGTAGTTGCGTACAAGGCGAATTCAGAACAGTAATATCATGCGAAGTATACATGGACAAAATTCTACATGCAGACGAGACGAGGGGCTGTAGAATTGCCTACACCGATACAGGAGCCTCAATATCAGTCGGTCAAAGGAAACTCACGCGTTCGTACCATAGCGGTTGATCATCATCAAAGCCTGCGTAGATCTGGGCCTCTGCCGCCCGTCGCGACAACCGTCGTATCCCGCAAAGCGGATCAACGTGTGGCTTTGGCTTGGTGTGAGATTTGTGTCGCCGGCGGTGCTTGGTGCTATCGCGTACATCCGTCACTCCCGTGCCTTGGTTGTCCAAAAGAACGATATCTTATTCGTGATTATCCTTACGAGGCGCATCGTTCACGTCATGAAGCATCGAAGGCCGTCTTGGACAGAACATGTGCTCGGCGCCTGCTATCTTGTTTTTTGTCATCAGTCGTATACAGTGGTGTGAGGATGTATCGCACAGCTCAAGCATACCATGTCATGTGACTCGAATAATTCTGCTATTTATGGAGGAGTTCCTACATTTGTCCCGCCTCGAGGATCGATCGAATCATTCTCACCAACGACCGGCCCCGTGCAATTGAACCCGACAGTGTCCTCAACATATGAGCATAGATACCCATTTGGCATTGTGCCATTTGAAGAATCGCTGAGCCTCACGTCGGTGATCTGAATGTCGTGACAGGTGCTGTTACCGCTGCATTGAAGGACTGCGACGTTCTGTGTTGCGATAGTTCCCGTGATGTTCTCAAAGGTAACATCATGGATATTGAACTTGCTTGTATCGCAGTTGCCGTGAGCGCCTTCGTAGTTGACGCACTGCGTGAACGAAAATGGCGCGCCTTTGTTGTATATCTTGAGATCCGACAGGTGAATGTCACTGGCGTATCCAATACCACCACCGCCGCCGTTAGGAGGAGCACCGGTAGGGGTACCAGTCCACGATTTGATGTAGGCGGCGTACTCTGTGTTGTAGAACGTCATGTTTCGAGCGGTGATATTCTGGATGTACTCGAAGGTGTCATTGTATTGTCCGATCGATCCAATAGCGATGCCGTCTCCGTTATAAAAGACGCAATCTTCCATCAAGATGTTAGTGCTGTTCGCTTTCTGCGAGATTGAATCATCGCCATTGTCACAGACCCATCTCCGAAAGGTAATGTTGTTCGCATAGATCGTGTCGGCGCAATCAGTGTTATCCGTCGAAGAATTGTTGATCGACGTGCTGTTTACGTAGATGTCTTGAAGGGTAATATTCTCGGAGTGGATGACAGTCATTGTCCACATTTGCGAATTCAGAAAATTGATACTCTCGAACACAGAGTTCGTCGTGTTCCCAATGGTAATCTGATGAGGTCGACGGGGGTAATTGGATGCACCATTGTTGAAATCATACCAAGCTTGTCCGTTTCCATCCAGCGTACCGTATCCATGACCAGTCCAGTGAATGTTCGCTCCACCGAACAGCCAGGCCGATGATTGGTTCTGGTAGCCGACAGACAAGCTGTTGTTCAACCAGTAGGTAATGTTGCTGTTGTCCCACTAAGACGATCAGTAGGCGCCCTGATATGCATCTTGACCCGATGTTCCACATACGCTCAAAGTTCCTGGCAAGTCGATGTCGACATTCTTGAGAGAGGTGGTATTCATGACTCGAGCGATGGTATAGGTCTCGTTGAGAAATTGAACCTTGCCTCTTCCTTCTTCATTATGTCCACAGACGGCGAAAGCTTCTTCGATAGCATAGGAAGAGTCGCCGTCGCAAGGCTGAACAACGCATACCTTGTAATCTTCGAAGACTGTGGTAAGAAGCGTAGGTGGTGACGGCGCAGCAGATGCGAGCGTCAAGAGCAGCAGCCCGGAAAATGTGTGCTTGTATGAAACCATCATGACTGCACGTTCTTATTTACGGGTATTGAGCAGACTTACAATTGTTGAAATCACGCTCTATTTGTAAGATGTCGGCTATTGGTAGACTGCATTATCAGTCAGGGCCCGATCATGGATGTCTTCAATTAGAACGAAGCTCAAATGCCGACTTGATCTGACCGGTGTGTTGCTCCATGATGCCTGTGCGGATCAACGAAAGAATGTGCCCATATGGTCAATGATTTGCAGTCGCAATGCTCCGCAAGGTGGAGAGGTGGGGAGGGAAGTGTGGTTTACATTCGGAGAGTCTTTCAACGAAGTTTTCCCGGTTCTTTCGTCCCGAATGTCTGACACAAATTCGGCTATTGAAAGTTTTATGAGCTGCCTCAGTAGTATCAAGTTTGCCGGAATAGGGACGCTTGAAATTCGCACAGTATAACAGAGACATCTGAGTGCAGACACGGGTGGCTATTGATCATTGGAGTGAATGGTAACATGTGGTTACTCGAGGTTCTGGCTTACGGTATCAAACCCGGACCGCTGCATATAATTTGCATGACTCGTGTAAATTCTTCACCTTCAATTCTATATACGTCATGCACGACATAATGGATATTGTATCTAAACTTCACCATCAACCATAAGATCGATACCTGAAGCACACGAGAGTGATAATCGATTGAGCTGGACTGAGGAGGCGATGGAGATGAAGGATTAGACACTTTTCGTCACCACATACAACATGTCCGCCAACAAAGCTGCTCTCAAAGCAGCAAAGACTGCCCTGGACAACGAGAATTGGGATGAAGCGGTCACACAAGCTCAAATTGTCCTCACATCAGACTCACAGAACTACTTTGCCAAACTATTCCTTGGCCGAGCGCTGGAAAAGCAGAACAAGGTCGACGATGCCGCAAAAGCATACACTTCCGCCACCAAGATCAAGCCAGACGATGCTCAAGGTTGGCTAGGTCTCTGCAGTCTCTACGAAAGTCAAGGTTCTGGCAGAATCGACGAGTATGGTGATGTGGCTGTTCAGCTGGCTCTCTTGTTCGCAAAAGCCGACGATTTGCATCGAGCTCAAACCACAATTGAGAAGCTTGTCTCTTTTGCCAAAGCCAATGGAACGACTGCCCAGTTCAAGCGTGCTCTGCAGGTCCAATTACCTACCAGCCCGATTTACGAGTATTTGGAGGGTCGGGTACCATCCCCTTCACACACTTTCATGAGGCTTGCCGAACTCACAGAAACCGAGGAGAAGCAGCGCATCAACAAGGAGATTGGCGAACGAAGAACTCGTCTCGGCGCAAGGATAGGCCAGGTCACTACCCAGGTAAAGAATGAAGTCTATTCGAGAAGTGACCTGGAAAGCCTCTACAAAGGCGTCATTGACTGGTCACAAGACGATGAGCTGCGTCGCGAGTTCGAAGAAAAGCTCCTGCAACGGGCTTACGACACTTTGACCGTCATGCCAGATGAGTACAAAGATGGCAAACGGCAACAGGTTGTTGAAATTTCCAGAGGCATGGTCATCATCAAGCATCCTTCCCGCCTGGCCTGGGACATCCATCTAGAGTGGCAAGACCTCAGTAACATTCAAGACCTGGATGTCAATATTCTCTATGAGTATGTTGGATTCTTTTCGGATTCTGGTCTCAGTAAAGTATTGCGTGCCTTTCTCAAAAGCGAAATATCGCCTTTCCCTCAGCCTGAAAAGGTCAAACCAGCGGACGGAGAAGAGGAGGAAGACGAGGAGACGCTGAGCCCGGAAGATCGTCTGATACTGATGGGCGAAGGTCTTGGTGATGGAAAGGGCTCGGCACTTGCCCACCGACTCGTAGGCGAATACTACCTGCACCTGGAAGAATTCGAAAGCGCAATTGAGACAGCAAGGAATGGTCTTCGTCTATTAATGTCGGAATCACAAAAGGCCGGTCTGGAATTACAGGAGAACAAAGATGCCCTGACTGCTATTCTGGCCACCTCGCTCGTTCACCATCAATCTCCAAGGAACCACCCCGAAGCAAGAACTCTATTCGACGACATGTTGCAACGTAAGCCCAAATTCACCTCAGCCTTGATCGGATTAGGTCTCATTCTGGAGGAGCAAGAAGAATACACGGACGCCGAGAAGCTGCTTTCACAAGCTTTGGAGCAAGATCCCGGCAATGTACGCATTGGTGCCGAAGCTGCCTGGTGCAATGCTTTATCTGGAAAGTACTCGGAAGCTCTTGCCACATTGGAAAAGTATCTGCCAGACATGAAGTCGGAAAGCCCCAAATCTCGTGACCTCCGTGCACAAACTCTCTATCGTATTGGTATCTGTCTCTGGCAGCTCGATGACTCCAAGGCTGCTAGGAAAGATCGCAATGGTGCATATGCTCGCTTTCTGTCGGCTATCAAAACCAACGTCAACTTTGCACCAGCATACACCAGCCTTGGTCTTTATTACTCGGACTATCCCAAAGACAAGAAACGAGCTAGGCAGTGTTTCCAAAAGGCATTCGAACTCTCCTCTTCTGAAGTCGAAGCAGCAGAGCGGTTGGCTCGATCGTTTGCCGACCAAGGTGAATGGGATATCGTTGAGCTCGTTGCCCAACGAGTTGTCGATTCAGGAAAAGTGCGCCCTCCTCCCGGTTCTAAGAAAAAAGGGATCAGTTGGCCATTCTCCGCGCTTGGTGTCGTACAAATGAACAAGCAGGAATATCCACAAGCAGTAACATCCTTCCTCTCAGCTCTGCGAATCAGCCCGGACGATTACTACTCTTATGTTGGTCTTGGTGAGAGTTACCATAACTCCGGCCGCTACAACTCTGCAAGTCGAACCTTTCACTACGCTGAGGAGCCTCACGATGGCATGAAGATGAAGATTTCTGGCGATAAATGGTTCACCGAGTACATGTTAGCTAACGTCCATCGTGAGCTTGGTGATCATGACGATGCCATTGCGGGTCTTAAGCAAGTCCTCGAGAGCAGACCCGATGAGTTTGGCGTGTTGACTGCTTTGCTGCAAACCTACATTGAGCGGGCTTGGAGATGCATAGAGACGTCTTTCTTCGGACGAGCTGCTGAAAGCGCCAGGCTTGCCTTGGAACTTGCTGCAAAGATCGCAGAGCTAAGACCAGCAGCCTTCAACCTCTGGAAGGGCGTCGGTGATGCATGCTCGTTGTTCTACTGGACTCAGGAATACGCATCAGAGTTTTCGGTATCGTCTACCAAGAAGTTGCTTGCCGTCAACGCTGACGAAGTTGCCTACGATATTTTGCAAGATGTTGATGGCCTTGGTGTCAAGGAGCTCTCAGAATCGGATGGCACAAACGGTCATTCGGCGGCAGATGAACACGGTCATGATTTCTTGAAGCTTGCTGTCCTCGCTTACAAGCGCGCCGTTCATTGTTGCGCCAACGATCTCCACGCACAAGCAGTCGCTTGGTACAATCTTGGATGGGCAGAACACAGAGCGTCACATGCTGGTGGTCAGAAAGAGAGAAAGAAGTATGCAGAAGCTGCAGTGAGATGTTTCAAACGTGCAATCGAGCTGGAAGCCGGTAATTCGGAGTTCTGGAACGCCCTTGGTGTCATTACAACTCGATTGAACCCCAAGGTTGCCCAGCATGCCTTTGTCCGTTCGTTGCATCTCAATGATCGCAGCGTCAGGACATGGACCAACCTAGGTGCACTTTATCTCATCAATGCGGACTATGAGCTCGCTCATCAAGCCTTTGGTCGCGCTCAATCGACGGATCCCGATTATGGTCACGCATGGCTTGGTGAAGGTCTGATTGCTCTACTAACAGGAGACTCGCAAGAAGCGCTTTCGCACTTCACCCACGCCTTTGAAATCTCGAACTCCTCATCCTTGATCACCAAGCGTCAATACGGCATCTCTGTATTTGACAACCTACTTTCGTCTCAAAAGACCAACGACGACATCACGTCATTGATTCAGCCACTCTCCGCCTTACAGCAACTACACGCACAAGCTCCAAACGACACAAGCTATTCGCACCTTGCCGCTATCTTCAGCGAGCGTATCTCTGACTTTACCTCTTCCATAGCAGCCCTGACCTCAATCTGCTCAACGCTCGAATCACAATACGAAACAACCGAATCTGTAACACTGCTCGGGCTCTTCGCACACAGTAAATCCGATCTTGCGCGCTCACTCCTGGCTGCGCACGACTATACTTCCGCCGCCGACGCTGCCTCCACGGCACTCGACCTCTCTTCCGACACCGACCCGAGTGCCTCCGGCCTGTCGCCACAATCTCGAACCAAGATTCGCCTATCCTCACATCTAACAAGCGGTCTCGCGAACTTCTTCCTCCACGACACGGACGCAGCAATCACCTCCTTCCGCGCCGCGCTCGAGGAGTCAAACTCCGACCCAGACGTTATCTGCCTCTTAGCACAAGTGCTGTGGGCAAAAGGCGGTGTCGAAGAGCGCGGCGTAGCAAAAGACCAACTCTTCAGCGCCGTCGAAGCACATTCATCGCACGTCAACAGCGTGGTCCTACTCGGCGCCATTGCCGCGCTCGAGAACGACGCCGACGTCATCGACGCCGTGACCGACGACCTCCTGAGCCTCCGCGCCAGCGACGCCATAACAGTCGAGGAAAGGAGCAGGATCGAGACGGTATTAGAAGCAATCACGACGTTGACAACGACGGACAAAGACGACGAGGCCGGCTTGAACGAGGTGCAAGCCGCCATCTGCATCTCGCCCGATCAACCGCATGGCTGGGCCGAGCTCGCTGACCGCACCGGCTCGCAGCACGCTGCCTCCATAGCGCTGCTGACGGCCCAGCGCGCAGTGCCGCCGTATGGTAAGATGGAAGCGGACGGGCTCGCGAGAGCATTCTCAGGCACGGGCACGGCGGGCGACGCACAGAGGAGCATTATGCTTGCTCCATGGAAAAGAGATGGGTGGGGAGCTTTTGCCGAGGCGTTGGTATAGGGGAAATGTAGTGAATACCTATGCAGCACTTGAGGATCGTAAATTTAAGGACAAAACGATGATACTACATACAAAGCCTCAGACGTAAGACGCTGTGTACACATATCGCCGACTGTCGCATACTGTAGAATTACGATGTATCGCGGACTGAATCTACAATGTGGATGGGCGAGGGCCTGTCGTATTGAGTTGATACCATGATACTACAACGATCAACAGCCATCCGTGTCTGCATTCATACTCCTGGATTGAAAGCATCCCGTTGGTATCACACCCGTCAAAAATTTATGCTGAATCAGATACCATGATACTACAATGGCCAATAACCATCCGTGTCTACACTCATACGTCTAGATTGGAAGTTGTGTCACATGGAATACCATGATACTACCATGATCAATAGTCACCTGTGTCTACGCTCATACGTCTAGGTTGGAAGAATCATATTGGTATCTACTTTTTACGGGTCAAGACCTTGGTGACAGCATGGCGGATCACAATGCCAGCCTTCTCCGTCTCCTTCTTGGTGAGCCCGGAGGTCACACAGACCTTGAGCGCGGGCGAGGGCTGCCAGCCATGGTCGCGCGGGGCCGCACCCAGAGGAAGAGGCATGCTCTTCAGTCGCGTCACGAGGACGCCGTTGGCGAGACACTAGACAGGTCAGTAATTGTTCCAGAGAGGGTCGCGTAGTGTATAGCAAGGTGTCTGGGGAAGTGTACGGCAGAGTGTCTGGGCAAGTATACCCCAGAGCATCCGAGTAGGTGTACGCAGAAGCGGGAGGGTAGGTGCACAGGGAAGCGCTGTGTTGGAATGGGAATCTTACCTCGTCCACGATATCCTGCATCAGCCATTCCTCCTCCTCGATCGTGAGGTGACGCGACTCGACGACCTCTTCCTTCAGCATCAAGAGCAACACAGGGTTATCCGGCGAGCTGGAGCAGTAGACCCAATCACTCCTTGGGTCGAGTTGGGTCCACATGACCTTGATATTGTCCCGCAAGGTGGCGAGGACCTCAGGCTGCTCTTGCAGGATCCTGACTGTTTCGCTCGCAGTTGTCGCTAGCATGGCGGGTAAAGCGGCGGAGAATGTGTACGAAGCGGCGGACAAACGCTGGTGCTCGACGACCTCGGTCGTGCCTGCGCAGAAACCTCCACCTCCACAGAGCGATCCTGCTAGAGAACCAATGATCATGTCGACTTGTGTAGGATCAACGTTTTGCTGCTCTGTGACACCACGGCCAGTTGCTCCCAGGATACCATATGACCATGTCTCGTCGAGAACGATTCGGAATTTGTACTTGTACTTCATCTCGACAACTTTTGCCAGATTGACGGTATCTCCAATGTTCTCGAAAAGACCTTCTGTGACGATGAAGCGGCGAGTGAGTGGCTTGCGGGTACGTTCCTGCTCCTTCACAAGTGTGCTGAGCACACGCTCGAGGTCTTCCATATCGTTGTGCTCGTACCATCGAATAGTGCTGCGGCTGATCTGAATGCCCTTGCGTATGGCGTAGTTGATGGCTTTGTCTGCAACGATGATGTCGCCGCGTTTGGCAAAAGCTGGAATAACAGAGGATACGGTACTGAAGGACTGGGCGTAGACGATGGCAGCGTCAGACCCGATGTGAGCGGCAATGTCAGCTTCCAGTTGGCCATGAACATCCTGTGTACCGTAGAAACCCGGTGGTCCACACGGTCCGACACCGTATGTTCGTAAAGTTTTGACAGCGCGCTCTTTCAATGCCTCGTTGTTGATGAAGTTGTAGTGGTTGTATGTTGCGAGATTGACGACAGTCCTGCCATTGGCCAATTTGCATTTTGGGCCAGACGGTCTACAAATGGTTAGCACTTTGTATTAGAAGTGTGTATCTCAAGCCTTACCCGACAATCACCGGCCGCTTCTCATTCTCTGCCTCTTCAAATGGAGTTGGTGCAATGGCAAGCGGTTCTGGAGTCCAGTCATCCACCAGTTCATCAATTTCCTGCTCAGACGTCAGTACGTCCTGCATCTTCCATTTTCTCGGCGAGATCTCACCTCGTCTGTCAACGGTATCTGTGTCTTCTTCTTGGTCGAGTATGTTGGGGAGAGTAGGTAGTATACAGCGAAAAGGAAGAGAAAGAGCTCTACAGCAGACCTCACCGGGTCGTTCTGATAGCTGGAGCGGATGTAGCGGATGATAATCGAGGAACCAGGAATCTTCTGAAATTGATCCATTGCCTCGCTCACATAATGCGAAGTGTCTGTACTGGATGTGTTCATAATGGAATCGCTGATCGCATACCGAGAATCGCAGGGTGGTCAAGTCGGGGTTTGTCGTATAGGTAGTATCAGTAGTATCAGTAAGGTAGTGAGCTTGTAATGCTTGTCGGATTGCTGTCGCGCGAGTGTTGTTGCAGTTGCCTAATGCCGTCAGGGACACCGAATGCGCTTCGTTTCGGCTGGACCCGAGAGAAATTTAAGGCTGCATGAACTGGGACTAGCGCGGTCGCGGGATGTGCGAGCGCTCGATGATGCTGCGGCCGTTCTTTGAGGCTGTTTGAGAGGGAAGTATTAATTAACTGTGCTACCGTAAAACTCTCGACTGCGGTACGGGAACAAGAGTCTTCAATCGCTGCTGTCACTGCTGTGTTGCGGCATCACTGAGCTGCCTGTACTGTACTGTACGATCAAGATATCAGGTCTGCTACCTGTATTATTCATAATGCTTGGCGATTTTCGGCTTCGGTACATGCACTCTACTTCCGCGGTCTGCTTCGCGTCCACCATGTCAGGATTACAAGAAGCTATACACTCCTGATAGGCGACATATTACACATTGATGTATGGGGACTTAGGACTCTGTATCTATCAACGATGCAAAGCCAATGCATGACGGAAGAATGGACGACTCGAGGTTGACGTTTGGATATGAATGCTTAATTTCAATTAAACCGCGGTGTCGCGCTAAAACGCGTATCTGACGCGCCGCGTCAATAGCGTGCCGTCATACCAATTATGGAACAGCGATCCTTGTTCGCCCCGCTCAAGATGTGATCTCCTGACTCAAATGCGCCAATACCAAATCTCGCTAGATGATAATTCCAGCCTGGTCATTTGCATGCTGCTGACAGACCGGAAGAAGAAGGGATGCGCTCAAGGACAAATAAGCCGAGCATGCCGTGTACACAAAAAACGCCTTTGGTCCAAAGTTGCTGTAAAGCATCGTAATGTGTCGTGTCATCGTTGTCGAAATTGATGATGTAAAGTTGCTCAAGAAAGCAGTTCGCCGCCGAGTTCCATTCCTAAGCCAGCACTGAGGCGACGAGCACTGCGGGTCATACTGGGACTGGTAGAAGTGGGTGGCGCCAGAGCGTCAAAGTTGAGCCTTCGTCGTGCTGAGCTGGCCATAAGTGGCGTCTTGATTGCAACAGGTGTTCTGGTTTGCCATTGTACCTGAGCTGGGCTCGGTGTGACATTGCAAAAATCGGCAAAATTAAAGTTGTTGGATGGCGTATTTGGTGCCAGACCAAAGAGACCAGTACCTCCAGGTGTGTTCATCAATGCCGAGGGTAGGGGAGTGTTTTTCGAGGGTGGAGTCGAAGGAAAAGGAGCTTCTCTTGTGACAGTCTTGTTGGCGGGTGTTGGCGTGGTCGCTAGGAACATGAGCAAATCTGCACCTTCTTCTCCAGTCCTCGGTGTGCGTGACCATGAGATGTTTGCTTCGTTATTGATCATACGCCGCTGTGGGGGAGGAGTACGAGGAGGTGGAGGTGATGACTGAATGATGGACGTGTGTGTATTGTGGATCTTGAATGAGGAGACGGGGAGGTCGGTGTCATCGTCTTCAGACAATTCTGGAGAGCCTGTTTCCTCAGGGATAGTAGAGCCCTCGGATATGAACGATAGCTTCGAGATGTGACCGATGGGAGCAGAGTAGGTATGTCTCGTATTGAAGGAAGGAGATGATTGTGGGAGATGATGAGCTTTTTTCCAAGATCGGACAGTCGCAGCATTGCGCGATTTACGAGCAGAGCCGGAGGAAGAAGCAGCATACGGCAGTTTGTCTCCAACTCTTTGGCGCTTGAAACTGTGTGCGCTTCCTGAACGATCAAAGTCGTCCGAGAACATGGGAATAGTAAGCGGCGACGAGTTGAGGCCTCTGACGGAGCTGAAATCGCCAGAGATGCTCGATGATGAGTCGGAGATGGTGTCGATGCTTGAAGAAGGTCGTTTTCTGCCAAGTTCTTGAGTGATCCGAGGCTGGAGGACCTCGAGAGGTTCGCCTTGCCAACCGTGCTTGACTTTGACGTTTGCAAGCGCCAGGCTGCTTTGGAGCGCTCTGGTCATCTAGAGAAAGCGATAATCAGCGATTGGAACATCAAAGGATATTTTCATCATGGTCGGCAACATACCTTGCTGACTTGAGCTCGTCTGAGGACCTTGTTGGCAACCTCGGTGGGTTGGGTCATATCGCCAGTCATGATGTATGATGATGTATGGAGAGGCTAGCCGGAGCCTACAGATTATATCTGTATGATGGAAGAAGGTAGTTTGTCCAGACAGTCGAATTCGAAAGGTATCGTCAAGAGCGCATGTGCTGCAGACGGTTGCGCAACCAGACAATGCAAAAATGGAAATAAGGAGTGCAAGGGGAGAGGTCGGTAGGGAGGAGAGAGAGAGCAGTAGTGTGGCTCGAAATGCCGGACGGAGTTGCAACTTTGGTGGAAGTTCGAGGCTGACTTTGCGGGCAAAGAAAGGCCAAGG
>Ga0058704_10001227_pt1 | contig 12099 bp, 17 predicted proteins | sample AgamicMgSfe_FD_71363 | JGI IMG/M metagenome (GOLD analysis project Ga0058704, IMG submission 71363) | Agave microbial communities from Guanajuato, Mexico - Mg.Sf.e | ecosystem: Host-associated > Plants > Phyllosphere > Phylloplane/Leaf | place: Guanajuato, Mexico | collected 2012-05-30
TCACATTTGGGATCGCCTCCTACCATCTTGCCGTCCATCCTAAACGAGTGTCTTACTTCTCTTGTGCGACCGCATACCCTACGCATAACATCGGCTCAGCACTCACGGCGTCAACTTCCATGACTGCGCAGGAATCTGGGCGAGGCTTTGTCTTCCTGGTTCGAACTTCCAGAGCCGACATACGCGACATCCATATACAGTCTTCAAGTTCGCCAGCGCCACCTTACGATGAAGGATCCTAGCTGCGTAGCTGACTGGGCCAACGACCTTGCCCTTCGACTTCGCCTGAGCGGAGACAGTACATACAATACGCCTAGCTCATCGAGAGCAGCACCACGCCCAACTATGCCAGCCGACTGCAAGGTCGCTCGTTCGCCCTCACGTAGTCTAGCTAGACTTGGCGAGTTACCAGCAACCTCCGTACTGTTGCTCTTCACACCAGTTATGGTACCATCTGGCTTCCTGAAATATGAAGGGATTGATGCTAAACCTTTGGAGGTGGCAAAAGCACGAACCGAGAAGATCGAAACCGATCCGTTCGAGCTACTCGGTAAAGCTCTCAGCAAACATCACAGGCGCATCCGCCACGTGCCGTACGTACCAAGCGTCGGCTTCACGGAGACGCACGACGCCTTCACGACGCAAGCCGACGGTATCATCGTGGTGACCTGCGAGCCGGAGACGGCAGTTGACAAGAAGGATGGCTTCTCGATGGATGCCGTGCTGGCGAAGCAAGCCGAATTTGCCGAAAATGTGGCGAGTGCACTGGAAGATGCCGAAAGATCGGTGCCGATGGCCAACTTCCACTTTGGTGACGACCAGTGGCGCCACGACGTAACCCAGTACAAAAACATCTGGGTTGGCGAAGAGTATTCGGCCGAGTCAGTGACGCAGATTGTGCAGCTGCTCTTTGGACATAAAGAAGTGATGGGGGTAGATTTGTTACAGCGTCATTGACGAGCGCATTCTGACTTCTCATATTCAGTGGGCGTTCTTTGCTTTGCATTTCCATTGGAGAGGTTGACTTGCAGCTTTCTGCTGATGATACCCAAGGATGTTTTTGGTGGCTTCTTCACGCTCGCTTTGCATGCGTGTGATTGATCTTTGCTACGGCTGTCAAGCAGCCGAACATATATAGTGTACATGCTACGGCAAGCATTGGTGGAAGCATTTGCGGGAGGCGTGGCATTATGATGAGATGACACTGGTACATAGCTTGTGTGTAGCTTTGAATATACTTATACATGCGAAAGACTATCAATTCAGATTCTTCCAGGTTGGGAACGGTGATCTCCGGGAGATTCGCCACCTACGATTAGCATGACTTCGTTGCAAGAGCATGCCTCTCTTCGTCAGCCAGACTGTGCACGTAGGATGAAGGGCTCCCAGACACCTTTACCGAAGTAAGTAATGAAAGGAAAAGCGGACAAATGATTTGATTTCCCTTCACTTAACTCATGGTTCGGAGGCACAGCGAGCTGAAGCATACCAGTGCTTCATTACGGGCGTATTGAGCGTCAACCAGCCCTCCCCGTTATGTCCGCTGGCAGTGGTCTTGATAGAGTGGCAAGGCATGCATCTATAGGCACATGGCCAGAAGGTAGATTGCACATCTCTAAGCCGCCAGGCTCGCCAGCAGCCCCGTCCTATTAGAAGGACTACGCGTGCACGCATACCGGACCAGGAGGCATCATTGGACAATGCAGGACCCACTTTGAATCCCGCATAGAAGCCACTGTATCTGTCAGCAGTATCTCGGACAATAGAGGAGTAAGAGGAGTACGTCTAACCTTGACCGGAAAGCATTCTGGAGCAAGGCATTTCGGTGTGCACGGAAGGAGCCACCCTAAGTGCCACCAGCGCCCAAGCGGGCGAGCTTGACCTTAACAACATCTCCAGAGACGACATGCATACGATTGGAACGAAGATGTTCGATATAGTGTTTCCTCGGTTGCCGCAAAAGGCATCTCTATAGACCTCCAGGTCACTGATGGGGTATCATGATCTATCCCGAAACCGATGCGCACCAGCTCGCCACCACTACAAAAGAGCCTCACAAGCAGTCCAAGGCAGCAGACATCATACCGCTCACCAGCCTCCACCTAACCCAACGAAACGAAGGCAGGATTGTCACCATCCCGGAGAGCCATCTCGCCACCGACGATACCGCCCCTCTCGCCTGAAGCGCCTCCAATAAAGCCGCCACTGCTTTCATCTGTCTGCGTACCACCAGATCTCTGGTTCGCCTTCCTCTTCGCTTCCAACTCCTGCTCGTGAAGAGCCCGGGAGTATAACCTCAAGCTACCGATGACCATGACAACCACTGTAGCCAGCGCCATAATGACCCTACGCGTCAGCACCCAGCGCAGTCCTTCGATATCCGAACGCGCGTCGGCTTGCAGCGAGACCGTGATCTTGTAGTTGAGTTGTTGAACTTTACTCTCCATCTCCCTCTGTTCGTGCCGAACGGCCATCTTGCGGTCGTCGAACATACCCTTCAAATCATCCTTGAGTACTCCACTGTCTTGACTAAGGCGCTGGCCGAGGATGTCGACTTCGTGCTGCAGCTGCGTGCGCTCGGTGCGCATCTTCTCTTGTTCTGCTCTTCTCCGACCCGTGACTTCTGTTTTCAATTCGGCGCAGGCGGCGCGGAAGAGGTAGGTTTCGTTCTCGACCATACTCTTCGAAACGAGGGCATCGCGTGCTAGGTCCATGTTCTCCGCCAGCATCAGGCGGACGGCTTTCATGGTCGTGATGGCTTGTGTCTCTTCCCAGCCTGAGTCGTCGAGGCGCTTGACCAGGCCGTACGTGTCAAAGTGGTGTACATGTCGCGGTGCCTCCATATGTGGCACCCGTATTGGCGGCATGTGCTCATCGAATGAGGCGTTTGGCTGCTCCTCTGCTTCTGGGTGCTTGTCCCCTGGTGACGAGTATGCCTCTTTCGCTTCTTCCGGTCCTTGCGCTGGGTCAGGTACGTTGTCCAAGACCGACTCTATTGGCATTTCCTCCAGCTGCGCTGAAGAGGTAGACGCTTCTTTGTCCGGCAGAGATCCGGCGGCGTCCAACATCGGGTCTGACCGTATCGGCCTTGCGCCGTTGCCTTCTACTGTCGCTGGCTCCGTGCGCTTCTCCTGCTCGGCTTCCTTTGCCTGAACCTTTTCATACTTGACTTCTTCCTCGCCATGCTTCTGTAGCCGCTCGCCAATCTTCGGGAGCTTCGTCTGCTCATTGGCTGCTTGCTTCGTCGAAGGACCGAACCCTTTCCCGCCGCCCAGGTGAGGAGGTGGCTCGTTTGCTGGTCCATATCGCTGCTGAACTGTCTCATGCTGTTTCCGGCGCGTGGTTGCGTGCAGCGCTCTCCTCCTGACGCTCGCTCGCGTAGATCTCACGGCGGGCGTGCTTGCTTCGGTAGTTCTGAATAGCATAGGCCATAGGAATGGCAGACGTGGAGCAGCCATGTTCGTTGATACTGTTACTCACCAGGTTGTTGGGCGGGAGAAAGTTGGATTGTTGCGATCTTGCCCTTTTGGTCCTGCTGCACCCTTGCTTCCGATCGGCCAGCGGAAGCCGACCCGCACGTGCCGATAGGGCTGTTCTGCTTGATGATTTGCATCTGATAGGAGGTGACCATGACGGGTAACCTATATGGCGCTGCGATCATCATTGGCAGGATACGAGTAGGTGACTGTCAGATGCGGGATATCACCACTCTCAACACCGATCATCCGGCCTACACGTGACCCGCCACCTTCCCCTTTTCGTGCTATTTACTGAAAGTTATGCAGCTTGCCAATACAGGCTGCAGCAAAGCGGCACAGCATCTGGCTGGTCAGATTTAGTTCACCTGTCTACATGACGAGGCAGCAGCCTAGGAGTAAAGGTGCCTTCGATACAGTTTGAAGGTAACAGCAATAGCATACAGTTCCGGCATCGAGCAAGCTACTACTCTCGTGGCAGTACGCAGCGCCTGGTTTTTGTTGCTCACATACTCGGTCGCAACAGCACCAACAGGCCACTGTCAACTATGACCGCTGAGAAGGACGTGCACTCCGATATTAGGAACGCCTGGGAGAGCGCACCGCTAAAGGCCGGCCTTGTCGACACTTCAGCAGGCCACATATTCCTCACCGCACAGGGCGCCGCTCGCCAGCCAGGCCAGCCGATTGTACTCTTCGTGAACGGCGTTGGTGAAGCTAGTACATGCTGGAACCCCGTAGCACGCCTTCTCGCTGCTAAGGCGCGATGTTTGAGTTTCGATCGTCCAGGACTGAGGCGCAGCGATGCCTCGAAGACTCCACGCACTGCCGAAAACATGGCTGCAGAAATACAGACCCTTCTTAGGGTCGTTAACACCGCTCCACCTTACGTTGTCGTCGCTCACTCCTACGGCGGCATTGTTTCCTGAGAGTTCCTAGCTCTGTGCTCACCGGGCGCGATAGCGGGGATGGTCCTCGTCGACACTAACATGGAGAAAACGCCGGCTGCAATCCATTTGGACCCAGACACCGCAAAAGCAGTCTTCAGCCAGATCAATTACAAAGAAGTCGTAGGGCTGAGTAATGAACACTTCACCGTTGATGACATGGCGCAATTCGTGTTGGATGAAGCTAATCCTGCTGCTTCCGCTGCAGAAGAAGCCGAAGAGGAGCACATACTGGCCAGTGCCGAAGTCCTGGGTCGCAAAGAGCAGTTGGCCACACATGCTCTGGGCAACGCGCCTCTTGTTGTCATCATGGGCGATACACCGCGGGATATGAAGCGTATTGCCAATGGCGCCACAGAGCAAGGTCTCGGGACCCCCGAGCAACGGATGGTGTTTCATGAGTTCGCAGAGCGTGTGGAGAGAGTATGGAAGGACTTGGCGAAGCAGCAAGTGGCACTGAGTAACAATGCGCGGTTTGTCGAAGCCAAGACGAGCGGACATCATCCGCATAGAAGTGAGCCTGATTTGGTCGCTCAAGAGATCCTAAGCGTCCAAGAGCAAGTTGGCGGTATACGTGACCGAGTCAGCTGAGGCGTAGGCGAAGGCTGTGGAGCAGGCCAAAGCCGGAGATAGGTGATGACGATCGTGTCTAGAGGCGGCAAGTGGCAAGCGCAGCAGGTGGCGAAAGCATCGTGAAGCGCGGGGAAACCGTACGGTCACAAAGGCGCCACTGATTATCACTCTTGTCTATCTTAGCCATCTTACTCCTCGCTGCTCGATTCACTACCCATTGTCTCAATTGCATCGTACGTGTAGATTCCGATATGCGTTCGACTCGTCAATAATGCCTTGATGGTGCGCTTCTCAGGGTCGAGCATCCACATCATGAGCTGATAGTTTCACCGCTGCGTGATTTGTGCCTTTGCCGTTGAACCCTCGTACCAAACGCGCTTGCACAGACGCACGCGCCTAGTCTGCTCATGGTTATGCCGAAGGATATGATAAGCAAGGACGGCTCATCTGTACGGAATAGCCAGGCATCAATCATGCGTTATGCCTCAGAATAGCGCGCCTTGTGCATGGCAGCCGCGTAGTACGTTGCTGTTCGTTGTGGTCAAAGTCCGACCTCATCTGCAGACTATTGATCAGCCCGTAGGCAACGGCGCCTGGGTATTGGTAGCCGAAGCTGGCGTTGTCGGAGTCTGCACATTCGGTCGGCTCTTCTTACGCTTCTTCTTCTCATCCTTCTTCTGTCGCTCCGCTGCTGGTTGGCCTGACCTGGCATCCGTGAAGATAGCTGGCGGTGAAGGCGCCTTCTCTGGCTTCGGACTAAGAGGCCGAGAGACCACCTCCTTTTGCTCTTTCGCCTTGGCTGCTGCAAGTGTTGCTGCTTCCTCGTCCGCCTTGCGCTTCTTGACAGCGGCTGTAGAGGAGGTGAACTTGAATGAGCCGGGTTCGCCGAGCAGAGGGTTCTCGTCCATGTACTCGTCACCGAATTGGATGGCCATCTGTAGGCTTTGTGCCAGCATTCGCGCGTCCTGCACGTTGGTAATCGCAGTTTTACCGCCGTCTTGGCTTTCTGGTACGAGCGAGCCTGAGCGTAACGACTGTGTGTCTAAGCCTGGCGCGATGCTGCCCTCTCTTGACCGCGCCGGCGAGCCTGTAGCCGACGCAGTACCGGTAGGAGGCTTAGCCGTTTGAGGGAGGTACGAGTGTCCGGTCGTTGGTGAGAATGACGGTAGACTCGCCGCCTTCTCGAAAAACTTGCTCAAGCTTGTCGCGGCAGACAGCACCCTATTACCCACCACATCCGCTACACTCGGCGCCTGGTATACCCTCTCACCAATCATAAAGTGCGTAGCCAGCGTCTCGATCTCAGGATAGGGGTTATTGGGGTCGTCCTGTCTGTCCTGCCGTATCCGGTCTTGCTTTCTGATAACCCACATGCCATTCGTGTGGCCAGGTGGAGCGCCTTGGATCTGCTGGGGCTCGCCGACAATAACATACTCTTGCCCTATGTGCTTCCGCAATGCCGCCTCGAATGCCTGCCGATTGTGGACGATTTGAAATTGGTCCACATGCACGCGGGCATGATCAATGATCGTGCCGTTCTTGGTGGTCCAGTCGAAGAAAGGGAGCTGCTCGGAGAAGTAGCGGTGGACTATAACCTTGTTAGCTTACAGCCTTGAGGTTTGGCAAGTACAGGTTCCAGCCATACTGAACCTCTCTTCCATAGGATAGCATGGCAGCGGTAGCCCATGCGCGCCCTCCACCCACCACTTAATCACTTCCGGCCGACTGCTGATCTGCTCATCAGGAGGCTCAGCCAGAGTTGCCATCTTGCCTGTGTCCTGCGCACTGTGCGGCGACGTCGATGGTCGGTACGTTGAGAGGACGATTGCGGCGCAAAATGCGCGACAGCGGCCTTTTGAAGACTGTCGCTTTCACATGCCAAAAGCTGCCCGTGTGTTTCGCAGTTCGCACACGCGCCACGCGCAGAGGCCCTAGCTTCTTGCCCCACCTTCACCTCACGCAAGCTCTCAGTATGACGCAGCAGTCGCGTCTCTCTCCAATGCGAAGCTGTACCCTTCACAATCACCAAGGCATCGTACCCAGAACAACGAGGGATGTGACTACTGACGACCAACAACACCATCAATTATGGCAGACAAGCAAGCAGATGCCGTAGCATCGAGTGAAGGCGGTACGCACAGCTTTGTGTGCCACCCGATATGAGTCTTCTTGGCTCACTGCTTCCTAGGACCCAAGACCGACCGCTCATCGGAAGCTCGCGCGACTAATTACGGCTCCGGCAAAATGGAAAACAATCTCGAGATGAACAAGGCCAACAAGGTCGAAACGACTGAGGCCACGGATGTAGCCGGCCGTAAAGGCAAAGGCACTGGTACTGGGTTGCTTGAGAAGCTCATACCTGGCAAAGGCAAATGAGCGACGATGGAGGTGGAGAGAGCTTGTACCTCCGCAACTGTAGCTACCATGCTCTCCGGCTTTGCTCTCTGCAGGACGGAGGCATAGGCAGCTCATCATAGGCGGAGCAAATACCCTTTGCCGTAGAATAGCTACGTCCTAACATCCACTCGAAGGGCCCACCTATCAGCGCATCTCTATGACAGGATGACGCAAAGGGACCGCTTGAGCCGGTCCTCGTAGACAGAGTACATAAGACAGCTACCCTACTCAAATGACAACCTCATAGCTTCTAAAATCTAAGGCTTCCATCTACAGAACATCATACCCTAATAGCCCAATCACCAACACAACCAACCATGTCTTCTTCCAACGACAACAACCCGGCAGCCTCGGGCAAGCAGAACGTCGAGCATCTCGCCAATAGCAGTGAAGGTACGACCCGATCTCTTCCGCCCCATTATCATAATCGTCGTAGCTCTCACTAACCGGACGCTATGTCTCGGCAGGTTCCAGCAATCCCCAAGATGCCGCCAAACACGTCGCAGGCCGTGAGGACAAGGGCCTCGTAGCCAAAGGCCTCGACAAGCTCGGCGCAGGCAAGGACTTCGGCACAAAGGACGAAGGGGATACTGGAAAGTTGGGTGGACGCGGTGCTTAAAACAGGACAAACATTGTCGAAATACGTTATTATGATGCCACAATGAACCAGAGTCTTGTACATTACCTACGACATGCTATGCGGTATCACCAACGGAGACATAGTGCTGTGCGCCCGATCAAAGCAGTAACCTATACTGCTTGAGTCGTGCCGTCCACCATCGACCAGTGTCCCATCGCTTGCGTCTCATACTCATCGTACACTCGTCCGCTCGGCCGTCGTTGCTCCCATTCTTCTTGCGATGCAGCTAGCGTGGGCATACCGAGACTGCCCGACATGGAAAGCGTCCTCAGCATACCCATTGACTCCGCCCAGCTGTTCCTTGGCCAGGGCGTCAGGTAGTCGTTCGACATCGGCGGCATGGTTGCGGTGGTTTCCGTGGGCAACGGTAAGCTCTGATTGTTGAGCTCGTAGCCCATCAAGCCTTCCATCTTGCTCATTAATGGTTTGAGGTATCTGCTCTCCTTCCCACGTATGCTGGATAGTGTTTGAAGGAGGATGTTGAGGTATTGTTTGCCTTCCAAGAAGGTGGAAGAGGTGTCACCCGCCGTGCACTTTAGGACGTCTGCTAGGCAACCTGCGATGTCTGCTAGCTTTTGCTCCTGCGAGACATGTCAGTACTTCGCGTCCTACAGTAAGGCTGCTATAACGTTCTTGGGCAAGTGAGGCTTACCATGCCAATCCCATGCGAATCAAGCGCAAGCGCGTTCGCGCCCGACGTAATTTCCACCACCTTCTTCGCAAGTTCGATAGGATAGTCCAGTCTCATGCCACCGTCACCTTTGCCCCATATCAACCCATTACTGACACCCATCTGCCACGCAAGTACATGCAACCACTCTCGTGTAATCGAAATATCCAGGTGCTGTGTCTCGCTGACGTTGTCAAGCGCAAGCGCAGCTGCATCAAGCTGTTTTTGCGTGTTTGCAAGCCAGTCCTCATTGCATAAGCTTTGACGTCTCGAGCCACGCCATGCTGAGACGAAGCTGTCGTCTACTGCCGAGAAAAGATTCGCTAGGTTCACGAAACCATTCAGCAGCTGTGGATCTTCGCTTTCGAACACGGCCGGTAGCTGCACGCTTGCGTGTAAGCGTGTGTGCTTGCGCCTCTGTACGGCGTACGCCCGCTCCGTGATGAACAGTAGCCAGTAGAGCCTCCGTCGCCATTGCGCTTCGACTGCGTCTAGCTTTGCGTAGGACTGCTCGTCGTCCATGTTCAAGTTCTCGGAAAAGCTGATGCTCTCCTGTAGGTAATGCCATGCTTTGCCGTGCTTCTCGTGATTGCCGTAGTAGGCGAACAAGAAGAAGGATGTCATGACAGACAGAGTAGAGACTGGCTCGATGTACTCGTACGTTCTTCGCTCTCGCAAACACTCTTCGGCAAACAAATCATCCATAGCTTTCGAGAGATGTAGCGGTGGAGGCTGTGGTGTCGAAGCATCTAGCTGTACTATTGTGGCCGCACTTAAAGCGCACAAAAAGCTGTACATGTCTGAGGTGAGCGCATTCGAGTTGGCATATAGGGCAGGGTCGAGATAGACGTTGCGGTCAATCACAGGCATTATGGGAAACATGTGGCCAATGAAGAGCTGCACGTAGGGCAAGAAGCTATCCCCGGGTAGCCGTGGATGCATAGGTTCGCTCTGGGTTGGCGACATAGTGCGTGGTATCTCCGAGGCCGACGAGACAGATTCGGGATGCGAAGACCAGTTCGGGTGATGCGAGTCCTGTCGGTACAGCGAAGGATGAACAGGGTGAGTATGCGACTGAGCTCCTGGCTGCAGTTCTTGCAGTGGCATCTGACGTGACATTGCAGGATGCATTGGACCCGAGAAGAAGCTCTGCTCTGGCGCTACGCTGGTTGGCGGTCCATATGCGAGATTCGGTGGCGGCATCATATGCTCCGGATGATGCGCAGTGGTCGGCGAGCTCGACGCTGAGTTCCACCCCCAGTTCCCGAAAGTGCCATGCTGTCCAGCAGCAGCCAACGGCACCGACGGAGCTCCAGTCGCAGTATCATCTATGCATCGCAGAGCATGCAGCACCTTGGCAGACCGCAAGCCTTTCGGACCCTTCTTCTTCGGAGGTTGTAGGTATGCGCATCGTATCGAAGCCTTCTTGCATGGCGTGCAGGGCTCGTTACCGTCGCATTTCACCTTGCGCTTTCTGCAGCAATCGCATGCTCGTCGCAGTCCTTTGGTCGTCGCGCCGCTATTGCTATTACCTGAACTTGCTGGCGCAAAAATTGGTGCCGCAGATTGCTGTTGTGTTTCCCTTTCCATCTTTTGGCCGGAATACGAACGATGCTGCGCCGCAAACTCTGCTCAATACTGCGCTTGCCGCTGAAGTCGGCGATTGTGACCTATTCCAGTGCGCGCAGGGTGTGCGCGAGTGTCCGAAATCGTTTCTGTTCGTTTCGCCGAGTATAGCAATCTCTTGAAGCAACAAAACGACCGACTAAAGTCAGAAGCACTGAAGAACAGGCGCGAGCGATCAGCACACCAGCGGGTTGAGGTGAACCGCCTGCACAAATTAATGCGGGGTTTGCATGCGGGCCGTTCAAGCTTATCATGTGGGATGCCATCATCGCAGATCCGGGGTTCTAGATGTCTTGGCGTTCATGCTGAAGTGAGTGTCGTGTGCATCAGTGTATAGTGGCAAGCACGCTGCGGTAGGAAAGCAGAGACGCCCAATGCTCAGCCTGGAATGGTGATATGTTGCGTGTGGTGCGGAGCCGGCGTCTCCTCGTTCTTCTCAATATCGACGGCGCTGCTGCATTCAACGAAGTCTTCAAGCTCTTCGCTGACCGTCTTGAGCTTCTCCTTAACAGTAGTGACGCCTTCGATGCCCACAATATGCCTTGCAGGAGGATTGTCGTGCCCTCCAATAGCCGCTACAGCATGCACAGTCTCAGCCACCAGGCGCTCCGTCAGAGTCTTACTCAACGGCGGGTACAGGCTCGTGACCTCGTTGCTGTGCAGTTGGTCTCCAGTCGTAGGCTCTGAGCTGCCTTCGATGCGGTCTAGTAATCCGGACAGTATGTTCCTTGACAGTGGCGCAGGGTTGTTTTCTTCAGCATACGCGTTCATAGGCGGAGCGCTGCTGATCTTGTGCGTGAGGACATTGACCTCCATATTCGGCTGCACGATGCTTAACTTGATGTTGAAAGGCGCGATCTCATATGCCAAGCTGTCGCAGTAGCCTTCAATCGCCCATTGCGAGGCGCAGTACATGCTCAGGCCCGGCGTGCCAAGGTGTCCAGTGATGGCTGTTAGCAAGACGATATGCCCGTTCTTCTTGGACCTGAAGATTGGCAATGTAGCTTTCATGATATTGACTGGTCCGAAGAAGTTAGTCTCAAACTGGTCTTGAACCAATGTTAAGGTTCTAGCACTTTGGCTCAGCTCCTCCACAGTGCCCACTACCACCTCACTGTGGCAACATAACAGGATGTCAATCCTGCCGAAGCTCTGCACAGCATCTGCCACAGCGCTCTGGCATTGTCCCATGATCCTCAGGTCCAGCGCGACGACTCTTAACCGTGCTCGCCATGTCTCCTTGTCCTTGTGCTTTCCCACTTCCTCCAAGAACTCTTTGAACTCCGCTGATCGGTCTTCATGCTTCTCGAACTCCACCGGCAACACTCCAGCGCAGACATAGTCGCCATGGGCCAATAGTTGTCGGCACAAGCTGATGGCCAGAGGGCTAGTTGCGCACGTAAGGAACCATACCCGCGGCGCATTGTGAGTTGGCCATTTGGGCTCCCGCGGAAGCTTCACATCATTGCTGGTCATGGTAGGTGAGAAGAAGTAAGCCTGTTCTGCTCTCCTTACCTCAAGTCAACCTAGTGTCTTCTCCACTCCCTTCGTGGCCGACAATATCCCCATCCGGTTTAACTGGCAATGCGCGATGCGCGAAAATAGAGTTGCGGAAGACTTGCGGGAGCAAGCGCCACGATGTGGCATGCAGGTTTGTGGTCGTGATGTGCCTGACGATCAGCTACACCAGCACAATATCCTCATGGATACGTTGACATGGTGCGCTGTTGTCAAGGTGTGGAATGTCAGTGCCATAGAGTATTACATGTC
>Ga0058704_10001228_pt1 | contig 12096 bp, 10 predicted proteins | sample AgamicMgSfe_FD_71363 | JGI IMG/M metagenome (GOLD analysis project Ga0058704, IMG submission 71363) | Agave microbial communities from Guanajuato, Mexico - Mg.Sf.e | ecosystem: Host-associated > Plants > Phyllosphere > Phylloplane/Leaf | place: Guanajuato, Mexico | collected 2012-05-30
TCCCCGTCCCCCTCCCCCTCAATAATCTCCTTGGCCAACTCGCGCTCCCGCTCCCGCGCCTTGGCCGCCTCCTCGATCTCGCGCCGGTGCTTGTTCATGGGGTAGCGCATGGCCATGACGCAGTCGTCGCGCATGCCGAGCAGCGCCTCGATGCGGGCGTGGAAGGCCTCGGCGGGCTCGATGGTGGCGTAGGCGTCGCGCTGCGGCCGCGTCACGAGGTGGCCCGCCTGGTGGTCCAGGCTGGCGTCGGCGATGACGCCGTCCCGGATCGCTTTCGCCGTGATGTACTCGGCGCTCTCCTCGCTGTCGACGCCCAGGCGCGTGCAGATGTCGCGCAGGGAGATGCGCGAGTAGGAGAGCGAGAGCATGCGCACGCCGGTTTTGATAACGTTTTGCCGCAGACGCAGGATCAGGGTGTAGGTGCCGTCGGCGCGGAAGCGGGGTTCGTGCGTCGTGACGCTTTTGAGGAAGGCTTGGAGGTCGCCGACCCGCACCGCTTGCACGAGCTTGAAGTAGGGCTGCAGGGCGAGCTCGAGGGAGGGTTGGCGGAAGAGGGAGCGGTCGGGGATGTCGCCCATGAGGAGCTCGACGACGATGAGGAGCTTGGTGGCTTGTTGGTAGAAGCCCACGGCCGGGCCGGTGGTGGGGGACTTGCGCGTGGCGGATTCGAGGTGCTCGTGTGCTTGGGTGTAGGAGAGTTGGATGGCGCGGATGCGGCCGAGGTAGTAGAGGTAGCGGCAGACTTGATTGTTGGCCGCAGCGGAGGGGAATTGCGTTTGCGCGACAAGCAGGTCGGCTTGCGTGATGTCGGCGGTGGAGATGTAGTTGCGGAGCAGGAGGACCGTCACGGCGGCTTGGGTATCGGCATCTTTTCGGAGGACGGCGGAGCGCAGGGCGGCGAGGAGTTTGGGGCGGATGTCGATGACGGGCGACTGCTTGGAGGGGGGTTTGGGGTCGAGGGATTCGTGGAAGAGGGCGTAGTAAAAGTAGGCTTTGGCGCCGATGGGGTCCATGGTCCGGCGGTTGATGCTGCGGATCTTCTCCACGAAGTTGCTGCTGAAATCGGTGCCTTTTTGATACTGTTGTGTATCGTAGAGGTAGACCTACACGCGCATGAAGTGTCAGTACCGTCTCGTGAGCCGTTTGCATTCCGGCCTCCACCTCACCTGTATCAGCACACCCAAGTACGCCCAGACTTCGGGGATCTGTGCCTCGCCCTCGCCGTCCTTCGCACTCCCCGCCGCGCTGCCATTCGCCGTCGCGGTGTGCTGCTCCGGGAGCATCTCCTCCAACACTCTCCGGGCACTGTTCTTGGGGCTGGGGAAGGCGGTCCGGAGGGCGATGGCCAGGGCTTCGGGCAGGTTATCGGCCTTGCGTATTGTCGATATGCTGCGCAACGCGCGGAGGGTGAATCGTGGATCGAACGCGTCGACGGCTTGACTGATGAGGGAGAAGTTGTTGATGATGACTGGGCATATCTGTATTAGTTATACATGTAGCGATGAAGGCGGCGATAGGCACACTCACTGCGGTCTGCTGGGAGGTCGGGTGCCGGTCCAACCCTCTCCTCCTCCTTCTCGCCATTCACGGCGTCGACATCCATCTTGTCTGCCATGTTGGGCAGTTGACTGGTTTGGTGGTGGTGGTATGGTGATGTGGTTTGGGTCGTGTGGTCCTGCTGGCTGTGGCTTGTGAGAGCTTCGGACCATTCTCGCCGCACGCTCGGACCCCTTGCGTCACATGTGAAGCTGTCTCATCCACGCGCTCTCGCTGCCATCGCGACGATCTCAACGTGGATGCATAGCTGACCCGACTACAACCAGGACTCCGACGAACGATTGAGGGCATCCACATGATGCTTTCGACTTGAAGGAACAGCCTGGGCGCGAACATCACCCAAGTGGGAGCGAAACGCGATCCTGCCCAGATCTCGGCCATGTTTACTAGCACCTAAACATTACTGTCCAGAAATCGTCCAGCCCTAGCAACCACAATCACCATGACCTCTCTCTTGACCTCTCATCTCGACCAGATTGCTCTGTGCAGCACCTCCATTTCAGACCTCTCATTTCCAGGCCCCAAAATCTTCGCATCCGCCCTGCTGAACCCCGATCACGACATCACCTCCCTGATCCGCGACACCGAAGCTCACGAACGTGCCCTCTTCCACCTCGCGCCCCTACCGCTCCCGCCGAAAGCCGCCAAGTTTGCCGCGAGCTGTGCGAGTAATCCTGCCGGGGCTGGCAGGAGAGCGACGGTATATGGAGGCGGTGTGGGAGGTGCAAGGGCCGGACCGAAGAGCAGAGCGGTCGCGGCCGTGTTGGGGGGTGACCTGTATATGCGGACCAGAGGCCAGGTGCGACAGAAAGGGGAGGTGGATGTGGATTTGTTGCTTGAGGGGGCGGAGAAGCTTGGAGCGGTGTAGTATGTCAGCACCTCCGCTGTGAATATCCCCGAGTGTTATAGGGCATGGAAAGCGATGATGCTCAGGCTGATGCTGGTAGCAATGCTGACACAAACTGAGTAGCCCAATCTCCGGCGCGAGCGACAAGATCGAGCAACTCCGGCGACGACATCAGCAACTTTCGGCAAATATCACGCATTACGAAGCTCGTGTATCGAGGAATACGCAGGAGCTCCAGCTGATGAACCGGCCTTCAAGTCGGACTGCATACGGACGGGAAGACGAGGATGATGAGATGGAAGACGAGGATGATGAGATGGAAGACGACGGTGAGGTAGGCGATGGCAACATCACGCAGTCGGTCAAGATGACGAAGGAGGATCTGGCGCGAGAGATGGCGGAGGTCAAAGAGCTGGAGAGGAAGAGGCAGGCATTGGAGAGTAGGGTTACTGGATTCGAGAGCGATCTGAAAGGACTGGCTTGAAAGATGAAGCAACTTTTCGTGTATCGACGAACCCACGATCTGTCATTTCACCCGGGGCTCTTGGCGTAGCCAGTATCCACGCAGAAGGAATGACGCCTCTGTGGACTACCACCTAAGGGCTCACCATGACATTCTAGGCCGCGGCAATTCCACATACGATCACGCGGCCAGCAAAGAGAAGCTGAATCATGATCCTGCGTTGTGGAATATCGCCAGCCTCAGCCGCCATGCAGGAAGTACCACTGCACGCATCAGAGCAGGCTAACGAGGCTGGCAGCTGCGCGTGGCAGATCTGGCTGTATGGATATCCTTGACATATCCTGCAGCGTGTGGTGCGTGCGGTCGTGGGCGTGCGGTCGTGGGCGTGCGGAGTGTTGGGGTCATGCATGACCACTAGTAGTGCGAGGCTGTTGCGTGGAGATGTTGAGCCTGACTGGAGTTCAGCATCAACGTGGAAGGCGACGTGCGTGTAGTTCCTGTCAGAGCAACGCATATATGTCTACGTGGACCGAGACAAGACTCTGGGCTCTTCGAATCGGACTGTGGTCGGCGACTACGAATATCCAGGTCACCCTGTGGTCAGACAACCGAGGAGTCTTGACTGAGTCGTATCATTCTCCATGCAGTCATAGCGCTTCCTGAGGGTGTTGAAAAGAGGTGTTGGCTTCGCTCGGAAGGGGTCTACATGCTGTCGATGAGTGCCTTGAGGAGCAGCTCTATCGCACTTCCATACACTCCGAGTACTTGCGCTGGGTTTACGTTGCCAATCAATGATACATGTGAGTAGGAATCGTACCTGTCACGTGACTCGGAATGTCCTACACCGAGCTCGGCATCCAGCTGCCTCAGCCGCCAATGAGGCTGTGCAAGGCTGCGCCGCAACTCCTATGCAGGCACATATATGTATCTCGACATTTGCCTATTCATATCTTTGATCATTGTTCTTTGAAAGCATCAGACATTCATTACTCGCGAACAGCTCTGCGGCACCTATCCTTCACCTACTCACAATGACACGCTGGCCGCAACACAGTGCGCCGCAGGGTGGCTACGATGGTGGCGAAAGCTACGGTCATCAGCAATATGGCGGCAACAACGAATCCAACTACGGCAGCTATAACCCCGGCGAAGGATATGGCCAACCCACCCCGAATCACCAGCAGCAGCCGTACGGCGGCGAGCACCAAGGTTCCGCTCAGTCGTACTATGCCTCCAGCCAACAGCCATATCAACAACACCCCCAGAACGAGCAGCACAACGCTTCTGGGTACAACGCGCAGCAGTACGTGGCACCCTCACCAGGCCCGCCGCCAAACATGCAATACCAGCAACACCCGCAGCAGCCGCCGTCGTATGGCGGCTATCAAGAGCAAAGCTATCCACCCTACGGTCAGCAGTATCATCCCCAAGGTGGGCAAGTGGCCGATTTCCGATCCCATTTCGAGCAACCCAACGCTCCAATAGACCCACCCTACGGCCAGCAGCACCTTCCCCAGGGTGGGCAAGTCGCCGACTTTCGATCCCACTACGAGCAGCCGCACGGTCCCATCGACCCAAACCAGCCTTACCCTCCACCCGGAGCAGGAGGAGCCGAAGGCGAGCGAGGCCTGATGGGCGCGCTCGCCGGCGGTGCAGCCGGAGCGTACGGCGGCCACAAGATGGGCCACGGCATCATCGGCGGCCTCGGCGGCGCGGTCGCGGGCTCCATGCTGCAAGACGCGGCCGAGAAGCACCACAAGAAGGACAAGAAAGACAAGAAGAAGCGCCGGGGCTCCAACTCATCCAGCTCTTCCTCGTCCTCCCCTTCCTCCTCCGACTCTGACAAGGACAAGCACCGTCACTCCCGCGCCAGCGTCGGCGGCGGTGGAGTCATGGCAGGCAACTTCCACGGATCCTCCCACGACATTCGTCTCGAAGGCCGCTCCACACTCGTCGCCCAATGCACGGACTCGCACGGCCACCGCCACCAGTCGAGCCTGGAGCTGAACGACTGCTTCACCAACACCAACGGCCGGCTCGAGTGGGCTCGGGGAGGCAATTTCGCGGCTTCGGCGAGGGAGATCCGGCTCATTGACGGTGGGAAGGGGATTGAATGTGAGTTGGGCGATGGGAGGGGTGGGTGGAACATAAATCGGGTGAGGTTGGGCGAGCGGATTACGAACGAGAATGGACGGTTGGCGATGTTGTGAGGGAGCCCTTTGCAAAGCGGTGTGCTTCTATGGCAGGACTACCTACCTAGGTTAGGATACTCTTTATGACTTGATGAAATCAATGGATTACATTGGCAGAAAGCCGCTCCTCTTGCTGTCTCGAGGCTGGTCGTGTGGAAATCTGTTTGCCTGTAACCCCATCATCACGCAGGTGAACAAGAACCGCTGATATGTGGGCCATGGGAACGCCAGACCGTGCAACAGCGACATGAGAAATTCAAAGTCCGAGTACCTTCCAGGTTTCGACTCTCGAAGTAATACATAACCCAGACCATCGGGCAATGCCTGCACGCTCCAAGACTGATCTCTCCCGTCTTCTGATATCAATACATCTGTAGATATTACGAAACGAAAAGTCCAAACCCCAGCACGTCACACAGCCTTGTTTCAGACCTGAACCCGATCTATCCTCTTCCACCTCCTGTCGCGCATGCCCACCTGCCGTGCCAACCCATCGCCCACCCAACCACCAGCGTCGCCGTTGGTGCGAACACCCCCCAATCACACGATACCATAGACCTTCTTCGCGACGAAATAACACGTGATCCCAAAAGCCAACAGTCCCGACGTGATGCACCAGAACCAAAGCAGATTGCCCTCGTCCGACTGCCCGGGCACCCAGACGTTCATGCCCCACATACCCGTGATGATGTTCATGGGCAAGACGATGGTGCCAAGCACGGTCAGCTTGCCGAGGACGTCGGCGGTCTGCTCGGCGCGTTCGTTCATGCGCATGTTGATCTGGGCGAGGTAGTTGCTGTGGGCTCGGCTGAGGAGGCTGATGGGAGATGTAGTCAGCAACAGTGGACAAAAGGCTTTCAGTGGGGTGGTTGGGAAATGGCAGCAGGGACGCACTTCTCGTAGTGACTGAGGTTGCCAGTCATGGTCACGATATGATCCTGAATGTCACCCAGATACAGCCCGATCTCGCTTCTCGGCGCCACCTCCCAGTGCTCGTTGCAGCGTTTCGCGAACCCCTTGATCACGTCTGCCTTGGTGCCCAACAGCCGGTACAGGCTCATCACTCTTTTGCGGCACTCACCGACACGCCGGAGCATATCGCCACCCGAATCACCGGCCGTCCTTTCACCCTCGGCCTTTTGTGCGCCCATGTCGCCTTGCGTGAGGCCTCCGCCGCCGTCCTTCTCGGAGCTGGAATTTTGGTTTTTGCCCGACTTGCTGCCACCGTTGCCTGAGGAGGTTTCTGGCAGTGCTTGATCGGCGGATGACTGATGCATGTACAGGATGGCGTCATCGATCTGGTCGACTTCGACTTCGATTTGCTGAACCAGCGGAGCATAGACATCTGTCACGTCGTCAATAATGGCGTAGCTGATCCAGTCGGCGTTCGGGCTCATATAGTCGCTCAGCTGCCTGATCCGCCTGCGTACGTTGGCCGGGTGAGGGGTCATGGAGTCATGAAACGTCAAGACCCCGTTCCTGAACACAATGATGGCAATGTTTACAGGCTCCATGTAATCCTCGTTGTTGGGGTCCTGCTCGAAGGAACGGTAATTGACGAAGTAGTAGTTGTTGAACAGCTCCACCTTCTCCCGTTGCTCTTGCATCAATATATCCTCGGCGGTCAACTGATGGATACCGAAAGCCCTGGAGAGGACCTTCATTTCTTCGTCTGTCGGCTTCAGTATATCGAGCCAGAATGTCGGTCGTGGCCCATAACGCTTTCCACGACGCTGGTCCGGACGGGGCGTCGCAGCCTGTGAGTCGCGTCCAACAGGCGTGTTTGACCCTGTCGCTGACTTGCTAGCCGAAGGTGAACGGTGATCATCGTGACCACCCTCTAACTCGCTACCGTATCCAGAGGGTCGTGCAGCAAGGTCACCATTGGCCTTTCCGCTAGCGTTACGCATTGGTGGTCTTTGTAGTAGGTTATCGTCGTCATCGTCCTCGCTATCATCACTGAGCTCGGGAGGATCAGGACGGAAGAGATCGTGGAAATTGGCGCCATCTTGCAAAAGGTCGCTGATTGTGCGGGCGTGGATAGTACCGTCAAATGCTTCGTTGAAGTAGGTAAACCGGAAAGGATCGTCATTCTCCTCGCGGTGCCAGACGGTCTTGCCCGGGCGAAGACGCCCACCGACCATGACCGGCTCGGAGATTTTCTTGGAGCGGACATGTTCTTGCTGCGTACGCTCTTCCTTCTCCACACGGCTCCACTCTTCAAGAATGTCGAGCTCGGGCCATTGCTTCGTCCTTCTGCGCCTCGTCCGTGGTGAGCCTTGGTGAGAGTGGTGGTCATCTTCCTCGCCAATCTCGGAAAGCCCATCCCCGGGAAAGCATACATCTCTCTCCGCCATCTCAGCCAATGTCGGTCTCCGACGCGTGTCGTCGGGAGAGGAGCCTGAGTAATGTCGGTCGTCCATGTCGTCGTCAATCGTGATGACGGCGTCCCTGCCCCTATCAGTGGCGCTACTCGACAGCTCGGCAATCATGATGTCGTCCAATGAGCCCAACTTCGGCGATGCAGGGACCGATGGCGGGTTGTTGACATCGTACTCGTCATCTTCGTCAAACGATACCTCCCGACCACGAGATGGGATGTCTCTTCCGCGCTTCGAAGAAGCCTTTGACCCACCAGAGGAGCGGCGTGGCCGGTACCCCGAACCACTGGTACCGTATTTGGCAGCACTATTGTTGCGCGAAAGCTCTGGCTTGGGTCGATTCTTCGAGCTAGCGCCAAGAAGTGGCGTGCGATCGGTGGCGTTGTTCTCCTCCTCATCGTCGCTCTTGAAGGTGTCCGTACCCCGTGACAGAGCAGCTCTCTGTGCGCCCGATGGCTGAGCACTGACATGTGAGCCTCGATTTCTTGAGAACGCCGCGTTCGACCTGGCGAAAGACTGCTGGTGGCTGAACCGTCGATTCCTCATGGGTGCGTGCTCGCGATGGTCAAGTAGGGCTTCGCTCTCTAGGCTAGTGTTGCTCCGATTGCCCGACTGCAGACGGTAAAAGCTCGACTGCTGCCCTGCCTTGACCGATTTGCTGGATTGGCGTGACGGGACATCGAGCAGGCTTGGGCGTTCCTCCATGTCCGCGTTGCTTTCAGACGGGGCGATAAAGCTCTGGCGACGATTCTTTCGCCTGTTTTTGCCTCCTCTGTGTCGCTTCTTCTTGGATGAGCCACCCGCTGGCTCCGCGGTATCGTTGGCCTTGGTCGGATTTACGGCGGAGGGAGGAGCATCTGGTTTAGCCATCGACTCCGGGCCCGCCACGCGCGCGATATCATCTCGAGACGGTGCCGCCATTGCGAAGGCGTTGGATGAGGTCGTTGACGGTCACCACAGATTCTGCAGGTCGAAGAGATCCGGTGATGAGGATGTGGGCAGGAAGAATGCGTGAACTTGCAACGCCAGATCAGCCACTGTGGCCCGTTCGCAGCATCGAGGCACGGCCCGAACGGGATGATGCTGTTAAAGCGCGACCGCTAGACTCTTTGAGCGTAGCGTGCGGCGTTGACAGGCGGCGGGTGAATGCCGTTCGTGCCTAAGGCTGGCATGATCATGTGCTCAGTTGCCGCTTTGGGCAGGCTACGTGGACTCGGGCTAAAGTGCACAAGCTTGTGCATACATGTGTATACAAACGACAGAAGGTCTACTGTTGACATTGAACATTGGTTCGTGCACTTCGTCCATTAGTTCTGTAGCCCTCACTTCTGACTGCAGCTCTGCCATCACCACATCTCTCCTCATCGATCGCCCCAACGAAACCAGTGAACCATGGCGGAGGTTGCAGCTGCTGCATGGGCCGTGGGAGAGGCGATAGAGACCAGCGCGCAGGTCGCAATCGGCGCCTACTACGTCTCGCAACCCACGGCGCCCCTCAAAGCCACCTTTACCCAAATCGCAACCTCATCCGATGACACCACGCGGTGAGTACCGATCAAGATCATCACTCAAAGCATCTTGCTAACCAACGTCGGCAGACTCTCCCTGTCACGCTCCGGCCACACACTGTCGGTCGTCGCTACCAAAGCGTACATTTTCGGTGGCACCACGGCTGCCGAGAAGTTGGCAAGCAACGACATGCATGCCGTAACTCTGGTCTCGGCCGAGAAACCGGAATCGGCGTACAGTATCGTTCCTGCAGTGCCAGATATCGAAGGTGGCAGACTTCCCACGGCGAGGACGAAACATGCTGCGTGTGCTTTCAACGTCTGCGTAGCCGTCTGCGGCGGCGTAGACGAGAGCGGCGAGCTCATTGACGACGGTTCGACGATCTGGCTTTTCAACACCGCCAAGTCGACCTGGGAGTTCCTCGAAGCACCGGAAGCGGAAAACCGACCGGGACCAAGACAAGATGCAAAGCTCTTTGATCACCAGAACAACCTCGTTCTGTACGGAGGAGTCGCATCTGACGGTGTTGCATTAAAGGACGTCTGGCATTTCAGTTATGCGGACAGAGTATGGACACGATTACCTGATGCTCCGGTGGCAAGCCACGACGCGGCGGTGGCCAACGGCGTGCTGCACCTCATCTCCACCAACGACAGCCTCAGCAGCGACATGCATCTCCTCAAGTTGACTCCGGCCAAGGACGAGCTGCAGGAGTGGCATGCCGTCTCTTTCCCAACGAACGCACTCACTCCTGGCCCTCGTCCGCGAAACGGAGGAGGTCTGTTGCCGGTCTCCACAGGTCACGGCAGGCATTACCTCGTCTACTTGTTCGGCGCTCAGCAGAAACCAGGCACGACCGGAACGCCCGTGGCAGTGACCACCAGCGAACCCAACGAGCAGTCGCAGACCGCGGCACCCTTATACTGGAGCGACATGTGGACGTACCAACTCCCCTCCGCCTTGCCCGAGGTCAAAGCCACGACGAGCATATCGGATGTCATCAAACCCTCTAAGATCAAAGACAGTATCCGGAGCGCACTGGGCTACGACTCGGGGCAACACAGCTGGGCTGAGGTCGAGGTCTTGCCTCCTGCTGAGTTGGAGTTGGCCGAGGGTAAGGTCCATCCTGGACCACGGGGGTTCTTTGGTAGTGACATGATGAAGGATGGACGGAGTGTCATCATCTGGGGAGGAATCAATGCGAAAGGCGAGACTGAAGGCGACGGATGGATCATCAGGCTTGAATGAAATGGCATTTCGATTTTCTCATCGCATACATACTTATACATCAAACATCTCGATCTAGACGAGAATGTGTATACAACATAAACAAGGAAAGCTCATCACAACTTCGCCTTGTCCGCATGCAACTCCGGGTCCAACTCGGTAGTGCAAAGGATACACGTATCCTTCAACGCCGGCAACCGATGTTCATGGTTGACCGCCTGGTAATCCTCACTTGCAATCATATCCGTAAAATGGCGGATGGACGGGTAATGCGCCAACGCGACCTCATCCCAGCCCGCGTCATCTTCGCCTCGTGTGCCCTGCCTGGGCACAACCTTACCCACGATCTTCGCCGTGCCCCCACGTTTTTTGCCGATGGAGTTGGCGAAGGCCTGGCCGTAGCGTTGGTAGCTCTTGTGCATCTCTTGTCCGGGCTTGAAAGCGAGGAGGTTGAGCATGCTGACGGCGCCGTTATGTCCGGCTTTAAAGTCTTGACTCCATGCTAATAGCTCGTCGTTTAGCTCGAGCCCTTGGGCGGAAGAGCTCATTCTCGGTTTGTCCAATGCGCCCGTCAACGCCGGCACGTCACCGGATTGCGGGTGCAGCAGTTTTTGATTCTTCGCGGCGAAGTCCTGCACTATACTTCCAGGGACGCCGGCGGTGATCGTCCAGTGATCCTCAACCCAGTCCCGGTTGAGGTACGTGTCGGGGATCTGGGACGAGGCGGGCAGGATGATCAGGAGGTCCCAGTTGGTATCGAGTAGTCTGGATTTGGAAAGTGTCTCGGGCTTGATGATCCATCGGACGGCGCGTGAGACGACGAGCGGCTTCACGCCCATGGACGAGATGGCTTGGAGGAATTTCGAGGGCTTGACATTGGAGGAGAGGGCGAGGAGGTGGATTGTGGCGAGGGGCATTGTGGCTGGTTGGGAGAGTTGTCTGGGATATCTCGAGTTCAAGCGACGTCAAAGTCAGGCGTTGTGAAGTTCAAGTGTGGTGTGACACCGTATCTACGAAAGCATACGTAGCTATGTATGTATCTGTGTGTGTGCGTTCATTCAATGCTGGTGACGTCCGTACGGTTCATTGATTCGATTGAGCCTCGGTAGACAGAAGTACGGAGGTACCTCCTATCTCCGCACCTCTGTCGTACCACATTCTCTGCGACCCGTGCTGGGAACAACGCCAAGCATCCTCTCCTCCTTCCTAAAATGTCACGTCTGCGAGAACATCGACAGCATACCGCAGCGAGCGCGATCGTATGGCATCAGGACATGGCGACAAGACACCTTTTCTCAAACCCCTCTCCAGGCCTCGCGATACATGACACTATCGCCCGAGATCCTCTCCCACGCCTCCAGCACAGCAACACCAAACCTACCTTCATGGATCTCAACGTCCAACAGCGGCGGAGGGACGTCACTTTTCAGATGGCCCGGCTTCCTCGCCGCCTGACCAAAGTCATTGCAGCGCTTTCGGATCTCTCCCTGGCTGTTCAACCCAGCCGAATCACGCCGTCCTTCCTGCCGGATCTCATGCGCCCACTTGATCCGATTCTCCATGCGGTCTCGTGCATGGAGTTCCCTTTGCTCACAAGCAGTGCTCGCAATGCCCGATTTTCCAGCGGTAGGAGCAGCGAGCGCCGGGACGCCGACCGGCGAACGCGACGCTGCGTCCGTCGCCACAGGCGTGCGCTGAACCTCCGAGTTCGACTCGATCTTGCGATAACGCAAAGGGAACGGCAAGAGCGTGCAGTCGTCGACACTGTAAGTCTGCCGTGTCGCAGTCTTTCCAAAACGACCGACCGATTCTTCCCTCATGGCTATAACACAAACGTCAGCCTCACCCCCTTCTCACTCGCAAAACCCCTCAAAATCCTCACCTCCCCTACCCTCTCCACCCAACCTCCCTCCCCCGATT
>Ga0058704_10001229_pt1 | contig 12092 bp, 3 predicted proteins | sample AgamicMgSfe_FD_71363 | JGI IMG/M metagenome (GOLD analysis project Ga0058704, IMG submission 71363) | Agave microbial communities from Guanajuato, Mexico - Mg.Sf.e | ecosystem: Host-associated > Plants > Phyllosphere > Phylloplane/Leaf | place: Guanajuato, Mexico | collected 2012-05-30
GTGCTGCATTCTGGAATGTTTTGGGCGAGGACGGTCGCTGCACTCGCAGGGTTTTTCGCAACCGCTTCGGCAACCGAAGATGCAGCTGAGCCTAAAGTGGCTACCAGAAAGACCTGGACGATCTGGAAGGCGAAGTAGGTGTTCTGGACGGTAAGTTCGACCGCGCTCCTTGTTGGATCGCCACCAAACTTGGCCATAGCCCGCAATATGATCGGCAACAATGACATGAGGACCGAAAGGAGAATGACTGGGAGTAGGCCAGTGACAACACCCCTGATGACCGAAGGCATGGGGTTGAAGATGTCGCCGACCCAAGTAAATCCCTTGGTCGTCTCGAGCTTATCGATGTTCGAGATGGAGCCGATGACTGCGACCGGGATCGACCAGAAGATAATGAGAGCGACGACGAAGCCCAGGGTTACGATCTTTCGAACGACAAGTTCCCACCACTTGATGCGGAGATTGCTCCAAATCACCTCGTTAGGGTTGATACCTGCGAAGCGAGGTGCCATGTGCAACGCTTGATGGTGGGCAAGGCTCTGGTAGGCTGCCTGTGCGTCTGCTACCGTCTCGAACTCCACAAAGACTGAGTTGAGCCTCTTGCTCTCGCCAGCCTTGTGCGTAGCTTGCATTGTGTCGACTTCTGGAATAAGTTTCTTAAGCTCGCCACGGCACCAGTCAATTGTGTCGACCTTCTTGCCGATGAGGAGCTTGAGACGGTGTGTTGGGCGATCCTTGGGCTTGATGTAGCGCGCTGCGATGGAGCCAGAACCTTCGCCGAGCGCAGCTTCTTCAGAGTATGACCTTTGACCCTTCTTCTCCGCCTTGACACGAGCGCCATTCGCTTTGACGATTAGCTTCGTCTCGGCCCCTTCAAGCTTCATAGCGGCCTTGTCACGCTTCTCAACCTTGTCTTCGAGATCCTTCGTGTCGCTGGCGAACCAGACCCTGCGTACTGAGTTGCCAAGCATCGCGCGGAGCTTCCTCTCGTTCATGTAGTCTTCCGGTACCGAGGTGAACAAAACCGTGCGGGAAGAAAGACGGCTTGCGTAAAGCGGCGACATGAGGTAGGCCTGGCGGATATTGATGTAGAAGATACTCTCGCGAGTGATCATGTACATGATGAAACCGAAGAATATGATGGCGCATCCCGCATGTGCGAATAGCTTCCACTTGTTGCTGACGTTCGAGAACGTGAGAATGGACAACTGCTTCGCGCCTCCACCTCCAGTAGCATTGATCGGGAACAGAACAGGCCATGTGATTAAGCAGCCGACGAAACAGCATACCACAGACAGCTTCAGGAATCGGACGAAGAGGTAGCCGTCGAGCGAATGGTGGTTGAGGATGTACGTGTCCGGGATGTGGAAGAAGTCGCCAAACCAGCCGAAGAAGCTGTCGGAAAGCTTTGGCGAACGTTGCTCTGGACGTAGGCTGCCCAAGAAGGTCCTTGGCATGTAATTGCGCTTGAATTTGCGTCGGAAGAGCAGGAACAGGATTCCATAGAGCAGGGCGTAGAGCGCAACAGGCGCGAGCGTGGATACCACTGACGACGCCGAGTTCGACCCTGTTTTTGCGGAGCCTATATTGGAGTCGGTACCCATGGCCTATGTCAACGTCAGCGAGGTTAAGGTGAAGATGTTTCGTTTGTGTTTGTGAACGTACTGCTCGTATCGTCAATGAGGCCTTGCCGGCCAGCGTCTTTGAGGCCATGCCCGTTGTCGCGCCGCAAGGGGGCGGACTTGAGTGACAGCGGTTTCTTCAGCAACCAATCGCAATGTTACCGAGAAGGATGCAATAGTACTTTGCACTGTTACGTTGCTCTTTTTGTGTATGTGTGTGGAAGGATGAGAGAGGCGACGAAAAGTATTGCCGGTCGCTGTGAGGTCGTCGCGTCCCTGTGGCAGTGGCAGGGGCTCTGCACAACAGCCCGCCTTTGCAATTGCGATCTGCAGTGACGTCGCCCGAGCTTTCACAAGCGCCTTACTCGGACCTTGAACCTTCCCCCAGCTATTTCCCGAGTTTAAATGACGAAGCGCATGCGCGTTTGCGCTTTCCAATATTGATGTTGAGGAGCGGCGATGGTAGTTTTATACACCATTACGCCGAGAACCGAACGATGATGACACTTGTACCCGCCATGCTTCTTGTACGCGACTGGCGAATCCACGCGACACAAACAGCGCAGCACACAACCTGCTGAAACCAAGCCGCAAAGTCGCACAAGCAAGCGCTTCCAGCCACACCTCAGATGTTCAGCCACGAAGATCTTGGCGGCAGGGGTTAAAACAGGTAACTTTGTGGAAAGCGCGTTCCCGCTGAGCAACGGCAAGGATGTTGGATTGGCCGCCAAGCCGTCTACCCATGCATGGAGATCGGTCGGTCTAGAGCGAAACAAGGGGTTGTATGTGTCAAAGCCGTGGCCGCGCTTCATCGCATGTCACATGTCACGCTTCCTGACTGATAGAAGGCGATACAACACCCTGAGGTATGGCCATTCCGCGGAGAGGGTGTTTGCATCACCTGAAGAGACCCGCGGGGTCAATTGCACGGCCAGCAAGACAATGGCTCTGTCGAATCGATGCTGGAGGGATACATACCCTCGCCGGCAATGGGTCTGTCACCAACTACTGGATGTCATAGCTTCGCAGCATTCGTGTGACGGAGCCGAGCGCACATATAAAGCATCCGGCTACAGGACATGTAAACCTGATTTTGCGCAGAGACGTTATCATTTCGAGGCGTCTAGCTCTATTTTCCAGTCACAGCGAGACCTCAAAGCTCGCGACTAATTACTGACTACGACTTTGCCGTGAGGCAACCAGGTCTATCGTAGAATATCCACCGCATTGCATACGGAGCACTTCCTGGCTCTCAGGTCCGAGGTCGTCGAACACGATTATGCCTAGCTACCCAGCATTCCGAAACCAGTCCTACTTTTAAAGCACTGGTAGACGATGTAGTATCATCCTTAGCGACTTTATAAGGCTGTCAAGCATACTGTTCATATCGCAAACGAAATTGTGTACATATATAGACAGAGGCTAAAACGGGAGCAATTGCCACTTAAAACGTTCTGGAGATGGTTGTCGACAGTCCACGGCCGTTTCGTTGATCTCGGGTGTGATATGTACTTCGTTCCACTGAAAAGCATTAGGCTTACATGCCGTTGAACAGCGCTGCAAACGTCAGAGAGCTTAATTCCTTAGCCAAGCGGCGGCCATTAGGTTCAATACGTGTTCTGGGGGATAATCGAGATCGTACGCGGTTGTCATCCAGCCTTTTAGAGTGATAGAGAGAGACATAGAGAGAAACCACTGGTACTACGACGTTATGATCTTCTGCTCTAGACGAGGGTTTCTACTGATGTCTGAGACGCCGCAGAATGCTATCAAAAGCTGATCAAATTTTGGGAATAGCAAAGACATTAGAGAAATGCGAGTAGGCACGTCCCGATGAGTGTGTATTCGGGACGTCTCATTCACTTCGTGCACTTATCGATCACTTTGGACCGCTTGCTGACGCCCATCCACAATCAATAAGCTCGCTGACTTGTCTCAGGACAGTCTCTCCTCCGAGAACAGGTCCGAACTGTTGTATGCGCTGCTCGACCGACATGCGGACGAAGGCTGCGAGACCGAAGACGCCAGCCTGTGAGCTGTGTAACGTCGACGAGCTTGCATCATGTGGTATGGCGTCCGGCTGCTTGAGTTTTCCCAAAGTAGTCTGAGCGGCGAATGCATTCATGCCTGCAGTACGCAGGAAGCGCTCCCACAACGTTTCTTCCGGCAACAGCTTTATATCCTCGCCAGAAACGCAGTGCTGTGAAACGGCAGCCGCGATCCATTTCACCATCTCGTCTTGCCCTCCTGGCACATATTGCACCCGTACCTCAGCCTCTAGTACGGCAACGAAGGCCATCAGCTCCGACAGCGCGTCACAGTCACGTTCATCGAGAGGCTGGGCTTGTGCGTGCCCACCTGCGGCATTCTGCTTACCTTCGCCAACCAGCACCACAAGCCGCTTGTAGCGTTGCGAAACTGCGGCGATGCGTTCGCGGATGCCGAAGAAAGATGTGTGTCCTGGCAGCGGCTTCTGCTTCAGCTTTTGAACATTCGTCGTACACAAACCCAAGATTGGCGAGATCGTTATGTCAGTGTCTACGCTGTCCTGTTGTTGATGCAAATTGCTTCGAACTTTACCTCCAGCGATGTGCTCACGTTCGACGAGATCTAGGGCGGGTAGTAACGCGTGCAGTTGCCGGACGAACGTGCGATCTGCTAAGAGATGAGTAGAGATGACGACCTGGATAGCTCGTTCAGGCTGGACGATGTTAGGTGCTGGTAAGCGTCGCAATTCGCTTACGCTGGGTTTGAGAATCTCTGGTTGAGGTACCATGATCGCCGCGGGAGCTGTAGGCTGTCCATGTCCTGGGGAGGCGGTTAGAGGCTTCGAAGATGCACCTTGCAGCCGCATAAAGCTTTTGATACCACCGTCTTTAAGCAAGTCGACGGGTCTGGAAGGTTTAAATAAGGTATCTGCCGTGCGTTGCTTCTGGTCGTCTTTGCTCTCGACAACCGCATGCTCGATGTCAACATCGGTATGCTTATCTGCGTTGCTTGCGTACTCCAGCTCCAGCTTCCGTCGTTGCAGAAGTGTTTGCATGTCCAAACGCCCCGGTTCGGTTCTTGTAGGTGCTGCATGCAACGTACCGTAGGGGTTGGGTATCGCCTGTACACAGAATGCTTGAACTAGAAGGTTCGCCTCAGCGGGTGCGCTATCCTCAGGAACCTCCTCATCGCCGTCAGACGCAACAGCCTCGAGATCCTCGTCGTCACTGTCGTGCGCATCCAGCAAACGCAGGCTTCCAATCTTCGACACCAGATCTTGCACGTCGATGTCACCCTCAGGTGCCAGCTGCGCCAGATACCTCTCCGAAGACTTGTCGTCGTCAAAGTCATCGTCAAGCTTGAGCTTACCCAGTCTGGCAGGGAATGGACTCCAGGCCAGCATCCGCTCGAGCTTCGACACTCCGCTCCAGTTCGTCTCGGTCTTCAGAAGCTCTCGTTTAGTAAGCGACATCAGTGCCCGTTGACTGCTCAGCTCCAGCTCACCCTTGTTGCCAATACTGTAGACCTTCCACGGCGATTTTGCTGCGGCATTGGTGATCTGTGGCACGTTGAGACGCATTGTGGTATCAATTTCCACCAGCTGCTCGTTCTCCGTTTGTTGGAGCGCTGATTCCGCGAAAGGCATAACAACATCATTGACGAAAGCGTCTAGATCTTGCTGAGCCACATTGGGATCCATAATCGACAAGTCGGAAACTGGCTGCGGTATGAGTGGCTGCACTTCTTCCGGAAAGGACAGCGTCTTAGCTTTCTTGGCTGGCGGCTCGGCATGCGCCAGAGGCATCAGTGGCACATCTGCTTTAAGGTCCCGCAGCCGCTTGCGCCTGAGAGGTGATGAAGAGCTGTCTTCCGGTGTTCTGAGCCCGCTGTATAGTTCAGTCGCATCAACGACTGTGGCCCGCGGTGCTTGCCTGGCCAAGCTACTGTTCGCAGTAACCTCATCCATGGCCATGATATCACGATCAACTTGAGCAGCCTCATTCGCGAGTAGGTCTTCAGGCGTGGATGTCAATTCAATCTCTTGCATCGGTTCTGGCAAGGCCGCTGGACTGAAAGGAGCTGAAAGCGGCATGAGGGGCGGCGTGTACGGCTTCGGGAAAAGAATCTGTGCCAAGTCAGGAAATTTATCACATGTCGAGCAAGTGACTAACCTTATCGCTGTCGATGAGTATGTCCATCATCTCTGTGTAGCTCAGTCGCGGAGGATCGGCGATGGCGCGCAAGTACTCCATTACATCCTTACTAACCTCCATTTTATCGGAAGCTATCTTCCCCTCCATCTGCATGAGAAGATCGAGAGACTTCGGAGGCCACTCGACGCTCTTGTCTTTGCCAGTGCTCAATGGGATCTCCTTGATGCCTCTGGCAGAAATTGTAACACGATTCCTTCGCTTCAGTTGTTGCATGTCCAATTGCGGGTCCACATGCAATAGTGGCTCCATGAGCTTGAGATCGCTGAAGCTGATGTACCCGTCTTCCAGCTGACGCGGAGAACCATCGCCCCTTCCCAGCGCCAGTACAGAGGCAAGGAAGCCAGCTGAGTCTCTGTCCACGTCCCATTTCTCGTAGGCGTTTGTTCCGTTCAGTACGCCTGGTGCTGCAAGCAAAGCAATACTCTGAACTTCTGGCGGATCCGCAAGATCATCTGCAAGCGTTTTGGGCGGTGTCGGTATGCATGCCGACGTGAGTGGGTTGTCCAACATATACTCCTCGCAAAGACTAATGGACTGCGCATCGCCAATCGGTGAGTTTGACTGGTCATTGCCGGGTTCGACTTCAGCATCTTCCGGCTCTATCATTGCTCTGATTGGCCTCACGTACCTATCTCCGTCATGGTAGAGAGGTTGTTCGGTAAGGTCGGTCTCGGTCGAGCCTTCGGTCTCCGCATCGCTGGGCCCAGACTGTGCTATGTTGAAGCCATTGGTCAGGAGATGTGTGGCTTCGATCATATCATGATCTTGTGACGCGTCTTCTGCAGCCAATGCATCGCGTGGAACGATTGCCACGCCCTTGTCAGACGTATCGCTCTGCAACTCCCCTTCAATTGACTCCACCGAAGCCATAGTGAACCAATGTGCATTATCAACGGTGAAAGTTCTGGGAACACAGGTAAGATGTAATGATGCGGTGTGCTTGAAAGGCGGGTAGAAGAGAGCGTGAAGTGACGTTGGAAGAAAGTGCCATCACGTGGACTCACAAACCTCAGGCTTCATCTTCCCTCAACCCTTATGATTTTCTTTGGAACCCGGAATGATCGATCTTGCGGCGACTCAGAAATGTGGACAAGCATGGCGTGACAGCGTACTCTACGATAGCGTCTTTGAAAGTCACGATGAGCGCGAGCGGTCCTGCTAACCCTACCAAGAAGCTACAATTTCACGAGCGCTGCTCAAAGATTCAGCGCAGTCACCGTGACCATCGTTTTCAAGCTGATCCATCTGCCGTCTCCACAGAAGCCATCACCAGCAGGGTTGTGGTGAGTTGAGTACGGCGATCGCTACCTTCGAATCCAAGCCTTCCATCTGTGACAAGGATAAGGATTCCAAAGTTCTACTTCCCAAGCATCCATCCGCTGAGCTTGATGCTTCACCTGCGCCGTTCTGCCTCTGCACTGTTCCACTGCGTACCCTGGTGTTCGTAACGGTACCTTCAAGCTGTTGCAATGCCATAATAGTAAGCCGATGGTGATGAGCCCCTGGCCTACCGAAAGGGGAACAGCTGGGCCAGATGAGAATCACGGTGCGCCCGCCTGTGTGGCATAGTGATGTTTGAATGGTGTCGACCGAGCGAAAGTGGTGATCACCATCAGCTTACAGGATCGGGAATGCATCGCCTTTGGGTCCTGAACAGTCTGACGCTCAGTACGGCCAGCGAGATAACAACATGCGTTTCCTCTGATCTTTCAATCTGAATCCTGACGTGGTCCTTATCTGTCGGCACTGTAATGAAGGGCAAAGGGGCTTCAGCAGGGGTGGTACGGCAGAGCCCGGCGCTATGATACCCTAACATCTTTGGCTCGCGTGCCTAAGTTTTTGCCCCCGACGATCGAGCTTACCAGAAGCGCATTCTCTGTCCTCCTTTCTCTTCTTGCTCGTTTTAGTTGTAATACCAGAGGAGGGATTGTGACCGTTACGATACAGGTAGCATCACTACGTCAGCCCTGACGATGCTCGTTCGATCTGCTGGCCGGAGACAACAGCGTCATACACAGCGGATACTAGCAGCCTCCTTTGCGCAGCTCACTTTATCATGGCTCGCTCCGGCGCAGTTGAGATGGAACGCCTCACATGCAGTACTAGCACCAGAAGCGCCGAATCGGCCGCAACGACACAGTGCATCAACATTACGAGCGAAAGCGCAAATCCGACATCTTGCTACGGCAGCAGACCCGTATGCGCCATCCCCGGTTCCTCAGTATCCGCCGCCTGGATATAGCATTGGCTTCCGCACGAATGCGGACAAGAACGTGCCATGGGACCGGTCGCCGGAGTCTCAGCTCCGATCGGACGAGACGCCGCGACACTCGACCCTCCGACCCTACGATGACCCGATCATCCTGAACACCACTCTTCAGAATCCGGAGCAGCTTATCAAGGTTCAGCACGGCGTACATGGTACCACGATGGAGCTGCTGCAGCACCTACATACCAGCCTGCGGATAGGCCGCTTCAACCGGGCGGAAGCGATCATCCAGCGCCTGGCCGAGCAGTCGCCATCCACTGCCCCGGAGCTTCTGCATGCGCATACGGCTTACTTGGAAGAGCATTTGCGGATACTGGCGTCAGAGGGCAGAGGGTCGGCACAAGCACAGCAAATGCTGAAGGCAATGCAGAGATGGTTCGAGGTGGAGGTGAGGAATAAGGGTGTTGAGCCAGACGCGAAAATGCTGGTGGTCATGACAAGAGCAGCGATACGTGGAATGGTAGGAAAGCAGCGAGATCGTGCAGTTCGCAGGTATGCTGATTGGGCAGAGACTCTTGGGCCTGAAGTGCAGGATGAGGTGCTGTATTCGGAGGACTACGATGACAATGAGTTCACGATACTCGGCAGAGCGACGTCTGACCTGTACGAGGATGAAGAAACCGCAAGTCTGGAAAAGCCAAAGTCGCAGCCGGTGCTAGACCAGCCACCAAGCTACACACCGCGCGAGGATAAACTCAACATAGACGAGCTTCCGGAAGTCCTGCCGACCGAGCAGAAAGGCGGCGGCTTGAGCAGAGTCAAGCAAGCGATGCAGTCGTACGTCCAGTTAGAGCCGCTGCCACTGGATGCGCCCATAGAAGCGCAGCGTGAACGTGCACTCGAGCGTCAGCGGAACGTCGAAGAACGGTCAGTCGACATTGCGATCGAGAGATGGCGAGAAGCGGATGAAGATCTGCGGAAGATCGGTATCAACACGGCTATGCAGACGCGACCGATGGCAGCGTTGATGTGGCAGTGGTACCAGGCGCTGTTGCCGTTGCTGGAGAAGGAGCTGGCGGAGGTCAAAAACATGCTGAGTGCGCCAGACAAGCGCGGAGACGATGACCGGTATCACTACGGTCCGCTCATGGAGCAGCTGCCTATCGAGAAGTTTGCTGCCACTACGATTATCTGGATGATGGGTAGGATGGCGCGAGGCAAAGATTGGGCGACCAACACGTACGATGTCGAGATGAAGCTCAACAATCTTACCGTCGGATTGGGCAAGCAGTTGGAAGCGGAGTGCAGCGCTGAAGCTTCGAAGAGGAACCTGAAGGGCAAGCAGACGAAGTCCAAGGTCTCGCGAAGAATGAAGCAGGCGTTGCTGAAGAAGCTGAAGCAGAGAGGCCAGCAAAGCCTTTCGGACGAGGAAAAGTCAAAGCTTCTGGATACGAACTTAATCAACCAGGTCTCGTGGCCTCTTGCCGCAAAGGTGAAGCTCGGCGCACTCCTTGTGCAGAAAGTCATTGAGAGCGCACAGTTACCTGTCACGCGCGAGCATCCGCGTACGAAGGAGAAGATCACGCAAATGCAGCCAGCATTTCTTCATCGCTCCAAGTACGTCCAAGGCAAGAAGATCGGCGTAGTGATGCCTAATCCCGCCTTGACTGAAAAGCTCGAGAGTGAGCCACTCGGCAGCCTGATCGCAAAGCGCATGCCTATGATCGTAGAGCCGAAGCCATGGACAGGCTGGAACAATGGCGGTTACTTGCACTACCCGAACCCGATTCTACGTCTTCCGGCTGGAGACAAGGCCGGTAAGGACTACTTCATAGCTGCGGACAGCAGAGGTGACATGGGTCAAGTGTATGCTGGTCTCACTGCTTTGAGCAGGGTGCCGTGGAAGGTACATCAGGATGTTTTCAAGGTGCAACTAGAAGCCTGGAACACGGGCGAAGAGATCGCGAACTTCGCGCCGCTACACCCACAATTCCAGATTCCACCGCAGCCGGAAGATAGCTCGGATACTCAGGCGAAGCGAAATTGGCTGAACAAGGTGCGAGAGATCGAGAACAAGCGTGCAGGTCTGCACTCGAAGCGATGCTTCCAGAACTTTCAACTGGAGATTGCGCGGACGGTCGTCAACGAGACGCTGTACTTCCCGCATAGCATGGACTTCCGCGGTCGAGCGTACCCTATCCCGCCTTACCTGAACCATATGGGTGCGGATAATGTCAGGGGTCTGCTCGTGTTTGCCGAGGGCAAGGAGCTGGGTGAGACTGGCCTTCGTTGGCTGAAGATTCATTTGGCGACTGCTGCTGGCTTTGACAAGGCTAGTCTGGACGAGCGTGAGCAGTTTGCCAACGATCATTTGGATGACATCTATGACTCTGTTCGCAAACCACTTGGTGGTCGGCGATGGTGGCTACAGGCCGAAGACGCATGGCAGACTTTGGCTGCGTGCTTCGAGCTTACGTCCGCTTTGGATTCGCCGGACCCGACGAAGTTTGTCTCCCATATCCCGGTTCAACAGGACGGCACGTGCAATGGTTTGCAGCATTATGCGGCTCTCGGAGGTGACATTGTCGGCGCCAGACAGGTCAACTTAGAACCCGGCGATCGACCAGCCGACGTTTATACCGCAGTTGCTGAAGCGGTCAAGGAAGAAGTGCGCAAAGATGCAGCACAAGGCAACCCCATCGCCCAGAAGCTCGACGGACACCTCACGAGGAAGTGCGTCAAGCAACCAGTCATGACGAACGTATACGGAGTGACGTTCTTCGGCGCGAAGGAACAAGTCTATAGGCAGCTTGATGTCATCTTCCCAAACGCCAGCTTGAACGACATCGATGGGATCAGTTTGGCCAAGATGTCACATTACGTCGCTACTAAGATCTTCAAGTCGCTCGGCACGATGTTCGGTGGTGCTCAGGCTATCCAACACTGGCTCGGTCAATGCGCAGACCGAGTTGCGACGTGCCTTACACCGGAGCAGGTCAAGCAGCTAACCACTGAAGCCGATAGCGAAACCAAGCCGAAGCCTAAAGGCAGGAAGAAGAAGGTCGACCCAGAAGCAGGTATCCTCACCAGCAACGGTAACACCGTTTCTGAGCGAGAGGCACTCGACTCCGCTAAGCCGCTGTTCAAGTCGACTGTGGTGTGGACAACGCCTCTTCGCCTGCCGGTCGTGCAGCCCTATCGCAAGACCAAATCGACTGAGATCAAGACGAACTTGCAAGCGCTGCATCTGCACGAGCCGCAGGTGTGGGACCCAGTAAGCAAGCGGAAGCAATTGCAGGCTTTCCCACCGAACTTCATTCACTCCCTCGATGCGACGCACATGCTGCTTAGTGCACTCAAGTGCAACGAGATGGGCATGACCTTCGCCAGTATTCACGACTCTTTCTGGACACATGCTTGCGATGTTAATAGGCTAAGCGAGCTTCTCCGCGATGCTTTTGTAGAAATGCATAGCGAAGATATCATCGGTCGACTCCGGGAAGAGTTCCAAACGAGGTACAAGGGTTGCATGTACCTCGCCTCTGTGTACGCGAACAGCACCGTAGGCAAGAGGATTATTGATTATAGGCAGGCGAAGAAGGGCAAGGCAAGCGCTAAGTCTAGCGAGCTTGCTCTTGAGGCCGAGAGGATGCGTCTCTTGAATAGCGAAGATGCGACGGAGACGAAGAAAGGTGCGGCTATGGTCACCCCTGGCAGCATCATGGCTTCTGAAGGCGACGAGTCTGCCTTTGCCGCACCATCTGAGATGGAAGGTCAAGCGCTCGGCGACATTCCGGAGCACAGCGACTATGAAGCGACTAACACCGACGCAGACAACCTTACTGATCCTGCCGAAGCTGCGAGATCTCCTGAAGGCATCGTAGGTGGTAGTGTATTGAGCAAGGATGTTGATGCACTTGCGGAAGAGGGATCCGAGATGGACGACACTGCCGACACGTCGGCCTCCGCGGAATCGCAAAAACCGATGAAGAAGAAGACGAAGAGATACCAGAAGAAGATCTATGTCTGGATGCCAATGAAGTTTCCTGCGATGCCTCC
>Ga0058704_10001230_pt1 | contig 12077 bp, 12 predicted proteins | sample AgamicMgSfe_FD_71363 | JGI IMG/M metagenome (GOLD analysis project Ga0058704, IMG submission 71363) | Agave microbial communities from Guanajuato, Mexico - Mg.Sf.e | ecosystem: Host-associated > Plants > Phyllosphere > Phylloplane/Leaf | place: Guanajuato, Mexico | collected 2012-05-30
GAGGAAGAAGATGAAGAAAATGGCTTCGGCTGCGCACCAACATTGGAAGGGCGCGAGTGGCCATTGTGTGTTGTTCGTGGGATTATAGACTGCCGTTTTCAATAGATAGGACGTGTAAAGGGTGCATAGTGGTCCGATGCTCTGGAAGACGAAGATGACAAGTCGGATCTGTATGTACTGAAATGAGGTGTTATTGATCATCTTGCCGATTTGCGCGAGGGCGCCAGACGACGAACGTTGTGCGATCGCACAGATACAGGGTGAGGCATGTTGATCGAACAGACTTTACCACATGCGCCGGTGGGCTGCTTCAAATGCGCTATCAAGAACGTGCCTGTCGTTGAGATTGCGGATGGATGATGCCAGACCGGATGCGCCCGGACCACTATATACGTCCATCCGCACCTCACCGCTCCCTCCGTCCTCTACGAACATGTTTTTCTGCGGTCCCTCATCGCTACGGACGTAGGAAGCGACTGATGTCAAGGGCGTGGCATCTCAGCTTCTCGTTTGTCCGCTTGTTGGACTCATTGCGGGCGATACGGGATCTTGCACTCCATCCTCTTTAACAGATCACGAAATTGTACAGGGTACTCCGGTTGGGAACAAGGCAATGCGATGGGCGCAGAGCACTGATGAGCACTGATATCAACGGCAACACATCCGGTGATGCTATGGCCGATACTCATCGGGAGTAGAGACATGCTTGGATAGCCAACGCGAACGAGTGAGGTCTAGGGTTCTAGCTATCTCAGGAACAAACACGATCAGACAGAGCACTCTTCGCAAGTAGGCCCACTTTCACTTCATCCTCGGTGTTCCACGCTTGCCTGAGTGGCAAGAGCATGCTATTAACAATGCAGACACACCGGAGAAAGACATATGGCTGGTCCGGCTTGACCGGACATAAACATTCCAGGCGGGTTCGGGGACGGGTCAACCTTGCAGAGGCGGACTTACATGTGGCTCAGTGTCCTCAGCTGAGCATCGAGCTCTTGTAGCGTACACCCTCTGCTCCAGTAAGAGCGTTACGTTTCCTTAGCAAATCATTGACTTACACTCTCGGCGAAGATTCTCTGGGCAATATGGGCAACACTCTTAGCTTCTACCACCGTCAGTTCTTGATCACGCCTAGAGCCGTCGATGACAACAAACACAGTCTACATGAACAATGCGGCATCGTCACGGGCTCCAACGTCGGTCTGGGCTACGAGGCGGCACGTCAACTGCTGGGTTAGAAGCTCAGCAAGCTCATCCTCGCCGTACGCAGCCAAGAACGCGGCGAGGCGGCACGCAAGGAGCTGACATCAGGGTATCCGAACGCTGAGATCTTGGTCTGGCAAGTCGAAATGTCATCATACGACAGCGTTAAGCAATTCGCAAACCGATGCGATACCTTGCCTCGCCTGGACTTTGTTATCCTGAACGCCGGTATCGTCAAGCTGAACTTCGAGCTCAACCCGAACACCAAACACGAAGAAACGGTTCAAGTCAACTGCTTGTCCACTTGCCTGCTGGCCTCACTACTGTTACCGGTCGTCAAAACCTCTTCGGGCCCAGGCAAGATTACCATCGTCGATTCCGAGGTCGCAGAATGGACCTTATTTCCACAGAAATCTAAGGACCCCATCCTATCTCGGTTCGACCAGGAGAAAGGCTCTGACGGTGTCGAACGATATTACGTCTCCAAGCTAGTACCAGAGTTCTTCGTCAAGGAAATCAGCAAGCGTATCAGCTCAGACAAGGTCATCGTCAACATCGTCAATCCAGGCTTCTGCTACGGTTCGAGCTTGCACCGCGAAGTACCGGGTCTACTTGGTACGGTCTTTTGGTACTCACAAACGTGCCATCGGCCGTACGTGCGAAATTGGCGCACACCCAATCGTCAACGCCGCTGTTGTACAGGGGAAAGCCTCGCATGGGAAGTACTTTAGTGACAATGACATCGCGCCGTGAGTCTTTGTGGTGTCCTTGCCGTTCGTTCATGATCTCGCTGATTACATCACAGTGTGGCACCGCTCACAACTGGTGCTGATGGCGATAAGCTGTCGGCGAGAGTGTGGAAGGAGCTGATGACTGAGTTCCAGTTTGCTGGGGTGAACATCATCATCGACCGCATGCGTCAAGCCAGCGCCTGATAGCGACACGCGGTATCATTCCAGGACACCAAGAATTCCATGCACTTTTGTTGAGAGACGGCCAGCTGCCCTCTCCAGGTGCGACCTACTTCACACCTGTTCTGTTCGCGCGCTGTTTAACAGTGGCTAGTCTACGTACTGCCTGCTGTTCGCTCTGAGTATTCGTCCAGCCTGCCTTTCATCGTCGCAGTCATCTTCGCACTGCGCCCCTATAACGATCCGTCTGCTCTCAGCGCTATCTTAGGTTCGAAGGCAGAGATCTTCTGCTCCGATTCCACGTTCTCGTGCCACACACGCAGATCATACACTAGCGATTCCGGCAACAAGCCGCTTTGGGTGGCCATTCTTGCCTCCAGACGTCTCATCTTTGTCGCCTCAGGCTCAGGCCTCCACGATAGTGCAAGAGCTGGAGACGGCAAGGTGGCAAGCTTTCGTTTACAGGCGGAGATACGGTGCATGATGCTTACTATCTCATGCATCGTTTCGACCTTCTCATTGAGCCTGTTGACCTCAGAGTGATCTGAGGTATGTGTGATAGAATTGAGGCCATACCATGCAGGCTCCTCAACTGCCAACTCTGCTTTGTAAGCGGTTTTGCCCATCTCCGACTTGGCTTCCGGCAGTAGTTCTTCGACGAGCTCTTTTGGTAGACCATCGGCCCACCGAGCTGCCGTTGTGCAGTACAGTGGAGCCTAGATAAACAGCTCGACCTTTACCATGACATCCGCCCTGTGCGCCAGATTGACGCCGAAGAAGCCTTCGATCCCGAACTCGTCATCTTCCAGAGACCATTCGCATTCTTCGATTGTGAAGATGAATTGAACGTTGAGTCTCTGTAGTCGAGGTGCTACAGAAGCAACATCGTCGACTATGCCTTAGACGAATTCGGCGCTTCCTACAGGAGCCGGTCTGTGAGTCATTCATCGCCAACTTACCAATGACGGACAGCGACCTACCGTCCCAGGGCTCAGTATCTGGTATATCCACGAGCCGTAGAGTGACCTGAGTGACCGAGAAGCGCCAGCGAGTCTTATATGCGCCACTCACTCAGACTTGAGCTAAGACCTTGACCTGGAATGAGGATAGCGCCGACGACAAGCTCTGTCATGCGAAGCACGCTGTCTTGGTTTTCTTTTCGGAACCTGCGACTCACGGTAAGAGCCTCAGGTCTGAGATGATGCATGAGATATAAGAGACGTGGGCAGTCTTTGGTCGGTAGATGTCCTGACCCGCTACGAGGAAGAGCGAGGTAGGCGTAGACGATGTTACGGAGCTCGTGTGGAAGCTTGAAGAACCGGAATGGCCGTGTCTTTGCGATAGAGCGCCGAAGACTTGTACCCGAGGCCATCTCATGACGAAGGCTTACTGGCCGACGTTCTCAGGGGTAGTATGGAGCACTAGCAAGTCCAGATTCTTCCAAACTTTCACCTCAAATGCTTTGCACTAACCATTCGATGAAGCGATGTTAATGTTAGCAAGAAGCGAGGTTGGGTTTCGAAATGGAAATGAATTGAAGTGAACCAGCGACATGAAGTTGGAGTAGCAGCGACGTCGCAATTCAAGATCGGAGCGTGGTTCGTGGGAGGCACGCTAACACGTTAGCTCGCGAACGCGCCTTCGCCACTCGAGCTTAACGTTACTTCCCACGCCGGGAAACACACAATGCGCAACAACGAGTATTCAACTCACAGCTTTTGCAGTCCCAACTTCTTCCTGTTGGATTTGTACATTGCCGGTCTGCTGGTCCATACTGCAGGAGAAGCACGAAAGCATGAACAGTCAATACACAACAGTCGAGGATGAGTCAATCGATCCAGGGCAAACCACGATGCCTCTTCAACCACCATCAACAAAGCTGGAGACCACTGGCACCCCGCACGCTCCTAGCCCTCCCAAATACTTCGGACCCGAGTTCGCGATGCCTTTAAGCGAGGAGATCGATCTCGGTGCGGGTTGGATTCGGGTTGGCCAAGGCCTTCGTGCACCGCCTTTCGAAGTCTGCGGAACTGGCTGGCCACCAAGGGACAAGCACGCGAGGTTGAGTGCGGTTTGTGACCTGCATGAAGAGGAGTCGAAGGTCGGGAAGCAAAGCTCATGCAGGAAACAACTCCAGACATACCTCGACAGCCAGAAGCCGGAGGGTGGGTGGGTGGCAGGTCACGGCAGCAATCTGCTTAGGCACTGGAAGCTTTAGCCGCACCCACAAGGAACACCGTCTGAGAAGCATGGGACAGTTCGTCATGTTCTATGATACCGTGAACTACTTACAAGACTCGAGCGATAAGCACATCAACATCATCGCGCAGAATCCCGTCTACACGCCTCTAGACGTGGAGTTTCTGTCGTCACTCGAGGTTCGTGGAATGATCGTACCGGTAGCCATGCGAATGGAAGGCGAAGCATCATGGCAAAGTCAGACGGCGTTCGATCTGTTCAGCTCGTCAACATTCGTCTGCGAGCTGTGCATTGAGCATGACCCATCCTTCCTTGAGCGTTTGATCGCCGAAAACGTCAAGCTTGCGATCGGGTCAATGCTGGGAGCTACAGACATAGTCGCAGAGGAAAGGGACATGATCGCCAGATAAGTCGGCATGCCCGACAGAGCATACATGAGCGACCAGCTAACAGAAGTATAGTCGTTCAGACGAGCAAGAGGCCGGGTATTACCGCATGATAGGCGTATCGACGGGCGATGAGAACGAACTGGCCTACCTCGACCTCAACGCACGGGTTCTGGACAAGTACCAGGCCGTTCGTTTCCCGCAATTAGGAGAGGGTGGAGAGAAGAGATCAGTCTTCGGCTCGCCATCCCTCTTCACCAAAAGGCAGGGGACCAGGTAAGGCAAATTGGTCTTTCGTACCTACTGTTGAGCTGTGTGTGGTGGCTGGCGCTACGTTGCGTGAGTTCTGAATCTACTTGATCTCGCTACTCTGGATGACCGTGGCGAAAGCATCAGCAAGCTCATGCATGACCATCTTCGTGACGTCAGCCCCTGATGCGCCAGGAATGTCACGGTCCCCGACGCAGTCTTCGGCGATCAGGACGTCGTAGCCTAGGCGAGCACCATCCCGAGCAGTCGTCGATACACAGACGTGGGCCTACATTATCAGCATGGGCATCCCGTACCCAAACATAGCAGAATAGCATACCATGTATCCAACCAACACAATCTTCAGCCCGCCAATACCGCGAAGGTAAGTGTGGAGTGGAGTATCGGCGAATGAGCTCGGATGTGGCTTCTCAATCACCTTCTCCCCTGCTATTGGCTTCAACTCTTCATACTCTTCCGCCAGCTTGGTGTTGGGCGTGAAAACCGGTGCGCCTTCAGGCACATGGTGTTTGATATGGACCACGTTTCCGCCTGCCTCTCTATATCTCTTCAGCAGCGCAGCCATAGCCTTGCGCGTCTCCGGCGCGTTGGAAACCTTCAGCTTGCCCTCTGCATATTCGTTCTGCGCATCGATGATGACGAGGGTGCTTTCGCTGGCGGAGGCTGTCGAGCGTGGCGCGCCGACGATCTCGCGGAAGGATTGTACGGCCATGCTGGTTCTTCTTTTCTTTAATCTACCTCCTGGTCGACGTCGTGTAGATATTGAATCAACTTATCAGCCTCTCTCTCCTTGGTATGTTTCCAAACATCAACACCCCGCATCGCTCCTGGTGGGGTCGTGGTCTAGACCGGGTTGGCGGGAAGGAAACCTTCTGCTGTGGTTTGACCCTGAACACCTCTCTTCCATCATCTCTTCCACAGCACCCATCGGCCTTGGGGTGTCCATTGATTGACTAACAAGGACGGACCCAGCCTCTCGCAGTGTCGTGACTGGTGGCCGGCGGTGGCGGCATCTCCTTCCGGCAATCACATTCATTCGACCAGCTTCTCCAACGATGTCATGCGGCCTACGAACATCTCAACCTCTTGTTAGACGAATGCATTGTTCGCTTGTAACCACTCGCGCTATACTGGAAATACAGGATGCTGGTCACTAAAGATGCGCGGTCACAACCGGCAGGAGGAAGAGGTATCATCCAAGAAATGAACGAAATCACTTACAACTGTCCGGCCCGAACAACCTGACAAGCGGTCATTCGTGGTAACATCGTCATGTCATTCATGTCATAAGATCTAACAGCTTAAACTACGCTTCCACTCGATTCTTGCAGCGGGAAGCATTTGCTTCGCCGGCCTGATCGAAATCGTGGTCGACCGTCACCCCAATAAGTTCGAGCTCACTTCCTTGCGGGCACCGGTCTTGTGTGCAGGCTTTCGAAGGGTGCGAGATTACCGGCCTCTTGTATGGTATGGTCGATGTCAGTTGACTAGGCGGCGACTTGCTCGTGCTGCTGCAATGTCCGTTGATAGTGGCACGGGTGGATTTTATGAGTCTCTTGAACATTGGCCTGGTGGCCGCCAGTGATACCGCTGTAATACCGAGACCCGGTTCAATCGTAGCCCAAACTGCCGCCGCCGTGACAGTCTTGAGAAAGTTCCGCCCGGGAGTTATGCCTTCGACGTTGGTGAGTCGAATGAGCGACGCCACGCTGCCAAGAGCACCAAGCAGAATGAGTCCAGAAGCCAATATCTTGGTTGACTTCGGCATTTGCAAACCCCATAGGGTGTATGATGGAATAAGAACGTATATCCAGTCTACTAATGCATTCGCAGAAGCTTGGACGTAGGTCATAGGGATAATGACGCCTGGGATCGATATGCATTCGTTCTCTGCGGTCCTGAAGAGGTATTTTCGAGGGTCGCCACATCCGAAGGTCAGTATGGCGAAGTATGTCGTTGCATAGACTCCGTAGACGACCAGAAAGCCGATGACTATGTGACGACTCCATGGCGCTGCAAGGATGCGGAGGAAGAAGAGGGCTAGCGCTACCTTCAACAGGATATTGCTGATGATGCAAAGTCCGGCGTAGACGGCGGCCTGGGTCGAGAGCGTAGAGAGATAGTTCCAATTTCTGTTCGTCTTCGGATGCATCTCTTTGACGCCCCAGCTGATCATCAAGGCGCATTGTGCTGTAAAGACTCCCTGGCACTGGGTCAGCGATGGCACGTGATGGATAGGTCTTGCATACCATAGTGAGCATCAGTGCCAGATCGTCCCAACCGAGCGCTTTTACGATAGACGCACGAGTCCACGTACGAAGGGCGATGGCCACCCAGGTCATGACGAGAAAGGCTATGCCAATGTTGACTATGTGCAACGGTCTGGATCCCATATGTGTTGGGTCTGGAAGCGTGGCGGCCGCCGCAGACGATAAGATTGAAGCCATTGTAGAATGGCAGGCGGTGGGCCGACGCTGTAAGTAAGCAACGTGGTCTTGGCTGTCTAGTCGCAGAGATCAACCTTTGCTTGGTCCCGCGTTACCAGGGCGTGCTGAGTGGTCGTCGTTCTCGTATCTGGGTATCGAAAGCCGCAAAACGGCCAGTGAGTGGAGTTTGGTATGATTGCAGTTGTCGACAAAAGGAAGCAGGTGAATGCATTGAGGGAGAGTGGGTCTGCTGAGGCAGGAGGGCACTCTACGTCACATGCCGACTGGCATCGCCGCTGCCAATTCATTTGCAGCTGCGTCATGTGCGCTCTTGGACTCGCGTCATTGAAGTTTCACAGCCAGCAGACTTTCAAGCAATCGCAACGGTCATAACATGGTTCACAGCAAGGATGCACAAGCATTGGACATGTGCCTCTGGTTGATAGCCGCAGCGGTCAGTCACGAGTGTGAAACTCGATATTGGTTATTTGCTCGCTTGCATTACGCTACCGCAATTGCATATCGTGGTCACATCCTCCGATCATTGGGTAATCTCTCCAAGCCCCCTACTCTGTCTGATGTCCGTCTTCATAGGCAATCTTCGTGAAGATGCAGAATGGTTGCAAGGTACTTGGGTAAGCCTCGAAGGTTGGCAGCTCAACAGACTGGTATCACTCCACAATCTGAGCATCCAACCTAATGTAGTCAATCTCCTTGCCGTGCATTAGGAGTCCAGCAGGCTCTCCTCGAGCTCGTAGCTCGACAGCATGCACCATATCCCTAGATAACAGTCAGAATTGGCCAGCAAAAGGATCGGACCCAGGCTACTCGTGCCTTCAAACGACCCCGGCGCTTTTCGATCGCGGTCGCATCACCGAGCAGCGTAGTGACGAGAAGCTTGACACCCTTGTACAGCAATGCTCGAGGGAACCATGCCTGATGATTCATGCACCATTCGCAAATGAATGACGATAGGCCAAAGTGATCGGTGGCTTTATGGCCGTCGTAATTATCGAGTGGCCAGGTGCAGGGCACGGTGATGGGAGTCACCTTGATAGAGCTTATGAACTCTCGATCAAGATGTGAGTATACCGGATCCTGCGCAAACAGCCTAATGGTCGCGTCGCTCGTGTCTTGTAGGTATTCTACCGTGTCCACGAAAGCGGCAAGCTGCAAGAATGAGGACTTATGCCAGTACGCATCACCGCACGTGAAGCTGCTGGTCGCCAGACATCCTGCGTCCCTAAGCTGCCAACCTTCCGCAGGTCTCAGGCTCACCAGTAAGTCATGCAGACGTAGCCGGCAGCTACTACCACGCCATGTCGCCATCCACTCGTCGAACTCTGCACGCACAGTAGCCAATGTCGTAGTGACTGGTATAGGTGTCAAGTACTTGCCATAGATGTAAATCGATGGGCGACCCTCGCCTTGACCCATGCGTAGCCAATCACCTTGATATACTTCTGCGCCTATAGGCATCGAGCTCATATCGTCCACGCCTGGTCTTTCGGGAGGGTTCTCGGGAGGTGTCTTCGAAGGCTCAAGAGGCCTTGGCTCTGTTGTAGAAGAGCTCATATCGTCAGCGACGACTAGGTCGGCTGTCATGTTCTCAGTATTGTGCTTGTTCAAAGTGATGGTTAGTCTTGGTTGAGGGAATGTATACGTACCACTCACAGGCGGCGACTCGCAGTCATGAGATCTCGGGGGTTAAGCTCCGCTTAGGATGTACTGGGCTCATCATTCATGGGCATACGACACTGCGAGCTAATCAATCACTGACTGACGGATGTCAGGACAACACATCTGCCAAGCCTCATCACGCACTCTGCAGGTTTCGCACAGTGGAGTCATTGGTAAGCGAAGGCCTCACTAGTCTCATGGTAATCGCTGGTAAGTTGATGGAAGCTGGTAACATGACCTGACTGTTCCGCATAGCGCACTGATGCTTCTTAGATCAAGGTCATGTCGCACTGCCGATTATGAAGCGCGCTAAATACTTACAGCAAGACTATTCACAGCGATCAGGAAAACCCAGCCCTCGCACCGCAATACCAAGCCATCATGGATCCCGTCTGCTTACGCGGCATACCACTGCTCCTATGCGGGCTACGAGCCCACAGCCTCTTCGCCATCGTCGGAGCTCTCGTCATCATCGTCAGCAGCAACCTTATCGTCCTCATGGTTCTCGTCGGTCTCGGCGGCCTCATCATCTTCCTCATCGATCTCATAGTCGTCACTGCCGCTCCCATCGTCTTCTTCCTCCGCCAATGCCTCCCGATGTTCGTCCAGCACTCGCTCGTAGTCGTATGTACCAGCGTGTTGTGTCTGGAGATCGAGGCCGTACCATGAGTCGGAACCGACCTCTGCGCGCGTAGCTCTGTATTGGATGCAATTGTCCCAATGGTAGGTCATTGCATCGGCCACACGTTCGTCCGTTATGGTGTTCTCGTTCGCAACGTAAAGGCGTGCGTCCAAGAGATAGGCGCTTGTGACCTGTACGCTTGCTGCAGTCGGTGGCTTTTTGCGAGCTTCGGTGAAGTCCTTGGCGAAGAGCTGGAGGTGATCGAAGCCCAGATTTAGCATGCTGGTTTCGAGATGTTCGGGCCTACCGTAGACTTCAAGGGTCAGAGTGCGTAACGCCTTCAAGTGCAGAAGCACGCGGTCCACCTCGGCGGCCAAGCTCTTCACAGCTCCTGGTCCTCGTCAGTGAATGGAATCAAGACACAACTGCTTGGAGTACAGTACTTTGCCAACACTGCTCCGACTCGCAATGGACTCCAGGGTCATACGTCTTCCAATACCACGCTCTCACGCGCATTGTAACGTGTTGCAGCTTCTGGAACTGTCCCGGGAGCTGCGACTGCAGAAAGCCGGATATGTCAAGGTCCCTGACATCGCAGGCGATGATGGTGGCTTCAGCGAAACGGAACGTCTCCTCTTCATACTCGCGTCTAAACCGCCGGTCCACCGTCAAGAGGGCGGGCAAGCAGAAGTGCTTGAGCCGAATTGTCTGCCCGCTTACACCGTGTTGCGATCCCGGCGTGGTTTTGCATGGCACGTAAAGATGGCGGTAGATGTAGTTGCGGAGCTCGCGCGGAAGATCGAAGAAGCGGAAGGCAACGTCGTCCGTGTCGGTGCCCTTGATGTCCTGTCCTGCCATCGTCTCGATGTCTACAGATGGCTGAAAGCTTTGAGAAGACCTTTGGACAAGTTGAGACATGGATCTAGATGTCGAGGTTGTGGAGGATTCATGTATCAGACACTAGATCGCAATCTCTTCAGACGTCCGTGCGCCAGGCATCGTTTGCAGGATGAGGAAGGCGCGACATTCACGGAGCTGCCAAGTAAACACGGCAAGTGCGCTTACTCATCAGCTTTCGCGACTTCTGATCGTCTGTATCATCTCCGGAGGAATGTATAGCGGCGACTGACATGCCTCAGCTGTACCCAGTAGTCGCGCGCCAGTCCTTCAGGCTCCGTCTTCCCAGAAGCCATATCCGTGCATCTCCACACTTCGGCATCACTCTTGGGTCGATTTGCCAACCACGCTCCGCAATCTCAACATTCACATTGCGCTTCTCGTTTTCATTTGTCCCGTGGCTACCGACATCGACACCGGACACCCGTAACTCCTCTACTTTCTCCACCGTCTCCTTATCATGGCATCAGCAAACCTTGAGCATGATGCGTCTACATGTATGGCTCTCCTTAGCAACGATCAGCCAACGCTTCTGAAAGAGCGAGTAAGCAGAAGAGGGCAAAGCGGCGCACATCGCAAGCTTGGCGAAGTGAGGCAAGGGCCACGCAGACCATTTGTGCTCATGCATCAGAATGTCATGCGTTTTCGCCTTCGTCGTGCCATGTGCTCGGAACGCAGCGTTCCGTAAGCCACCTTGACGGTAAAGCAAGGCTGAACCTCAGGCTTCATCCTGAGGTTCCTTCCAAAAGATCGCCAAGCCCTCAAACACATTCGGATCATCCTCAAACCTAGGAAATCGATATGACCTTCGTGACTGCACGAACTTGACAGCTTGACTTGACTGCGTCCGAATGCTCTCAATGTTCTGCTCCGAGATCTCCTCGTCCCGGACTTTGAAAGTTTGCCGCAGACCGCGCCGTACCTCCTCATCTGAGCGTCTTGAGTCGTCGGTCCAGCGACGCATGGAGGATCCAATGTAAAGTCTGACGTCTGCGCTGAAGAGGTCGCGCATAGAGTCGACGCCGAGGTCCATGAAGGGCTCGAAGATGAATGTTGAGGGGTTGAGGTATTGTGTGGCAGCACCTAGACCTAGGTTCTGTTCACCCGCCAATGCGCGATCCAGAGGCGTGACATTTAGGCTGGTAAGAAAGGCTTTGTCGAGCGGAGTATACTGCGGCTCCTGAGCATAGCTTGAGAACTCCGCAGACTGCTTGCTCTGCAAGTGGCCAACGATATCCGCGAAGGCCACGAACTGCATCACGCTTCTCTGCCGGCTCTGCCAGTTGTCTCGGCAGTAGCTGCCGGTCGCCAGGCACACGGCATTACCAATCTGCCAGCCGTCGTCTGGTTGCTGCTTATTCAGAATCTGCAGCACCGCCTTCCTGCAACGACTTGCGCGCCATCTTCTCGTCTTGCTGTCGAAGTCCGCGCGGAGCTTGTTCAGCGTGTAATCTCGTATGAATGGGTTGACGCCATGTATAAA
>Ga0058704_10001232_pt1 | contig 12058 bp, 10 predicted proteins | sample AgamicMgSfe_FD_71363 | JGI IMG/M metagenome (GOLD analysis project Ga0058704, IMG submission 71363) | Agave microbial communities from Guanajuato, Mexico - Mg.Sf.e | ecosystem: Host-associated > Plants > Phyllosphere > Phylloplane/Leaf | place: Guanajuato, Mexico | collected 2012-05-30
CTACTATAGATACTACCATAGGTTCTATCTTCGTATCCTAACGCTCTATGTTCTCTATGTATATAGCAAAACCTACCGTATAAGCCGACCGTAAGTACCACTACTACGGATACTACTACAGGCGGGCGGTCGCGACCGTAGACTAGTCCGTATATGCGGACGCTATGAAAGGCGCGCTCGCGGTCTTTCAATAGTACGCGGTCGCAAAATAGTCCGCGGGCGGTCGCGGGCGGGCGCGAGGCTATTTCTGTCCGCCCATCGGCGCCCGTTTTGAGGTCTATCCGCGGGTAGTCGCGGCGGGCGCGAGCCGAATTCTGCCTGCCTATGGGCACCCGTTGTAAGGTCTACACCTATAGGCCCGTGGGCACAGCCTTTAAAGTGTCCGCCTATACGGACTACTCTATGGTTACAATTACGGCTATAGACGTACTATAGCCTATGCCCGCGGGCTATAGGCGCGCCCATGGGCGCGCCTATCGGTCGCGGCCCTTGCCCTTATGATGTCTAGTTTTGAATCTATAAATATAGCTATTTAGCTAGATCGAAGTACTTTATATAGCTTATAAAAAGCTACACAAGAACCTAGAGCTTGATAGGTATGATAGACTTATGATTTATCAGCTATACTACCTTTGAAACCCACGGACTAGTCCGCGGGCGGTCGCAGGCGGGTGTAAGGCTAATTCTGCGCGCCCGTGGGCGCCCGTTGTGAGGTCTACCTGCAACTCGATCTGTTATGATCCTTGCTATAAATTCATTGTCGATAAAGGTAAGACACCAATACTACTACAAACCAAGGCCTTAGACTAAACACAACATGGACATCGACGTTTTATTGTCCTTTAGTTGATACCGCAGCATCGTGTCAGCATTGACGGAGTCAAAAGGGTTAGAATCGTGAATGGAGCACTCACTCCGTCATGAAATTGGCTTAGTTGAAAGAATTGCATTTCGGTTGGGCACAGTATACATATCAAGGACACTCCAAAAGCGCTATCATCTCATGTCTCCTGTGGACTCGTATAGAGACCATCATCTATGCTGTCTGATGAGCTCAATGCGACTCCAAAACCTCCAAATCATGCGGTCTGGTTGGCAGGAGGCTGAGGCCACTGGTCGAGGACCTTTGGCTGGCCGGTCAACTCAAAGCTAGCGACGGCTTGGGTAGGAACATCGAGCAGCAGGTTGTACACTCCAGGATACAAGACCATGTTGCCCTGAGCATCACGTCTCGCCAAGTTTGCAACGGGAAAGTCAAGCGACGCGCCCACAGACCTGCCAGCTTGGACACCACGAAGGCGGGTGTAAGCGACGAGAGTCTTCAATGGGTAAGGCGCTGGTCCGTAGGTGCCATTCACAAAAAGGAGGACGACAAAGTCGGACTCGACCTTTCCGGTGTTCTTGACGTTGATTTCGACTGATGGGAATGGGCAAAGGTCCGGATGTGCTGCTTTGCAAGAGGTCAAGGCGTTGATGTCGTAGCAAGGCACAGGCTTTGGATGGTCGCCTTTGCCATGATCACGCTTACGATAGCCTCCCTGAAAAGACGCGGCGAACTTGGTGTAAGAAAGTCCGTAGCCAAAGGGTAGGACAGCATCGTTGTACCACTTGTAGGTACGACCTGGAGTTGATCCGCCTGGTCTGAGAGCCATATCAGTCAAGGCAATTTCATTGACATAGTCGGCGGGGTACTGAGTTACTGGAAGGCGACCAGCGGGTGATTTTGCACCTGTAATCAAGTCGAAGAGAGCTGGACCACCGTCTTGTCCAGGATAACCTGCCCAGATGATGGCGGAGATGTTTGGACTATTCAACCACGCCGATGAATCGAGCTGGTCTCCCATTTGAAGTATGGCACATGGCTTTCCGAGGCTACAGATTTGCTCAATCAGGGCGACTTGCGAAGCGCTGTAAGCGATCTGATAACGGTCGAGAGACTCGGCCTCCACGGTGCCGTTGATACCGCCGAAGTAGAGGATGATGTCGGCTTTATTGGCTGCGTCCATAGCGGTTTCGGTCCAGTTGCCAGTAGTTGCGCTCTGGTTCAATGGACCATCGGCGTAGATGTAGTCGATGCCAAGCTGTTGGGCTGCGTACAATGGGCTGTGTACGTATGGAGCAGGTCCAGAGTATCCTCCCTGCATGGTGTTGGTTCCGTTTGCCCAGAAGCCGATCATGGCCACGACCGTGTTCTTCGAAGGTTTTAGTGGGAACAGGCCATTGTTCTTTAGCAAGACCATGCCGTCGGAGGCGGATGAGCGAGCGAGCTGCTGTGCTTGAGGAGTGTTGACTTGGTCCCAGCCGATGTTACGATATTCAGAGCTGTTTGGGTTAAAGTATCCAGCACGAATGAGGCCCTCGTACATACGGCGAAGAGAGGTATCGATCTCATCAACGGTCAAAAGGCCTTGGGCGTAGGATCCAGTGATGTTAGTCTTAGAGCCGGCCTCACAAGAGTTATCGTTACCCGCAGCCCAAGCGACACCTACTGCTTCAGCATCGGTTTGGGTGTAGTTGTGATTGGCGTAGATGTTCTGAATAGCATTGCAGTCGCTGGTGACGTATTGGTGGTCGTTTGTCCAGTTCCAGTGATCACGCAAGATGTCTTCCAGGAGATAAGAGTTAGCGCATGAAGGGACGCCCTGTGAATGATCAGAATTGCTCGGATAGGTGACACGACCCGATTACCTACGTTGACAGCGTTGTAGGAGCACATAAATGACCCGACCTTGGAGTCTCTGGCGCAGGTCTGGAAGGGTGGCAGATAGTACTCTGCGAGATCCTGAGAGTTGACGATGGCATTGAAGCCGTATCGCACAACGCCATCCCATGCCTCCATGTCGTATGCAGCAAAGTGCTTACAGGTGGCAATGACCTTGCGAGTCGGGGGATCGACGCCGCCCTCCAAGCCGTAAAGGAGCTTGGCGACATAGTTTTGGATACGAGTAGGGTCTTCACCTGGTGTCTCTGAGCCACGACCCCAGCGAGGGTCCTTGTACCTGGAGTCTGTCAGCTTGTGACTGACATTTTTCGATATGATGGTCGTACGGATTGATGTTGGGGGTGAAAAAGTCCAAGCCGGCACGACCAGCATTACTAAAAGCTCTTGCTTCTGTGCTGATGATAGTCGCAACGTCCTCGATCAATTGATCATCGAATGCAGCGGACAGGATGATAGGCATAGCGAAAGAGGTGGCGTAAGAGAATTGACCAGTGGCATTGTAGTTGACACCAGGAGAGCCAGCCACACCATGAAGGGCTTCACTCCACCACTCATACGGAGGCAGTCCGATTCTTGGAGCCCCGGTGCTGTTACTACTTCGAGTCAGTGAGATAACCAAGACAACGATAGGTAGTCTTACTCGACCAGATTGCCGAGCTTTTCGGTGATATTCATAGCCGCCACTATGGCGGCGGCACGGTCTGCTGGAGAGGCCGCCGTGTTGCAGACAAGATTGGACGTCAAGGCCGGAGGGCCATTCTGACAATCGGGGAACTGAAGTCTGGCGCTTGCGAGACCAAGGAAGCCGACGACGGCCTTGATTGAAGAAGCGCGTGCCATGGCTGTCGAGGAAGAAAGGCGCTGAGGTCTGACCAGGAGAGATGAGAGGAAACGGAGAGTTGACTTGCCTTGATTTATACTTGCCGTGAGATGGTCCAATGCTAGGCATCGCTGTATACCCCGCGCAGAAGATTGATACCGCAGCGTTTCCCCTCAAATGGCGCGAGCACGAAGAAGCACATGTCCTGCAAGTTTCCAATGATCAGCTCTGGTCAGCTCGCACTTTTGGACAAAAGCATACAGCTGCATTGGTTGTTTTGCCGGGTAAATATGACAGTCTCAGGACGTAAAACTGAACAGCGCATCCCATGATCAACCAGTGCATGGTATATATTGCATGATGCGGGGTTACAGGTCACAGATCAGTGATTGCCCTGTCATAAATGGTCCTTTTGAAGACGCAGTCATGAGAAGCATGAGACTGGTAAAGGAGCCAAGCTATTCGACTAGCCTTTCGGATGCCTGTGGTGACCGGATCACATTCGAGGCGACAGAACGTGCCTGGTTCAGAGTCAAATACAGAGTCGAATAGTATGGAACTTTGGCAGGCTAATAGTAGCTGCGTGATCGTCGTGCCGCCAGTAGCAGGGCAGACTCTGGTTGGTGCCTGAGGATGAGCGCATATATGCAAGAGTGGTTGTGTCACCGTAGCACTGTAATAAGCGCAAAGTATGCAAGGGCATCTCAAAGGAAGAGGAGAGTGCATGGAGGAGATTCTAGGCAGTGAAGTTGAGAGCAGATCCGTTGCAACCCTGCGGGGCCCCGCCGGCAAGCGGGAACATGCCGGTTGTCTGCCGGAAATGGTACATACCTCACTGCAGTCTCACTGTCGCCTTGTTTAACTCTTTGACTCTTCCATCTCCTGATCAGACCACGGCGGGAGGGCCATTCTGGCGTACACGAGTCAAGAAGCTGATGTATCGTGTCCTGGCACAGTGGAAAAGGACGTGTTTCGAGATACCTTGGCAACTGCTCGCGGATTTATATCAATCACTATCTCCACGGATCAGCAGCTCGGACATTGGCGCTCCCACATCTCCGTCCAAAACATGGCTCAACATACACCAGGGGGCACATATGAAGCGCAGGCACTTGCCGGGTAACGTACAGTAGGATTTCTTCTCGTCATCTATCTACTCTACCTCTATCTCCTACCATATTGCCAGCACAAGCCAGCTTTCGCATTTCCACTTCTTACGTCCATCGCAACGTCAAACACAATGACTGTCAACAACAAAGCAGCATGGCTCATGGAGAAACAACAACATCCATTTGAAATCAAAGACGCACCGATGCCAACTCCTAAACCAGACCAAGTCATCGTGCAAGCCCACGCCATTGCCGTCAACCCCTTCGACTGGATAGTCCAAGCCGCCGGGGTCATCATCGATACTTTTCCCAAAATTATCGGCGAAGACGTCGCCGGCACCATCACCGCGATCGGCGCCGACGTCGAGAACTTTGCAGTCGGCGATCGTGTCCTGGGTTGCATCGACGTGACCGAGTCCGCCGCTACACAGGGAACATTCCAGCTGTACAGCGCAGTCAACGTCGGCATGCTTGCCAGGCTTCCGGACAACACGAGCTTCGCACAGGGGTCCGTGCTGCCCATAGCCTTGTGTACGGCGGCGACGTCGCTGTTCCAACAAGACGCCATGGCGTTGCCTCTTCCACAACTACAGCCCGTGTCAAATGGTAAGACGCTGCTAATCTGGGCCGCCAGCACCGTGGTGGGTAGCTGCGCCATCCAGCTCGCCATCGCATCGGGATACGAGGTTGTTGCCATTGCAGGCAAGGCCAACTCAGGATACTGCCGCTCGGTCGGCGCGACGCAGGTCTTTGACCACGCCAGCGACACTGTGATTGAGGACATTGTTTTTGCGCTGAAAGGCAAGCAAGTCGAGGGTGGCTTCTGCGCGCACACTGACAGCGACGCATTGAAGAGGTGCGTCGAGGTAGTGGGGAAGACTGGTGGTAGGAAGGTCGGCACTGTGTTGCCACCTGGATGGGCGTTCCCAGAAGACGTACCTCATGGGGTCGAGTTGTCTTACTGTAAGTGCCAATGCCTAATCCATACGATCCAAGTGCTGACAACTTCACTACAGGTTATTGTAGCACGCTGCAACATAACGAAGTTGGACCCGCTATTTGGGGCAAGTGGCTCACTCCCGCTCTCGCCAGCGGTCTGATGAAGTGTAAGCCGGACCCCTTTGTCATTGGACATGGTCTTGAGAGCCTGCAAGCCGCGTGTGACAAGCTGAAAGCCGGCGTTTCTGCTACCAAAGTTTGTGTCGAGATTCCCTAGATGAACTGACTTTAGGCAACGAGAAGTATTGAACAAGAAAATCACTCGATCGACCGTCAAGCTCTCATGTAAGATGGATACTATGCAATATGTACAATGTCTGCTTGCGCGAGAGCCCCAAGTATAATCATACCCAGAACGCCTCGCTCACATATACACTCCTCCTCTGAATGAATCTATTCCGCTAACAACCATTAAAAATATATACACCAATAAATTCATGAACGAACACCGTGTAAAACTGATCAGCCAACCCACCGTCTATTTCCGTCTACCCAGGAATCTTCCCCTTCTACCTTCGCCATCCCCAGATCCACTCGCTTGTTGCTGCTCCCTGGCTTGCGACGGCGAAGGGACATCTGCGAATCTAATGCCGGGGCTTCTTACACGGGGGGTATTGTCGTCCTCGGAATCGCTCTCGTCCTTGCTATGGCCGAGCGCTCCCTCTCGCCTCCTACGCTCGGCGGCAGTCTCGTCTTGGGCAAGTTTGGCGTTGGACTGAGACGCTCGCGCGGACGAACCGCCCGACCTGGGGATGCTGTCGTCTGCGGCGTCATCTGTGTCTTTGCCAAGCGCACCCAGGCGGCGACGACGTTCTGCCGCTGTCTCCTTGTCACTGGCAAAGCGGATGCCTTGATTCTGCTTTGATGAAGCTGCAGCCGGCGGAACTCGCTCGGTCCCATCGTCCTCGCTGTCTTCATCTGCAACAGGCCTTGGCTGCTTCTGCTGCGCCTGTTGCGTTGCCTCTCGGCGTCTGCGTTGAGCCGGTGTTTCTTGACCCGTGCCGTTCTGGATAGAATGACGGTGCAAGTCGCCGGTGACATCATGGAAAGGAATAGCTTGTTCGTTCGAGTCAACAAGTGTCAGGCCTTCTGGTCCGCTAGGGGCTTCTTCGTGCGAAGCAGTACGTCGAACTTTTGCCTGATCATCACCATCCTGTCGAGCTTCTGCGACAGCAATATTTGGACTTGCAGGCGTCAATTTGATGTCAGGTCGTTCGGCCTTTTGAGCCGGCTGGTGATTGTCGTGGGCATCAGCTCTGGCCTCCTCTTTGATCGCTTCGGGTGCGTCACTGTTCTCGACTACCCGAGCCCTCTTCTTCGGGTCCATTTTCTGGATCTCGCTGATAAAGTCTGCCTTGCTCATGCGCCTACCGCCAGCATTGATGGTAAATCTGAGACGCGCGTCATCTCTCTCGTCGCCTTCTCCTTTCCGGACCTTTCTCTTGCTCTCCTGAACAGCCCCATCTGCAGTACCAGAAGGACCACCGTCGTTTGCCTTGTTGCCCACTCCAAGATAGGAAGTCATACGTTGCATGCGCTGCCTAGTCTTGGCAGGATCTTGAGATGTGGCTTCTCCTTCTTTCTTCTTTTTGTTCGGGTTTGGAATGTCGTACTTCTTGATGACCTCACCATCTTCGTCCTCGACGATGATGGTGTTGCCATATTGGTAGGCACGTGCTGCTCCACGCTTTTCTGGCTGCGGTCGTTCTTTTTTGGGCGTTTGGTCGTCCTTGTGTCGCAGATGTTGAAGTCCACCTGTGCCCATACGTTTGAGACCTTGACGCCAGTGGTGGCCCTTGGTTTCTTCCTTGTCATTGCCCTCAGCACGCTCCTTGCCTTTGCTCTCAGACTTGTCCTTTGCCTTGTCCTCAGCCGGTTCCTCTTCTGCGCCAACGGATTTCTTCGCTGCGTCCGCCACCTTCTGACCTTCGTCCGTTCTCGGGTCATCTTCCTCGTAGGAGATGCCATGATGCACATCCTTTTTGCCCATGAGTCGTCTAGCTTCTGTCTGCTCATGCTCCTGCCTATGACGCTCAGCGGCCGGAGAGTGCTTCTTATCTTCAGGCCTAGTATCCTCGACTTCCAGAACATTACCTTCCTCATCTTCATAAACAGTCTGATCGCCCTCTTCGAAGATTTCTCCTTCTTCCTCGCCGTCCTGCTCGGGCTCCTTGTCTACTTGGCGTTCACCGGTGACGTCGGCTTTCTGACCCTTTCCAGACTTCTGCGACGATCCCTCTCCACTGTCACTACTCTTCATGGCCAAAGTGTCACTATCACTCCGGCTAATTTGTGGACCGGGAGAACGCAACGGCGCGATGGCAGATTGACTGATCGGGCCACCTGGGCCGTGGAAAGAAGACTGTCGATGATGTGAGCGCCGTCCGCCAGGTCGCCTGCTAGATGATCTGCTGGGTTCGTCGTCTTCCCTTTGACGGCGCAAGAAATTGCGAGGCACCACACCCGGCACGACTTCCATCTTCTCATCCATATCCGACTCAGTATCATACGGCCGACGGGCGGACATGGAGCTCTTCGATCGTGACTGGATGCGCGGTAGTCGGTCGACCCAAGATGGATCTTCGTTTGCTTTGGTGTAAGACATGGTAAGCGTCAGTGTGTTGATGTGTTTACCAAGAGTGAATACGGCGATCGATGAGCCATGCACAATGATGGAACAAATGACAAGAAACGTGGTTATTGGCCAGATCAACTCGATGACATTCAGATGTGGGAATCCCTCTTCTGGTAGCACGGCCAGCGGAGTTGTTGTATCGGTCTCCAGCTCTGCTCTTGCGAGAATCGCGACAAAAATAGCGCCGACACCGATGGGACCAAAGTGTCCCGCGAAGAGGGCTTCTCTCCAAGTTTTGACATCCGGTATCAAGGGTTTGAGAGCCAGCATGATAGGAATGCGACGGAAGAGAAGTACCAGAATGCCAATGACAACCAGACGCCAGGCACTGAGACCAAGGACGTCAGAGTTGTACTGCTCCCAAGGAATGATTGTTCCAAAGTAGACGAAAAATGCCAAGTTAATCAACAGATCGATAACGTTGGAGACATGAGACTCCTCTGTTTTTTCCGTGAACCAACCGTCGTTACTGAAGCCGACACCACATGCGAATCCTATCAGCAAGTCGTCCATGCCCAGCAAGCTACCGGATCCAGCACAAAAGAGAGCGAGGACAAAGTAGAATACCAAGAAAGACTCTCTGTCGATAATGTCGCGCTCATGAGCGGCTCGAATTGCTCTTCTCGCAATGTAGCCGATCAAAACACCATAAATAGCGCCAAACACACACTCGTACAGGATAGTGTAGCAGAACCAGTGGAGGGCAACCTCGTTGGGATGGTGGCGATAGATGATGATGTAGAGTGCCAGATACACAAAAGGAAAGGCCATGCCATCGTTACAGCCAGACTCAGCAGAGAGCAGATCTCGCAAATGCTTCGGCACACGCTTGGCGAACTTGCCTTTTCCGACGACAGACGACGCCAGAACAGGATCGGTAGCAGTGACACATGCGGCTATGCAGAGACTGTCCAACCAGTTGACGTTCGGGATCAAACCCCAGATGAATAAACTCGTAACAAGCCAGCCAAAAGTCATGACAGGAACGAGTAAGAAAACGACGGATCTCCAGTGACGTTCCATATAGGCCTTTGGCAATTCAACTCCAACGGCAAAGCATTGAACGACCAGAACAATGCGAGAGAATTCCAGAGTGATTTGATCGGTATTACCCCATGTTCCCGGATCGATCAAGTTGGCGGCATGGGGGCCGAAGATGATACCACAGATCGTGGCAACAGTAGCCTCACCAATGTAAAGTCTTTCCTTGATAACGGACGAACATAACATAAACAAAGTGGTGAAGCCTCCGAGAATGATGTAAACCAAATGCGGCTTGTTGATGTCCAATTGTGACCACACCATCTTGGCAGTCTTTTTTTACTTCTTCCTCTTGCTTAAGGCCTTTATCCCAACTTCTTCAACGATTAGTCTGCCGTGTTTCGAGAAGTTCCTTCCACAAGACTCCCAAAGATACGCTGTTTCGTAAATTGGATTGTCGGATCATACAGTCGTGAGTTGCGCCCAGTCGCCGCTCCAGATGCCGCGATTGGCGGAATTTGTGTGATTCGAGGAAGATGTTAAGATAGCGAGCGATTGGTGTCGGTGAACCGTGAACGAGAGATTGGTTGAAGAGATTGATGTGACCGCGATTGTTGATGTATCCCGCCAAGGGTGGAGATGTACGCCAAGCGTTGGCTACCAAGAAGAGAGCGGAAGTGGTGCGTCACCGCCAAAAAATATGTCTTGGTGTAGCAAGACGGGTGAGAAAGAGGGTCGTGTAGAGCGATGGTCTCTGGTGAGCGAGATACAGTATCAATGTGTGCGCGGCGGAAAGCAAAGGAACGAATCCTGAAGCGGCGACAAGAATTGCCTGCCTACCTAACTTCCGTGTATGACGATGAGGAAAGAACGGACGCTGAGAAAGTTTAATGGAAGGAGGGTGCGTTACCGTTAAATCTGGCAACCTTGAAACCCTCTCTAGATTGCAACCGTAAGTTATCTACGGTAGTCGGACAGTTACGGATCCTAGAGTCTAAAGTAACCTAAGAGCATGCAATGTGCCTGTATAAGAGATTACGAGTAATGTCGCGGGTTTCTTATAGGACATCGTTTCTCCGATAATGTGTGTCTCCAGTCCCCGCATTAGTGGCACCTTCTATAGGTCTTCTTGCGCATGCTAGACACGGAATGACTAGTCGAAAGGCTGCATGAAAGTTTTATACCGCGAGGAAAAAATGAATCTTGTCACCGTGTACAGAGGAGCATTGAAATGTGAATGTTTCAATGAACAAATTTTCATGGGAAAATGCTACTATCTATACAGATGCTGCGTCACAAATCTAACCACGCTCCTATGCTCAAAATCTCAATCGTTCAAAGGCCAAAAGGACTCTGCCAGCAGTAGCCATGCACTCCTAATTCCTATCAACGGCTCAAACCTTGAGCTTTCCAATGTCAATAGCAGTGCCATCGACCTTCACGCCATCGGTTGATTTCTCAGCCTCGTCGAGCAACTGCACGATGCTCTTTTGATTGCCACCCCTGAGATATTCCTCATACTCTCCAATACGTTTTCCACCAGCAATCCACCTTTGCTTGTAAGCCGTCCGCCTTTTCTTCGTCTCTGCGTCCAGCGCCGGCCAGTATGCGTTATGGTCATATTCAAAGTCAAGATCGCCTCCGTACTGCTTCCAAAGTTGTTCTGTCGGAACGTATGACCGAGAGCTCTCATTGAACTTCATCTTCTCCCGAGTCACCGGATCGATAAAGGGCGAGATGAGCTTGAAGAAGGTTGAGACAACCCACGGAACTATATGTGCATTAGTCAAGAAATGATTAAACAAACGTCGATATCGCCAGACTTACGATCGGATATCAGCGCCCTGCCAAGTCTTTCTGGGTTGTGATTTTGCAAAATGTTTAGAACTGCCTTTGCTTGTCCCACGGTAGGTATACTGCCGCCTGCCGCTCCCTTGAAATTGATCAGCAGACATGTCGTTTCCTGTCCTGGTGGGAGCATGTCGATTGTGCGATCAAGCATGTAGCTGAGATGGTGAATCTGGCGGTCACTCATTTTCGTGTTCTGCCTGGCCGGGTTCAAATACAAACAAGCTCGGCCTTCGTTGTCGTAACCCTGAATGACCTGCTTGCCAGTTTCGTTCTCTGGAGAAATGTACTCTGCTGTGAATGTGTCTGCTCCATACTCCCTCCTCCATGACAAGGTACTTTGCAATCGCTTGAGTGCATCTGGCACCTTCCATTTTGTCGCTCGTAGATATCTCAAGAGGCACTCTCTTGTAAGCCACATTCGCTCATCCTGCGTCATCTCCACATTTTTCGCTTCCCTTAGAGAAGACTCTGGTATGCTTTTCCATGCTGATACTGCAGACAAGACCTGAGCGTACATGGCTTGTTGCTGAGGTGTCAAGACTGGAGTGTGGGGAACCTTGGCCTTTGGAGATGGACCAGTGAGCACAGCTCGTGTTGGGCCAGTCGTTACTGGTGGACTGGGTGGAGCCGTAGTTACAGCAGTCTCAGTCTCAGTCTCAGGAAGAGTAGAGACCGCGGACTGGAAAGAGCCAGCAGATCGGATCGAATCTGGTCGATTTGAGGTCACCGATTGCTGTCCATCAGCCATTGGTGACTTTGTGTCCAGGATTGTGCCAATGTCAGGCTTCTGAACGCTCTCTGGATTGGCCATGGTGAATGGACCGACTATCAGACGTGTATAGCGGAATTGAGGCCAGAATACGCTATAAGACAAGTATGAAAGACCACCACGTGACGTCAAATGGATGGGTTATTTTTGACAAGATGAGATAGATGATGAA
>Ga0058704_10001233_pt1 | contig 12056 bp, 12 predicted proteins | sample AgamicMgSfe_FD_71363 | JGI IMG/M metagenome (GOLD analysis project Ga0058704, IMG submission 71363) | Agave microbial communities from Guanajuato, Mexico - Mg.Sf.e | ecosystem: Host-associated > Plants > Phyllosphere > Phylloplane/Leaf | place: Guanajuato, Mexico | collected 2012-05-30
GCTGCAAATATATTTGTGTTTTTAGCGTCGTTCGCAACAGATAGCTTTCGTTTGTGTAGATGTCTGAATGATATACTCTGTCATTGTCGAATTCAATAGTGCTCCCTCATTGATGTGGCTGGAGACATATCCTGTGGTGTCTGTTGTCGCAACGCCCGTGTAATGCAAAGAGCCGCTTTGCTTTACCGTCGTTGTCTTCACAACAATCATACCTCCATAAGCATTCGATGCAGACCGCATTTCTCGGCGTCTGAACACAGTCCTCAAGATGTATGGACTCTGCAATATGTTCCTCCTCGCGGCCTCTCGATGTACCTGAGCCGGATATCACGGTGGTTCACTTTAGCCTAAACCATGAGGTTACCCCAATTTGATGCCTCGAGCAGACACATAAGAAAGACGACATTTCCACTGTCACTTAGAATGCAACAATACACAAGTCATCGTTTCCGAAGATGTCTGAACTACCAACCCTCCACTGGGGCATCGTCGGTAAGCCACCTCAAGTCCATCACAAAACGCAACTAACACATCCAGCCACCGGCATGATCTCCAGCTGGTTTGTCGAAGACATCACACGTGAGACCTGGCCAGACAAGCGCGTGAACCACAAAGTCGTAGCAATCGGCTCGTCTTCATCACAAAAAGGACAAGACTTCGCCTCCAAATTCCTGCCCAGTTCCGCCCCAAAACCAACCATATACGGCTCCTACGATGAGGTCTACGCCGACTCAAACGTCGACTGCATCTACATCGGCACTCCCCACAGCTTCCACCACGCCAACTGCCTCGCAGCTATTCGCGCCGGAAAGCACATTCTCTGCGAGAAGCCCTTCACCATGACGCTCGCTCAGACCAAGGAGGTCTTTGCCGCGGCAAAGGAGAAAGACGTCTTCGTCATGGAAGCAATGTGGACGCGATTTTTCCCGCTGGTACGCACATTGCAACACCTCGTGCACGACGAGAAGATCATCGGAGACGTGCAGAGGACGTTCTGTGATTTCGCGCTCGGCATCGGCGATATCTCTGCTCTGCCCGCTACGAGTCGATACAGAGACGTCAAGCTCGGAGCGGGCAGTCTGCTGGACATCGGTATCTACAGTCTGACGTGGGGCCTGATTACGTTGACCGGAGGCAAAGTGGGAGAGCAGGCGAAGGATCCGAATGTAGTCAGCCAGCAGACACTGAGTCATGGTGTGGATGTTGCGTCTAGCTTTGTGCTTTTCTATGAGGATGGAAAGCAGGGCGTGCTCAGCTCCACGACCGATGTGCAGGCTATTACGGAGGATTGGTGCAGGATTGAGGGGTCGAAAGGCACGATCGTGGTGAGCGGATCTGCTCCTTCGTTGCCAACTTACTTCACTGTCAAGATGCACGGCGAGAAGGGTGAGGGTAAGAGGTATGATTTCGAGAACCCTGGTAGGGGCTTCTACTGGGAGGCTGATGCCGTTGGGCTCGATATCAAGGCTGGAAAGAAGCAGAGTGATACCATGCCATGGAAGGAGACTGAGAGAGTCATGGGTATTTTGGATGGTATCAGGAAGAGAGGTGGTGCTAAATTCGCAGAGGATGACTGGTAAATTATAGCATGTGTCTATATTTTACTACTACCCGCTTGCGGCACCTCCACCGCGACCTTATCCCAAGTATCTCTCGTACCTAGAAGCTGAAGCACGGCAAGCACAGCTTTGAAACTGAGGTGAGGCCCTCGTTCCGCATCCTTGTCGACACTCGACTCCTGTTTCGGCTTGGGCATACCGTCCATGCCTTCTCTCACTCTCACTAACAACCAATTTTCCTTTCGGCTTAGGAATCACGCTTATATACCCCCTAGGCTTTGCCTTTGTCGATTTTCGCTTTGTGTTTCTTGTCGGGTTGGGATCTGCTATGACATGAGAAGGAGCCACGCCGACACAAGGGTCCTGCCTACCTACCTAGATCCCTTTTTTGTTTTGTCTGGATTCCCTTTTGGACTAAATGGTCTTCGTAAGCAGTCAGTCTTGAACCGAGGTACCTAGTATTGGGAATGGATACCTACCCAGATTCTTTTCTTTTCTTGTCTGGATTTCCTTCTAGATAGAATGGTCTCTGTAAGCCGCCAGTATTAAACCGGGGCACCTAGTATTGAAAATGGATACCTACCTAGATTCTTTTCTTTTCTTATCTGGATTCCCTTTTGGATGGAACGGTCTCTGTAAGCAACCAGTATTGAACCAGGCATCTAGGTAGTCGATTAGGCGTTGCGGCAGCTTGACGCGCGCATGCTTACCCGATAACTATGTTTACCTTGCCTCGCGATTTCCTTTGGGAGTAGGCATGGCGATCTCTCGGGTTGTGCGCACTAGGTCGACGTCGGTATTTGGTCGCCAACCCAACCCCAACCCACCCTAATCCCTTCTCCACTTGCGACTTCACGCTCCTTCATACCTACGTACTTCATGATCCTCTCACCACCCGTGTCGACCAATCCCATCAGCGATCATGGTCGTAGGCTTAGCGAAGCCGAGTTCTGAGACTGTCAAAACAAGCGAATAATGATTTCTGCATGATATGTACAGGGGCCGATCGCAGTAGGCGGATCTCTCCGTCGCTGTCTATAACTTACTACCACCTTCTTGTACCACCTTGACCACGACCTTACCCCACGTATCTCTCGCGCCCAATGCTTGTAGAGCGGCCGGTACAGATTCAAGACCAAGATACTCCTTGTCAGTATAGCATGTACCTCTGAACTTTCCTTCATCCATCAGCTTGAACAAGCCAGTCCACACATCGGCTATCGCTGCTGGCTCGTTCTTGGTGTAGGCGCCCCAGTGGAGACCAACGACGCTGATATTCTTGAGCAAGATGCGGTTCGTAGCAATCTTCTCAATGTCACCCGCAGCGAATCCAATGACCAATATCCTGCCGTTCCAGGCTGTGCAGCTCATACTCTTTGCGACCAAGCCTACAGGATCATAGACGATATCCACACCTTGACCATTGGGCGTAAGCTTCTTGACCTCGTCAGGCCATTTCGGGTTGTTATAATCCACGAGATGATCTGCGCCAAAAGACTTTGCGACGTCGAGCTTGTGTTTCGTTCCAGCAGTAGCGACAACAGTGGCCCCGAATGCTTTGGCGATCTGCACCGCGGCGAGACCGACACCACCAGCAGCGGCGTGAACGAGTACCCAATCGCCCTTTTTGGTTCCAGCTCTATTCACCAGTGCGGCGTAACTTGTGGGCGCCGTGACGAACAGTCCAGCTGACTCGAAAAAGCCCCATCCTTTTGGCATTGGTCGTAGAGACTGCTCGACTGAGCATATCTTGGTAGCGTATGCGCCTTGAGATGCGCCAAATATTCTGTCTCCTTGCTTGAACATGGGCACGCTACCGCCAGATGGTTCTTTCGGAGTCTGTAGTACCACGCCAGAGAATTCGCTACCGGACACCCATGGGAAAGGTGGCTGGTTCTGGTATTTGCCTCGGATTTGGAGCAGATCGAAGAAGTTTGTCGCACTTGCATGGACTTGGATGAGGTATTCATTTGGCTTCGGAACCGGGTCGGCCAGCTCGGTGACCTTTAGATCATTCGGTCCCTAAGGTCGTCAGTGATGGTTTCCAAGCGACTTGTATAATCCTACCGAGACATATTGCTTAATCTCAATGCCACGCATAGTGATTATCGGAATGTTTGTATCGTTAGATTATGATTGGCCGAAGGATGGAGTCTGGAAATAATGCAGATATCCGAGTTACAAGGGTTCAACTGTCTTTACTCGGCTATACCAATGTCATCTCGCGGTCGATATGACGAGAGACTGGAGTTATGTGGAGAAGTGACAGAAGACTGGGGAACCTCGGCACAGAGATATCTACGATTCATGAACTATCCGGACTTGTCGAGATATGAATCATGTGCTCGGCGTGGGTTCACAGTCGTCATCGCGCTTTCCACTTTGGCAAGGCTTCGTTCGGGTGAGCCAGATTGAAGCCAGAACGTTCCACGGCTTCTGATGGTACTACCACAATCTCCCTCCAAGCTTGAGTACGTTTAGCTCAAACATTCTCAATTCATACGGCTCTCCCATTATTTGACCAGAGTACAGAATCTCAAATCACTGATTCCTCAAATCTATCAGCAAATCGATCTCACAAGGCCTCGCCCACTCGCACTGTTCCATACGACAACATGGCCGATGAGCAGAGCGCAGAGGATACGCAGCTCACCTTCAACGTCAAGTCGTCGAGCGACGCGAAATACGTAATTACTGTACCTGCTTCCACCACAGTCGGCGATCTCAAGAACAAGCTTTCCACTTCGGAATATGCAGACCTCCCAGCAGCTAGGCAACGACTGATCTACTCCGGTCGGGTGTTGAAGGACCCAGATACTCTGGCGAGCTACAAGATCAAGGACGGAAACACAGTGCATCTTGTCAAGGGTGCCGAAAGTAACCAGAGACAACAGCCTGGTGCTCAAGGAGGCAGCGCACCAGCGGGTGCTGGTCAGGCAAACCCCGCCGCAAACGTACCTTCGAACATCGCTGCGGGTACAGGCGCCAACAACCCACTTGCACACTTGACCGGCGCACGATATGCTGGTTTCCACGGTCTGCCCGGCATGGACACATTTGGTGCAGACGCAGGGGTAACTACCACTTCCATCGCACACACTCACGCATAGCTGACAGTTGCAGATGGGCGCGCCACCAGACCCGGAACAGATGCTCCACCTCCTCGAAGATCCAAACTTTGCACAACAGATGAACGAAGCGATGAACAACCCTGCTGTTCTTGACATGATGAGACAGAGTCCTATGATGCGCAACAACCCGATGATGCAACAAGTCATCAACAACCCTGAGCTCCGACGCATGATGTTCGACCCAGCTATGATTCGGATGCAAATGAACATGCAAAGACAAATGGGAGGTATGGGTGGTGGGGCGCAGAGCAGCTTTCCTGCGCCAGGAGTGACAGACCAGACACAGGGTCAAAACGCGCAGGGCCAGAACGCACAGGGCCAGCAACAGCAAGGACAACAAAATCCTTTCGGTATGTTCGGTGGATTGGGTGGCATGGGTGGAGCAAACGCCAGCGGAGCGAACCCGTTTGCCGCCCTCTTTGGAGGCAACCCCGGAGCCGCACAAGGTACCACACCCGGCGCGACACCGCCAGTAGGATCTGCCGGACAGACCGCATCGTCGACACCGGCTGGACAAGCAAGAGATGGCCAAGGTCAAGGACAAGGACAAACACAAGCGAACCCATTCGCTAGCCTCTTTGGTGGAGGAGGCGGACAAGGTGGATCAGATCCAATGGCCGAGATGACGAGACAAATGATGCAGAACCCAGAGATGATGCGCAACGCCATGCAGATGCTCAACGGCATGCAAGGCCAAGGACAAGGCAGTGAGGGCGGACAAAGCAATCCCTTTGGCGGATTCAATCCGTTCGGCATGGGCGGTATGGGAGGCATGGGCGGATTCGGCGGACAGCAAGAAGCACAGCCGCAAGACGACAGGCCTCCAGAAGAGAGATATGCCGACCAATTACGACAGCTGAACGAGATGGGCTTCTACGACTTTGACAGGAACGTCAGGGCGTTGCGTATGGCTGGTGGTAGTGTGCAGGGAGCTGTTGAGCAGTTGTTGGGCGGTATGGTATAATTGCGTCCTTGGGAGGACTCAATTCGTTGCTGCAGTATAAACCTTTCTCTATGATGATGATACATTTAAACCTTTCGGCCTTTTTCCATGCTCGAGTAACCATCGAAACTCGAATTGTGAGGCTCGACCGTGAGCATGGTATCACAGTTTCCATGACATCTGGTGTAATTATCACATAGTGTGACTAGTCTGAGTACACGGACTAAGTATATCTACGATCCATGTACTTCCGTTTCATGCATTTCCGATCCACAATATCACAAAGTGTTCGCAGCACAACATATCACATCACGAGTGCCCGCCTGACATGCTCATTACCTAGTGAGGAGACACTCTATGTCCATTATCAGCAGTAGGCACTCTGAACAAGGCAAACGGCTTCTGGCGTCTGTCGGTACCAGGGAAGTAGCCAGGACTGCGCCAGAGCTGGTTCTCGACAAAGTAGAGGTAGTCGGTGCTTGACACCCACATGGAATCTATATGAAATTAGCATATGAGCTCGTCAAGTGAAAGATCTGTGCATCACCGAGGCAATATCGAGAGGGAAGTCACTCACCGGTCCAACCGATTCTGGGGTCGCGAACATATGTCGTGACGGTCCCGTTGGCGGGACTGTAGATGTTGATGGCGTTGTTCTCGAAACTGCCGGCGTAGATGTAATTGTTGGTGTCCTGCATCAATCCGTCGGTTGCGCCTTTCTGTCCGTGATTGGTGACGGCAGCTTCGGCGAGAACTTCGGAGTCGGCGGAACGGTCGCGAAGGCGTGCGGTTGGGATGCTGTAGAGATATCTCGAGCCAGTCACGGACCAGTATAGTGTGTCGCCGTTGTCTGCAAAGGCGATGCCGTCGGCTCCAGTTGGGTCGTATGAGTAGTAGCCTGACTGCGGATCGAAGTAGTAGACTGGCTCGCCCCAGATTTGTTTGAAGTGGCCTTGGGTGCCTTTGACATACTGAGAGTTGTCAAGATGGCGCCAGGCTTCTTTGGTGCCAAGATCGACAATGACAAGACCGTTGCGGCCTTGTTGGGATGAATCGGTCAGGTATGCAACACCCTTTCCACTGGCAGTGACGTTCGGGCGGAGGTCAATACGGACATCGTTGATGTACTGATATGGTCAGTGAGAAATTGTTAATAGTACACTGACTAAGCTTACCGAGTCCGGGTAGGCTGCGGTAGTTGGGAAGACAATGATATCAGCAATGGTATTGTTTGCAAGCCAGACAGCAACAAGCTTCGGTCCACCGTAGGCGGCATTGACGAGAGTACCATTTGGTGTGAGAGCTCTGCCGGTGTCAAGAATCCAGAGGCGGTCGAGAGGATCAATGGCCTGTGATTATCGTCAGATCTGCACTACAAGCATTTTGTCACGCATACATACGACACTCTGTACACCAATAAAGCAGTTCTGATAGTTGGCACCGGTAGGAGGGTAGGTCGTGTAGTTGATATTGCCACCTGGGCAGTTGTTCCAGTTTCCGGGTGGGAACGATGTCTCGGTGGTGTTAGTAGTCAACTCGGCGACCTGGTAGCGGGTGTTGTTCGAGTCGAGGCCAAGGGGATAGTTGGAGAACAGGCGTCCTTGAGCAGAAACGGCTATCCCGGTTGGGAACTGGTCGTAGTATAGATGGACAATCTCGAGTGGTGGTCCTCTGGTGCCTGGGTCGGATGCCAGCTTCTGACCATTGGCCGCAATGGACAAGCCCAACAGGGCCAAAGTAGATATCAAACGCATGTTGGAATTTTGATGGAGTTACTATGGAGTGTATAGGAACAATGAGGGGATGGAAGCGAGAATATAACTAGAAACCTTTGTGTCATGGCAGCACTGGTGGTCGTACTTACCTCAAGGTAACATGAGATATGTGGTATGGGCGTAGAAACGTCATGGGAGAGGGGGGAGCGGATGTCGGTAGATCATGCCTAGGGCAGTGATGGTGACATTGCCATCCTGGCAACAGCACATCAATTTACATCGCATCGTGCTTGCGGCATGGCGAGCGGTTTGGCAGATCCGTGATACCAGTGGAGCGACGGTGAATGATCAATGGTGGCTGTCTGCCTGTACGGTTACCTCATGACTAGACCCTGACCTTAATACAGACAAGGATCCTTTAGCATGAATCTGTGCGAGCCTCGCAGTATGTCGCATGAATACTGCGGTCCGAAAACTGCTTTCGCGTCAAAGGCAGACTCAATTGACAGGTTGATGAGTCTCAATGATCTTGAGGAAATGGTGGTAGAAATGGTGGTTGTGGTGGAAGACGGAGAATGTCATCCATCAAACAAACAGTGCAAACAGCCGCACGTGACGGGTATCTCTCCAGAAAGTCATCATCCGTATTCAAATCCCTCCGAGTCATAATATCTCATGCCCGTAGATCCTCATTAACTAACGTATATTTACCTCATGATACCAACCAGAACTGCAGTATCTCGTGGTCCATCCTCCATTTCTTCAAGGATTTCGATCTCTTTCCCTAGAAGCATTCCAACTTTTGTCCCCGTCCGACCGTAGCCGTACCACATGCGACGAAAAGAGCATCTGTCCATCACTTCGATGTTTTACAAAAGTCCTTGTCTGGCTCTTTCAGCTTCCAAGCGACCTTCTCCATGCCCTTCTTGACACTGTGACCAGCCAGATAAACCAAAAAGGCCGGTGCGATGAGCGGAAAGATGATCCAGTCCAAGACTGGCTGAGGCACTGACGACTGTCTCGGTGTTGGACCCGTCGGATAACGGAAAGGTCTGCCCAATTTCTCCAATTTATGGCGATCAGCGTACTCATCGTAGCGATTGGAGTGTCTGATCAGGTCTTGAACACCTCCTAGGTCAAACCCGACCCCATAATGGCCTGGTCTGACAGGCGTGAAGGTCGCACCAAATACTTCTCCCATGGCCCTGAACGTCTCCCTCGCCGTCAACGGCGTCAGTTTCCCTTGGATGAGCCCTGCCGACGCCGAAGCTGACCATTTCTCGGTACCGGGAATGCGTCTCAAGTGCAGCGTGACGTTGCAGGACCTGATCTCCATCTCTTTCAATACGCTGATGACGGCAGGGTACACCAAAGCGAACCACACTCTCGCAGCGCGCATGTGCGTCCTGTGGCGAGCGCAGATGACGAAGATGTTTTTCTTGTAGTACATCGTCCAGGTTTCTGCTCTCACTTGACGACAGGTCCGTATCAGTCCTGGTTGTGCATCGGAGACCAGAACGCGCTCTTTTCTCGGGATCGCGTATCCGTATATCTGGTTGCGAATCTCACCAGGAAGATCAAGAAATCCTAGCGGCTTTGCAGGTGAATCCTCTGTCAAAGTAGACTTCTTCGCAGCACGCACTTTCCTGATACGTCGCTTGATATCAGCGAATCGCGACTTGGGCGGAGGCATTGGCTCGATTGTGCTGTCCATCATCTTACATCCGATCAGCCTCCATCGATGCTTTCATCTCAGCTTATAACTTACGTCTCAGATCGCAAACACGAATCGGATTTTCGGACCGATGTAATTGGTACGATCAACTTCCACCAGGAATGGACATCGTATGCGAATTTATCCGTAAGTGGTGGTGTGCCAGTGCGGTGATATTGCGGACGCGAGAGAGGAGGATATGCGCAAGTTTGTCCAAACCTTAGTAGGAGATTACACGTAGTATGTACGACACGCTTGCTTGCGTGATGAGGGGAACATTCACATGTGACAGGCATCTTAGTTCACCTTCGATTACATACTAGGCAATTTGCTTCACATTCACTTCGACAGCAAGCCGGCTTCGCGAGCCGATAGCTGGAAGCTGCTATAAGGTCCTTTGCTTTGAACTGTATCAAGTATGGTGGAGTATGGAAGAGATATGGAGAGCAATACCTGAATCTATTTGTGAAATTCATTCCACGGATTGCAGAACTCAAAAAGAGTCATGCTACAAGCAGCAAGGTACATATATCTCAGTCCAAAGTCCGCTCATTTGGGAACATCACGAACAAGGTGCGCAAATATGCACAAGGTCACCGATATCGGCAGAAGCGACAACAGCACATCATCTTGAAGAACGAGTGAATCAAATATGAATTATTATCAAAGACTAGACGAGACATGAAGACTTGATAACCATCAAGAACCATGGAGAGAGAGATTACAAATTTCCCTCGACGCCAACGCCATGTCGAACCAACGCCAAAAGACCATGATCAAACAATCCAAATGATTGTTGCAAAACGAAGACGACCATAACTTGTAATTTAACGAATGGTGGTGGCCTTGGTGAGAGTAGCCTTGGCAGCGGTGTTGCTGCCACCAATAGCAGAGGCAGAACCAGCCTTCTTCTCAAAAACCTTCCAGAACTTGAGGGACTCATCAGCAGCAGCGGTGGCGAGCATCTGACCGTCTGGGCTCAAGCAGCTGTGCAAGACTCTGCTCTCGTGAGCTGGAATCTCAACGTTCTTGACAAGGGTTGGATAGCTCCAGATGCTCAAGCTGTTGTCTGGGAAGCCAGAGGAAGAGACAATCTCCTTGTAAGAGGTGGACCATCTCAAGCTGGTGACCTGAGAGCCAGTGTCGATGCTGTTGACGCGAGCGCCAGAGGTGGTGTTCCAGAAGTGGATCATACGGTCGTGGCTACCACCACCGGTGGCGAGGAGGTTTGATTGCCATGGGCACCAGCTGAGAGCCTTGATGGCGGCCTTGTGGTTGGTCTTCTGGAACTTTGGAGCGTTGAGAGAACGAGCGTCCCAGATGCTGACGAGGTTGTCGTTGCCGCCAGTGGCGAGCTGAGCACCATCTGCGCGCCATTCAAGACCACAGACCTCGCTGGTGTGAGAGACAAGCTCGGCGACCTTGTGCTGGGCGATGCGGACATCGTGGTTGTAGACAAGACCAGAGCGAGCGCCAGTGGAGAGAAGGTGCTTGTTCCAGCCCATAACACCAACGCGGGTGTCGTGACCGAACATGCTGCGGAGCTTGGTACCCTCCTCGACATCCCAGATCTGGACCTCTCCCGTGCCGAGACCAGCAGCGACGTAAGCACCGTCACCACTCCATTTGACAGAGGAGATGTAGGTAGAGGCGTCGCACTCGAGGAGAGGGTTGACGGTACCAGTCTCAGCAGACCAGACGTAGACGGAACGCTCAAGGCCAATGGCGACCTGGTTTCCGGAAGACCAGTCGAGCAGGTTGAGGTAGTAGTCGTCGACGAGACCTGGAGCATCAAGAACACGCTCAGGGGCAGTAGCGACACGACGGCGGAACTGAGCACTGGCGGCAGCTGCAGGCTTGATTGGGCGGTTGTATTGAGAGCGGAGGTCAATTGGGCGAGAAGACTCTGGCGCAGCAGGCTTGAACTCGAGAATGCGCTGGTTGAGGGAGATACCGCAGGCGCTAGCAATGGAAGATTGGTAGGCGGCAGTCTTGGGAGATGGCTTCTGATAAGTCTTGTTGTCATCTTCATCGTCGTCAATGTTCAGTCCCTCGAGAGAAAGAGTTGCGTCGTCTTCGGAGCCACGTCCGAGGTCAAATGCACTAGCAGCACTGGTAGCGAGCACTGATGAACCCTCACTGGCACTTGACTTTGGACGGTTTGGGGTCTTGTCGACTTTGCTTGCGCCGTTCGACTTGGTGTTTGGAACGAAACGGTCTGCTGCGCTGTAGTTGATCTTGGTCTTGCCAGTCTTGATTGCTCTGATACTCCTTGATCTTGACGGGGTAGCCTTGGCAGATGTGGTTGGTCCGGTGCCGGTCAAGGCAAAGTCGCTGACGCCAAGCTCGAGACGGCGAGGAGATGGACGAACAATGTTTGACTTTGGAGAGTCACGAACATTGGTCTTGGAAGCAGAGCGAGAGAAGCGGGCAAGGAGAGTGGTTCCACGGTGGATCGACTCTTGCTGTGAGGAGAGGTCGATGGTCTGTTGACAAGGAGTCTGTGGAGATGGTGTGAGAGGCGCGCGACCGCCAGCGAAGCGGGTTGAAAAGATGCCATCACGGCGCTTTATGGGCGTGTATACCGATGTAGTGGCCATATCTGCTGTGATGTCGATGGAAAAGCTGTAGATGACTCAACGAAGAGCTCCGTTAGTAGGTTGTGCAGATATAATGCAGTAGCCGTGGACGGAGTTATTTGAATAGAGCTTTGAGAGCTTTGCAGCTTGAATTGTATTGCTTGAGACTTGTGAGGGTGGTAATGAGAGTGGTTCATGAAGCTCTTGAGGTTCTACATATATACCGAGATAGGCAGTCTGTGTTGGCATGACGCGCTGCCGGTCGCAACGTGCGACGGGATTCTAGCGGGAGGGTCCGCGGATGCAGCGTAATCTGCAAGGCGTTGGCTGGGGACAGCAGGCGCGACCGTCGCAGATTTGAGGATACAGGTCGGCTTCCTGAGCCCGAGATCTCGGCTGACTGTACTAGCGCGTT
>Ga0058704_10001234_pt1 | contig 12056 bp, 13 predicted proteins | sample AgamicMgSfe_FD_71363 | JGI IMG/M metagenome (GOLD analysis project Ga0058704, IMG submission 71363) | Agave microbial communities from Guanajuato, Mexico - Mg.Sf.e | ecosystem: Host-associated > Plants > Phyllosphere > Phylloplane/Leaf | place: Guanajuato, Mexico | collected 2012-05-30
TGGGTCCACGTCTCTTTCGGGAGATACATCGGCCCAGGCATCCGAGGACGGAGAAGAGCAGGAGGGCACCGACAGCGGAACATATGCCGATGACGATAGCCTTATGGTCGTCGATCCATGACCTGACCTGGCCGCCTACCGATGCGCCTTTGCATTGTCCCTGATTCCTCGTAGTCAGTACTCAGACTTTGCTCAACGGGGAAGCTTTGCGAACTTACATTCGCACATCTACCTCCACCTCCACACACCGTTCCATCCAGGAAATTCTGCTGCAATCCATAGCACACTCCTGTACCGAATTCGGGACTCGCACAGCTGAGCGTGCATCCCGAAGAGTCACACGCATACGTATCGTTGCCTTGGGTGTAGCTTCCCATGACGGTCTTGCACTGCTGGTCTCGACTGGTGCATTGGCCAGATGCACACTGCAGTCTGTTGCCGCAGCTCTGCCCAGCCGGTGCCGTCACGTCCGCGGGGCAGGTGGCGGAGGTGCCCGAACAGACTTCCTGCGGGTCGCATGTCCCCGTGCTCGCGCGACACACCGTGCCGTTGGTGGCGAGCTGACAGTTTCGGCAGCAGTCTTCGTTGGCGTCGTCGCAGACAGCACCAGTCTTGAATTTGCACGTAGTAGGGTCGCAGCAATTGTTGCCATCACAGCCATCAGTACCGCCGCAATCACACTCCTCACCCGCTTCGACAATGCCGTTGCCGCACTGCTGGCCACTGATGGTGGTGACGTGCCTGTTGTCCGTGAGGCAGTTGGTCTTCACGGAGTTACGTCCAATGGCACTGCAGATGTTGCCGATCGAGCACGGACTGAAGTGTTGAATACCTTGGCTGGTGGAGGGGTTCATGATGTACTGTTCGCCGGCGTCGCACGCGCTGGAGCTAAGAGGACAGCACTGTTGAGAGTTGACCGTGTTCGCATCGGCGCATGTCTGTGAGGTGCAGTCGTGGACAGCTCCGAAGGTATGGCCAGTCTCGTGGGCAATAATCTGCCACTCACTGGCACCTTGCGTCCGCACGACGACGTTCGCGCCAGAAACCGTTTCCGAGCCGGCCCCAGCAGAGGCACCGTTGCCGGTAGTGCTCGAGTTGGTGGTCATGGCTGTGTTGACGCAAGCTTGACCAAGCCAAGCAAGGCCGACAGCGGATCCGGTGTTGCACGTACTCAACAGAGTCCAGTGACTGTTATTATCCTGCTGCGTGCCTCGCCATGCTGAGAAGTAGTTTAGACGATCCTGGATGTCCACGTTGTCACTGCAAGCCTGGTTCCACTCGGTGGCTGTCGCTGGCGTGCCGGGACACGACCCATTCGAGACTATCAGATTCTGCAAACCCAGAGAGACGTTAAACGTGCTCTCATACAACGCGGAAGCCGTGTTCATCTGGGAGATGACATTCTGTCGGACCGTCTCATTGGAGTCGAAAGAGCCAGTATAGCCGCAGTCGGTCGCCACACCAACTAGCGCCACCTTGCGTGTAGTCGGGCACCCGTCCGCGTTACCGATTGTGCTGACAAGGTTGACTCCACCGCTATTACCGCCAGTCGTGCTATCGATCTGTCGCTTCGTGAACAAGCTGGTAAAATCCATTGAGCCGAGAAGCTTATCGGAGCGCTTCGCCATACCCAAATATACCGGATGTTGCGGGTCGAGATTGAAATTAAGCTGTTCGGCCTGGCAAGACGGTACATCCTCGCGAATACCCCGACGCAGCTCCTGTTGCCTCAAATGTGCCGCATCCGGGAGTATGTCCGAGTCCCGCCAAACGACCATGTACTCCTTCCCGTTCTGCGTGAGCTCAACCTCGGGATCCAGTGGATGCCGTGTCCGAATATAGTTCTGCGAGCTCTGGATGTGGTGATGATCATGCTGCACGGCGAACGCGCCCTCAAAATGCGGTTCCCTTCCGTCTCTGTGAATCATAGCACGCGCCCATCCCACCGACTGCCACTGATTCTGTCCTATGCTCGGTCTCTGCACCCATACCGTTCCTTTGAAAACCTTATGCCCTAACCTGTTTATGCTTTCCTTTCTCGAAATCGTCCCGTCAGGCGCCAAGTATTCCACGGTCGCATCCTCTGCCAGAATGTCATGGTTTGGTTCTAGGCTCAGCTTCACATGCAGGTCGTTTCGGACGCTAAATGTCAAGTCGAACTCCGACAGTGCCGTGATCCGGTGGTTGTGGGTGTGTATCGTCGCATTCTCGACGGTCGATAGCCGTCCGATCGGGTTTCGTATGCTCGAGCTCGCCTGCGCCAAAGGTACTATTATGATTGTGGCAACAAGCGATAAGAGCTGGAATGGCCGGGCGTGCATGGTCCACCAGTGTCTGTTACCGGCACTGACGGCCTAACGTGACTGCAGAGAGACAGCCGAGGGGGCGAACGGTATGATTATCTCGCGCGCATCGATCCCCCGAGAGTCAGGATCTGTCGAACGTGCTGCCTGTACGGATGTACAATATCCTAGGTGTGGTGTAGCGATTGTCGAGAGCCAGGTAGAGAGCGCAATGGACTGTACTGTATATCTGTGTGAGATGTAGTAGATGGCGGAAAGGGCGGAGGTGATGTACACATGTAACGCTGTTGCCAAGCGCCCGCCTCTTTCCCCCACGCGTCGTCCGCGGCGAGATTCGGCCTATCTTTAGCTGCAGTCTCACATCTACATGCACTCTGGAGACGACGTGTACCTTGTTACTTTGCCTTGACAACTTCATCACAGCCAAACGTATTGGTGCTACATATACATGCTCGCATACGTGACCAACGCAATCCGTTCAATCTTCCAGCGAAAGCGTACACGAATCGAATCGAATTCATTCAGCCTCACGATCACGCGATCTGTCGCTTCGGCCAAGGCTACTAACCTTCTTCGAACACAGTCGATTGCGTGTCTACGTTGAGCAGGCGATGTCGCCACTACTACTCCCGATGAGACAGTTCTCCGGAAGAAGCGCTCTCGTCACCATAGAGGACGACGACGAGCTGATATCTGGTCAGTATAGACCAAACTCTAAGTCCACGACAAGCAAGTACTCCTCACACAAATCCCGAGGAGCTGGCAGCCGTATGAGCAGCCGCGGGATTCTAGAGTACCTGAGATTCAACGATGTACGCAGACGAGCCACTTGTGCTGAGTAGCTGTGTTCAGTCGATTGCCACAAAGCCCCTCGAGGGGTGTGGCTGGCTCTTCATAGGAAATCCATTTGGTCTTTCGCGTAGAAGATACATTGAGATTGGCTTCCATCAATCCACACCAAAACCTCGCTCGTGATTCAAGGTTTGTGCGATATCCAGGATATCTGGCTCGAGTAGCGTGTCCTGCGATACCTATGGATTTCGAACGGCATTCTAGGATGAAGGTGGATGGAGACATCGACTTCGCCACCTCATATACCTGCCCCTTCACCTTCATGAGCGATGAGACACGATCCCGAGAGCGTAGTATACATGTACTATACAGGTTTATCCTCACGAGCCACCTCTCACACTTGACTGACCTACCTTAATTCCACCCCAAATCTCGTCACCAACTCCGTACGAACCCGCTCGTGGAAAGCATTCGCTTCTTCATTCGTAAGCGTCTTCTCCAAGCTTCGATATGTGATCCTGTAGCACAGACTCTGCTTGCCGGTCTTGGGATGCTTGAAGCTGTCGATGAGCGTCACGTCCTCCACACTGTCTCCAGCGGTGTTGCGCACGACTTCCATGAGGTCGTTCTCGTGGAAGACAGGCGGCATACTGGTGTTAGGCTCGGTCGGCTGGCCGCCGGCCGGCGAGGGCGTGCTGGACTGTCCGGCAGGCGTGTCTGCTACCACAGGTGCGCCCGTTGATGGCAGCCAGAAAGCAACATCTCGGGGCGCGGCAGGATGCTTGCTGAAAGGCTGGAATCGTTTCGTCGGCTTCGACTCGTCGAACTGGCCCAAGAAGCGTTGGTCCTTGCTCCAGAAGAGGCGGATGTCCGGAATACCGAACAAAAGCATAGCGATGCGTTCAAGGCCGACCCCAAACGCCCAGCCGACGCGGTCGGGCACGCCGGCTCGGATGAGTAGAGGCTGATCGATGACTCCGCAGCCTAGGACCTCGAGCCAGTCACCGCGCCACCAGACCTCCATCTCCCAGGAAGGCGAAGTGTGCGGAAAGAAGGCTTCGACCCAACGGACTTTGAGCGGCTCCTGCTCCGCCTGCGAGCCTTGCCCGGCGGCAGCGAGTGCTTTGTCGGCTTCGGTGAAAATCGCCACGACCACGTCCTCGAGCGATCGTTTCAGGTGCGCTGCGATGATCTCCGCTTCCGTCTCGGAGTGGTGGTCTTTCTGCAGCGGATTACGTGTTGGATGGAAGGGCGGGTTTGGGTCTTCTACCACCAGGTCATGCTTGGGAAGCTGATGGAAGCTAGCAGTGATGGCTTCTACGCAGTCTGCTGTGGACTTGAAAGCGTTTCGATTCCACGTCAGAGCGCCTTCCATTTGGTGGAAAATAGGATAGTGACTGCGGTCGACGGCGTCACGCCTGTACACGTCGGCGGAAATGGTATAACCATTGCTGGTGTTGGCACGAAAAACATCTACTTCGTGTGCGGATGTGTGCGTTCGCAGGAGAGTGTCTTGGTTGATGTAGTAGGTGTCTGTTCGATTCCGCCCGGGGTGATCAGCGGCGAACCCTAGGGAATCGAAATTCTGCTGGACGGTCACTACTCCAGGCAGTGTATTATGGTTTTGAAAGCCGGGAAAGCGAGACTCGATGAGTTTCCGCGTGATTGAAAGCGGATGGTCAGGTTGGACATGTAGCTTCCGGCCATACTGGGCTAGGATCGTCGAAGGGACGTTCGTCCAACTATCTGTCGGGTACGCTTTGCCGTCGATTGTCAAGGGTTGCTGTGCATTGTCTGACACATCGTCAGTTGTTTGCAGTCGAAATGTAGCCAACGTCGAGTCGCCGTGGTAGACGGCGCCATATCAGTTTGCCATTCCACTACCACGCTTCGTCACCGTATAGGATCAGATGCAAATGCCTCCCTCCTCTGCACGAGCAAGGCGATCGTATTATTTTGCGAGTTCAGCGTGCCGTAAATAACGTCACTGCTGATGCGGTGGTTCACACACAAAGTGGGCGGCCGGACTTGGGTAAGAGGCGGGCTGCGTCCCTTTACTCACCTTGAGAAGAAGAGTATCGGCTGAAGTCAAGCGTGCGAGGTCGCAACAACGGCCTCAAGCCAGACGGGAGCGCCCAGAAGGAGCTCGAGCAAGACAGCTTGACCATTGCCGCTGTCACATGCCGAATGTGTACACACACATACTCAGCAAGCCGCACCAGATGCACTGATGGTCGATAGGCGGTGGTTGATAACTTGATACGCACTTCGTCGCCGCGGGAGTTCTTTTCGGCTGTTGCCGACGCTGGGACCTGGCATCTCGGGTTTAACGTGATGCAATTGCCGGCGGCCGCAAGTCGCAGATTTCCAGCGCCCTTCACATGCTTCACTCTACAATCCACCTCCAGTCCATCTTCCATTCCTCCTCACCCTCCCGAGCATATCGCGCTCGCAGCAGTTATTGGACCTGCGGAGCAATGCCAGTGGACGGGACATGTCTAAGACTGCCGATCCCGTTGCGCCCAAGATCCATTACCCGCTGTGGTTTGGAGGGTCCGCGAGCTGCTTCGCGGCCTGCGTGACGCACCCATTGGACTTGCGTAAGTCCTTCGTACATGCGTCCTGCCACTTGTGTGACCGGATTGGCTGACAGGACGCAGTCAAGGTAACAACCATTCGCGGTGATTACAAAACGACGAGCGCAGACTCACCGGGGACAGGTCCGATTGCAAACACAAAATCATGGCGCGGAGCGCAAAAACATGAGCGGCATGCTCCTGCATATAATACGATCAGATGGTGTGAAAGGGTTGTATACAGGTGTATGTATCAAGGAACATATCGAAGGCTGAAGGGCGTAGGCTAATTGCGTAATGTGATTCAGCTCTCGGCTTCGCTTCTCCGTCAGGCCACGTACAGCACGACGCGATTCGGTGTCTACGAGGAGCTCAAGGAAGTTTTCACGACGGCCACGACGTCACCTTCCTTCCCGACACTCATAGCCATGGCATCAACGTCTGGCTGCCTCGGCGGCATCGCCGGAAACCCTGCCGACATCCTCAATGTGCGCATGCAGAACGATGCCAGCCTGCCGGCCGCGGACCGAAGAAACTACCGGAACGCAATTGATGGTCTGTTTCGCATGGTACGGGAAGAAGGCTTTGCCAGCTTGTTCCGCGGCGTTTGGCCGAACAGCACGCGCGCCGTGCTGATGACCGCTTCCCAACTGGCCAGCTACGACATCTTCAAGAAGGAGTTGATCCAACGTTCGAGCATGGAAGACAACCTGTACACCCACTTCACGGCGTCTTTCATGGCCGGTTTTGTGGCGACGACCGTCTGCAGTCCCGTAGACGTCGTGAAGACGCGCGTGATGAGCGCCAAGACGAGCGAAGGGATGGTCAGCCTGCTGACACGCATCACGCAAAACGAAGGCTTTGGATGGATGTTCCGAGGCTGGGTGCCCAGCTTCATCCGTCTGGGCCCGCACACCATTGCGACTTTCATGTTTTTAGAGCAGCACAAGAACATATACCGGAAGTTGAAGGGTCTGGAGGGATGATACTTCAGGTCCGATGTGGCCCGGTCTACATATAGAGTGATTGGCCTGGATATATCCTGGCGTTCAATATCGGATAGACGTGGGGATTTGGTCAAAAGAGGTGTCGAGCTCGGAGCGAGGCGTCAAGAGGCGTTACTGCTTCATTCTGCATGGGCGAGTGCATAGAGCAAGGACCTTTGCTAAACAAGCAAACAGCATCTGCTCTGCCCTGTTAAAGAAAAGCAATGCGGGCGAAGTCCGGTGTGACTATGTACCCTGCTGCAGCAGCCTCATTCACCTGACGTAGTATCGAGTCCAATCATTATTTTTAATGGTGTACGGATCGTACATCTCCAGGCTGGTTATCCTTCGATGGCCGGGAAAAGCGGAAGTTGGCCGCCCCTCTTCGAGATTGCGACTCGATATCTTGCGGGTTCATGCGAAGAAAAGGTTGCATTCTTTCGTTGAAGCGATACGTACGAGACCGTCAACTCCCTTGTATGCTGGAAGTGTAAACCGTAGCAGGAAGCTCGGTTTTAGCGTCGTGACCTGCATGGTGACTAGGTATGTGACCATAGGCGAGGTCCCAGCCACCGAACGTACACGTGGGTGCGTAGATCGCAGATAAAAGAATACCTGTACCTGTCTCGTCGATTGTCAACAAGAATTGTTCCCGCAAACCTTTCATCTGTAAGTGGTACGCGATGCGTTTCCTTAGGATTGCTGGAGCGACTGCAGCAGTCTTTGCCAATTTCACCGCTGCGGCAAACGTGTCGACGGTTGGGATCGAAGCACTTGTGCAGAGGAGGCTGCCGAACCATGTCAACCTCTTCACCTTCTCGTTGACAACGCTCCCAATCTCGAATGGTTCAGCAAACGGTACGCAGCAAAACGACCACTACATCGTCTGCAATGGCCGAAATGGAACTATCGACATCAGCGGTAACACACCCATTGCATTGGCGACGGGCTTGAGATGGTACCTCTCGACTTACGTCCACGTGGACATCTACTGGTTCATCGGTTCTCGCCTTCATCTTGCGCCCCAGCACCTGCCACCCGTCAACGCCACCTACTACGGCTCCAGCATCGTACCCTGGCGATACCACTTCAACACCGTGACCTTCAGCTACACGACCGCCTTCTGGACCTGGGAAGACTGGGAGCTTGAGCTGGACTGGCTCGCCCTCCGCGGCGTCAACCTGCCGCTCGCCTGGGTGGGCTACGAGAAGATCCTGCTCGAGGTCCTGCTCGAGGCCGGGTTCACCGAATCCGACGTCGCCAGCTTCTTGTCCGGCCCGACGTTCCAGGCCTGGAACCGGTTCGGCAACGTTCAAGGCTCGTGGGGCGGTGACCTCCCCATGAGCTGGATCGACGGCCAGTTCGCATTGCAGAAACAGATCGTGGCTCGCATGGTCGAGCTGGGCATGACGCCGGTTCTGCCGGCGTTTACTGGGTTCGTGCCGGCCCAGATAGGCCAGCATTATCCTAATGCTTCATTCGTGAACGGCAGTCAATGGAATGGCTTCCAGCCTCGATACACTAACGTGACGTTTTTGGAACCGTTCGATCCGTTGTTCACCGAATTGCAGGCGAGCTTCATCACCAAGCAGGCGGCCGCGTACGGCAACGTTTCAAGCATCTATACCTTGGACGTATGTCCGGCTTGCTCATAGTGTTCCGCTGAGTGCTTCTGCTGACCATGTCACTTCCTTCTTAGCAATACAACGAGAACGACCCTTTCTCGGGAGACCTGACGTACCTAAGGAACGTCACCTCAAACACTATCGCTAGCTTGAAAGCTGCCGACCCGAATGCGATATGGATGTTGCAAGGCTGGCTGTTCTACAGGTAAGTGCTTTATGCTTTAGCGAGTGCTTGCGAAAACTGACGTCCGCAGTTCTGCCGCGTTCTGGACAAACGAAAGGATCGAGGCCTACTTGGGTGGCGCTGAAGATTCCGACATGTTGATCCTAGACCTCTTCTCGGAGAGCGCGCCGCAGTGGCAACGGACCAACAATTACTATGGCAAGCCGTGGATCTGGTGTGAGCTCCACGATTATGGGGCCAACATGGGCCTGTACGGGCAAGTGGAAAGTGTCACCGTCAATCCCATCCAGGCTCTCGCCAACGCCAGCTCAACTATGGTAGGGCTAGGTCCGACCATGGAGGGTCAAGAAGGCAACGAGATCATGTACGACATCCTCCTTGACCAGGCGTGGTCTAAGACATCGCTTGACAGCGGCCGCTATTTCCGCGACTGGGTCACTTCACGCTACCACGGCGCTGCGTCTATACCTGTCGGCTTGTACAACGCTTGGGACTCCATGCGTCGATCGGTCTACAACAATACTGGGCTCAGCGTCGCGAACGCCGTGACGAAATCCATCTTCGAGTTGACGCCGAATACGACCGGCTTGCTGAACCGGACCGGACACCACTCCACTGCCATCCCATACAGCCCTGCGGTGCTCGTGAATGCTTGGAAGGACTTCTATGCTGCGTCTGCGCAGGATCCCAGCCTGTGGGACAACGCGGCCTATACCTTCGACTTAACCGATATCACGCGCCAGGTTCGTCCGATCAATGCCATACTGACGTCCAGCGGCGTACGTATGCTAACCTTCGATCGTCGATCAACAGGTCATGGCCAACGCTTTCAACCCGTTATACACCACCTACCTTAACGCCGCCAACAGCTCGCTGAACGGCACCTACTCGCCATCGAAAGCAACAACAGCCGGCGAGAGCGCGATAGCGTTACTCGCAGACCTCGACTCCGTCCTCACAGCCAGTGGACATGCACACTTCAGTCTGCCCGCCTGGATCGCGGAAGCTCGCGCGTGGGCATCGCCAACCACCACCTTGCCAGACAACTCGACGAACACTTCGACAACTGCGCAAGACGCCAGCTTTTACGAGTACAACGCTCGGAACCAAGTCACGCTTTGGGGGCCAACGGGGCAGATCTCGGATTATGCTTCCAAGCAATGGGGCGGGCTGATCAGCTCTTACTACATCCCGAGGTGGCAGCGCTTCTTCGATTACACGCTGATGAATGGGACCACCTCGACGAAGGGTGTCAACGCTGCGCTGTCGGCCAGTTTGTTGGCTTTCGAGGAAGCGTGGCAACTGCAGACGTGGGGTGACGCTCTGGGCGAGAGTTTTGCTTTACCTAGGCCGGGTGAATTTACGAGGACGATCGCCCGGGTTGTGCGGGCTTGGCCGGAGGTGTTTGGTACGGAGTGAAAGAGTGTGATGAAGGATTTATTCTGACTGAGACATCTGGTAACACGGATGGCCGGTTCGGTAAACAACGTCGCGAGCATATCCGGTGTACACCCATATCTGTTGTTATTTATGAGATCACGTTCTCCCAAACAGTGGGATTATGGGAGCACGTGAACGCACGAGGGTGCATCCACCCGACGGCCGCAGCCGATTCGTGCTAAAAAGATCGACCCCTTGTGCTGAAGTTGTGCAACGTCATGCCACTCATGCGCACCCGACGATCTGTCTCGGCCGCATGGCGGACATGGGGCGGCGCGGACGGGCCGCCACAAGCAAAACCCGGCACGATCTATCACACTTCGACTGCATGTCATCGACTACCACCTCGTCAACCCGCTTTTTCGACTTGTCTCCAATACAAATTTGACCCCTTCTTTCATGTACGAAGACATCGTGGATCTGGCTTTCTCCTGGGCCTTTTTGTCATGCTCGCAGCACGCACGGCTGGTGGGCACGCTACTGTCTGCTGCGGCAGCAAAACGAAACCTTTTCTGATGATGATCGCGGTTAGGACATCATGTACCTACTTCATCTGGTCAGGGGCGTCAGCCTGATCAGTGATGAGATTAATGGTCAGCGTTCATCGGTGACGATGATGGTTGACCGCTTCGAGGACGGGACGGCCCACACTAATGATACACCAACAGAATGTCTATGATTCGGCGACGAAGACTCTCATGAGGTAGTACGTCGGAGTGACATTCAGAGAGATGCGCCTTCGAAAAGTACGCTGACTGCTTTTCACTCTTTCCAGCTGCGCAGAGTTCCTCATAGGACGCATGTCTCGTCCTCATGTCTGCTTTCGACGACGAGGCGCTTGATCTGGGCCGTCCGCCACAACGACAGCCTACTGCATGTCGACGCGATGATGCGGTGGCAAGGACACGACTACATATGTACATGTCGGTTTCGAATACTCGGCTTCGCATTGTCTTAGGTTCCTGCAGTCACGACAACCCGTCCGCGCGGGACCGATCGGTCGTGGAAGTGAACGAGTAAGAAACGCTTAACCGAACAACGTGCCTCGTAGCGAGCCATCAAGTTTCTACAGCCATCGACAACGCGGCTGATGGACGGTGGATCGGTCGTGCGCAACGTGAAGCTTACCCTCTAGTGTCGCGGCATGTAGCGGACTAAACGAGATGGGCTGAACTCAGCCCTGCGTACGATGTCATTCAAACAACGCTTCAAAGGTATGTCGAGGTCAATGCCTCCTTACCCCAGGTTTGACATGGTTCGTGAAGACCTCAATCCAAGTTCCCACACGTCTGAATATCTTACCTGGTTGAACAGCTAGTTGTCAGTCGCTTTGATGACTTCAATCAACCTTGAGAAGGAACAAAATGGCGTTGACATTGAGCTTGGTCACACGAGTTCTCAACCTCGCAATACATCCGTGGCGGAAGACATAGTCCTCCCTGCTCACCTCCTCGAGACCGTCAACCCGCGGCTCGAATGGATGCCAGATACCGGACGCAACCGTCGACCGTCAGCCCTTCAAGCGCAGCAGGACGGCGGATTTGACGTCGTCCAGCTTGCGCTCCAGCATCGCCATGACTTCTTCAACCCTTCTCCACGACCTCACTCCCATCGTCGAGCTGCCAGTGATACGGCGGGTGGCCCTCACAGCAAGGACGATAGTCTCAACGGGGAACGGGGCAAGCAGCTCGCAGCGTCTGGATTCACAGGTCCGGGCAGAACGAGCAGTCTGCCTACCATCAAGGAGCTATCAGACAGATAGCGCCTCGGATCTGGGCAGTCTTCGCGAAACCTGGCTCAACACTTCGGCATCCCGGGAGTCGCTGGCATCGCCTGCTCCTGGCGTTGCGACAACAGGATTCGACGACGGGACTTCGCACGATACCATCCTGTTCAAGAGGCTCAGTCACTACGCGCTCCGTGGCGCACAGAGTCAACCGCAAGAGCCACGGGCGTTGACTCGCACGAGCAGCGACCACATCGATCCCCACCAGAGTTCAACCTTTCTCGCGCCCGAACCATCCGTTGATGCAGAACAAGCGATCACCGAGCCGGAGTCAACGGAAGCGAAGGAATCGTTCAGTCGTCCACGGGAGCCGTCAATCGTGCAACATGCAGTGGAAACCCTCACTTCTGCCGTGCACAATGCG
>Ga0058704_10001235_pt1 | contig 12053 bp, 14 predicted proteins | sample AgamicMgSfe_FD_71363 | JGI IMG/M metagenome (GOLD analysis project Ga0058704, IMG submission 71363) | Agave microbial communities from Guanajuato, Mexico - Mg.Sf.e | ecosystem: Host-associated > Plants > Phyllosphere > Phylloplane/Leaf | place: Guanajuato, Mexico | collected 2012-05-30
GGGTGTTCCGGTTAGGTTCTGGCAGGGAGACGTCAAGGGCAGCATACCGGAGCCACCGCAGGCCGAGACTGAGGGAGCTATTAAAGGGAGGAAACACGGCTACGACACTATCTACCAATCCATGGGTCTGTGCAGCACTGACGAGCCTGTCCAATTGCTGCAGAACATCGCCTGCCATCTTGATCGTTCAAATCCGGACGCAAAGATCTATTTGCTTGAGCACGGTCGAGGGTATTATGACTGGATGAATGGAATTCTTGACAAGTTCGCACCACAGCATGCTACCAAGCACGGTTGCTGGTGGAATCGTGATATCGGACAGATCGTTCACGACAGCGGTCTCGAGATTGTACAGGAGAGGAGAATGTCATTCGGTACGACTTGGATTTATGAACTTAAGCCAAGCGACAGGATGAAGCAGATTCAGGAGGCTGCTCGATCGAAAGTGGTCGACCGAGAGGACGAATCTGAGCTGACGGGTATTTCTTCCTGGCTGCCTCGATGGACGTACGAGAAGATCTGCAAAAGATGAAAAAGATTGGGTAGTAGGTTCCAACATCAGACATGCCAAACTTCACATGTCGTGAATGTCCAACAGGAAAATACATCACGCCACTGGTCTGGACATCAGACATTCTGGTCTGCTCAAAATGCAATCGCAGTACTGGCACGAGCGACCTACCTCGAATTCTGAAGGAGAGCCCGACAAGGCCGCTCATGAGGGAAAGTCATCCCCAGCGTCACGAGCTCCCTACACCGAAAACAACATGACGAGGCTGAGACTGACGTCGCAAGAGGTAGTATAGTCTGTGCAATACAGATCAGACGGTGTGAACACGAGACTGTATTGCGATACGCCCGACGCGCGAAGTCACAATGGCGCAGAACTCTCTCCCCGTCGTTCTGTGAAGAGTGGAATAGAGCTGTGCAACTCAGATCGTGTTCGGTCGCTCGAAGGAATATTGAAATCATCAATACTCTCCAGTTGTACCGGCGCCAAGGTGTGATAGACAAGGCAGATCTCAGGCATTTGGAATGTGGCGTGGATGGATAGGAAGTAGAAATAGAAGTGAGTCGATGCCGTTTTCCAGTACCAAGGAATCCAAGCATGCGTTTTGGTGTCACTCCACAAAGGTATAGTGGCGCTGATACGTCGGTGATGAACCGACGGTGTGCTTGCGGTTTTTGACTCACTGGTTCATTGAAAAGAATGGAGTCTGTGTGGTTGTTCGATTGTAGTATCGTCATCCTTCAACCAATCATAATCCGACTTGACTGATAAGCCATTACTTGCGCAGTTGATATAATGGTCGTTTCACTGACGCTCCATTCACAAGGTTGTGCCGCCGATTATAGATCAAAATGGACGAAAGGCTAGAGAAGCTCCATACGACCTCGAGGAAGGGCAGGCGGGAAGACGGACACAGCTCGAGTCCTGTATGGCATCCTATCGTGTCCGGATGCGTGTAAGCGGTTTGAAGAGAGACAAGACACGGTGCTCGGAATTTGGAGCAACGACGGGCGCCGTTAAGGTTAGTGGTGAGATGTGGTGATAGCGGTCTGTGAGTGTGGAGAAGGCACGGCAACATTCCGCAACGGTTGCCTATATCCTATAAGGATGTTATTTGGCATCAAGCATACAGTACAGTACCATCGAAGCAGTACAGTCCGGATGCTGGACGATCGTGTTTGGGTTCGCGAAACTGGACAATCGTGAGGCACGCCAATGTCGCTTCGTTGTATGGAGCTACTTCTTGGCACAGGCAACCGAGCCCGGACTGACTTCCGCATCGTCGCCCAGGCAGATGTATCTGGTGACTTGATGACACCAGTTGTTCAAACGCAGGTGTGATGGTCAGCAAACTTCGTGGATGTACTCCGGAGTAGTGATTCCCCGCCGACTAGCAAAGCTCCAACATGGAGCTCTCGGAACTCAATTGCAAGCTTGACGACGACTTACCCAAGAAGTTATGAAAGATGGAGAAATAGAGTTTGTGCTGGACCCACTGATCATAGGGCAACACGCTCGTGTTGTGCATCTTGCAGCCAAAAAGCAATGAATTCCTCCACCGGAACGGCCAGAAAAAAAAAGTACTGTAGCTACACACCCGACGAGTCCAACGAAAGCGAAACTGCTGGCTTACCATCGTTGTTGCAGGATATCTTTCGATTGCGGTTTCGGAGGCGATGCTTGATAGAGACCAGAAGATCAGGAGTATCTTCGTAACGGCCAGAAGAAGCAAGCAAGCGGTTATAGCTCCGTAGAGGACGATCTCATCACCATGATCAGAGAGTGATGCAACTTCTCTGGCCACGTGATGAGTTGATGGTCCAAGGCTCTCTGCAAATTGTACTTTATTGTGTGAGTACTGTGTATGACCGGTCATGATTATCTTGCACGAACGGAGCACTGGAGATATGCTATGGCGAGGCCATAATGCTGATTATTATGAGATGCCGCTGTATGCATGCAGCATTGCAGCCGACGTCAAGCGCTGTAGGAATAAACAGACGGAATGATGCCGCCAAGTCGGATGTGTTCTGATTGCTGGGAAGCATCTGAGCTTGAGCCTCATTTCTGCTATCGATAGGCCCCTGAGTGGAGCACTAGTAGGTTATCTCGAAGCTCTCAATCGAGCGAGAGATAAATTATTTGAGAATATATGCGAACAGCTAATGGTCGATGGCTGGCGGCCGGCGGCCTTGATGACGATCATCCATTCGCGCGTCTTGGTCTGACAGATGGATCTGCATGCATGCGTTTCAGGAGAAGGGCAGGGCACTCACCTGTGCATCGCATTGTACCGTGCCTGCTGCCGCCGTGAATTCCAACGAGCGCGTTTGTCCAATCGCCGATAGAAATGTACGGTGGTACAAGAGACAGAGCATACAGATGGAAGAGGTGATGCATCGTCGTTTGTACATTCGAACAATATTAATTGATCCTGCGCTGGAAAAGCTCTACAGGTCGCCGCAGGTACTAGCATAAACGTAATGCGAACTGATCGTGATTGTGCGATGCTAGAAATAGGCAGCCACGGCTCGGATGACCAGCAGTGTGGAAAGTGGGCATTTTCGATTTCCAGAACCTGGTGTCGTCAGGAAATACCAGGCGGCAGGCGCGGCTTGGAGCACGCTTGGTCGCATCGAGCTAGCTGCCGTGCGCGACGTCGCGAGCCATCGCTGCAAGCGCGCGCCTTCCGAAGCTGATCCGACGTATCGGCCCCCTGGCAGTGCGTTTGCCTTTTGTCTGTCAGACGCCAGGCTGTGCCGAGAGAAATATTACTGCTCGATTTGATGGAAGAATTGTGATGTGTCCTCACGAGCTCGCACTGACCTGACGTGAAGCTGATGAGCACGAATCGCCATTCAAGTAGCGTCATCTCCTGCTCCTGCAGGCTGCTGCTGCGTTGCTGGGGCCAGAGCCGACCGTAGCTTAGTGTTTCGTCTCGCCCTTGCCTCGCCCTTGCTTGCTTGTGGGTGCTTGCCCGATGTGTGTGATCCATCCATCAGCTCGGGCACACCTCCTGGAGCTTCCCCTTCGGCCAACCACTCCCACTCCCACTCCTTCTACCTGTTCCATCTATCTATCAATCATACCTTGTAACCTATCATCGTCGCATCTTGTACTACTATTCCATTCTTCGTCTGCCTTTTTCTGTCGAGACGCCTTGCTTGCGCAACCCTTCTCGTCAGCGTCTCCAAAACAATATTGAAGCTCTCCGAATTATTTTCTGGAACCCGCCCGTTATCGCAAACAGCGCCGCATCTCGCTCTCTCATTATTGTAGCCCCAACCGTTGCAATCATTCACCAAATTCAGAGAGCTCTCATCTCTTGACGTTGTCGAATCCACCTTGCATTGTTTGTCGGAATACAACATTACTGCTTGCATTCCGCATTCATCAACCGCGACTTCGCCTGAACATTGCGTCAAGCTTCCCCAATTGTTTCTCCCGACTGGCAACCAAAAACAACACGCCTCGCTGATCACCGAGCTCGCTGTCGCGCGACCCATAACCATTCATCGACATACGCCAAACACCCTTGAGCTGTACAAAAGAGCTACACTGTCAATTTTCTTCCAGCCTACCGATATTCACTGCGACAAAACACGATCAATATGCCTTATGACACCAGACGCAAATCTGTCTCTCTCTCATTGCTGGGAGTCCACATCCCGAAACGTGCACGACAATCATCCGCAGCCACGTCGCCCCGTGATGTGGAAGGTCCACCAACGAAAAAGTCCAGAGCCGGCTCGTCTTCGCCGCCCCCGGGCGCCATGAGTCCCCCATCGTCGACAAACATCCGGATCAAGACGGAAATGCCTTCACGTCCTCGAGGCGCCGAACACACCCCTCCGCCTTCGCCTGGTGCTGAAGGAGTTCAAAAAGTGGATACAACAGGAATCAAGGACGATATTGTTGTTGGCGTCATTCGGCAGCTAGAAAAGACAGGTAACAGACCACACACCTCGAAAGAGTTGGCTGCTGTGCTCGCCAATTCTGTGCCCACCATCGATGCGTACGTTGAAGGAAATACCGAAGCTGCCACAAACGATCACCGTACTAACATCTTCTTCAGGTCAACAAATCCAAATGCTCTCATCCAGGCTCGCCTTGCATCCTACCTCAAGGGTCCATGGCCGATTGTCAGTCCTTGCCCACTTGGCAAGCAGCAGGAAAACATCCATCCTCGTCGTGTTTTCTACTACCTCACTACACAACCACACCAACCTATTCCAGAGGTTTCCGCCATGGTTCCGATCGCTCGCCGTGTCATCTCGCCAGCCGCGTCCTCTCATACCGACGACGAGGCCGAAGACAAGTACATGCGCGACCGTTCTCGCCTCTCGCCATCTCCAGAAGTCATCTTGTCCAGCCCTGAGCTTGAAGACGATAGCGACATAGATGTCGCCAGTGTCTTTTCCGGCAGGAGCTCACTGTCATGCGATTTGTCCTCTTCCAACCTTTCGCACAATCGCCGTGCTCAGAGTCCTCCACTCGAACGTGAAGAGCGGGATTTCAAGCAAACCGCAAACGAGCTGCAAGAGCAGAGGAGAAACAGTCGGCAAAGAGCTGGCTCTGCGCCGACCGACAACGCCATCAAGACAGAAGAGAAGAGCGGCTCTGATGTGCGCAACACGATTGAAATTTCCGACGACAACGACAACAGTTCCGTACCACACAAGGAGCCTCTGCCAAGTCTGTTCCCAAACTCGGATGCTCTGGCTTTCAACTTCAGCAGCCCTGTATTGCGCCCTCAGCATGCGCCTATGCACCTTGATGGCAAAGTTCTCCAGCCATACACTGCCGAGACCCGCCAGATCTTCAAGGCTGTCGACACTATCAGCCTCGACATTGTCAACAACGACCCAATGGACATTTCATCTGCGTGGGACGAAAACGGTCAGCTCAGGAGCCCGGAGGACATTGAGCTTGATGAGCTTCAAGGCGTCTTTGATGGCTATTACTGACTGACTGCCAACCCATCTCCACCATCTCCAACAACTTTTAAATCTCGACTTTAACTTTACCATTGTATTCTGACAGACTCTGCTTGCCTGGCGCAGAGAGTGCTGATGTATAACGCCAAAACACAAAAGCTTCAAACGACCATCAAGACCGGTCGGCTATGCCTCATCATGACTAGAAAAGACCGGGTTGACAGCACGAAAAGCCATATTCTGTATACATATCTACTGTACTATCTCACCTAAAATCAAAACACGATCTATGTTGACACATTCATGTTCTTTGTGACCAGATTGCCAATTTTGGACAACATGAAGCAGAGTATCACTATGACTAATCCTTTGCTTACCAAGTCTATAATATCACTCACTTCGATCGAGGAGTATCAACGGTTACATCTAGACCGCTTCAGACTCCACGGCGGCCTCAATGGAGCTCGTAATCAGGCGACAAAATGTCGGAATAACGATCTATATCTTGTCAGCGATCTATAAATACAGAAGAATGGCATGCAAAATCGGATCATGGTAGCTAACTTTTCAGATTATAGGTTTCTCATTCAACAGGCTTTCGCCCTCCGCCCCGTCTTGAAACATATTTTTGGTGATGGAATTATCATCTCGTTAAAGGGGAATTGAACAGTATAAGAGAGAAGCATATGTACCTTTTTCTGGCTGGTGTTGTCGTGTGTGACCGTATTCGAAGAGCACTGAGTCGTGAAAGATTCGTCCAGGAGGATGAGATTTTCACCCTCGACCAGTTTACAAAGATATCATACAGGGCGGCTGTCGCTGACAACCATGCTCAATGTCATTTGGGCTTCGTCGAGAACGCGCCTCGAAGATACCAAGGTCGGTTCGATCCCAGCAGCCGTCCTGAGCTCGGAACGAAGAATAGGTGTTGATGTGAAGGAATTACCGCTTGCCGAGGTGTCACAGTTTGTCGTCTTTCGCTTACGGTCGGTAGAAACCAGGGCTCGGCCCAGTTCCGTACGCCTTGTCCCGTGAGGCTCGCCGCCTATTTTGACCACACTTCTTCCCGGCTGTCTCCGATTCAAGGGACTTCCGCCCGTTATCTTCCTCTTGTCCATCCATGGATTCTCTAGACAACAACGGCAACGGTCCTTGCAACGGCACGCTCTTCACAGCTTGCCTTTTCAGCAGCACAGCTGGCGTGATTACTGTATCTTGAAACACTAGACACCAGGTCATTTGATCGCCTGCAGTTGCGTGTCTCAAGACAAGGCATCATTATTCGCACGCCGCATGCAACGATCTCGACAGAACTACAGAAGAGTATACTCAGTGTGTTTGAAGCGAGACAGTGTAGGTAACAATTCAATCAAGCATCAGCGAGCACTCTTCGATACGACCTCGGTGATCCACGTGGTCTTCCCTTCGAATTCTATCTCCATGATTCATGTCTTCCAATAAATATCGTCATTCAAAGAGATATCATCTTCTACAGGCAAGCGGATCGAGATTTTGACCGATAGTTCGTCAACCCTCTTCTCCGGATTGTCTCACGACTAGACAATAATGCCCGGTTCGCCTGAGCACACTGACACAACTATCCATCGATTGTCCAACGGTATTGAAGTCAGACGTTGCGAATCAGCAGGCGACTCTGCAAAAACGCAGCCCAGAGCCCTAACTAACTTTCACGGGAAGAGCGATGAACAACCGTTTGGCTTGCGACTACGAGACCGTTTCCTACTATGGATGGCTAAACCACAGGTCACTCGCCTGTCAGGGTACGCTTAAATCCAACTACATTCGTGGTCAGGCCCGTTGGCGATCGGCTTTTGACGCCGCTGGATCGTTCCGAACCAGTACTCTTAATGCTCGCTCTGGAATCTTGTGATATATTTCCAACCCGCCACTGTCGTGTCCCTCTTGACATTCTACGCTGTTGGTTGCTGCGCCGTACGGCCTTCGAGAAGACGACAAGCGCATGTGATTCGCTCCTTACAATCATGTCGCTGAGTGAAAGGCAGCAGACCATCGTGGCCGTCGTGTCACTGTTTGTGATCCTCTCATGGGTCTTGGTTCCATTGAGATGTTATGCCCGACTGAAGGTTGTACGAAGATTGGCCGTGGAGGATTGGATCATGATTCTCGCTCTTGTCAGTCATTTACTAGAACATCCCTTTCGACTCTACTGACGATGAGTGCAGATTTCTTTTACTGTCGAGGGCGGCATACTATTCAAACTCGTCTCGCTTGGTCTAGGACGACATCAAGAAGGATTGCCCGAAGCGGACGTTGAACAGGCTTATCTGGCAAGTCAATTCATGTCATCACAAGGACAATTTCTAATGCGCTTTGCAGCACTGGCTTATTGCAGAATCTTTGTATGCGGCAACACAGCTCTTTGCAAAGGTGTCTATCTGCCTGCTCCTGCTCCGGTTTACAGTCAACGTCTGGCAAAAAGTGCTCTTACTCGTGGCCTTGTTTCTGCTGGTCGGAGTTGGTCTTCTCGGCTTGTTCTGGGTCATCTACCAGTGCAGTCCTATCGACGCGTTCTGGCATCTTTCCGAAAGGGACCACTGCAGAATTGGTGACTTCACTATGATCACGTACATCCACGCTGGCATCGGCATCGCCACTGATTGCGCACTCGCTGGCATACCGTTCTTTGTGCTTCGAAAGACGCAGCTCTCTCTCAAAGTACGGATCGCGATTGGTCTCATCCTCAGTCTTGGTGCACTGTGAGTGGCATTAATGGATGCAGTAAAGTGATCATACTAACTCTTCACAGTGCAAGCATCACATCGATCGCGCGAACTGTGTACATTCGAGAGCTAAACACCAAGTCGGACCTTTTGTGTGAGTTGGCGAGTAGAGCTAGATGTCATTTCACCTTACTGACGTCCATCACAGACAGTGCATCTAATTGCCTTCTTTGGTCGGTCACCGAAGAAGGTACCACAATTTTCGCTGGCTGTATTGCTTGTTATCGTCCGCTTTTTGTCAAAGTCAATCGTATATCAATACGCCACGACGACGACGGCACTCGAGGACGATCTGGCAGACCGCGACAGCCGTTCGACACCCAGCTTGAATGGGATGCAGGTCTTACGATCGGAACCTTTGGCAACAGGACCAACTTCTCCGAAGACCTTCCGATACAAATACCGAGCGAGAAGCACTCATCTACCGATTTGCACATCACCAACCGCTCAGACAGCAGTGTGCCATTCCACATTGATACGCTGGTCAAAGAAAAGGGTCTTTGTATCACTATGGGTAATACAAAGCTTGCGTCAAGTCATGAGGAGGAGATCGACCGGACGTCCTCTGATGGCGAATCATTCGATTTGACACAGTTGAAGAGGCACCATACCACCGAGTCTGAATCTTCGGACGATGCCTCTTTACGAGTTTAACTTTTATTATTTCGAGCATGGCGTTTGCAAATACCCAGGGTCTGTCTGCTGGAAAGGCATGCTTTTTATTGCACTCTGTCTATTCCTTTTTACACAAACGTCAATATCTAATGATGCTGGACGACCACAAATAAAATCTTTCGGCTTGTCTATCAATTGGTTCATGGACTTGACAGCGTGCTGGGCCCTATATATGATATATTGGTGATTACCAGCCACCGACGTTTTTGGTGCAGCAATGATGGAGCACTCTCAACCGTCTTCCCAATTTGAGCCGAGGTGCTTGCCGCATCTTTCCCCGCGAAACCATAACTCACGTACCGAACTCTACGACAATCTTACGCCGACCACGAACTGTTGTTTTGTTTTGCTTGCCGTACATTATAGTAGGATACAGGCTTACGAAGTCGCTGAAACACAGAAGCGCCGGTCATGAGGAATACTGCATCATAGCTCGAGCTCTCTGACAACCGAAACACACGGTCGATTCGAGATCAGCACCGCACTCTCACGAACATGGATTCATAGATCGCATTCAACTACATTCGACATGCCAGACAAGCCATTGACGATCGCGACCTATGCAGCTGGTGCTTCATTGGCAGCGATCACCCTCGTCTACGTCTTTGGACCTACCTTTTTCCTCGACGATGATGCAGCCCAATCCTCTCGGAGCACACGCAAGAAGGGCGTCGTGGGCTTGCACAATCCCGCCAACGACTGCTTCATGAACTCTGTCCTTCAGACTCTTGCCGGACTGCCAGAACTCCGAATTTACCTCATCCGCGAACTACATCGGCGACGACTTGAGCGCGACATTTACACCACTATCGCACAGGAAGAATCGCAGGATGGGGACCAGGAAGAGAAGGTGGAGAAGTTACCTGAGTGGAAAGCGCTGGGATTGCAGAAAGGATTGGTCACGGCGGCGCTGAAGGAGGTTCTGGATGCGCTGAATGAGCGCCCGATATACAGAAAGACGATATCTGCGGGGACTTTCATCTCGGTTCTGGAGCAAGCGTTTCGCACAAGGATAAATCGCAATCAGCAGGATGCGCAGGAGTTTTTGCAACTGGTCACAGAGAGGTTGAGTGATGAATATGGGGCTGCGAAAAGAGTGAGGAGGAAAGCGTCTAGGAGTGCTCTAGGCAGGATTGAGGAATTGGAGAAGAGCGAGGAAACCATTCGGCCGAGAAAAGAGCCTGGAACAGAGGCAGAACCGGACCTATCGACGGGAAATGGAGGACCGCAACTTACCGGACAGTCGCAGGTCGAGGAGAAAGCGTCAGAGGCTATATTGCAGAAAAAGGCAGAAGCACTCATCGAAGAGGATGAGACCGATCCAGGATTTCCTTTCGAAGGCAAAATTGAATCGCAGATCGAATGCACATATTGTCACTTCAAGCCGAAACCGTCGACATCGGACTTTGTCACGCTCACACTACATGTACCTCAACAAGTAAAATCTACAACATTAAATACCTGCTTCGACGGTATGCTCAAGGTCGAGCACATAGATGACTTTCGCTGCGAAAGATGCCGACTGGAACATGCGATCGAGACAAAACAGAAAGAGCTGCTACGCGCGCAGTCAGAGAAGAAGGCGGTCATTGAGCATGACCTTTCTCTACTCCAACACGCTTTGACTCACGACCCTGAAGATCCTCCCAAAGGTGTCACTCTACCAGATGTATCATTAGCACCAAAGCGCAAAATCGCGCGTCATATGCGAATCTCGACATTCCCGCGAGTCCTCGCTATTCATCTCTCTCGCTCAATGTTCGACTCTCATTCCAACACAACCAAGAATCTTGCCAAAGTGTCTTTTCCCGAGACGCTTCCTCTTGGCGGACTTCTGGACCAGGTATCCTATCGCCTTCTTGGTGTAGTGACGCACAAAGGTGGCCATAACAGCGGCCACTACGAGTCGTTCCGAAGACAAGTTCTTGCGGAACCGTTCTCAACGCCTGCATCTCTTGGTACAGAGGGCTTATACAGCGCCAGGGTCAGTCCACGAGAAAGTGGACTGTCCTCACCTTCTTTACGACCGCAACCTTCACAAGACCTGACACTCGACAACTCGGAGACAGCAAGCTCGGCATCAGGATCCAGCCCTCGAAAGGCAAATGAAAGCAGCACGAGTCTCTCCTCCGTATCGAGTCGGAGTGTACATACTCTCGGCAAGAGCAAGCTCAGCCACGCCGAGTACGCCGAGAACACACTCGACGAGAATCTCACAAGCACGAGTTCTCCGAGCCAAGATGGCACCGGAAGTGCGACGCTAAAAAAGACACCCTCCTCATCATCACGAAGCAAATTTGACTTCTCCCGTCTGAAGCCATCTTCGCTATCCATCAAATCTGGCTCAGTAGTGCCCGACGAGAGCAGTCTACCGAGTCCTGGTCTCAGCCCGCCGAAAGCTTTTGCTCAGAACTCGACGAGTAAAGGCAACAAGATCAAGAAACCGCACAATCGATGGTGGCGGATCAGTGATGATAAGATCAAAGAGGCTAAGACAAGTGATGTGTTGGGTATGCAGAGAGAGGTTTATCTGCTGTTCTACGAGATTGTGTCATGAGCCTGTTTGGGCAAAAGCGAGGAGAGATGGAGGGTTGGAATCATTGTATATATACCGCACATCACGGAAAAGAGCAGTCAGGATGAAGAGGCTTTGTGTATGATGTACTGTTGCATAAGAGCGTTTCTGTCGAAATGGACGACCTTCACTGTCTGGCTGCTCCATACTTTGTGGTATATGCTGTGGCTCTGCTGAATGTGTCGGCCCTTTCCAACCTTACTACTTTCTGACCATGTCCAAATAACGCAGCGCCCTCATACTAATCCACACACCTCCATCAATCCCACACTAACTACTGCAGATAGCTACTGCCGCTTGTAATAAGGCACGTGGAAACTTCTCGAACTTGAAATCAATCATCTTGTCTCCTGCCATAGCTATTACCTGATCCACGTCTGCCTTGTCCATCACAACGGCGAAGAAAATGACGAAATCGATGATGATGTTCAATCCGAGATGATGTATACAGATACATCCAGTCATCGAATAGGGGATTCCTGCTCAGATCAGGTGCAATACCTCCATAAACCATACCACCACCAACAAACTCGCGCCAACAAGACACCACGCAGCACAACATGATGCCCAAGCCCTGAGTAGTAGCTCCATGT
>Ga0058704_10001236_pt1 | contig 12049 bp, 4 predicted proteins | sample AgamicMgSfe_FD_71363 | JGI IMG/M metagenome (GOLD analysis project Ga0058704, IMG submission 71363) | Agave microbial communities from Guanajuato, Mexico - Mg.Sf.e | ecosystem: Host-associated > Plants > Phyllosphere > Phylloplane/Leaf | place: Guanajuato, Mexico | collected 2012-05-30
AACATCGACTACGCCGAGGCCGCCAAGCAGATGGAGGGAGACGACGACGATGAGGAGGACGACGAGGACTTCCACGCGGAGGACGAGGAGATGAGGGATGATTAGGGACCCCGCATGAAAGACTTGACCGACGCTCGCCGGAAATTGGTGGATGTGGTGATCAAGTTCATTAATGGTGAGTAATGAGCGTGTCCCACTCCAACGAATGCCGACTGGCTAACGCCAAACACGCCTTAGTATCTAAGCTGACCTGCATCACACGCAGAAACACCACCGTGGTTGGATCCAGACAATCGGCTGCGGGACCTCGAAGGGTTCGCGTAGGCAGTGAGCTTTATTGACGAGCGTCTCGCCCACATACTTCGAATGAGCAAGGAGCGTTTGGCTTCTTCGCTCACTGATGGAGTGAGGGTGAGAGTATAAATATGGAGTGATTATGGGCTGGATAAGCAGTCGCTACGTTACATATCAGAGCGCTTACGTTAGTACCTCATGAAGAAATGCCATTGCACAAGATATCCACACACAACATTCGCAATGCGCAAAGAAGATCCATCGCACATCGTTCGAGAGCGATGCGTTGCATGCTAAAGATGCATCGCTAGAAAGTGTATGTGGTCCAGCAGTCTTCGTAAGGAAGTAGCCTTCGGTGATACACGTGACTCGGCTTCCAACATTGATAACCGACCGATATCGGCGCCTTGACCGCCTTACTCTGCTGTCGTCGCGACATGCATCAGAGCCGCGTACCGGAAAAGTGAAAGAAGATTTGTCTTCGCGTCTCGCCTACACCAGAACGCTGCGGAAGGACTGACTCCGCCGTAACATCTCTTCCCGCTCCGGGTTCTCCCGATGCTCGAGTGCGGAGATGACAGGTCAGATGCGTCCGGTGTGAGCTCGGCGATTTGGTGAAGGCAAAGTGAACGAGTCCAAGCGTGTCAGCGCCGGAGAAGAGTAAAGTGTCCTCCTGCAGAGTTGAAAGGCCGCGCTATCGGTTTTGTATGCACGAGAACGCGCACATGACCTGACGATGCAGAAGCCTACCGACGCAGACGTGCATGCGGCAGTGACGGCGAGGTGACATGCTTTTGTATCCCACCATCTCTATGCATTGCATGCAAGCGGCCGGCGTAGTCAGGCACAGAAGTCCTACCCGACGTCTAAGGTGTCCGCGATAAGGCTGCGAAAAGCAGCTTGACAGCAAAAAGTGACCACAGTCAAAACAAACTCGCAGCTCCTCCTCACCCCCATCTTGTGAAGGTGCATAACCGGCGCGGGTTTCAACGAATGAGCTCACGCATAATCAGCTCGGCCGGCAATCTCGCGGTAAAAGCGTGCGGCTGCTGCGGCGGGAAGTCAAGTCTGTTCATCGCAGATTTCGCTAGCAAATCAGAGCTGCTGTTCATGTTGATTACCGCAGTAGTGTAGCGGAGTGGGATGGGTGAGCTGCGAGGCTAAATGCTGGCAGTTTGGGGTAGGCCAGGGTCTGCGGCACCAGGAAAATATGGAGGATTTCATGGGAAAGTTCTACGACCACGTTACAAGACAAGCGAGTTGGATACAGATGCTCGAGAAGGACGATGAAGCCACCGCTGTCTCCTGGAGACATTGACATCGTGAGACCATCCCACATGTTGTCAAGTCGATGAGGATTGGCTATGGCCGAAGTCGGCGGATAATTGTTGCTGACCACCTCGGTCGCAAGCTACACGGTCCGTGCGCAGGTGTAGGGGAGAAATTGTTGTTGTGTGTCGAAGAAACGATATATTGTCGTCTTTGAAACCAATCGAACGTAGTAAATGCATCTAACATCTCGTGACCGTTAACCAGTCGTCTACAAGTGTTGTCTCGTGCAGTTCTACGATCTTCCTGGCGAGAACGGGTGGGCAGTGGAGTGCAATTATTGCCATCCTCTGCGCTAGAGAATCTCCACTGCGGCGCTGGGCAGGAAAGAAAACCCGTGTCTTCGCCGCCCTCCAACACCTCCTCTTCTCCCTCCACCTGCTTCCTCTACCAGACCCACGCGAACGATCAGTCACACGAAAACCCAAACGTCGTCGCAGCCTCCGGACCACCAACCTCGCAGGTGAGTTGCCTTGTCCTCGAATTCACATGCCTTCACGTGCGTTCTATACCCCACGAACATCAAAGCTTCCACGCGATACGCACGATAAGAGTGCAACCGTTGCGTCGCTGCCTTTTCCCCTTCCTCTCCAGAAACTTTGCGTCGACGACATCTTGACGATCGAGTTTCGAAGAGTGATCCACCGAGCCTCTACCTCTTGCACGTCAACCGGAACAGCCAACCAATTGCCTGATACTCCTTGCTGCTTGCCGCGTCGTCGGAGTCGCTTTTCCGCGCACGGCTTGACTTTCTGAGGCTCTGCCTGCTGATGCACAAGCCAGCAGCATTTGCTTAACAGCGGCTTCTTTACGAGCTTGTCACTGACTCGCTGCCTACTTCAGCTGCCGAACTCTGCACTGCGAACCTAAACCACTACAACAACAACCAACCACTCGACAGCGTCCACCTACGAACAACTTCGGCAGTCCACACATACAACTCATACGTCTCGGCTTCTTGCCGAAAGAATGGGTCGCGTCTCGTTCGCCGACAATGTAGAAGAGCGTCGTATCGAGGAAATCGAAGAGATCGAGGAGCAAGAGACCTACACCGTTTATCCCTACGAAGACGACCAGGACAACAAGTCATGGGCCGGTGCTCTGCCCAAGAAGCAGGGTCTTTACGACCCGGCGCTTGAGAAAGATGCCTGCGGTGTCGGTTTCGCCGCCCACATCAAGGGCAAGCCCAGCCACAAGATCGTCACAGATGGTATGTCCAGCAAGACTCGAGTAACTGAGGAGTGTCGGTGGCAAATGGCTGACATGTCATAGCACGGAACCTACTCTGCAATATGACCCACCGCGGTGCGGTGGGCTCAGACGCACGAGACGGAGATGGCGCTGGCGTCATGACCTCGATACCGCACAAGTTCTTCATCAAGAACTTCGAACGAGAGCAGGGCATCAAGCTGCCTGCGCTGGGCAAATACGCCGCCGGTAACCTCTTCTTCAAGCCGGACGAGGAGACGCTTAAAGACACACTCGACACATTCGAAGACATTGCAGATCAGCTCGACCTACGGGTGCTCGGCTGGAGAGAGGTCCCGAAGGATAGCACGCTTCTCGGGCCTGCTGCCAAGTCGCGAGAGCCGGTGATTCTGCAGCCATTCGTCGTTCTCAAGTCTGCATACGGTGGAGGCAAGGAGCCAGCCGCAGATTTCGAGGAGAAGTACAATGAGCGCAACTTCGAGCGGCAGCTGTACGTCCTTCGGAAGCGGGCGACGCACACCATTGGCCTGCACAATTGGTTCTACCTCTGCTCGCTGAGCAACAAGAACATTGTCTACAAAGGTCAGCTCTCGCCAGTTCAGGTCTACGACTACTACCATGATCTGGTCAACGTCGACTACGAAGGCCACTTCGCGCTTGTACACTCGCGTTTCTCCACCAACACCTTCCCATCTTGGGATCGAGCCCAGCCACTCCGATGGGCAGCACACAACGGAGAGATCAACACGCTACGAGGCAACAAGAACTGGATGCGTGCAAGAGAAGGTGTGCTCAAGTCTGAGCTCTTCGGCGATGAGCTGGAGTCGCTCTACCCGATCATTGAGGATGGTGGCTCAGACTCTGCGGCGTTCGATAACGTGCTGGAGCTTTTGACCATTAACGGTGTGCTTTCGCTCCCAGAGGCGGTCATGCTGATGGTCCCGGAGGCCTGGCAAGGCAACACTACGATCGATCCGGCGAAGGAGGCATTCTACCAGTGGGCAGCTTGCCAGATGGAGCCTTGGGATGGTCCGGCTCTGTTCACTTTCTCAGACGGCAGGTACTGCGGTGCCAACCTCGACCGGAACGGTCTCAGACCTTGCAGATACTACGTCCTCGACGATGACCGGATCATCTGCGCTTCTGAAGTTGGTACGATCAAGATTGACCCAACTACTGTTGTGCAGAAGGGCAGGCTGCAGCCTGGTCGCATGCTTTTGGTCGACACTGAAGCCGGCCGCATCATCGATGATGCTGAGCTGAAGAAGACGGTCGCGAACCGCGCTGACTTCCGGTCATGGTTGGACACGCAGCTGCTTGTCTTGCCGAAGATCTACGAGCGGCTGTTGCAGAAGGGCGTAGACATTTCGCACAAGCTCACGGAGACAACAGTCAACGAAGACCCGAGGCTGAAGGCTTGCGGTTACTCGCTCGAGCAGGTCTCACTGCTGCTTGCGCCTATGGCAGCAGACTCGAAGGAAGCTCTGGGCTCTATGGGTAACGATGCACCGCTCGCATGCTTGGCCTCACAACCACGTATGCTATTCGAATACTTCAGGCAGCTCTTCGCGCAGGTCACGAACCCGCCGATTGACCCGATCCGTGAGGCGGTCGTCATGTCCTTGGGCTCTTACGTCGGTCCACAGGGCAACTTGCTCGAAATGAATAAGGAGCAGTGCCACAGACTGTACCTGCCATCTCCGATGCTGTCGGTCGAGGAATTCAATGCGCTTACGAAAGTGCATGACTTGCACTCTGACTGGTCTGTCGCGACCGTCGACATCACTTTCGCAAAGGCAGACGGCGTACCAGGCTATATCGATGCGCTTGACCGCATCAATGATGATTGCACAGCGGCAATCGAGAGAGGTGACAAAATCATCGTACTCTCTGACCGCAAGACCTCGTCTGAGCGGGTATCCGTTTCTTCGCTGCTTGCGACTGGTATGGTGCACCACCACCTCGTCCGCAACCGGTGGCGTGCGAAGGCTGCGCTCGTGGTCGAGACTGCTGAGGCTCGTGAGGTGCATCACATGTGCGTGCTTGTCGGCTACGGTGCTGATGCCATCTGCCCATACCTGGCGATGGAGTGCATTCTCAAGCTTGACCGCGAGGGCTTGATCCGGAAGAAGCTGAGCAAGGAGGCGCTCATTGGCAACTACAAGCACTCTTGCGACGGTGGTATCCTCAAGGTCATGTCCAAGATGGGTATCTCGACCCTGCAGTCGTACAAGGGCGCTCAGATTTTCGAGGCGCTTGGTGTTGACGACTCGGTTGTGGACCGATGCTTCACCGGCACTGCCACACGTATCAGGGGTATGACCTTTGATCTGATCGCACAGGATGCTTTCGCTCTGCACGAGAAGGGCTACCCCAGCCGCAACATCCTCGAGGTTCCCGGCTTGGCTGAGACCGGCGAGTACCACTGGCGTGATGGTGGCGAGGCGCACGTCAACGACCCGACTTCGATTGCCAACATTCAAGATGCTGTACGCATGAAAAACGATAAGTCGTACGAGGCATACTCGAAGTCGGAGTACGAATCGATCAAGAACTGCACGCTGCGTGGTTTGCTGGACTTCGATTTTGAGGCATGCAACCCAATCCCGATCGATCAGGTCGAGCCATGGACCGAGATCGTGCGCCGCTTCGTCACTGGTGCCATGTCGTACGGCTCCATCTCCATGGAGTCTCACTCTACGCTTGCCGTTGCCATGAACAGACTAGGCGGCAAGTCCAACACTGGTGAAGGTGGTGAGGACCCAGAGCGCAGTCTTCCACTCGAGAACGGCGACACGATGCGCTCGGCCATCAAGCAGATCGCCTCTGGCCGTTTCGGTGTCACGAGCAACTACCTCGCCGACTCTGATGAGTTGCAGATTAAGATGGCGCAGGGCGCTAAGCCTGGTGAGGGTGGTGAGTTGCCTGGCCACAAGGTCTCTAGAGAGATTGGTCGCACTAGGCATTCTACACCTGGTGTGGGTCTGATCTCGCCACCGCCGCACCACGATATCTACTCTATCGAGGATCTGAAGCAGCTCATCTACGACCTCAAGTGCTCGAACCCCCGGGCGCGTGTCTCCGTCAAGCTCGTTTCCGAGACTGGTGTTGGTATTGTCGCTTCCGGTGTCGCCAAGGCTAAGGCCGATCACATTCTCATTTCCGGCCATGACGGTGGTACTGGTGCTTCTCGTTGGACCGGTATCAAGTACGCTGGCCTGCCGTGGGAGCTGGGTCTTGCCGAGACGCACCAGACGCTTGTCTTGAACGACTTGCGTGGCCGTGTTGTTGTGCAGACAGACGGACAGATCCGTACCGGCAGAGATATCGCCATGGCATGTTTGCTGGGTGCCGAGGAATTTGGGTTTGCTACTGCGCCTTTGATCGCCATGGGGTGTATCATGATGCGGAAGTGTCACGTTCGTATACCCTATTACACCACGTTCGAAAGCGTATATGCTAACCTATGATGTATAGTTGAACACCTGCCCCGTCGGCATCGCAACCCAGGACCCGGAGCTCAGGAAGAAGTTCAAAGGCACGCCAGAGCATGTCATCAACTTCTTCTACTACCTCTCTAACGAGCTCCGTGCCATTATGGCCAAGCTTGGCTTCCGGACAGTCAACGAGATGGTCGGCCACTGCGAGGTGCTCAAGGTTCGCGAGGATCTGAGGAGCGCAAAGACAGAGAACATCGACCTGTCGCTCATCCTCACGCCTGCGCACACCCTCCGCTCTGGCGTCGCCACCTATAATGTCCGCAAGCAGGATCACAGGCTGCACGTTCGTCTGGACAACAAGCTTATCGCTGAGTCTGAGCTGGCTCTCGAGAAGGGTCTGCCTTGCCGGATTGAGTGCGACATCGTCAACACTGATCGCGCTCTCGGTGCAACCTTGTCTTACCAGATAAGTAAGCGGTACGGCGAGAAAGGTCTGCCTCAGGACACGATACACGCCAACATTCGCGGCTCTGCGGGCCAGTCGTTTGGCGCGTTCCTCGCACCCGGTGTTACTCTCGAGCTTGAGGGTGATGCCAACGACTACGTCGGCAAGGGTCTGTCAGGTGGTCGCTTGATCGTCTACCCGCCAAGGTCTGCCGTCTTCAAGGCTGAAGAGAACGTCATCATCGGAAACGTCTGCTTATACGGTGCGACAGCCGGCACCTGCTTCTTCCGCGGTGTCGCTGCCGAACGTTTCGCCGTGCGCAACTCCGGTGTCACCGCCGTCGTTGAGGGTCTCGGCGATCATGGCTGTGAGTACATGACTGGCGGTCGTGTCATCGTTCTCGGCACCACTGGCCGCAACTTCGCTGCTGGTATGTCTGGTGGTATCGCCTACGTTCTAGACATCCACCATGACTTTGAGGGCAAGGTCAACCAGGAGATGGTTGAGCTCTCCGGTCTAGAGGACCCGCACGAGATCTCATTCTTGCGTGGCTTGATCGAAGATCACCACCACTACACTGGTTCCGAGCTCGCCGCACGCATCTTACTTGACTTCAGCCGGGCGCTGCCACGCTTCGTCAAGGTTATGCCCACAGACTACAAGAAGGTCCTGGAGGAGGAAGCAGCGAAGGCTGCCGAGGCAAAGAAGAAGGAGTACCCGCTCCCCATCCTCCCAGGCCAGGCCGTCCGTGAGCTCCATCAGGAATCCATCAACCAGCAAGCTGACAAGGAGGCCAAGGAGCACAAGAAGAATGAGCTCATGGACATTGAGGAATCCATTCAAGACAGCAAAGCAGAGAAGAAGCGCTCGCAGCTGGTGCTTGACAAGACTAAGGGCTTTATGAAGTACCAGCGTCGCGCGGAGAAGTACCGCAACGTCAAGACACGGACGCGCGATTGGCAAGAGCTGTCTTCGCGCCTGAACGAGGACGAGCTCAAGTATCAGACCGCTCGATGCATGGACTGCGGTGTTCCATTCTGCCAGTCCGATACTGGTTGCCCAATCTCGAACATCATCCCGAAATGGAATGAGCTGGTGTTCCAGAATCAGTGGCAGGACGCCCTCAACAGGCTGCTCATGACTAACAACTTCCCGGAGTTCACTGGTCGTGTCTGCCCGGCACCTTGCGAGGGTGCTTGTGTTCTTGGCATCAACGAGGATCCGGTCGGCATCAAGTCAATTGAGTGCGCCATCATCGACCGTGGGTTCGAGATGGGCTGGATGGTACCTTCCGCTCCACAATGGCGCAGCGGCAAGAAGGTGGCCATCATTGGCTCTGGTCCAGCTGGTCTCGCTTGCGCTGATCAGCTCAACAAGGCTGGGCACGAGGTGACTGTCTACGAGCGCTCTGACCGCATTGGCGGTCTGCTAATGTACGGCATCCCAAACATGAAGCTGGACAAGAACGTCGTTCAGCGTCGTGTCGACTTTATGGCCGCAGAAGGCGTAAAGTTCCAGCCAGGCGTGCACGTTGGCGATGGCGACATCACTCTCGACTCCCTTCGCAGCAGCAATGACGCCGTCGTCATCTCGACCGGCGCCACTGTGGCTCGCGACCTGCCAATCCCAAACCGCAACCTCAACGGTGTCCACTTCGCTATGGAGTTCTTGCACAAGAACACGAAGTCACTGCTGGACTCTCAGCTTGAGGACGGCTCGTACATCTCTGCCAAGGACAAGCACGTTGTGGTTATTGGTGGTGGTGACACCGGTAACGACTGCATTGGCACATCGGTCCGTCACGGTGCAAAGTCCGTCATCAACTTTGAGCTGCTGCCGCAGCCACCGCCAGAGCGTGCTCGCGACAACCCATGGCCGCAGTGGCCGCGTATCTACCGTGTGGACTATGGTCACTCGGAGGTCAAGACTCATATGGGCCGCGATCCGCGTGAGTACTGTGTCATGTCCACTGACTTTGTCGATGATGGCGAAGGCAATGTCAAGGGCATCAACACCATCCGCGTGGAATGGACGAAGTCTGCATCCGGCGGATGGGACATGAAGAAGATGGAAGGTACGGAGGAGTACTTCCCAGCTGATCTTGTCATGCTCTCCATGGGCTTTCTTGGCCCAGATGATAAGGTAATGGGCGGCCAGATTGAGAAGGACCCGCGCAAGAACATCAAGACACCGCCAGGTCACTACAACACCAACCTGGAGGGCGTGTTCGCTGCCGGTGACTGCCGCCGCGGCCAGTCTTTGATCGTTTGGGGCATCAATGAGGGCCGCATGGCTGCTCGTGATGTCGACTCCTACCTCACCGGCATGGGCACCCAGCTGCCAGTCACTGGTGGCATTGTCAAACGGCCACCCTACGAGCTCCTCCACAAGGCGAACGGCGCGCCATCTGAGCTCATTACCGCCGCCGCATAAAGCATACATAATCAATATTTCTCCAAAATTTCTCGATTTTACGCGCACGATACCCTCGTTGCCAGATACCCTTTTGCAGCGTTCTAAGACGATACGATAGACAGCATAGCGATGAGCAGCGAGCAAGCAGCAAGCGAGTTTCGGCAAGGCAACATGTTGTACGATCCGAAGCGCTTACGAAATGGGATATGGTGGGCTGGGTGGAAAAGTAATGATCTAATGACGAAAAAGATGGGCGTTCTGCGGTTGCTCTTTCATAGTATATACTTGCGGATATGTTGCTTGCTGCTTGCTGCTCGCTTGTGTTTGATCTCTGGGAGGAGACTTTGCTTGATCTGGTGTCGGCTTGCTTACAGTCGCTTGGGCATGACTTAGGTACCTAGCTTCAAGGCATTGCTATTTGTATACACTTCACTTCCGAAGCTCCGATCGGTCAGCTCCAAATGGGTCTCGTCTGCAGAGCTCCTGGCGCTGAGGCGGGAAGAAGAGCCGTTCGCCTCCAGATTGCAGTCGTGAATTAGATCCTATGCCGCGGTACCTGCCACTATTCGATCGTTCGTATTGATACCCATTCTGTGCTCGGCTGTATCCGCTGTTTCATGATTGGTATTAAACCCGTCGGCGAGATGGCAGAGGTCGCCTGCTCATCCTGATGTGGTCTTTCGAAGACGGGCTCCTAATCTGCCTTCACCATGCTTCTGAATACCTTGCCTAGACACTGCTGGCAAGGGCAAAGTAGCCAGCATTGGACAGCCGTCTGTTCCAGACAGCTCAGCTTTCTCTCTTCGACAAGACCATGAGTTGGCTCATAGTGACGCATATGCCTGTATGGAAAGCTATCCGCTTCAGTAACGACCTTCTCTTCACTCAACTTCCTGTTGCTTGGTATGAGGCGCTATCTGCTCTTTCGAGACGATCATTGTCATTGTGCCTACGGACTCATGCAGGCGGGAACTATCTTGGACCAACGCGGATAAGTCAGTCCGACCTTACAGCGACTGCGGTGTCGGTCAAGCTTGAGGTTGTACCTGCGTACTGCATGAACCTCCTGGAGCTGCGAGCTGACAGCCCTGTCCACTAATGCGCGTCCCCTGTAAGCTGTCGGACGCTGAGCCCGCCAAGCTTTCCAATGCTTTATCCCGATTCCCGACATCGAACGGACAGGAAAACGCTCTTTTTGCTCTCGACAGGAAGACTGTGGTTGACCACGGGTGCGCTCCAGCAGGATGGAACAATTTGACGCGAAAGTGTGGTCGCCATGGAGACCGTTTGGACCGGGTGGCTGGCACCGTAAAAACGCGCATCCACAGATTCTCTCCAGGATGGCCCCTGTTTGCAGCGACCGAATGTTCGGAAACGGCGCCGCCAAAATTACGCGATTCTTAAACAACACCTCTCAGGTTATGGAATTTCTCCTACCGAGCAAAGAGGCTTTCGGACCGTGATTGACCCCACAACATCTGACGATTTCGTATCTATCTTTTCAGCTTGTTCCTGCAAAAGCGCGTCTTCAATGCCTTCTTCCCCTCATCGGCTCTTGTCACCTGCAGTACGAAAGTCCGTCAGCCAGGATGTCGTACTCCGAAAAGACTCCATCAGGACCACCACGACCTCCAATGGAGGTAGACATAGGTCTCACCCGGACGCCGTCCCTCCATCCCCCTTGGTGGAACGTTCGACGAACGGGTTGCCAACGCGACCATGAACGCACAACTACTTAGGTACCTACAGCGGCTTTCTTCTTCTCTGCGTGCAACCTAGGCGCTCGCGTTTTCGCGCCTTGTGTACCGTTGTCCACGCGAAGCTATACAGATACAACAACACCCCACGTTGACGCGACCTCAGCTCCTGCGACACGACCTTTTGGACAGCTATACTATGGTTCACTCGTCACAGAGCTGCACACAATTGTTTTCGTCTGCTGCATGAACCTAGGATGTAACGATATCGGGGACCATTTTACAACTGTACTATTACTGTATTACAAGTAGCTAATCACTAACACCGACCCAAGACGCCTTTTCGACACACATCGAGGTATCACACTAATAAACATGTTTGCCAACCGGGCCATTCGGTCGATGGCCTTCTGGAGCATTGCAGCCCTGGCCTTTACTACACAGGTCACCGTATCTGCTGTCACGATCAGGCTGACGACCACTGCATTGTCGCGATCATCTGTCTATGCAACTGCGCTCGCGGCGTCCGTCGTCGACGTATGCGTGCTGGCTGTGCTTCTTGCAGCCATTGGGACTCGCCGGCTGTCACAGGGCCGCAGCCTCTTGACAACCTTGTCCGTGCTGTCCGCAACCGTGGCCCTACTGGCGGCTGTGCTTTCAATCTACACCCTGGCATGGTCTTTGCAGCATAAAGAGGTGCGAAACACTGGTAGCCTTGCTGTAGCTGGAATCGCGATGGCAGTGGTCGCTCTTTTCTCCGAGGCAAGCTTCTTCGCCTACTTACTCTGGCCTCAGAAGCCTTACGAAGACAGTCCAGAGCTTGAGATCTACGTGGAGCGGCCTTCACCCGTCCGGTCAGTCAAGCGGTCGCTCTCTGTACATCTGAGCTTACTCACCCCGACGCTACCGAGGTACAACCGGTCCAAAACTGAGCCATACTCTCTTGCCGGCTCGGCCTACGCCACAAGCCCGAACTCATCCGTCAGGCACTCCTTTAGCCAAGCATTGCGATCCAAAGGGTCGAAGACGCGGCTGATCCGACAGTCATTCATGTCTTCCAAGTCACCAAGCGTCTACTCAGGCAGGCCAATCTCGTTCGATACAGTCAGGCAGGACGATGGCTTTGAGACGTGGGTCACGTCAGCGGCAGAAGAGTCCACCGAGAGTCCATGCGCGAAAAAGACTACGAGGAAACTCGAGCCCATACCAGGTAGCCGACC
>Ga0058704_10001237_pt1 | contig 12040 bp, 15 predicted proteins | sample AgamicMgSfe_FD_71363 | JGI IMG/M metagenome (GOLD analysis project Ga0058704, IMG submission 71363) | Agave microbial communities from Guanajuato, Mexico - Mg.Sf.e | ecosystem: Host-associated > Plants > Phyllosphere > Phylloplane/Leaf | place: Guanajuato, Mexico | collected 2012-05-30
TCTACCACTCACGCAGTACCCACCAACTCTGCGGAAATGTTGGAGCGGCTTCGCTGATGGTAGCTACAACGTCGCGGCGGCGTACACAGACTTCAGTCGTGTATCCAGGCGCTACACAGTTACTGCAAGGCACAACTATTCTCCTTCCTGCGACTCTATCATCACGCGAATCACAGACACGGTGACCTTTACCCCGTCTCAACATCCTCCTTCGTTTGCTTCTCCCCTGGTACATGCAAAAATGACACGCGCGCCTTCTCACGTCGTCTGTACAATGTCGCTAGCGGGTTGTAGTACATGGGCTCGCAGTTGAGTAGACCAGCATCACTTGACGTTTCGATCGGTATGCCCTAACATTCCGCTCAACCGCTTCCATATCTTGGTCAGTAGCACCGCCTACAGGATTTGCTTCAATGGCTCCATTGACGATGTCGTCGACACCATACATCGGAGTCAGCTCTTCCGGCATGCCTTCGAACCTGCCACCGTTGTGCCTCGGCAAGCGCACTCCGTCATGCCCTACCCAGTCGTAAATATTAGAGCATCAAGGAGCTACAATCACTCTGCCCAAAGGACGTGTCACGTCGGCAACGCCGAGTTTTGCAAATGCGTGAGAAACATGGCGGCATTATCCATATCGGTCGCACAAGATCGCTAGCGGCTGACTTGCTTGTGTTCCCTTCTCTTTGAGCTTGACAGTATTGGTCCAGTCGTAAAACCTGATGGCGAAGGTGCTCTGATGATGCTCTCGGTCTTCCCGAGCTCTGTGCGACAGGATCAACATACTTGAAAGGAGGCCTGCGTACGCGACGCAGGAGACATACTCTGGCTACCTTCAAACAGAGTCTCAAGCGTCGAAAAGGACCATCACTACTCGAGCCACTACACACTCGTCTTATTGTAAGATTACATCGGCGAGATGTAAACCATCCCTCTGCGCGATCATAAAGCTTACTATTACCAAATCTCGACGCCAACACACCATTATACCCGCCGAAGTCTGTCATCGCATAGACAATGCATTTCTTGGGTATCGCCATGCTACCAGTCCTAGTAACCTTGACTGTCTCAGCAGCTCCGGGCCCAAGCGTAAAGTGCAAGCGCGATCTGATGGTGTGCGAGGATCCGAATTCGATAGCTGTCTGTATGTCTCAATGGCCGTTGAAGAACTGCTCATGCAATGAGGGCAAACTGGAGTGCGAGTTTGACCAGGGATACTGCACTGCGCACTGCTACTGCAAAGCAGATGCGACTGGCGGCTGCTGAATTGGGACACATAGAAGCGTAAGCAGATATGAAGGTGATATTCTGGAACGGGGGTTACGTAGTGGTTGGTATGGGTGCTTACAAGTTTCCAAGTATGACAGGCAGCTCAGGCTCATGGATCAGTAAACGTGTGCTTGCTTTCCACGGTTCTGACCTGATGTTCACCGCATGTCCCCATTCTCCATCTCATTGAGTGCGGATGGAAACGACCACGTATGCCTCACACGGCTCGAAATTGTTCGACTGCGTTCCCTTCTTTCGAGTTGCTAGACGCTTGAGATGTCCCTGCCCAGGTGGAGCATTGCATCGACGTAGATGTTCTCGCCTTCCTTTGCGTCGGGGTCGTAGACTCGCTTGTCGCGATTCCAGAGTTTGCGTATGATGTCTATATCTGCGTAGGAGTTGCGAAAGTTACGAGGATACTTGATGATCCTGATCGGCGGGAGCCCATGGCGCTCAATCATTTCCGGGAGCTCGTCTTTGACATTTGCCGCTGGGTTCGTCTTGAACTCCTTGTAGGGCTACCCACTTGCGTCAGTCTGAAAGTTGGACAGCCTTACAAGTGTGATGTTCCAGCTTACCGCAATTCCTGTAACCACGACAATGTACTCTTTCCGGGTCATTGCGTGTGGATCTTAGTGGGTCAATGCGATGAGGCACAAGTGAGGACTGACAAGTACGACGTACAGATAGTCGAAGCTGAGATGGAAGGCCGCCCCACACCAAGCACTGCCCACGCTCGCCCGGTCCATGAGGTACGTATCCAACGCTCTGCAGGCAACCGCACTAATGCAGGTGTGATCCTTAGAGGCGGCCGGTGAAGAGAGGAGTACGTGTCTGCGTGAGATAGCCCTGTTGGTGCAGACACATCCTTTGCGCTTCATGAGCCCACGTTGCTGCCCACGAACCAAGCAGCAACGTTGGCTCATAAAGCGCAAGATCCGCGCGGGACACAAACTCTTTAGATAGTTGCGTTTTTCCTTTCCCTGTGTGCAGAGGATGGAGAGCACGCTGCTCGCCAGCGTGCAGACGTCTTATATCAATTAACTTCACCTACCAGATGCGCTGTTCGCTGTTTTTGAAAGATCGCGTTAAGCAAGGACAAGTTCTCGCCCTACTGCTACGCTACTCCGCCGCGAACTCACGAGATCTACGTCTCCCTCAAATTCGTCGGATGTATGCTCGGCCGCAAGATGTTTGATCAACGCATCAATAGACCGACATATGCAATCAACATCCCGATGCTGTTCACATAACACGCACGCGAAGCGACCGTCCGGACAGTGAGACTTCACGACAAAGCGCGCGTCCACTCGGCACTCTCGGAGCTTTTGCGACCCGCCCGTGCCGGTGGGAGCTTCTACGCTGAAGACCCAGACGTCGCGCGAGTCCACTGCTAAAGTCTGGCCGCAAGATGGACAACGGCCGTCGGCTGAGGGATCGAATGCCGGGCTCAGCGCACGTGAGGTGTCCTGTAGGACCTCGCCATAGCGGCAGAAGAGGCCAGAGGGTGACACAGGCAGAGATTCCGCTCTTCGTGGAGGTGGCAATGAGCGCACGGAAGCGTGCCGAGTCGGGAACGTGGATTGTCGCGGTAGCGGAGCATCCTGACAATCTGGGAGTAGTTTCTGCGACCGCCTTCGATCAGCCAACATGCGACTATATTGGCCTTGCAGCGCATCGAGCGAGCCCTCGCGCGCCGCTTGCTGAGCGGCGACGAGGCGCTGCAAGTCGGCCTCAGTGAGGCTGCGTCCGGAGTACAAGGCATCCTGCAGAACGTTGATAACGGTCTGCTGGAGCTGAATGATCTGCGCTTGCAGCTTATTTTCCGTGATCACTGCGAGTAGGTCAGAAGGTGTGCTTGGCGAGTCATGCACCACTGGAGAACGACTGACCGTCACCTTGCGCATACCCTTGACCCATGCGCATCAGCTTGTCTTCATACATCTGCTCAATCATGGCCTTGGAGCGACGCGCCGAGCGCGCATAGTATGCCGCATCATCATCGTCCTCGTCGTAGTCATCCCGCCTCCGTCTACGCCGTCTCCCACTCGATCGGGAACTGGAGCGCGAGCGCTGCTGCAGCTTTCCCTCTTTGTCTTTGTTGTCGGCCTCCAGCTTCTGCAGCTTATCCTGCATCGCCTTGATCTCACCATCTTGCTTGCCGTCGAGGGCTTTCTGCTTGCTCTTGTCGCGCTTTTCTTGGACCTTATCCGCCAAGGCCATCGATGCGCTGAAGGTGCCGATGAGCGTAGAGACCAGCGTCGCGATGATGAACCCTTTCTACGCACAAATCTTTTTGTAAGCCGCCACCTACGCACACTATGGTGGCCGAAAGTGCTCCCATACCTTCAACTTCCCCTCCTCGATCATGTTCGAGTAGTTCATTTTGTGCGTACGGCGCCTATCAGCCTGTGGCTCGTCGGAGCGAGAACGATTCTGCGAGATGTAGTCGACAAATGTTCCCGTTTGCCGCGAAGACGATATTTCGTGGTAGAGGTACACGGTGATTTCAGTACAGAGACGTCACGCTGCACACTCGGAATGGCTGGCCCGCAATGTAACCACACCTACAAGATATGGAAGCGCATTGGATGGCCGTCTGCATATCGTCCGACCATACCCCTAGCAGCAAACTCTTCAATATTGCCATGATCGCCATGATTCGCGCGCATAGTTGGATCATCAACAGCTCGCGGTGTGCAAGTCGTAAGCTCCACCTCGAGCCGTTTCTTCCCGTAACCTTGCCCTACGCCCACGATGTTCCGAAACCCCCACGGCCAATGAATGGTATTGAATATAAACAACCGACCTATCTAGTCTTCTACCATCTTTGCCCGTCGACGTCGTGACAAGTATAGCCGCCAGCAAGTGTGTCACAACCTTCGTAGGCATGTCATGCGATGAGTCAAAAACGCGTGCAGTCGCTTCGAACGAAGGATTGAGACAGCAACGCGCAGCACAAGCCACCATAAACAACGTCTGCGTAGAGTGGAGATTACCGTGGCCTATACAGGAACCATGGACGTAAGAACTCATTCTAAACCATTGTCTGTCGTTCTGTGCGATGGCGATCTGCAAGCATCGGGATCTTGCCACTGGGGTGTCCTCCCACGCGAATGAAGTAGGCTACAGCAGACCTACCACCCAACAACGGATAACAGCTACACAACCATCTGGACAGGTTTCAAGCAAGAGCGGTGACCTCCATGGGGTGCCGCCTGACTCGACCTTTCCGGCACCTCTGGTCCTGCCGGGCGATGAGCTTTCTTGCAACCCAAAGTACCCGCCGCAGAGCCTGCGGTCCTGGATACAGGGTACTTATCGCAATCCAGTGACGGCTCGAAGAAGCACCATATATCTAGTGCCTCCGCCGACTGTCGATGCAAGTGTGTCGTTTGTGCAAGCTTGGGCGCAGCCAGAAGGAGTCAAAGGACGGCGCCCGGAGCTGCCAGCTACACAGCACGTTCTCGAATACCTGCAAGCCTTCTATCATGGGTTGGAGGTGAAAATGCTCCCAGCTGATGAGCCAAGGTTCGCCGCATGGCAAGATGGTAGTCGAAAGAAGCGTGTGGAATCTCGCAAACTGCCGCCAATCAGCCTGGCTATGGGCACGGTGGCCACGCGCATTAGATCTCGGGCATCTTATGACGGCACCTTCGCAGGTCAACTCAACCTTAACGACCTGTTAGACGCCGCAATCAATCTTTTACCTGATGACGCCTATGCAATGCTGATGCTAGTCGAGCACGATCTTTACGAAGACGAAGATGATGACTTCTGCTGCGGCCGCGCTTACGGCGGCAGCAGAATCGCTGTCGTCTCAATGGCGAGGTACAATCCGCTGTTGGATGACACGCAAGAAGTCGAGCGGGAGCATCCCTGGCCTGCTTCGCATTGCAAAGCATTCGTTGACGGCTCGTGTAGTGGTCACTTCTCGCCACCGCCACGGAAGAAAGCAAGAAAAGGTACCAGTAGCGAGGAAGTTGCATTACCCACAAAGAAAACAGCGATGGCGGCTGCTGTTGCTGCTCATTGCCGTCTCAAGAAACCTACTTCTACCGAGGATCTGTCCAACGTCTGGCTTGGCCGTGTCTGCAAGACTGGATCACACGAACTTGGTCATTGCTTCGGTTTGGACCACTGCATCTACTACGCCTGCCTGATGCAGGGAACAACCGGTCTGAGCGAGGATGCTGGGCAGCCGCCTTACCTTTGCCCAGTAGATAGCGCGAAATTGACGAGAGCGACGGGTGCTGTTTATGAGATCGAGCGGGATAAGGCGTTGCTTGGCTTCTGTGAAAAGTTTGGAAAGGACAGGCTATTCTCGGCGTTTGCAGCCTGGCTCAGGTTTCGCTTGGACGAAGAAGAACGTTAGACTGGCTACCAACCATTCCAGAATGCGGCTGCGGGCTAGTTGCAATCTCTTACAGGATCGGAACATCATATTGTGTCTGCAAACGCTCCCACCAAGACACTCTGCCACAGCGCCACAGCTTTCAAGAAGCAGTCGAAAGTCCATTGCCCAGCCTTGCCACCCAATCTCATATCCATCTACCCCAAGCACCTTTCTCACAAGGATCTTCGAACACAACACCCCAATCCCTATCCCTCCTCTCCCGCTCAGACTCATTGTAGCACATACACCCGCGTGCGGCTTCGCACCTCGGATGGCGATGCGGTTCCCTGATGATCACGTTGCGCATGCTCGCCGTCAGGCCATCGACGTCGGACGTACTTGCCGCAGCTTGCGGTGGACTGCTGGGCTGTTGGTATGAGGGCCGTCGCCATGGAGGGGTAAACCGGCCTTGTGTGCTGCGGATAGTGGTTGGCTCAGGCGTCGGTGTGGCGCTTTGTGCAGTCTGGGTCGTGGTGTTGCTTAGGTCGACACTCTCGTTGTTCCCTTGGAAAGACGTATTGACACTGCTGTCGCTGCTCTGTGCGGGACTTCCAGTCGGTTCATTGCTGTTGTCCGTTGTTCGAGCCTGCTCCTTAGCCTGAGAGCTCGTATGGCCGGCCGATTGACCTTGAATGGAAGCTAGGAGACTCGTGAAGAACGTCATTGTTGATGAATATGAATGGTGGTCGGTATTCTTGACTTTATTGGCTCTGAGGAACGCGAGACTAGCTCACGTTGTCGGATGGCTCGTTTGAAGTAAATGAAAGCTGTGGAAGGAGATATTTGCCCACGAAGAGTAAGTTGTGTGTCAGAAGGTAACCGAGGCCAGCTCGCAATGTGGAAGGTGCTATGAGAGGGGAAGGGGAGGAGGACTGGGCGATGAGTGCCATCATATACGCGATTATCTCGGCCTATGGAAGAAATCTGAGACTAGCACAGCGAAGTGTCTCGGGTCGGTGGACTGAGACTTACGTCTTACTCACTCTCCCCTTATTCCTCTGAACCAGGTTTCTCGAGCTGTCGTCTCAGCGTAAGCATGCTGCTATGCTGATGAATCGAGTTGTCTTGTAATCTTGTGAGAACAGCTACCAAGTCTCGCTCTGATGTTTCCGAATCCACTTCGCGCCCACCGGCCTCACCCACCTCCGACACCAACTCACCGCACCCTCACTAGGATCCATCACGCAAGCAAAATGCGTCATCTCATTAGTAGTAGGGAACTTCTGCACCATCGTCACCGCATCCTCGACCGTCAGCAATGCATTCCGTTGCTCGGCACTCGTCCTTCGCAGACCGGATTGCTTGGCCCTGGCAGCCTTCATGTTATTCCAGTTGTGCTCTGCGCACTGTTTCCGATCCTTAGCCTCTTCCACTATCTCTGCCAGAGCGGCTGCGAGGTTAGAGTCTTCTGCGGGCTCAGCAGCCTCCAAGATGGTCTCATCTTCGTCGGAGTTAGTAATCACGATAAAGCCGTCGCTCGAACGAACTTTGGCAGTAACGAGGTCCTTTTCCACGACAGTCGTCTCCGCGCCATTACTGAAGCAAAGATAGCACGCCGTGCTCCTGAACAACATGGAGCGCTTGTCCAGGTTCCGGAATGGTTCGATCACGTCTGAGTAGTCAATGCAAGACCATGCACCTCTTGAACGCTTCTTTTCCATGGATGCGGGCATGGTATTGCTTCCTCTGACGCGCCTCGGCAGTAGATAGTCTCTCAGTGTAGAGGAGATACTTGGTCGCCATCCTAGCAGTACGAGGATTTGGTGCCATGTGTATTTCGCGTTCGCCCAGAAATTGTTGCTGTCGTTGTGATACGGACGGAAGTTGAGGCTAACGCTGAAGTCTTTCCGCACGCCTGTTAGCACGCCGACGAAGCCGGCGTAGGTGATGCTGCTCGCCACTACCGGGCCACCAGTCTCCGTAGTGAAGTCCAGATGTACGATGATGCGCCTCAGTGCTGGCATACCCCAGTCCAGTGTCCGGAAGTGCACCATCTTCGATTCGCCTTTCCCGTCGCTCACGGCAGCTCCTCCACTCGAGCAGCCCATGAATAGATCCAGTAAGACGTTAAAGCATACTAGTAGGTAAATCGATACGCCTGTTACTTTACTTATGCCTTTCAGCTCTGCATTCTCTTCCTTGTTGTAGACGCCTCTGAGCAGTATCCGGCAGAGAAAGTGTAACCACCAGTTCGACACGAAGTTCACCATGTCACCCACCACCTCGTCGAACAACGAAGTGAGATTGTTGATCTCGCTCTTGAGAGCTGTACAGACTTCGAGGTATCTCTGCTCTGGTGGAAGGGACAGGTTGATGATAAAGCGCAGCGGTTCATCTGGGCTGGTGTCGCGTGGTCGGGATTTCACCCAGTCGGTGTCGTTGGTGAGGTATTGTGCGCTCGCTGCCGGGCGATGGCGTGTGCCATTCGAGCTGTGGTGATCTTTACCCGCGACGGCAGTCTGTCCAGGCTCGTTGCTCTCTGCGATGATTGCCCTGTCCTGGGCTGTTTGGCTGCGGGTAGTAGGCATATCCGAAGTCGATGGGGACTGCTATCTCTGTGTCTGTATCGGTGAGCTAGAATACCATGCGGCAAGAAGGCTTGCGCAAGTGAAGGACATGAATGTGGAGATAATAGAAATGGTTGTTGCCTGCCTGGCTAACGGAGGAACGCTTGCAGTAACGAGCATGAGCTTTCGTCCGACTCAAGTCTGCTTATGGGCCTTCTCTGTACTGCTCTCGATACTGGCCTGGCTACAGCATCGTATATTTAAGCGGCCTTACTAGGGGTTACCAATTTGCTGAAGGTGTTTCGCATGTGATGGCAACGAGACGTTGTTCTGCTCATACCTGCTGACTGGAATGCGTGGCAGCTCAGGCATTAATTGCGGGTTAGGCCAACCTTAGCGGCTCAGGGACCTGACACGGTCCAGGCGGTGTGACAGTAACAGTATGGCGGCGGCGGGCCTTTCTGTTCACCCCTCTCAGCCTTGTGCACCTTCCCAATAATTTCAAGGTCTCTTGTACATCTGTACAACGACAACGAGCAACGAGGCAAACACCACCATTGTCGAATTAGCACATTGCTATCTACCCACCGATATTCGAGTTTGTGACGGGATAGGCGTCGCAAGCTTCAGCCGCACGCGACCAACACCGAGCATCAGCCACATTACCCTGAACAGAGCAGAATTGACTTCGAGGAGGTGCGAAACGAGGTCAGCTTGAGGAAACACATACCAAACCGAGCGAAGCAGAGAAGCCTATCGCCGCGGCCATGGAGGATCAGGTCACGTCGTACACCGACAATGCTGTTCGCGCGATACAGAACAAGAGCACCAAGCCCATCCCCGAGATAGATTTCACGCTTCACACTATGGAGGATGGCTCGACAGTGAGTACACAAGAGCGAGTTTGCAAAGGTATGGCGTGACAACCACAGAGGCTGCGAACGTAGGGAGATCTTTGCTGACAGTATTGCTTTTCAGACGTCCAGGCGCCGGCTTTCAACACTCCCACAGAAGACCAGATCCTCTCACCGCACGACCGATCGAAGCCCAACCTTCAGTTTCTCAAGCAGCACTTATACCGGGAAGGGCGTCTTACAGAAGAGCAAGCATTGTGGATCATCAACTCCGGCGCGCAAATACTGCGCTCAGAGCCCAACATGCTGGAGATGGATGCGCCGATCACAGTATGTGGTGACATCCACGGGCAGTACTTCGACCTGATGAAGCTGTTCGAGGTTGGTGGCGACCCATCAGAGACACGGTATCTCTTCCTAGGTGACTATGTGGACCGCGGCTACTTCTCGATCGAGTGCGTGCTGTATCTTTGGGCGCTGAAGATGTGGTACCCGAATACCCTGTGGCTGCTGCGCGGCAACCACGAGTGTCGCCACTTGACGGACTACTTCACCTTCAAGCTGGAGTGCAAGCACAAGTACAGCGAAAAGGTGTACGAGGCATGTATGGAGGCTTTTTGCTGCTTACCGCTGGCTGCCGTCATGAACAAGCAGTTCTTGTGTATCCACGGCGGTTTGTCACCGGAGCTACATACGCTTGACGACCTGAAGGCGCTGGATCGGTTCCGGGAGCCACCTACTCACGGGCTGATGTGCGATATCCTGTGGGCCGACCCACTCGAGGAGTTTGGGCAGGAAAAGACACAGGAGTATTTTGTGCACAACCACGTGCGAGGATGCTCGTACTTCTTCAGCTACCCCGCCGCCTGCGCGTTCCTGGAGAAGAACAACTTGCTCTCGATCATCCGGGCGCACGAGGCGCAAGATGCTGGCTACAGGATGTACAGGAAGACGCGTACGACCGGCTTCCCGTCCGTCATGACCATCTTTTCGGCACCGAACTACCTCGACGTCTACAACAACAAAGCCGCAGTCCTCAAATACGAGAACAACGTCATGAACATCCGCCAATTCAACTGCACGCCACACCCTTACTGGCTGCCCAATTTTATGGATGTCTTCACCTGGTCACTGCCCTTCGTCGGCGAGAAGATCACGGACATGCTCATCGCTATCCTCAACACCTGCAGCAAAGAGGAACTGGAGGAGGAGACGCCATCCTCTACCGGTCCGGCCTCACCGCCTCTCCCGGCACCAGGGCAGCAGACTGGCTCAATGGACCCAGATAGCGTCGAGTTCAAGCGCCGCGCCATCAAGAACAAGATTCTAGCCATCGGTAGACTGTCCCGTGTCTTTCAAGTCCTGCGCGAGGAGTCCGAGCGCGTTACGGAGCTCAAGACTGCCTCGGGTGGTCGCTTACCAGCAGGTACACTCATGCTGGGTGCGGAGGGTATCAAGCAAGCCATCGACTCATTCGAAGATGCACGGAAGGTGGACCTGCACAACGAGAGACTGCCGCCTAGCCACGAGGAAGTACGGAGATCTAGCGATGCTGCGAGAGATGAAGCGCTTAAGAGGGCGTCGAGAGAGGCGGAGAATGATACGAATTTGGCGGGTGTGGCGAGGAGGATATCAATGTCAGTCGACGATCGCTTTTTGATACCTCCTAATCCGCATAGGTTCCCTGACCCTGATGGGTCTGGGGCTAGGAATGGGCGTGCAAGGCCTAGAGCATCAACTGCGCCTGGCTATGGCTACGCGTTTTCGAGTGGTTGACTTTTGATAATGCAAGTGTGCTAACAAATCACAGGTCTTCTGGATCGGGACGCAGTCGGAAGGGCTGAGCGAACGGTCGATCGAATCGATACCGAGGTATGAAGACGACCTTCGAACGAGCGCATGGCCGGTACGAGAACACGTCTGGGGCTGAGGACGGGCAGGGTGCATGACTTGAGAGAAAACGAAGTTGAGGTGTGACGTGTGGATGAACCGGCATCTTAGGCGAAAGAAGGGAGACCCAGCATTTGTATAGCGGCGGGGTCTGTGCATACTACGGCGTAATGGTAATGGCAAGATGCGCATGCGAAGCGCTTACTCGATCGGTCTGCAGATGCTGTATGCGAAACGATGTTGACAATGTTCAGTGACATGAATGCACGAATCTGACATCAAAGATCTCATGGCCAGGGCCGCTTGACGTCGCTCGCAATCGCTTGCTTACCAATGCAGCAATCCTTTAGCTCCACCTGCACATGTCAAGCGACATCTAGTTGCTCGAGGTTATGCACGCACTGACGATGAGGTTTGTAAGCATCGGAGAGTCCTATGGCCCCGTTCGGGCAAGAGTGTGATCGCTCTATAGTGTAGTCACTGACGGTGGATGGGAAATATAAAGCTGTTAGGCCGTCTCAATGACATGCTACGTCAACAGCATTATCGAGACCTTGACGACTTTCAGGACATTACGCACACCATGTCTACACCTTTCCTCCTCACAGGCGTAACAGGCGGCCTAGGCGCCAAGATGCTGCACAATTTGTTGCATGTCCATCATATCCCAGCCAAAGACATCATCGCCACTTCTCGCTCTGAAGGCAGGAAGGCGGAGTTTGAACACCAGGGATTGCAATTTCGTGTGGCGGATTACGACCGTCTTGAGACGCTGATGGCGGCTTTCGAGAATGTGGAGAACTTGCTGTTCATGTCCAGCTCAGAGCGCGATAACGACAAACGGAACGCTGAGCATGCTGATGTTGTTGAAGCGGCGAAGGCAAAGTTTGTGAAGAAGGTGTGGTACGTGAGTCTGGCCTTTGGCGGGTATGGCGATAGGAGTAAGATTGGGTTTCAGCAGGCGCATTACGAGACGGAGGATTTGTTGAAGGCGTAAGCGACTGACGTCCCGTTCTGTAGCGCCAGTGCGTGGGTGCTGACATGCTTAATTACAGGTCTGGCCTTGATTTTGTCTCCCTCCGCGCCGGGCTGTATGCCGACGCCTTCCCGCTCTTCCTCAACTG
>Ga0058704_10001238_pt1 | contig 12039 bp, 10 predicted proteins | sample AgamicMgSfe_FD_71363 | JGI IMG/M metagenome (GOLD analysis project Ga0058704, IMG submission 71363) | Agave microbial communities from Guanajuato, Mexico - Mg.Sf.e | ecosystem: Host-associated > Plants > Phyllosphere > Phylloplane/Leaf | place: Guanajuato, Mexico | collected 2012-05-30
GTACGACGTCTTGGATGTACTACTAGACCAAGAGGGTGTAGAGATTGATCTCACGGAGAGGAGAGATGGGGATACGTGTTTACACAAGGCGGTTAGGTTTGTGAATGGGCTTGATAAAGCGGAGTGGGAGTCAGGGACGGCGGTGGTCGAGATTCTATTGGATGCGGGGTGTGATCCTAGGTATGTCTGATATCTGCGAAGCCGGCTGCATGCGCGCAATGCTAACTACTGCAGGTTACGGAACAAGGCCAAGCTGAGACCTGTCGACTTGTCGGATCCGAGGAACATAGAACTGAAGCAGATGTTGCAAAAAGCAGAGTTCACGTTCATGGCAGGAGACGACGTGGTGGATGAGGATGAAGTGAGCGAAGGTGGGTCAGGGCCACCGACTGATGATGAACTATAGACTTGATAGACGAACAACAATTTTCAAAGAGGATCATTCCTGGATAAGGAGGTTGATTGTCATATTATGAAAGTCAAAGGCCTGCTCAAACGCTACAATGTACACACGGAATCGCTGGTCGTCCATGCCAATCGCACTTCGACGCAATCACTACCTGATCTTTCCAATCCTCTTCTTACCGACATCAATCTTTCCTTGAACGCGGTCCACATCCTCCTCAAGCAAGCCAAGCATCTGGTTCTGCACAACCAACTCCTCGTTGATCATAATTCCCATCTCTTTCATCCTCGAAACCGCCTTTCCAATCTCAAGCACATCCTGATCCTGCTCCTGCATCATCTGTTTCTGCAATATCAACACACCCTGATTATCCTGTTCCCTAGTCCTCTCAGTCTCCCTCATAGGTCCACCGAGCACTCTTCCAGGCCTAGCCTGACCAGCACCAGTCCCCTTCCAGAGCGCCTCCTTATCACTCTCGCTCGCCGCAGCACCACCCACACCGCTCGAGCTAGTAGGCGTGTTGCTCCCCGATCCAGTCTTGGGCATACTCCGCAGCATAGTCTCCAGACTCTCGACCTCCTTCCGACTCGCCGACAACAGATCCTTCCGCCGTCTCGCTTCTCCTTCACCTAACTTTCCGCTGCCACCCCAGCCTTCCGAGTCCGATCCCCGAGTCGACTTCAGTGCATCGTCGCACCTCGCGATCGCGGTCGCGGCGCGCACGAGCGCTGCTTTCGCTTCCGCAGATAACGAGTGCTGTTCCGTTGCCGTGCGCGCTTGGTCGCGCCTCTTCAGCGCCAGTCTCGCATTGTGAATCTGGGTCTTTGCATCACGGTGGACGTCGAGCCATTCGCTTTGGTCTAGAGTCGAGGATCGTTCTGCCGTGTCGGTCGAGGTGGTTGTGAGACCTTTGGGTAAATCGAGAAAGGCGCGCCATGCGGGACTTTGTCGCCATCGACCATCGGAGTTGGTGAGGATAGAGCGTAGGTAGATTTCTAGCTCTTTCCGTCGTGACTCAGCCAGTGATGCGTCTGTTGTTGTTTTGCGGAGCCATGTTTTGGCTGGTAATTGTGATGGTGGTGCGAGACCTGTTTGTGATTCGAGAGCCTTGTGAAGATCAGAAAAGTCGGAGTACCTTTTCTTGGTCTCGTGTGTGCGGATCGGTAGTGTGAGGACAATGTGGTAGAGCGTGTACGCTTTACCCGATGTCGTTGCACTCGAGGTTTGCGGAATTGAGATCTCGAGAGTAGGTGGCATTTTAGAGGGCCAATATTCGATTGTCGGGTATGTCAAAGCTGATTCAATATTTGCACGCCAGCATGCAGTGTCGATGTGTAATTAGTGTTGTTTGTCAGGTCGATGGGATTGATCGTGAATGCGATATGCGTATGATGTCGATGCCAAGCATCCCCAACTTCACATGACAGCGACTCATCTCCTTGTTAGATTCAGGCATAGACGTTCCACGTGACAGGGTACTGCAGTAGTCAATAGACATCGGTCCTCTCTTACTACACCGAATGTGGATTGTCATGGCTCACAATGATCAGACCGACGAGAGGGAACCATATTATGGAGGTTATACACGCTTTGAGCTTGAATTAGAGGTAAGTTCAGATGTGTCATTCAATCATCTCGAGCACAACATGAATTTGAACAAGAGACCTGGGCTCCTGAAACTCTTGCTCGATTTATATTGTCTCGCAAAGAAAAAGTTGCTGATTTCCACCAGTTCGTTCAATCGCTTTCAAATCCTCTCTACCTGAATCATCTCGCGGCTCAAAAGTTGCTCGATAATCCCGAATTCATCGCCTATCTGAACTATCTTCAATACTTTTCTCAACCAAAGTATATCAAGTATCTGTCGTATGTACACCAAAAACCCATTGTCTGGCGATTACATCTATCAATCTTTGCTCGGCTCTCTCTCATGACTATAGCCCAGTACACAAGCTAAAAATACCACAGACACCCTGGACCAACATTGCGAGCACTGGAACTATTGCAACAAGAGAGATTTAGAAAGGACATCTTGATCCCCGAGACAGTAGCACGAATGGCGGAGGAAGGATTCCAAGCGAGCACAGCTGGGTTGCAGTAAGGTCATTGTTACCATTCTGATTGGCGTTCGGGATGTCACTTTCACTTCAACGATACCCTTTGCTTTTCTTGATTGACTCTTATATGAGCACAATGGATTTCTCCTTCATATTAAGTAACTTGTGGTGATGTGCATTGTGGCTTTTACTATCAAGACAGACACGCCTACATGCCCGTCACGAATTTGAGATAAAAGAAAAGGTGACAGCAGTAGCATCGCTCAATGACCTGCCGTCAACGCCATTTGGATTGACCCTCCATTCTTTGATTGATTGATCCCCCATACAAATTGACTCCTGTACCTTTGTTTGAAACTTGCATTTTGGCGCCAGATCAATTCAAAAATAACAAAAGTCCGAATTCGTCGAGAGAATTGATGATGTTTGGTTGCTTATGCGCCGAGGCTTGGGAAAGCGCTGTCGTCGGTAATGTTAGGACCGCCGGCACCGCCACGGCCACCACGAGGAGCACCGCGAGGCGCATCGCCACGTGGAGCACGGTCGCCACGAGGAGCATCGCGACCACCACGGCCACGGCCTTCGCCACGTCCACGACCACGGCCCTCGCCACGGCCTCTTCCACCACGTGGAGCACGGTCACCACGGTCACCGCGGCCAGAATCCTGCTGCTCAACCCAAGCTTGGTCGATGTCGAGAGTGGTCTTGTTGGCCTTGCGCTCACGTTGACGGGCGGCCTTGGCTGCACCGGACATGAAGTCCTCGTCGCCCTCACGGGCGAAAGCCTTGCCCTCTGGGAACTTCTTGCTGGAACCCTCGTTGGCCTTGCGAGTCTCAAGAGGACGGTCGTTCAAGGCAGCCTTCTTCTCGAGCTGCTCGGCGAGGTATTGCTCGTACGACTTGGACTTGTCCTCTGGCTCGGCGGCAAGCTGCTCGGCAGAAGTACCGTTCTCGTCGACTGGGGTGTCGTCGGCGATGACGCCCTCCTTCTCCTCGGCGCGAGCATCGGCAAGACCCTCCTTCTCAGTCTGGAACTCTCCATCGCCAGTCTCTGGGCCCCAACCCTTGGCAGCCTGCTTCTCGTGCTCACTGAAAAACTGTCAGTCTTTGCTGGTCAACTGCGACATACGAAAGAAAACGTACCCAAGACCGGTGCGGCTGTGACGGTCGTCACGAGCGGTTCGGGTACCACCGCGCATGCCACGGGCACCGTAACCACGGCCACCACGTCCACCACGGTTTCCAGTGTCGCGGTGCTCATTTGGACCTGCAAAGGATTAGTCTCGATATGAGATTGTGTAGACTCAAAGACGAATACCTCTTGTGCGGTCTGGGTGACGATCTTGACGGAGACCATCGTCGGCTTCGCGAGAGCGGTTGTTCAAAGCGCCGTTGCCCTTGTCGCGGTAAGCTGTAAAAGACTCATCAGCATGTGTTCGGTATTCTGTTCAGACAGCCATTGTCGTTTCAATGATGCCAAGCTCTTTCATTGCAGTAACGCACCTTGCTCGGATCCAGTAGCATCGTTACGACCACCGCGACCGCCAGCGAGAGGACGTGGGATTCTCTCAGGAGGGTCGGCAGCAGCGTTACGCTTTCCAGAGCGCGCAGCTGGCTTGTCGACGGCCTTGGTAGGTGGCTCTGGCTCTCTGTTTGGGTCGAGCTCTGGGTCGTTGCCTAGCGTCATGCATCAGTAAAGTCGTTCGTTCCATCGGGGTGTTCGTTGTCGTCATGTCGTACCCAGAAGCTCGTAAAGGTTCTAAAGAAACATGACTGTCAGCATTGATCCAGGTGCAATTGAGTTTTGCAATATTTTGGCACGATTGAATATGTCGCGTGTGAATGAGGTATTAAGTAGGTACTAACCTTGCTAGCCACGGACATTTTCTGGTCTGGCTTGATCTGGATGTGTAAAATTGTCTATGCGACGGCCATCGCTTGTGCGACTAGACTATGGAGATGAACTAATCGGATGCGCTGCTGTCTCAATGATGCAGCGAGCAGATGTGGGTGAGAGGTGAGTTCGATGGTGCCAGACGAGACGAGAAGAGTCGACAGATCGGGTCGGCAGCAAACGTCTGTGGTGTGAGGTTGCGCTATGGTCCGAACGTGGGCCGTCCGAATTCGAGCATTTTCAACAAGACGTCACTCTGTGGGCTTTGAATTAGCGAGTCCCGATCGGGTCATTGCTTCTCCAAGCAACTTTAACCCGTCGTTCCTGCCTTTGCGCCGCGCAACCTATTATCATTACTGTATCATTACTATTGGAGTCAATAATAGTTCGTCATCGTGTTGATGTTTTGTATGCCATTTTCTTCATACAGATGCGTCATTAGCGACGGCCATCTCTAGCCAGCAGTTGTGTACACCAAGACGGGAGCATTGCGGTGTGAATGCTCCTGACCGCTTCCAAAAACAGTGCTTTTGTCGTGATCCTTCGTACCAAACTTCATCGCTGTGCAACAACCTCTAACCCAGTGCTTGCTGGGTACAACGCCCTCGCGCGTATCATACGTTGCTTCCTTTCCATTACACCCTCACACACACGCTAAAAGGCCATCCACTCTCCGCCTCCCATAAAACCCCTGACGCGCATACCCATACCGCACTCCTATCTCGGCTGTTGGTCGAAAGAATAGTTTGTCGGAAAATGCATGCTGGCTGACAGTCCAAAAGGATCTGCGTCAAACATTGGGTCGAAATTATCAATGTTCATTTGCTGGTATTGACCGTTCTGGTCCAGTTGTGGTGCTCCTCGGTCTCGCGGTCGAGTTTTTGGTTCAGATTGTGCTGCGGTAGGTGGGGCTATCGGTACGCCAGGCTGATGATACTGTTGCGTGTATTGGTCGTGATAATCGTGCGACTGCATGTCTGAGCTTCGGTAGGCGCGAGAATCGTTGGAGCTTTGATCGGCTTCGATGGCTTGATTTTGAGGAGCATCGCACTCTTGGTCTGTAAAATGTCAACCCTAGGACGAACAAAGTTCTATTGTATGAAAGGGGCGGAGAGACTTGCCGAGGCTATCAACGTGTTTTTGGAATGGCGATGGATATGCCGCCGCACCTTGACCTTGGATCAATCCAGCTGACTGTGGAACGTCACCGGATGCAGGTGGACCACCATACTGCATTGGCGCAGGCCGCTGCAACGGATTCTGCATCATGTAGTGAGATCTATGGGAAGGTTGTGGTTGAGCAAGACGATTGAAATGCTGAGCTTGACCTTGACCCATTGCAGTTGATGCCGGGGGCGTCATTATGTTCTGTGGTCCCGTTCCAGGTGACTTGACAGACATGGCATTCGGTGACGAAGCGTGAGAAGACGGCGTGGGTTGACCTTGTGGACTACTCGAAGAATAAGGAACATCGTGCTTATTGAGCATCTGCGCCGAGGCACTAGACATTGGCCGTTGCTGCTGAGGTACACCGGGGAACGACCGCCTCGCGAATTGGCGATTCATGGCCGTCCGCTGTGTAGCAGGTGGCAAAGCTTGCGCTTGAGCATGAGGTTGGGCCTGAGCATGACCCATTGCAGGTCCAGATTTGAGCGACAGTTCTGCCTGCACATCAATGCCTGGAAGTCGTCAGCTTACAACGAAAACAAATGGAATGAAAGCTGTTGCAAACCCTTCTCCAACAAGATTCTTTCCAGAAGCGAATTCTTGTATCGAAGCATGAGACATTCATCTGCGGCGCTGCGGTGACTCTGCTGGAGACTGCGCAAGGCATCCTCGTTTTGCTTAATGGTATCCTCTAATTGCTTGATGTACTCGGTGCGCCTTTCACGAAAGGCAGCCTGGGCTTGCCTATTCCTCTGCTTTCGTTCCTCCGAGGTCGCGTAGATCTTTGGCTCAGTCAGTACTACAGCCATGGCTACGAGTCTAGTCTACAAGAAAAAGCACGACACAAAGTGCGCGAATCACACGAGCTCAGACAATAGGAAACACGAAAGAATGAGATGATCGGGATTGATCAGAGGTATGTTAGAGGAAAAGAGATGGTAATCGAACATACAGGTTTGCGACCGCCTTTGCGCTTTTGCGGTGGAGGGGCATCTTGCGTTGTCGGGGGTTCAGTTCCTGTTCGCTCCGGGGAAGACTCGACACTACTGGGAGTGCCCTCGTGCATTCGCTGTGCACTGCTTGCATCGTCGGCGTCGATATCGGCATCCTCTTTGCTTATCGCTGGGAGCATATCCTCGCCGGCGGTCATGGCAGGGCTGTTATCGCCCATGTGTAATCAGTTGCTGTATCGGTACAGACTGCACAGTACAGTAAGTTACAGTAGCAGGGCGCCCACCCGCGCGGTCGGCGGAAGGTCAGTCCGGGGAAACCGTACAGTAGCCAGAGGTGAAAAAAGGCGCTAGTGGTCGAGCGTGGGCTGTAATAGGCAGACGTTGGGTGATAGCTTTATCAGACTGGCGAAAGATAAGGGCCGGAACAGAAAGAATATGTAAAAGAGTAGCCAGAGATGAGGTAAAGAGTTGGGTAATGGGAACTGTGGGAAGGCCTCGGACCAAATTTTACTGTATGACGGGCGGAACTTGTAATCCGTAACTTACTAGCCAAGCAAGCAACTTGCAAGCGTTTAAGCTGGGCACATTCGCACCAGTTCGCTCTTGATGAGACTTTCAGTCTTTCGCATCACAACAGTCTGCCGAGTTTCTGGCCTGGTCTGAACAATCTTGCGCCCGGAACGACACCGATAAGTTACACTCTGAGACGTTTTAGCTGACGATGCTCTCGCTGGACAAGCGCTGTGAATTTTCGAGTGTTGTATCACCGTACAGCACGATCTCTTCGCTTGCCGTCCGCTACCATTGAGTCGCCTCTAGATCCTTCTCCCCTCAGGGCGTGGTTCGACCATCGTCACGATGGCATTTGTTCGACTATCGAAGTGACTCCGACGCACTCCGATCAAGCCAAGAAGCGGAGTTCATGCTTGTACTAGGCCGAGTCAGGAAGTTATATCCGGTCGGGCAGTGCACTTCTCCGGCGCTCCGCGGCTCTTGCCGAGATATGGGGTACATTAGGACGACCAGCGACGGATGTCGCGATGTACCTTAAACTTTTTATTGCAGCTGCGTCGGTCCCTATTGAGAGTGCAGTACATTACTTCAGCCAAGCTCCAGATACAGCATACCTCTCTGGAGCTTACGGCGTGAGCCTGAACGAGTCTTTGGCATAAAAGATATTCAATGATGCATTGCGTGTCTGCGCCTCGGTAGAATATGGTCAAGACCAGATGCCACCGAGAGTAAGGTATACACGTCTCTGATAGCGTTAACACGGCGTCGATGGTGGGTGAGGTAGGTTCGATGCTGAGCTGTAACTGCTTTCACTGTACCATTCCCTTCCTTCCGATATAGCTCGTTGCACATCTTTCCCACTTTCACATCTCGATCTCGTTTCTAGCAGTTTTTGTCTCGGGCTTCCGCACCTTTGGAATATGCTTCGATACAGGCCATTCAATTGCAAAGGTCCAAAGTCCTTCGGCAATGCAATCATGCATCACTAGAAAATGGCTGCCCGCAAACATGGAGATCCGACTGCGCCGCGCAAGAATACATCGACACATCCAAGTTGGACACGACCAACAGACGACCCTCTCGCTAATAGCGCGCGACCTCTATCCGATATACGCGAAGTTACCGAAATCAGCTTGATGGATGGTGTTCTGGGAAGGGCGAAGGCAGACCAAGCGCATGCTCCAGCTGGAATCACAAGACAAAGTTCACTCAAACGAAGCGGTTCTTTCCAACGCGGAATTCCTACCAAAGTCAAAAGGGGCAATTCAGTCAAAATTGTCGAGCCAGAACCGCTTTCTACGAGCTCCTCGGAATGTGAGCAACCCCCAACACCAGAAGCATCCAGCGTCTACAGCGTTCCACTGTCGAGTATACCCAGACGAGCATCTTCCAAGACGAGGACATCTCATAAGACGGAAGAGCGGCACATCCATGAATCCTTCGATCGGTCATCTGGCGAGTCTGTGCGAGGTCATGGCCAGAGTATATCACCTTTGAAGGTCGCTGGACTACATCGTGCGTCGTCTGGATCAGAAACTTCTCAGCGCGTACCGGCCCGTACCTTTCTCAGGTCTAATCCTCCTATTGATGTGTTGGAGTTTCCTACATGTCGTCATGCTCGGATCGATCTTGACATACACGTCATCGCACCATTATTCGTTGGTGGTGGGAGTGTCGAAGGCTATGTCAGGACTACCGTTGACAGCGGGGACAGAACACGACAGAGAAATGACATTTACGTTACGGCCATGGCAGTCGACCTTCTAGGCGTGGAGGAATTGATTGGCCAGAACCGGAAAGCCATCTTTCTCAGTCTTGCAACCGAGCTTCTCAACAAGAGCAATCCTCCGCCTCGTGAAATGATTCTACCAACTCCGGTACCGTCGGCGAGAGAAGGTCTCTGGGTGCTTCGGCCGTCGTCTACAATGCTGCCTTTTCGAATAAACCTACCATTGGACGTTGGACCTACACCATTTCGCTCCAAGACGGCGCAAATTCGTTATATGCTTTGTATAACAATGATCGTGAGGGAATCAGGCAGGCTATATACTGTTCGATCATCACAGAATGTCACTGTTGTATCTACGTACGATCGTAAGTTAGCATATCGTATTCATACCAGTGTATGGAGAGACTGACCAGGGATAGCCGAAAGGGCTCTCAGATCGCTACCGAGTCCTTTGACAGCCTACGATGAAATTGCCATGCCCAAAGGTGGTGAGCTTGACCGAATAAGACTGACCGCTGGCTTGCATCGTCAAGTGTGGGTCAGCGGTACGAGTATATTTGTCGACGTGCACATTGCCAACGATGCTCGCAAGATTCTCAAGAAATTGGAATTAGCGGTTGAAAGAGATATTCTGTGTTACAGACATGCCGCCGCAGCAACGCTCGAACAGTCTGCCGGTCAGGCGAGAATATTTCAAGATAGAGAGCAGACCATACTCAGCAAGGCCGTGTTGAAGCCTGGCACCAATGGCTGGATTGGAGTCAAGCCTTATACCTCTCTGGTCAGAACGTGCGAGGTCGATATACCACGTGGTCATTCCACCGTCAGATGCGGCAAGTTTTTCGAAGTTCGCTTCTTTCTCAACATTACCGCCGGCACATCTCATACCAAGCTAGTCTCTGTACAGCTACCCATCATTCTGATACACATGAACTCTTTGGATGTCCTACCAAATGCAGTGAATCAGGTGGCTGTTGCAATCGAAGAGAAGCGGTTGAAACACAAAAAGTCGCATTCTCACAGAGCTTCAGATCCAGATCGAGAAAGAGATCAACATGGCCATGGACAGACACGATCCAATCTTACAGTACATGACAGAGACGACCATCGACAAGGTCCGCCAAGAATTCAAGGACGGGCTTTCGCCGCTCCTCGTCAGCATTCACTAGATCGCGCTCGGTCACACGCAGTAGATATGGACGACATTGGCCGTGTCATTGACCATTCGCCCCGTAAATACAAGCCTGAAAGCAAAATCTCGCGCAAGACATCGGCAGCCCAAAGTAAGAAGACCTCGAATGAGCGCCATGTACTGCAGACGACACCTTCGTCTGTCTCACTTGGTGCTTATACTCTATTCAATCAAAGCAATGCCAGCTTCGAAGTCCGCTACGAAAGTCCAATGCCTGGCCACAGCCGTCGAGTAAAGGCTTTCGAGGCAGGTGCAGATACTGTCAAGGACCGGATTCGAAGCATACGGTCGTTTGACACAGTTCGTCACAGAAGTAAGAGTCGTAATCGTAATGATCAACGAGAGGACACCAAGCACAAGAATCGCCTTGGCGAGCCAGAATCTGTTCTGGATTACTATCTCGATGGCCACGCTTCGCCTTCTCCATCCCGCTCACCTGCTGCTGGGTCATGGCGAGGCCGTTCACCACGACCAAGAGGAACACCACCCAAGGACAGCAGCAAGGGCAAACAAAAAGCTTTGCCAAATGACATCGAAGCTCGTGACAAAAGCAGGATGTACCAGATAGGTGCTGTCTCCATGCAACCAACCATGCTTGGCCTGACAGGGACAACCAACCATTCTCTTCTTCACCCGCCGTCGCCATCCCGTTCGCGGCACATCAAGACAAATTCCCGATCGACCGACACGGCAGCGAGTGCGGCAACTGACTATGGCACCGACATCGTGACAAGCAGTCACGGCTACTCCGTCCCTCAGGTGCAAGGTCACGTCAGATCCGGTAGCTCGGGTGCAGGTAATGTCGTCCGTCGCGCGAGTCTGAAACTAAAGGAGAGTATCGAGAAGATCGATCGAGGGCGATTCGAGTTCAGACCTGTCGGACACGGTAGGAAGAGGAGTGATAGCGAAGCAGTGGAGACTGGATGGGGTAATGCCATCGGTGTTGTCAAAGGATGGTTGGGTAAGGATAGGAGCCGTGGGGCTCGAGACGGGAGGTACGGGAACAGAGATAGGGAGAGAGACGGCTGGATCTGAATGTCCGAGAGAATAGCGATAGCTTTGGTATGGGTCTTGGAGAGAGCTCAGTTCACTGGACAGGCACGACTTGAACGGGCAAAGGAGGAAAGAGCCATATCACACTGTAATGGGAAAAGGAAGAGGCTCGATTGGAATGTTCTCGTCTCATCATACGAATGAAAGTATGTATACACGTGGAAAGCGAAATCGTGCGAAACTGTGTCTGCATCTCGGCTTTTCCCAAGGTCATCTCATCTCTTTGCAAGATGTCCACATTCCCTCGTTGCACCAAGGAAATTGTCTGTAAAGTCCACCTGAACGCCTCATCCTGTATTCCTTGAAACTCAATTTCTGCGAAAAGAACGCCTCGCTATGCTTCGTGATAATTATGTCGTGTGTAAAATCTGCACAATAGAGATGCTGCGCAGATATGCTGTGAGTCGAAGTGGATGAAAGGAAGAAGAAAAGAAAGATGTGCTGCTTTTTGAACGGAAAAAGGCCAAATGCTGCTCAATATCGCTAGGTCCTGGACGCTCTGCTTCCCTCACTCGGCAGTACGACGTTTGGGCATGGCGAGCATGTTGAGTCTGGCTTGACTGAGCAAGCCAGCACGCTTGTCCTTTGGCTTCGCGGCCGGTTTTGGAGCGTTCTTGGGCTTGACACCAAGAGTCGGGATCTTCTTCTGTGGAGCAGAAGCGTTGCTCGTTGGGTGGACAGCTCTTGTGATGGCCTCGCTTTGTCTGGCGCGCTTGGCTGGACGAGATCCTTCCTCTGGTTCCGAGTGGTCGTCGTTCTCCTTGTCGCTTGCTGGATTGTCGATCTGTCGGCTCAATGATGCTTGGTGTTCATCACCGCCGGTGAACTTGCGCTTACGAGAAGGAGTGGTGGAGATCATCTCAGGCTCGACACTAACGTGACGGATCGAAGACTTCAAACTGGCTTTGACAGCAGAATTCGAAGGTGCGAAGGAGATCCCACCACCAACACGGAAAGTAAAGTCATTGGTGACATCCGCGCCCAGGGTCATGCGGCGGTTGAACTTCTTGACGCTGGCTGGTTTGTCGGTATGCTCTGTAGGTAGAGGTGGGTAGAAGAATTTGGCCTGTTCCAC